>Ga0182015_10002964_pt1 | contig 19660 bp, 17 predicted proteins | sample 712P3MmetaG_FD_120478 | JGI IMG/M metagenome (GOLD analysis project Ga0182015, IMG submission 120478) | Permafrost microbial communities from Stordalen Mire, Sweden - 712P3M metaG | ecosystem: Environmental > Terrestrial > Soil > Wetlands > Permafrost | place: Sweden: Stordalen | collected...
GGTGGACCCGATCAAGGTGGCCGAGGGCCGCTACCTCTCCGACGAGCTGACGCTCCACTACGGGCTCGTGCCCCGCACGAACCGGGGCATCTTCGCCATCAACGAGCTCCCCGACCTCGCCGAACGCATTCAGGTCGGCCTGCTCGACGTGCTCGAGGAGCGGGACGTCCAGATCCGCGGCCACAAGGTGCGCCTGCCGCTCGACGTCCTACTCGTCGCTTCGGCGAACCCGGAGGACTACACGAACCGGGGGAGGATCATCACGCCGTTGAAGGACCGTTTCGGAGCCCGGATCCGGACGCACTACCCCCAGGACCTCGAGACCGAGCTCACGATCGTCGCCCAGGAGGCGCGTGTCTTCGACGCGGCCGGCATCCGGCTCGACTTCCCCGAATACATGTCCGAGATCGTCGCCCGTGTCAGCCAGCTCGCCCGTCGCAGCCCGAGAGTGAGCCAGCACTCGGGCGTATCGGTACGCCTCAGCGTGACGAACCAGGAGACCCTCGCCGCGGCGGCGGTCCGCCGCGCGCTGCGTCACGGCGAGACCGAGGCGGTGCCGCGTGTGAGCGACCTCGGGGCGCTCGTGTCCTCGACGCTCGGCAAGCTCGAGATCGAGTCGCTCGAGGAAGGCGAGGACGAGGAGGTCGTCGACAAGCTCATCAACGCCGCCATCCTCCAGACGTTCCGCGAGCACTGCCCTCCCGAGACGCTCGGTCAGGTGGTCGGCGCCTTCGAGGACGGCAAGGTGGTGCACGCCGGGCCCGATCTCTCGTCGGCAGATTACGGTCGCATTCTCGAGGATCTGCCGGCGATCCGGACTCCGGTCAAGGTGCTGACCGCCGAGTCGGAGAGCCCGGCCGCCATCGCGAGTGCGGTCGAGCTCGTGCTCGACGGGCTCCATCTCTCGAAGCGCCTCAACAAGGACGCGGCCGGCGTCCGTGCCACCTATCGGGCGCGTTAGGGCCGCCTCGTGGAGCGCTTCAGGTATTCGCGCTGGGACGGGACGCAGTCCGGCTACGACCTCGACGCGGACGCGATCTTGTCGGAGATCAAAGACGACCTCATGTACCACGGCGACATCGGGTCCGCGCTCCGACGGCTACTCCAGCAGGGTTTCCAGGACCGCAACGGCCGGCACGTCGAGGGTATGCAGGAGCTGCTCGAGCGGATCCGGGAGCGTCGCCGGAAAGAGCGTGAGCAGTACGACCTCGATGGCGTCTACGGGGACATCGCCAACGAGCTGAACGAGATTCTCGACCAGGAGCACGAGGCGCTCGACCAACTCGAGCAGGAGGCCCGCGAGTCGGGGGACGAACGCCGTCAGGAGGTGACCGAGAACGTCGTCGGCGAGCGGCGGGCAGAGCTCGGGCTGCTGCCCGAGCATCTCGCCGGCCGCGTGCACGGCCTCCAGAACTACGAGTTCACCTCCAGCCAGGCGCGAGAGCGCTTCGAGCAGCTCCTCGAGCGACTGCGCGAGGAGGTCGTGCAGTCGTACCTCGACCAGGTCGCCGGCGCGGCCGCGGCGACGGGCCCCGAGGAGCGCGAGCACATCCGCAATGCCCTCGACGCCCTCAACAAGATGATGGAGCAGAGGGGGGCGGGGGAGGCGCTGGATCCGAGTTTCGAGGATTTCATGGCGCAATACGGCGACCTGTTCCCCGGTGACCCGAAGGACCTCGACCAGCTTCTCGAGCAGCTCGCGCAACGCATGGCGGCCGCCTCGGCCATGCTCGCCTCGATGAGCGCCGGGCAACGGGCCCAGCTGCAGTCGCTCATGGACGATCTTCTCGGCGACATGGACCTGTCCTGGCAGGTGAACCGCTTGGCGGGGAATCTTCGGGCTGCTTTTCCGGGCGAGCAGTGGGACCGGCGGATGTCCTTCAGCGGCGGCGAGGGACTCGGGATGGCCGAGGCGGCCGACATGTTCCAACGCCTGGGCGAGCTCGACCAGCTCGAGGCGATGTTGTCGGGAGCCCCGCAACCGGGAGCGCTTGCGGAGATTGATCTCGACCGTGTCCGAGACCTCGTGGGCAAGGACGCCTCCGCGTCGCTGGAGGAATTGCAGAAGCTGGCGAGGCGCCTCGAGGAGGCCGGCCTCGTCGAGCAGCGGGAAGGCCGCCTCGAGCTGACGCCGAAGGGTCTGCGCCGCATCGGCCAGCGGGCGCTGGAGGACCTTTTCAAGCATCTCTCGACGGACCGCCTCGGCGGGCACGGGCTCACGAGGATCGGTGTCGGCCACGAACGCGCGGAGGACACCAAGCCCTACGAGCTCGGCGACCCGTTCAACCTGCACATCGAGCGGACGATGCGCAATGCGCTGCGTCGCCAGGTGTCCGGGGGCGCGTCCGGCGCCGCCGGCGGGCGGGCCCGGCCCGGCGTGCAGTTCCCGGTCCGCCTGAGCCCTGAGGACTTCGAGATCGAGCGCACCGAGTACCAGACCCAATGCGCGACGGCCCTCCTGGTCGATCTGTCCCTGTCCATGCCGATGCGGGACAATTTCCTCGCCGCGAAGAAGGTCGCGCTGGCGATGCAGGCCCTCATCTCCGGCCAGTTCCCGAGGGATTACCTCGGCATCATCGGCTTCTCCGAGCGGGCACGTGAGATCCGGCCGGAGGAGCTGCCGGCGGTCTCGTGGGACTATGTGTACGGCACGAACATGCAACACGCGCTACTGCTGGCACGGCGGCTGCTCGCTCGGCATCACGGCACGCGCCAGATCGTGATGATCACCGACGGTGAACCGACGGCACACCTGCTCGAGGACGGGGAGGTCTTCTTCAGCTACCCGCCGGTGCCGGCGACGGTGGAGGCGACGCTGCAAGAGGTGCTGCGCTGCTCCCGGGAGGGGATCCGGATCAACACCTTCGCCCTGGATGCCACCGGGCACCTGCGCAACTTCGTCGAGAAGATCACCCAGCTGAACCGGGGCCGCGCCTTTTTCACGACACCCGACACGCTGGGCGACTACGTGCTGGTCGACTTCATCGAGAACCGGCGCCAGCTCGCGCACCGGCACTCGCGGGGTGCCTGAACGGGCGAGGGCCGCCCCCGGACGCGACGACTCAGATACGCCGGCTTCGGTGGAAATCCGCTCCGAGATGCTCGAGCAAGGCCGTCGCGGCTGCGGAAATGGTGCCTGACGTGGGCCGCTAGATCGCGGCCAGCCTCCTCGAAAGATCCCCCTTGCATCAGATCGCGCCACGGTGCATGATAATCGCAACCTTGTAACTACACGGTTGCGAGTTGTTAGGGGAGGGGGCGCCCAAGATGGCACTCCAAGCATTGTTCGAAGATGGTCTCGATCGGACCTGGCAGGGTCGTGCGAACTGCATGGGCGTCGATCCCGAGTTGTTCTTCCCGGAGCGAGGAGCGTCGACGCGCGAGGCCAAGGAGGTCTGCCGCGGCTGCGTCGTCCGTGAGGACTGCCTCGAATTCGCGATCGCGAACGGTGAGAAGTTCGGTATCTGGGGCGGGATGAGCGAGCGGGAACGGCGCAGAGTCCGTCGGGCTCGCGTGCTGGCTCAGGTGGGTCCCGCAGCTTCCTGACCGCCTTACAGGGCGACGTCCCGCTCCACGAGGCGCGCCTCGATGGTGCGGTCCTCACCGAGATCGAGCTCGGCCCAGCGGCCGGCGGGTATCGCGTTCAGGATCGACGCCGGCACGAGACCGACGAGCTCGGCGCGAGCGATCGGCGCTCGGCTGGCCACGTAATCGAAGGCGTCGGCGGGTCCGAACTGCCACGGCGCGACCAGGTTGCACGAGACTTGCGCGCTCCCGCCGAGCTCGAGCCCGAGCGCCCTCACTTCCGCCCGGCGCATCGAGCGGGCGATGTCCCGGGCCGTGGCGACGTCGTCGTCTGCGAGCCAGAGGTTGTAGGCGACGAGAACCTCGCGTGCACCGACACAGGCGGCTCCCGCTGTCGGATGAGGCGTTGCCGGACCGATGTCGGGTGACTCGGTCACGAACGCGCGGCGCCGAACTTCCGGCAGCGAGCGTTCCGGGCCGTAGAGAAAGCAGGGAATTCCGAGCTCGCTCGCCGCGTAGCCCGCGAAGGCGTCCCGGGCGGCGAGGGCGAGCGCGAGGCTCACCGCCGCCGGACCGGTGGCGCCGGCGGGCACCTCAGCGGCCGCGCCGGTACGAAGCGGGACGAAGGGCACGACATCGATGACGCCGAGGCGCGGGTGCGCCCCCGCATGGTCGTTGAGATCGAGGAGGTCGATCGCAGCTCGGGCCACGGCCCGGGCGGCGTCGTCGACGTCGCGCCCCGCGAGCGTCAGGACGGATCGGTGGTGCCACGGGTCGGTGTGGACATCGAGCAAGCAGGAGCCGGCGGCAGCGGCCAGCGCGTCGATGGTCGCGTTCCTGCGCCCTTCGCTCACGTTGATGACGCACTCGAGTGAGCGCGGCATCGCGTCGGACTCCTTGGCCGAGCTCACGGGCGGCGCCACCCGGCCGCGGCCCGACGGGCGCTAGCCAGACGAACAGTGAGACTCAGCGACGAGCGACTTAGCGCGAGCGCGTCGCGATGAGCCGGCGATGGCGGGCGATCCGCCGCCGCTCGCGCTCCGAGGTCCCACCCCAGACGCCATGATCGATGTGATTGGCCATGGCGTACTCGAGGCACGGCTCTTTGACTGGGCAGTCTGCGCAGATCCGCCGCGCAACTTCCACGCCCACTCCATCGCTCGGGAAGAACATATCCGGCGCTACTTCCCGGCATTTCCCCCGCCCCATCCACGAAGTGTCCACCACACCATTGTGACGTGTTCACCGGTGCATTGTTACGCACTGGAGCACATTCGCAGCAAACCCTAAGGTTTGGGACATACACCCAGTTCAGCACGGGTCCGTGCAATCTGTCGGAAGTCCGTGACCAGGATGCCCGGTAGATTGTCCCCATGGTGCAAGGAGGCTCGGACGGTAGCGAAGACGGTACCGACCCCGATCCTTCGAATCAGCTCCGGCCACCCCCACCAGAGCCACCCGAGCCACCCCCGCCGCCACCTGGCGCCCCACCCCCGCCGCCGCTCGGTTACCCGCAGGCTCCCTCCGGCCAACCCCACTTCCGCCAGCCGGGCTACGGCCAGCCCGGCTACGAGCCGGGTTACGGCCAGCAGCCATACGGCCAGAATCCCTACCTCCAGCCGGGTTACCGGCCTCCGCAGTACGGCCAACCCGTCTGGCCCGGGACGCAATGGCCACAACCCCAGTGGTCCCCCCAGTGGGGCTACGGCGAGCCCCCGAAACCGAAAATGCCGAAACGGCCCCCGCGTTCGTTGCCCGGGTGGTTCGCAGTGGCGCTCGTCGCGGCGTTGATCGGCGCCATCGCCGGCGGCGGCCTCGTCGCGGTGTTCGCGAGCCGGTCCCCGCAGACGATCGTCCGGGAGTACTTCCCCTCGGCAGCCGCGAGCGTCCGCTTTGGTGACATCCAGGCGATACTCGCCTCCGTTCTGCCGGCAGTCGTCTCGATCAACACGAGCAGCTTCCGGGGCTCGAACGGCCTCGGCGGCTTCGTGGAGGGCGCGGGTACGGGCATGATCATCGAGGCAAGCGGAGTCGTGCTCACGAACAACCACGTCATCGCCGGGGCCCAGACGGTCATGGTGACGTTGTACGGGCAGACCAAGCCCTTTCCCGCCCAGGTCATCGGCACCAACTCCGTCAAGGACATCGCCCTCGTGCAGATCGAGGGTGCGGGAAACTCCCTGCCGACCGTGCGGTTCGGGAACTCCAACACGGCCAAACAAGGCGACGGCGTGCTGGCGATCGGGAACGCCCTCGCGTTGGCCGGTGGGCCGACGGTGACCGAGGGCATCGTCTCGGCGAAGGACCGGTCGCTCACGGCCACCGCCGACGACGGCCGGCCCGAGTACCTGACCGGGTTGATCCAGACCGACGCTCCGATCAACCCCGGGAATTCGGGCGGTCCGCTCGTCAATTCCTCGGGAGAGGTCGTCGCGATGAACACCGCCGTCGCCACGAGCTCGCAAGGAAACGCACCGGCACAGAACGTCGGCTTCGCGATCGCGATCGACGAGATCCGGACGATCGTGGCCCAGATCCTGCAGGCATCGAGAGTCCATTGACGGTTCGACGACACGTTCCCCTCACTTGTCGAGCCGTCGTTCCCGGTACAATTCGCCCCGTTCCGCCGCCAAGGAGAAGCAATGAGCTTGATCAACCCAGAGGAGAACCAGCCCGCCGAGCCTCCCCGAGGCCACGTGCGGATGGTCTATCTCGGCCCCGTCGCGCCGCACTGGGAGGTTGAGTCGGAGTTCGGTGACCGCGCGCTCATCGAAGAATTCCGCCAGCGCGCACTTGCGCGGCTCGTCCTGCTGCCACCGCACGATCCGCAGTTCCGCAGGAATCGTGAGCGCATCGTCCGCGACGCGGAGCGGGAGAACCTCATCCTCGAGTGGGACTTCGGCGTGCCCGAAGAAGAGGTAGCGCTCGCCTGAGTCGGGCTACTCCAAGAGCTCGGACTCGTAGTCCCGGTAGATGGCCGGGTGATCCGTCGAGTCCGTCTCGTGCAGACGGCTGATCAGCTCGTCCAGCCGGGTGGGCAGGACGATGATGAATCTTGAAGGCTCAGGGCCGGCGTTCCCGAACGTGTGTGCGACTCCCGCGGGCACGAGCACCGTCGTACCGGCGGGGGCGACCACCTCGTCGTCCTCGAAACGGAACCGCAGTGCCCCAGAAATCACATGCCACGCCTCGTCGTCGGCGTGGTGGACATGAAGCGGCGCCACCTCTCTCGCCGTTCCTTCCGCCGACCACTCTCCGATCACCAAACTCTCGCCTCTCGCGATCCCGCCGGCACGTCCGTCCGCCGGAGGCGAGATGATCATCGGTATCGAGGTCATTGCCGACCGTAGCCTTCAGCCATCGTTCGGCTCATCTCGCGCCGCCGCGCGACGCCATCCGCTACGCGCCGTCTGGATCGAGGTTGATGCGGGCGAGCCACAGCCCGGGGGCGTCGACTTCGGCCGGGGTCGGCAGATGGTCCTCGTCGACCCACAGCCGCGCCAGGTCCCGTTCGCCGGAACGCTCGAGCACGCCCTGCACGAAGGCGGCGCCGCGATCGACGTCCTCCTGGTCGAGGTGCAAGCCGAACAATGACTCCGCCACGCGCTCGCCCTCGCCGCGGCCGACGCGACGCCGCCGCATCGCCTCTCCAATCGGCGCATGGGCACCGATGAGGCGGGAGGCGACGACGGACGTGACGTACTCGGCGTAGCCGGCGATCGCAGCCGTCAGGGAGGCGAGCTGGGCGCGAACCTTCTCGAGCTCGGGGGACGGGCCGGGAGCGGCTTCCCCGAGGAGCGAAGGGTCACCCATGATCTGAGACAGGCCCGGGATCGCTCCGGGATCGATGCCCTGCAGAAGCCCCTCGAGGTCCCGCGGGTCGGGGCGGACGAGCTGCGCGTGGGCGACGACGAGTTCCTCGAGTCGCTTCGCGACGTGAGGACGAGTGAGGACGGCATGAAATGCCATCTCGTGCGCGCAGAGCCACAGTCGCAGGTCGTCCGTCGGGAGGCTCCACTCTTCCGCCACGCGATCGAGATTGGCGATCACGACGAGGATCTCGCGCGAAGGCGTGCGGGGCAGCGGCAGGTCGTACTGCCCGAGCGAGCGCCGCGCGAGGTGACCGACAACGGAGCCGACCTGCATTGCGGCCATTGCCGGTGCCATGGCCGAGGTCCAGCGCCCGATCATCTCGGCGAGACCGATGTCCTCGGCGTCCCCGTCCGCGTCCCCGGCAGGATCCGCGACCCCGAGGATGTCCGGGTCTGCGAGGAAGGGGTCCACCGGCATGGCGTCTTCGTCGCCTGCCGGAGACTCGGTCGCCGCCGCCGATCCGCCATCGGGTTCGTCGGCCGAGCCGCCCATACGGCTGCCGGCGGCAGGCCCGAAGCCGAGCGGCCCGGGCGCGGCAGAGCTCGCGCTCTGGTTGTCGGACGTTGTCGTCAGCGCTGCGGCAAGGCGATCGAGCAACGGGCGCCACGCTTCCAAGCTTCGCCGAGCCCATTCGACCCGCGTGGTCGGGATCAACTTGAGACTGGAGCCGCCGGATCCGAGGACCATGCCCGTGACGTCAGCCACATGCAGCTCGGCGATCGAGCTCAGCTCCTCAAGGCGGATGCGACCGATCGGGTCGGGGTTGGGGTCGGGCTCGTCCCCGGCGGCAACGCTCGTCGCGAGCTGGAATGCGAGCTCCCACTGCAGCGGGCCCTCGGTACGGATCAGCCGGAGCAGGTCGCCCAGCATGTTGCGGAGGAAGTCGCCGCCGCCCGACGCGAGAGGATCGCTCACTAGCTCGATGCTACGGCCGGTGCCCGCCGGGCGCGGCCGGGCCGGGCGAAATGGACCGTTCAGGCTGCGGAAGCAAGCGACGCGCGAGCCGCCCAGAGGTGGCCGCCCCGGAGGACGTTGAGCACGATCGACTGATCCGGTGGAAGCGAGTACAGCGCCGCCATCATGTCGGGCATCGACCGGACCGGCACGCCGTTCAGGTCCTCGATGACGTCGCCGGGTTTCACCCCGGCGTCGGCGGCTGCGCCGTGCGCCTTCACGGCGACGACCCGGACGGCCGTCCCGGTGCTGGCCGTCGACACCGTCTCACCGGTGATGCCCAGCCAGCCGTGGACGACCCGTCCGTTCGAGATGAGGTCGCGCGAGACGACGTCGGCGAGCCATCCGGGCGTCGCCATCAACGCCTCTCCCGCGACGTTCGTCACCATCCCGATCAGGTGCCCGTCGCCGTCGATGATGACACCCCCCTCGGCAGTGACCGGGACCGGCTCGAGCACTCGCAGCGAGTCGAGCAGCGGCGGGCTGCCGCTCGGGGCGGCCAGCGGGACATTGAGCTCGTCGATCGTGCCCAAGCAGGTGTGGGTGCCGTCTTGGTCGACCCACACGAGGGCGACGAAGGTTCCCGATCCGATTGCGGTGTCCGGGAAGAAGCTCGCGGTCGCCAGCTTGTCCATCGCGTGCACGCGCACGACGGCGAGCCCGGTACCCGGGTCAACCCCGACCAGCGTTGCGACGAGGTGCTCGCTGTCGATGAAGACCGAGATGTCCTCCGCATCGGCGACGAGCGAGGCGGGCACGAGCACAAAGCCCTTCGAGTTGACGACGACCCCGACGCCGCTCTCGTCGCCGTCGAGAACGATCGGCATGGCGTTCGCGATCCGGGACGCCAGCTTGGTCAAGGCGGGCTCGCGCACCACGATCGTGGTGGTCGTGTTGACACCGTCGGTCGCGCCCGGCGTGGCGATCGTCGACGTCGTCACTGCCTTGAGGCTCGAGTGGGCTTGGAGAGCCGGGCTCGAGACCCTTGCCGGAGGCGAGAGCAGGTGGGTCAGGTGACCTCCGACCAGCACGACGCCCGTCGCGAGCACGGCGCCGACGATGCCGGCGGACCAGGCGCCCGCTCGGGAGGGAGTTGCGGCCATCCAGCTGCGCCGGGCCGAGAGCGCCTCTGCGCTGACCGGTTGGCCGTGCTGGCCGAGCTCGGACGGGTGCCGCCAGAGCCTGTCCTCCGGGGGCAGGAGAGGACCGGCCAACGCGTCTTCGTGAATGTCGTCGAAGTCGTCTCCGGGCTCGACCACGGACCCTTAGGATACCGACGCGGGAGCGGCGTGGGGGGTCGCGCACGGTTCGCGAGCTCTCCCGGTCCCGACAGGTCGCGTACCATGACGGCGTGCTCGACTCGGTACAAGGTGACAACTGGCTCGAGTTGACTCCCGAGCCGCTCGCGTCCGAGCGCGCGCTGGCGTGGGTGGAAAGACCGTCGTGCGGCGCGGTTGCCTGCTTCGTCGGGACGGTGCGTGATCACGCCGACGGGCGGACCGGCGTGAAGGCCATCGACTACGAGGCCTATACGTTGCAAGTGCTTCCCCGTTTCGAGGCGCTCGCGGCGTCGGCACGCGAGCGCTGGACCGATCTCGGCCGCGTCGTCGTCTGGCATCGGGTCGGGCAGGTCCGGCTCGGCGAGGCCTCGGTCGTCGTGGCCGTCTCCACCCCGCACCGGGCGGAGGCGTTCGAGGCTTGCCGGTACCTGATCGACACCTTGAAGGCGACCACGCCGATCTGGAAGCGGGAGACCTGGGAGGGCGGGACCGAGTGGAGCCCGGCCACCCGGCCGGTCGAGCCCGTGCCGAAGGTGGCCCAACCGTGAGGCCCGACCTCGCCGTCGATCTCGGGACCGCGCGCACTCTCGTGGCCGTCCCGGGCCGCGGCGTGGTCGTCGACGAACCGACGATCGCCGCGGTCGATCTCGGGCGGAACCGTCTCTTGGCATTCGGCACCGAAGCCCTCGGCCTTCGAGGCCGCTGCGCGGGCGAGGTGGCGATCGTCCGGCCCGTGCACCACGGTCAGCTGTTCGATCTCGACCTCACCGCGGCGGTGGCGGGCGAGCTGCTGCGCCGCGGGCGGGTCTCGGCTCTCGGCCACCCGACGGTGCTGTGCTGTGCCTCCGGCGCTGCGACCAGCGTGCAGCGGCGAGCACTCGACCGGGCGTTCAAAAAGGCGGGCGCCGGATCGGTTCGTTTCGTCGAGCAGCAGGTCGCCGTCGCGCTCGGCTCCGGGCTGCGGATCGAAGAGCCGGTCGCCTCGATGGTCGTCGACGTCGGCGCCGGAACGACCGAGATCGGGGTGCTCGCCCTCGGCGGGCTCGTCACCCACGCGTCGGTGGCGCTCGGAGGAGGGGACTTCGACGAAGCCATCCGCCGCCTGTGCGCCCGCGACTTCGAGCTCGCCATCGACGCCGCCACCGCCGAGGGGATCAAGTACGCCATCGGCAGCGCCTGGGTGGAAGAGGACGACAAGGTCGAGGTCCGCGGACGCGACGTCGCGACCGGGATCGTGCGCTCGGTCGTGATCACCCGGACCGAAGTGGCCGACGCGATCGCGCCGCGAGTCGAGCGGATCCTTGCCGCGGCGACGTTCTGCATCACGTCGTCGCCTCCCGATCTCGCCAACGATCTTCTGAACCGGGGGCTCTACCTCTCCGGCGGCGGCGCCCTCCTCACCGGCTTCGCACAGCGGCTCGCGACTGCGACGGGGATCCCGGTCCATCTGGTGGAGGATCCGGAGCGCTGCGCCGTCTCGGGGGCGGCGCTGTGCATGGCCACGATGCGCCACACGGCCGAGTCGGTCAGTCGTCGTCGGCGATGACGCCGAGCACGTCCTCGGCCGCCTGACGCACCTGCCAGTCACGGTCCTTCAAACACCGCCGGAGCGCGGCGTCTGACTCCGGGCCCTCGAAGGTGGCGAGCGCGCTCACGGCGCGGCGGCGGATCTGCGGCTTGTCGTCCAGTGCGGCGAGGACGGCGCTGAGTCCGCCGCGGTCGCCGATGGCGCCCAGGGCCGCCACTGCCGACTCCCGGCACAGCGCGTCGGTGTGCTCCGAGGCGATCCGGACGAGCGCCGGCACGGCGAGCGCGTCCCCGGCCTCGCCGGTCGCGTAGCACGCTGCCTCGACCACCAGATCGTCGGGATCGCCCAGCAGGCTCGCGAACGGCGCACCGGGCAGTGCAGCGCCCAACTCGCAGGCCCGTCGGCGAGCGAGCGGATCAGGGTCCTCGAGGGCGGCGCGGGCGTCATCTGCGGTCGCACGCCCCATGCGCACGAGCGCCCCGAGCGCGGTCGCGCGCACCTCAGGGTCGAGATCGCACAAAAAGGAACGGGCTGTCGCCTCGTCGCCCGCGTGGCCGGCGAGGGCGGCATCGCCGCGCCGCCGCGCCGCCGCGATGGACGCTGCCGTGCCGGGATCGGTCACGGGCGGCGCCCGCTGGGCGCGACGTCATGGCAGGCTACGGCTCCGTGGAATGGGTACGCGATGAATCGAGCGTAGAGGGAGGGCCACCGAGCGACGCGCCGCCCGCTGCGGGCGAGGGAGAGGGCGGACCGGACGGGAGTGGGCGGGGCGGGCGGGGGAGCGGGACGCCGTTTCGCTGGCGGAAGCGTCACACGGGGCTCTCGATCCTCGCCGTCATCCTGATCGCGGCGGTCATCTCCATCTTCATCCAGCTGCCCTACTACGCGGTCACCCCCGGCTCGGCGCCGGAGGTGAGCACGCTCATCAAGGTCCCGGCGGCCAACCGGCACGACCATCCGGGCTCGGTACTTCTCGTCTACGTCGAGCTCACACCGATCCGCGCGATCGAGTACCCCTTCTTCTGGCTCGACCCGAACGCCGAGATCGACCCCAGCGGCGCCATCCTCGGCACCGAGACGACGTCGCAGTACGCAACGGAGGGCGAGATCGACATGGCGACGGCCCAGCAGGCGGCGACCGTCGTCGCGCTCAGACAACTCGGCTACAAGGTGCCGGTCACCGCGCTGGGCGCGCTCGTCTACGGCATCCTGCCCGGGTCGCCGGCGGCGGCGGCAATCCAGGTGGGTGACGTCATCAGCAAGGTCAACGGCCTGCGGGTGTCCTCGTACCTCGACCTCGAGAAGCGGCTCGAAGGGATGGCGCCGGGCGCGACCGTGCGCCTCGTGGTAAGCGCGTATCCGGCCGGCAAGCCGCGGACGGTGACCTTCAACCTCGGCGTCTTCCGCATCCAGGGAACGGGCGCCCAAGCGGCCCTCGTCTGCTTGCCCGAAGGCAAGGGGACCAAATACCCGATCGCCGAGCTCGCAACGGTCACCGGAGGAAAGCGCCATCCCATCGCCTGCCTCGGCATCTACCCGCAGGGAAGCGGCGGCCCGGCGATCGACGGTACGGCGTTCAAGGTCGGCCCACTGCCGGTAAAGGTCGACCTGTCCTCCGAGGGGATCGTCGGCCCGTCGGCCGGCTTGGCCTTCACGCTCGGGCTCATGGCGGAGCTCGATCCCGCCGATCTGACCGGCGGGCTCAAGGTCGCCGCCACCGGGACGATGTCGATCGACGGCAGCGTCGGCGACGTGGGCGGGGTTGCCCAGAAGACCATCGCCGTCCGGGGGGCGGGAGCGAGCGTGTTCCTGGTCCCCAAGCAGGAGTACGCCGTCGCCAAGTCCCGTGCCGGCCCCAACCTCCGCGTGTACGCCGTGAGCTCGATCAGCCAGGCGATCCACATTCTCGAGTCGCTCGGGGGCCGTGTCGCCCGTACCACCTCCGGGTGAGAGCGGGGTCGTAGGCTGTAGCCAATGTCTGAGGAACCTCAGGTCGTTTCGATCTCGTCAAGCCCGCCGCTGAGCCCGGACGAGATCACGCGCAAGTCCTTCCCGGCCGCGCGTCGCGGTGTGGACGGCGAGGCGGTGCGGCAGTTTCTCGCGAAGGTGGCCGGCGAGCTCCGCGACCTGATCGAGCGCGAGGCGGTGCTTCGCGTCCGCGTCGTCGAAGCCGAGCGTCGGGCGGAGGACCCCGAGCTCGACGAAGCGACGCTCACCCGAGCAATCGGCATCGAGACTGCCAAGATCCTCTGGACCGCCCACGATGCGGCCAAGAACGTCGTCACGACGGCGGAGGAGCGGGCGGCCGAGCTCCTCAGCGAAGCCGAGCACGTGCTCGAGAACCAGATCGCGTTGTCCGACGCCGAGGGCCAGGCGATCCGTCACGCCGCCGAACAGGATGCTGCCGAGTTCTCGAGCCGCGCTCAAGCGGAGGCCGAATCTCTGACCGGCGGCGCCCACGACGACGCCGTCGAGCTGCTCGACGCCACCAAAGAGGAGTGCCGCCGGATGGTGGCCGAGGCCCGCGAGCTGCGCAACCGCACACTTGCGGATCTGGCCACACGCCGGCGTGCGCTCCACATCCAGCTCGAAGAGCTCCGTACGGGGAAGGACTCGCTGCTGCGCGTCGTCGATGGCGTCGCCTTCTCCGTCGAAGAGCTGCGCGAGCGGCTCTCGTCAGCCGAGGACGCCGCCCGGGTTGCAGCGGAGGAGGCGGGGCGGCGCGTTTCGCAGGAGGCCGAGCACGACGACCTCGTGGAGCTCGAGGCGGAGCTCGCGGCGGCGGCGGGCGGGGTTGCCGCCGGCGGTCTCGGCAAGGACGAGATCGTGTCGGGCGGCATCGTGACCGCCCTTCCAGAAGCCGAAGGCGGGGGCGAGGCGGCGCCCGACGACGAGGCGGCGGTCGAGAGCGGGCCACAGCCGGAAGGCTCGACCGCGAGTCGCCGCAGTGTCGACGAGCTCTTCGCCCGCATCCGCGCGAGCCGCGCCGCCGAGGAGGCGGCAGCGGCAGCCGATTCGAGCCCCGGCGGCACGCCCCCCACCGGCAAGCCGGCGACGACACCGCTCGCAGGACCCGAGAGACCAGGTGGGGAAGGCATCTACGACATCGAAGCGGTGACCGCTGCGGAGGCCGACGGGCAAGTTTCCCCCGACGAGGCGCTCCCAAAGGCCGAGCACGAAGCCGGGGCCGAGCTCTCGCGGGAGGGTGGCGGAGTCGGTGAGCGCGCGGTAGCACCTGCCGAGGAGCCGGCGGAGTCGGGCGACGCGGAGGAGATCACCGCGGCGGTGGAGATCGTGGACGTCGCCGTCGTCGCCGAGAGTGCCGCCGGCGACGGGACGAGCGGCGAGGGCGCTGGCGAGGACGTCGCGGCCGAGGGCGGTGCGGCCGCGGATGTCGCCGCCGAGATCGAAGCCGCAGAGGCGGCGATCGAGGCAGAGGCGATCACCGAGCCGGACGTCGAGGCCTTGGCCCGGCGCGACCATCTTCTCGGCCCCATCACCGCCAAGCTCGGCCGGACGCTCAAGCGAGCGCTCCAGGACGATCAGAACGACCTTCTCAACGCCTTGCGCCAAGCCTCGGGCAAGCCGGTGCTGGACGAGCTGATCCCGCCGGAGGTCCAGCGGGAACGGCTCGTCAGCGCAGCCGAGGAGCAACTCGCCCGAGCCTTCCAGGCAGGCGCCGCCTTCCTCGTGGCCGGTGACGCCGTGGAAGGTCCGTCGGTGTCGGCAGTTGCGCCGACCGAGATGGCGGCGTTCGAAGCCGGCACGCTGCTTGCCGCCGAGTTGGCCGAGGATCTCACCTCGTTGTTGCGACACAGGATCGAGCAGGCGCTCTCGGAGCTCGACGGAGGGCTGGAAGGCTTAGCCGACGCGGCCGGCGCCGCGTATCGCGAATGGAAGGGCAGCCGGGTCGAGGGCCTTGCCGGCGACTTCGCCACCCGGGCGTTCGCCGTGGGCGAGCTCGCCGTGCTGAGCTCGCTCGGCGAAGGCGGGGCGCCGTTCGTTCGGTGGGTCGTCGAGGACGACGACGCCGGCGGTTCGTGCCCCGACTGCGACGACAATTCGCTCGCCGGCCCGCAGCTTGCCGGAGCGGAATTCCCGACCGGGCACGTGCGCCCGCCCGTGCACCCTGGCTGCCGCTGCCTGCTCGTGCCCGTGCGGTCCTAGGCTCCAGCCTCGTGCGAGTTCCAACGGATCTGCCTTCCCGGTCGCGCCCGGTCCGGCGCTACCAGGCATGGATCCTGGCGGCCGTCGTCTTCCTGATCTTGCTGTTGATCGTCGTGCAGGGGATCGCGAACCTCTACACGAACTACCTCTGGTACCGGTCGGTGCACTTCACCATGGTCTGGCGCGCCATGATCGAGACCAAGCTCGGGCTCGCGGCGACATTCGTCGGCGTCTTCTTCATCGCCTGCTGGATCAGCCTGTGGGTCGTGGACCGCATTGCACCACGGGCGTTGCTCGTCTCTCCCGAGCTCGAGCTCGTCCGCCGGTACCAGCAGATCGTCGGCCGGCACACCTTTGCGTTGCGCACGGTCGTCTCTGCCATCCTCGCCCTTCTCGTCGGGGCCTCGACGAGCGGCCAGTGGCAGCACTGGCTGCTGTTCCGCAACGGTCAGTCCTTCGGGGCGACGCCGAGCTACCTGACCGGGGTGTTCGACAAGCCGATCAGCTTCTACGTGTTCGAGCTGCCGTTCCTCTCCTTCCTGGTCGACTGGACCCTCGTGGCGCTGCTGGTGCTCCTGATCGTCACCGCGATCGGCCACTACCTGAACGGGGGCCTCAGGTTCCAGGGACCGTCGCCACGCGTCGACCCGCGCGTCACGGCGCACCTGTCGCTGATCCTCGCCGTCATGGCCCTCGTCCGGGCGGCGGGTTATTTCTACGTCGACCGCTACAACCTCGTGCTGGCGAACGACGCGGTCACACGCGGGGCCGGCTACACCGACGTGCACGTGCGCCTGCCCGCCATCGAGTTGCTCGCGGTCGTGGCGCTGGCGGTGTTCGTGCTGATGGTGTTCAACGTCTACCAACGCAGCTTGGCGCTTCCCGCCATCGGCGCCGGGCTGTGGGTGCTCGTCGCCCTTGCCGCCGGCGTCATCGTCCCCGCCGCGGTGCAGGCGTTCCATGTGACGCCCGCCCAGAGCACGCTCGAACTGCCCTACATCACGAGGAACATCACGGCGACGCGCGACGCCCTGAACATCGACGGCGTCACGACGCAGAAGTTCGCGGGGGCTTCGAACCTGACGGGCGACGTGGTCGCAGGTGACGCGGCCACGTTGAGCAACCTTCCGCTCTGGGAGCCGTCGATCACGTCGCAGACCTATCAGAAGCTGCAGCGGAACGGTACCGGCTTCACCCTGGCCGGGCTCTCCCTCGACCGCTACCCGATCGGTGGCACCATTACCCCGTTCGTGATCGGCGTGCGAGAGGTCAGCGCCGCGGACCTGCCGACGCAGTCCTGGGTGAACATCCATCTCCAGTACACCCACGGGTACGGAGCAATTCTTTCACCGGCGAACGCCGAGACCGACGGGAACCCGAACTTTGACATCTCGGGAGTGCCCCCGGTCTCGAGCGATGGTGCGCCGCAGATCACCCAACCGGCGGTTTACTTCGGTGTCGGCCAGACGGGTTACGTGGTCGCGGATACCAAGCAGAGCGAGGTCGACTACTCGGACACGAACGGCAACACCGTCTCCAGCCATTACTCCGGCTCCGGGGGGATACCGATCGGCTCGTTCTGGGTCAAGGCCGCCTTCGCGCTCCGGTTTCACGACCTCAACCTGCTCATCTCGAACCTGGTCACCAAGAAGTCGCGGCTGCTCATGCTGCAGGACGTTCGGGCCCGCGTCGCCCAAGTGGCGCCCTTCCTCAGTGTCGACAACAACCCGTATCCAGTGATCGACAACGGCCACCTGGACTGGATCGTCGATGCCTATACGACCACGAACTACTACCCCTATGCAGAGCAAGCCCAGACGTCCGAGCTTCCGAGCGGGAGCGGCCTCACGAGCAGCTTCAACTACGTGCGCAACTCGGTCAAGGTGGTCGTCGACGCCTATACGGGCAACATGACGTTCTATGCCGTGAACAGCTCCGACCCGATCCTGAACACCTGGGAGGCCACCTTCCCGGGCATGTTCCAGCCACTCAGCAGCATGGACGCGGTCCTGAAGGCGCACCTGCGCTACCCGCAGGACCTGCTCATGGTGCAGGCGACGATGTACGGCCGCTACCACCTGACCAAGGCTTCGACCTTCTATACCGCCAGCAACGCCTGGCAGCTCGCACCGACCTCCGGCACCGGCTCACCGGAGTCGGCGCTGCCGGTCGATGCGTTCGGCAACAAGCTGCGTTTCGTGCCCGAGTACGAGATCCTGCAGCTGCCCGAGCAGACCGATCCGAGCTTCACCGTCATCGAGCCGATGGACCCGCTGGCGGCGAACGACGGGATCCAGAAGCTGGCCGCGCTCGTCACCGCCGCCTGCGACTACCAGCACTACGGGCAGCTCACCGTGTACCGGACACTGACGACGGCGGAACCCAACGGCCCGGGCATCGCCAACTCCGAGATCCAGTCGAACACCAAGGTGTCGCAGTACGTGACGCTCGTCGGCCGAGCCGGCTCGACGGTGTCGCTCGGCACGACGCTCATCGTCCCCATCGACGACTCGCTGTTGTACGTGCGGCCGCTGTATGTGAGCTCGTCGCAGAACCCGTACCCGCAGCTGACCCGTTTCATCGTCGTCTACGGCAACGATGTCGCGATGGAGAACACGCTCGGTGCTGCCCTCGGCGATGTGTTCGGCGCCGCCACGAGCACCATCGGAGGCGGCCCGGGTGCGGTCCCGGCCTCGGTTCGGATTCTTCTTGCCACCGCGCAGAGCGACTACGCGAAGGGTCTCGCGGCTCTCAAGAACGAGGACCTGGCGACTTACTACGACGACATGCAGTTGGTGAACAGGCTGATCTTGCAGGCAGAGACCGAGCTGAAGAAAGCACCGAAATCCACGAGTACGACCGGAACGGCGTCGGCGCCGAGCCCGGGCTCGGCTTCGGGCGGGGGCAGCTCGACCGGCGCCACGACCACGACGACGGTCCCGGGACAGAGTGCGACCACGACGACCGGGCCGCCGGGCACCGCCTAGGCGAAGTCCGGTCGCGGCTCCAGGGCGCCAGCGGGTCGATAGCCTGTAGGCGATGTTCATGCTCTTCGGCCGCGGTGGTCGCAACTTCTGGATCATCCGCATCGGCATCCTCGTGCTCGTGCTCACGGCGGGAGCGGTGTTCCACTACCACGGTGCCGCTTACTGGACCGTCCGCGGGCTCTACTACGCGCTGATCGCCAGCTTCATCCTCACCGCCGTTTGGCGCAACAAGTCACGACAGCGCGGCGGCCTCGGCACCAGAGGACCCGGTACGTTTTCCGGGCGCCCCTATCGGGGAGGAGGTATGCAGCCTCCGTTCGGCGGCCATTACCCGCCCAGCCAACCGCACGGAGACCTACCTCCGTCGGTCCCGCCGGCCGAGCAGTCGCCATCGACACCCGTCGGGGGTCCGTCGACGACGGTTCCTCCCGTCACCGCTCCACCGGCAACCGTCCGGCCTTTCCCCGAAGTGGCGCCGGTGGAGCACTCGGTGCTGTCCGGTCCCGGCCAGGAGCCGGGCTGGTACCCGGATCCGTCAGATCCGATGGCCCGCCACTACTGGGACGGCTCGAACTGGTCGCACCGCCTCAAGTGGGACGGCAAGACTTGGACACCTGCCTGAGCCCTGCGGGCTCGGGCCGCGCGGACACGGCGCGCGGCTTGCTTTACCTGACCGACCCTCAGTCAGCGATCGTGCCTGACGCGTATCGATCGATATTCGGACCGGCCCACCGGGCGACCTCAGCTCGGCTGGCCGACGCCATCGGCTCGGCTCGCATCACGTAACGGGTCCAGGCGATCCCGAGGAGCTGCGAGCTCACGAGCACCCGACGACGCAACTGCATCGCGTTGCTGTCGCCGGGTGCGCCCTCAAGGCCGACGCGCTCCGCGAGGAACTGACGCATGCTCTCTGCCGCCTCGGGCGAGGCCACCACGGCCTGGACAAGGCTCACGAAGGCCGGCGAGCCGGTCCCGTCGCCCTGCTCCCATTGGTTGAGAAAGCGCTCGACGAGCCGCTCCCCGGTGAAACCCTCGGCATCCACCTCTTGTTTGATCTTCCTCGGATCGATCGGCAGTCTCATCGTCTCGACGAACAGGGCCCCCTTGTCGGCAAAATAGTGGTGGATGAGAGCGGGATCTACTTGAGCGAGCCGGGCGATGGCACGCAGGCTCGCCTCGGCGTAGCCGTGCTCGGCAAACACGGCTCGAGCCGCCTCGACGATCTCGGTTCGAGTGTCAACCTTGCCGGGTCGGCGGCCGCGCGCGACCGTCATTGCGATGGACGGTCGGGGCATGGCGCTCCATACCTGCCGCCGGGTGTGCTATAAATCATCAGCGATGAATTA
>Ga0182015_10002965_pt1 | contig 19653 bp, 11 predicted proteins | sample 712P3MmetaG_FD_120478 | JGI IMG/M metagenome (GOLD analysis project Ga0182015, IMG submission 120478) | Permafrost microbial communities from Stordalen Mire, Sweden - 712P3M metaG | ecosystem: Environmental > Terrestrial > Soil > Wetlands > Permafrost | place: Sweden: Stordalen | collected...
GGACTGGGGAAAGAGATCGTTGGACTACCGCCAGGAGCGGTTTGCGATTGACCGGTGTAGTTAACAAAGCTCGAACTTACTGCCCAGCCGGAAACGAGCGAGAAGCCGAGGGGCTGTTCGATAAAGCGTCCCCACCCACCGCGAAGCACCGTCTTGTCTGTGCCGGCAAGCCGCCAGGCGAAGCCGATACGTGGACCGAAATCTTTCTTGTAGGTATAGCGCAAAGCTTGCGGAATGCCGGCCTGGGCCGCGGTGAGGATGGGCGACGGAGCAATGGATGTGGCAAAGTCCGACGAGGTGTAGCTCAGCGCTGTCGTGTTTGGTACCACAACCGCGCCGGTGACTCCATCCACGTTGTAGGTGGGCAGGAAAGCGGCAGTGTTGTATTCGGCGTCTTTGAGGGGCGGATGCAGTTCGTAACGCAAACCGAGATTCAGGGTGAGCCTGGAGCTAATCTTCCAGTCATCCTGGCCGAAGAAACCATAGCCGTAGCCCCGGCCATTCATTCCCGGGTGATTGATTTGTTCGGCATTGTAGGTGTAGTCGGGATAGCCAAGCAGAAATGCGGTGAATGGATCTCCGATGTAAACGGGGTTTCCGTTTATGTCCGAATATTGGGTTGAGTTGTTGAAGTAATACTGGCCGGCGCTGTAGTTGCCGAAGACGTTATCGTCATGATCGGTCATGTGACGAATGTCGCCGCCAAACTTGAAGGTATGTTTGCCCTTGCTCCAGGTGAGATTGTCAAGCAGTTGGACGATGACGCTGTGTTGCACGGACGGATTGCCACCGCCGGTCACCATAAAGCCGGTGATATTCATATCCGGCGCCGTGGGGACAGGATTGGGGGTAATGCCCTGAATGCCAGCCAGGCCCAGATAGCCGGCAGTGGTCCCCTCAAGCATGGCGGTGGTGTAGTGGGTGCCATTAAAGCCGGTGCGGAACTCATTCACCAGGGAGCTGGAGATGGCGTAGTTATGCGAGAAGGTAACCCCCTGATCGGTCTCGGGGTTGCCGAATGGGCCGGTGATGGGAGACCCGGCGTTCACGCAATAGCCGGTGCAATTCGGGTTCGGCGGCGTGATCACGGACCTGATCTTATAAGTGCCTCGCACAAACATGGATTGTTTGGCTGTGAGGACATAATCGAGACGCAAATCAGCCTGATCGCTGGAGATGGGTGCGGGATAATTCACGCGGTAGTTATTCTGGTAGTCCGATGGCGCTCCCGAATTTGGCGCGGGAAAGAAGTACTTAAGCATGTTCGCGGATACTTGCGATATGGGCACATTGGCTGGGTCAATGGATGTCCCGTCGGGGTTGAAGATCGGCGTGCCCGCCAGATAGTCGACCAGATTTCCGTTGCGCATGTCCGCGGAAGGCACGTTGGTAATTAGCGGCACCTGTCGAGGCAGCCGCAAGCCTTCATAACTCATAAAGAAGAAGGCCTTATCCTTGCCGCTGTAGAGGTGCGGAATACTGATCGGTCCGCCAAAAAATCCACCGAAGTCATTCATGATGATGGTCGGCGTCGAATGGGTAAAAGGATTGCCGGCGGTGAGTACGGTGTTCTGGAGGTTTTCGAAGACACCACCGTGCAGAACGTTGGTCCCGCTCTTCGAGGTAGTCGTGACGTCCGCGACGCCGCTGAACTCGGCATTGTTATTGCTTCCGCTGATACGTATCTCAGAGATGGAGTTGAAGGACGGGAAGAGCTCGTTGATAGGGCCGCTGTTCTCAACGCTGACGCTGCTGATGCCATCGATGGTGTAGGACATGAGGGCAGGCGTGGTGCCATCGACAACCAGGTCATTGTTGTCATCGACCTGAACGCCGGGCTCGGTACTGAGCGTGTCGATGGGGCTGGTCGAGCCGGTAGAGCGAGAGTAGACGGCAACTGGAAGTTCGGTGAGCTCACGGCCGGTTTTGGTTTCAGAAAGGTTGGAGACATCGGTGGTGATGACCCCGGCCGAGGCGCCTTGCACGGTGACGGTTTCCGATGCCGCTCCGAGTTTGAGGATTGCGTCGACGCGCTTGGTCTCGCGTGACTGCAGATCCAGATCAGAGAAGTCTGTCTTTTCAAACCCAGCCGCCATGACGGTGACCTGATATTTTCCCGGGTTCAGGTTGAGGAAGCTATAGTCGCCGTGCTGGTCCGTGGTGACAGTCCGTTCTGCCCCGGTGCCGGCATTGGTCAACGTGACCGTGGCGCCCGGCACAAGTGCACCAGAACTATCCTTGACCGTGCCCACAAAGGAGCCGAAGGTGGACTGCGCAATTATGTGTGGCGGCAGCAAGAAAAAGATCAGCAGCAAGCAAGGGAGGGCTAGAGCACCTTTCCTCTTGCCGGCGCCTTTCCAGGATGGTTCAGGTTGGCCTCTTTTTGGAGAAAAGCTCTGCGTTATCAGGCGTCGGATCATAACGTCACCCCTCTTAGACTCAAGAAATAGCTTGCCTTCGATCCAGTAAGGAACTCCCGCAACGGTATATGGGCAACCGTTTGGGCACTTATGGATGTAACGGGATCTCACGTGCCGGCTACGGCGTCATGGGGAGATCCATGCCAGGGGGTCTTGCTCACCGGTGACTATAGAAGCAGAGAGAAAAGTTCGGCACTGAGGGACTACGGGGTCCCGAACCGGTACTGGACGGTACTCTATCAAGGCTTTGCAGCAAGATCAAGAACAAGATTGGGAGTGCTGCCGGAGCGAATTCTGGCTGCCAGCAAGTGGTCAGTTGCTCTAAACAGCGGCCGGACGACGGTTGCCGATGTTGGTGGCCTGTTCGAACGCGTAGCCCAGTTGCAGTACGCCCCAATCGTCATGGTGACGGCCGACGATCTGCATGCCAATTGGAAGGCCGCCGGCAGAAAATGCGCAGGGGACCGACATCGCCGGGTTTCCTGCCGCCGAGATGTAATAGGCGGACTTCATCCACGCGATGTAGTTTTCCATCTTCACGCCGGCAATTTCCGTCGGATAGTGCGTGTTCACGTCGAAGGGAAGCACCTGGCTAACGGGCAAAACAAAAAAGTCGTACCCTCCCTTGAACCCGCACAAACGCTGGAATAGCGCGGTTCGCTTGACCTCGACACGGGAGAGGTAGGGGCCGGTAAGCCGGCGGCCTTCTTCCACGTGCCAGTGGATGTACTCGTTGAGTTGGCCGCCGTGGGTTGCCAGCAAATCCCCGAAGGCTAGTTCGGTCGACCAGTGCCGCCACGCCACGAAGCACTCATTGGCGTCGCTGAAATCGGGCTCGGCATCTTCGACGATGCACCCTAGCGACTCGAAGACTTTCCGCTGTGCCTGGACCGCGCTTTTCACCTCTGGTTCCCAGGGCAGTCCCATGTCCCTAAACATCGCCACCCGCACTCCTTTGAAGCTTCGGCTTCCCAGAGGCTGGGCAAACTGGTCGCCTGTCTGGTCAATCGAGATCGGCGAATGGTGGTCGAAGCCGGCGAGCACGCTCAGGAAATAGGCGCAGTCGGTGACATTGCGAGCGACCGGTCCGGGAACCGAAAGGGTAAACCAGCCCAGGTTGGTAGGCACGTTGGATACGCGTCCCGGCGACGTCCGGATGCCGACAACGTTGCAGAAATTGGGAGGATTGCGGAGCGACCCTCCTATGTCGCTGCCATCGGCCAGGGGAGCCATTCCGCAAGCGACGGCGACGGAGCCGCCGCCGGTGCTGCCGCCGCAGGTCTTAGTCAGGTCGAATGGATTGCGCGTAGCGCCGAAGACTGGATTGAAGGTTTGCGAACCGAGACCAAATTCGGGCACGTTGCTCTTGCCCATGACGATCGCTCCCGCTTCTTTCTCCCGCTGGACGACCCGGCAATCAAAGCCGGGTACATTATCTTTGTGCAGCGGAGAGCCATAGGTAGTGCGGATGCCCTTCGTTTCATGCAGATCTTTAACCGCAACCGGTAAGCCGTGCAGCGGACCGAGCCATTTACCGTTTGCCAGTGCCTCGTCGGCCGCGGCGGCTTGCGCCATCAACTGCTCTTCCGGAGCCAACGTTACCATCGCATTGACTTTCCCATTCACTGCGTTGATCTGCTTCAGGTGCGCCTGCATGACTTCACGCGCCGAAAGCTTCTTCGCGCGGATCGCGGCCACCATGTCGACGGCACGCATGAAGCAGAGTTCATCCCCGGAATTGGGCACTGCATTGGCCGCGTCAGGAACCATATTCGGAATCATAATCCGCTGAGTGGCGCCGGCGGCTTTTCCCATCGCCGCCGAAAGTGCAGTGCTGGTTCCGAGCTTGAGAGCGTCTCGACAGGTCATCTTGCTGCTCATTCGCTTCCTCGAGGTCGTTGGACTTGGAAAACAACTCCATCATCCACCAGACCGTCGCGTTAACAGGAAAGCCGGTCAAGCTGCCGCTAGTCTATGCCACCGAGCCCTGGGTAAGATTTACCCTGCCGGATCAGTCTGCTCCACTGGAAGCTGGCTATTACGGCCCCGTTCCCGGCGGCCCAGCAGCACCTGTGGCTACCCCATCCTCCATGGGACCTAGCCTGGCTCGTCGGTGATCGGGTTGGCATCACCCGAGTAAGAAGGTCAAGATCTTCGCTGGCTACACCTATCGTGAAAACGCTCTAAACCACGTGCTCTGCGAGATAGGTCTGGATTTCTGAAAACTCTTCTTCCGATAGCCGGAATGCCGCCGCAGGAATTACGCCCTCTACCTGCTTTGCATTGCGTCCGCCGACGATTGCCGCAGTGATCGCAGGATGATGCAAGGTCCACGCAATCGCAACAACACCGGCACTCACGGCGTGCCTCTCAGCTATTTTCCCGATAAAGTCCGCCACGGCCAGGTTCCGCGATAGCAGAGGTTCCTGGTAGTTCTTCGCATTACGGCGAAAATCGTTACTTGGGAAGTTAGCAACACGGTCCTTGGTCATGGCCCCCGTCAATAGACCGGAATGCATAGGAGCATAATTGATGACGCCAATATTGTTCTTTTTGCAAAATGGCAGAATCGTTGCCTCAACTGCGCGGTTCAACATGGAGTAAGGTGGCTGGTTCGAGGTAATCGGAGCGATCTTCATGATTCGCTCCATCTGGTCCACGTTGAAGTTGGAGACACCAATCCAACGAACCTTGCCCTCCTTTTGCAGATCGGCCATCGCGCCCCATGCCTCTTCGATCTCCTCATCCGGCTTAGGCCAATGCACCTGGTAGAGATCGATGGCATCCACCGCGAGGCGGCGAAGGCTGTCCTCCGCCTCGCGTCGAATATGCTTGAGGCTATTGGTGACTTCGCGTTTCTCATCCCACACCAGGCCGCATTTTGTGAAGATATATGGCTTGTGAGAAGTCGTCTTGAGTGCGCGTGCGACGACCTCCTCCGAATGCCCCAAGCCATACACTGCCGCTGTGTCAATCCAGTTGATACCTAGTGCAAGCGCCTTATGAATCGCGGCGATCGAATCGTTGTCGTCCTGCGGCCCCCAGGCAAATTGCCAGTCGCCACCGCCGATTGCCCATGAACCGAACCCGATCGGTGTCAGTTCCATGTCCGAGTTACCAAGCTTCTTTTTGTCCATGCTCTTATTTTAAGGTTTCAGTGCACGTCGCGGATCTGCTCTTCTTAGTCCATCTCGTTGCTGTGCAAAATGCCGCGGAAGACTACGCCGGTGCGGTGAAGGCCCGGCCCCAGCGTCCTGCTGATATTTGCAACCTCCGATCTCAATTTGCAACAACCCCAGATGCGGGCACCGGCGTGGCCGATAAAGCGATCGAGGCAATCGTGGTAGAGTTTGTTTCCAGAAGCCCGCTCGAGGTTCAGAATCAATGGCAGTTGACCGACGTTCATTCCTGCAGTCGCTAGGCAGCGTCGCACTCGCTGCCACTTTTCCGGATAGTATTGCCAAGGCCCTGTCGATCCCTCCGAACAACCAAAATCGCAGCATCGTGGACGTCGAACACATCGTCATCCTGATGCAGGAGAACCGCTCGTTTGATCATTACTTCGGCACTCTGGATGGGGTGCGCGGCTTTGCCGATCCCAGAGCCGTTTCTCTGCCTTCCGGCAATCCGGTCTGGTACCAACCCGATAGCAGAGGCGGTTACGTTCTGCCCTTTCACCCGCCCGCTCCAGATCTCGGCCTGCAGTTCCTTGAAGACCTTCCCCACGACTGGACATCCACGCATGACGCCTGGAACGTGGGGAACCACGATCGTTGGGTGCCGAGCAAGGGCCCTGTCACCATGGCGCATCTCACGCGCGCCGATATCCCGTTTCACTACGCGCTGGCCGATGCTTTCACCATCTGCGACGCCTATCACTGCTCACTCCTCGGGCCCACCTATCCGAACCGCTATCACATGTGGACCGGATGGACTGGCAATAACGGCAGCGGCGGCGGCCCGGCTCTCCAAAACGCTGACGGTGGCTACAGTTGGTCAACCTTCCCCGAGCAGCTGGAGAAGGCCGGCATCTCATGGAAGATTTATCAGGATCAGGGGCAGGGATTGGACGCGGATCACCGGTGGGGATGGGACCTGGCCGACCCCTATGCCGGCAATTACGGCTGCAACTCGCTGCTCCGCTTCGACCAATATCAGCAGGCTGAACCCGGGAGCGCCTTATATCAGAATGCCAGGACCGGCACCAACATCTCCGCCGGCGGGTCACTCTTTGATCTCTTCCGCCAGGACATTCTTGGCAACCATCTCCCGCAGGTATCCTGGATTGTCTCTCCCGAGGCCTACAGTGAGCACCCCAACTGGCCGGCAAATTACGGCGCCTGGTACGTCTCGCAATTCCTTGATGCCCTGACCGCCAATCCTGAGGTTTGGAGCAAGACCGCGTTCTTCCTTACCTATGATGAAAATGACGGCTTCTTCGATCATGTGGTTCCGCCAACTCCGCCCCAGACAAGGGCCCAGGGCTTATCCACCGTGGAACTCACCAATGAGATATTCGCCGGGAATTCCCAATTTCCCGCGGGACCCTACGGTCTCGGCATGCGTGTGCCGATGCTTGTCATTTCCCCCTGGAGCACGGGTGGATGGGTCAACTCGGAGGTATTCGACCATACATCGCTGATCCGCTTCATCCAGGCGCGCTTCGGTCCCGTCACGCTAAACGAACAGAACATCACTCCATGGCGTGCCGCCGTCGCCGGTGACCTCACCTCCGCATTCAACTTTGCCGACTGTGGCTCTGCACCAATCCCGCTGCCCGGCATTGCGTCCTACGCGCCGCGGGACAGAATTCGTCACCCGGACTACTCGCCCGCACCCCCCGAAGAGCAGGCCATACCATGGCAGGAGACGGGTACGCGGCCTGCCTGCGGCCTTCCCTATGCAATCAATGCCTACGGCGATGCGGATTGCACTGCTGGTGCTTTCAAGATTCGCTTTGCAAATTCCGGAAGCCAGACTGCGGTGTTCCAGGTGCGATCGGGTAATATTGCTGCGGGTCCCTGGACCTATACCGTCCAGCCACAGGCTGAGATCGTGGACAGTTGGAAGTTCGCGAGCCGTGGCGCGGTGGCCTACGACCTTTCTGTTTATGGTCCGAACGGTTTCTTCCGCGCTTACAAGGGCAGCAAAACCAGCGCCAATCTGCAAAGCGTTATTGTCTACGACATCGCGCGGGGTGGCATTACCATGCAAGCACAGAATCTCGGCCCCGAACCCTCTGAGCTGCGAATCCAGAATCTCTATGACAACGAGATAGTGACGCGGGTCGTCGAGCAAGGTAAGGTCTTCGAGCGATTCTGGTCACTGGAGAAGCTCTCCGGCTGGTACAACCTGGTTCTCTCGGTCGAATCCGATCCGACTTTCCAGCAACAGTTTGCAGGCCATCTCGAAACCGGACAGCCCAGCAGGACCGATCCGCAAATCGGCGCCGTCATGGCGACGTAACAAGACCGATCCGCAGGCATTGGCGAGGATGCTCGCACAGACGATTGTGGCGATGTGAGTTACGGGCTTTAGCCCGACAACTAGCCCTACCCGTCAATACCTTGATCGTGTGACCGAAGGTTGCTATCCTACCCGCAATTCTGCTTTCCAGCGCAATGATTTCTACGATGTACCTGTCTCGTATGCCTCATCTTGTTCTTCTTTTCTTCTTTTTGCTGTCCTGCCTGCCATCACCATCGCACAGACCCCGGGCAAAACGCCGGCTCACCGTTGCGGTTAGTGATCACTCACACTTGTTTCTCGGATGGAAAGTCGCCCGCGAGGGAGAGGTAATCCCGTCCAGTACGCCCTAATTGGACGCAGGCAACCGACGGAGCAGGAACGCAAGCGCGGGCTGGAGCTTCGGGAAGTAGCGGAAGAGCATCTCCGTGCATACCGGTAAAATAAGGACCATCGTTCGAACCCGGCGATTCGAGCAGGAGATGGCTCGCACGAGATACCTATTCTCCAGGCTTTATCTGATTCGCCGCCGAGTTCGTAATCGGGTTGAACGCTTGCGCGGCAACACCGTCTGGGCAAATAAGGCCGTCTTCCGTTCCGCAGGCGATCCAGAGCAGGCGCAGATTGGCGGTTTTGGGGTCGAGGGTGGCGAACTGTTTGTTGATCTTCCGCAGATGCCAAAGAAATAAAAGCAATATTCACGGTCACAATTCAGGCGAAATACGGTGGCTTCTCTGTAAGAGAGCGGCCACTCTTGCTTGCGTCTGGTTAACCAGTCTGAATAGCCGCCCTCTCCGCCTTGTCAGGGTTGTTCTGCAGTGTGCATTGGGCGTCGAAGATCATGGTGGGACAACTCGCCGACGAGAAAGCCGGCCAGTTGGGGATACCACCGTGATTGGGGCTTCCGTTGCGCGCGAAGTGAATCCACGCTTCACTGACTTTGGCGGCGAGCGCCCGTGGTTCGGGACCACCACCTATCAGGTTTTCGCTGCGGCCGGTATTATCGAAGCAAAAAGGCAGGTCAATACAATGAATGGAGCGGGGCCTGCCATCCAGGACGGGCGTCTTCCAGGTGAACCAACAGAGATAAGCCGGCGTTCCTTGCGCGGCCTTCAACCCGGCTTGAATCACTGCGCCCTGGCGGACCTGCGCGGTCATGGCTAGGGAGAAGATGTCAAAGGGCTTCGCCTCCGGGTGCGCGGCGCGGAATACCTGGAAGATGTGCTCCGGTTGATTGCCATACATATCGCCCAGCCGCTTCGTCACCTCCGCTTTGGTCATCGATTCCAATTCAGGATGATTGAGGGAAGTGGTGAATTCGTTGAGCACGGTGCCGATCAACATAGGCACCTGCGCGGAGATCGCGGGCGCGACCGGATCAAAAGGATGTTGGGGTAGAAGCTTGCCATCCACCACCGGTCCCCAACCCAGCATATCGGCCACGCGGCTCCAGACGAGCGGGGCGGGGGGATGGGTTTTCAGCAGGGCCGCATCGCCCGCCGCGATCAGCTTTTGCAGCGGGACGGTTTGCAGTTGATCGACTTGGGACCCGCTCAGATTGAGCTCGTCGAGAAAGGCCCTGGTCAATATCGCCGATCTCTCCGGCACAACAGCCCGCAGAAACGATCCGCTTTGCACGATGGCGCGGTGATACAAGCCTTGCGCCGCCGGCATCGCCATCAGCGCGCCAACCTTGCCGCCACCGCCGGACTGGCCGAAGATGGTGACGTTGCCGGGATCGCCGCCGAAATTGGCGGTGTTGTCGCGCACCCACTCCAGGGCAGTAATGATGTCGAGCATGCCCAGGTGGGCGGAGCTTGCGTACCTCTCGCCGTAGGCGGCCAGGTTCAAATATCCTAGGGGGCCGAGCCGGTGATTGAGCGAGACCACGACCACGTCACCACGACGGCTCAATCTTTCTCCGTCATAGGCACGATGTTCCTGGGAGGAACCGGACACGAATCCGCCGCCATGCAACCAAACCATGACCGGACGCTTCTGGTGGCCGTTGATTCCCGGCGTCCAGATGTTCACCCGCAGGCAGTCCTCTCCCTGAACGCCGTCGTCGTAACAGAACAGCCAGGACTCTTCATCTTCGTTCCAGCTCCCGCGTGGACCTTGCGGGCATACTCTGCCGTATTGCATGGAACTGCGAACCCCGGTCCAGGGCTTGGCTTTTTGCGGAGGCTGAAAGCGCCCGCTTCCCGCGGTGCTGTCGCCATAGGGAATGCCTTTGTAGGTGAAAATCCCGTTGCTGATGTAGCCGCGGACCTTTCCGCAGGCGGTTTCCGCGATGGCGTACCGGTCGGAAGCCACAATCGTGGATTTGCCGGCTGACGTGGCTTGACCAGCGTCTCCCTGCGTGGGCGCAGCCCGCGCTGTCCCCAGGCCGGAGGCAGCGGTTGTTCCCAGCAACGCCGCAGCGCCCTGGAGCAAGTCACGGCGGTTGATTGGTTTCCCCGATGCAAGCTGCTGTTGGTCCGTTCGGAGGCTCTGCGACCCGTCACTCATCTCCCATGCTCCATTTGCGCTAAGTGAAATACCGCGACAGGATACATAGGACGACAGCGTCTCGTCTCGAAAAGATGAGGTCCGCTACAGCTTCATTTCCTTGTCGAGGACAAACGTCTTCACGGTTTCACGCTTGACGCCATCAGAGGCCATGGCTTCCGCCGTCGCCTGCGACTCCATGGATTGCTTAAACGTATCCAGGTTCTTGGGCTCCATGCATATCGCAACTTCATTCCCCGCGATCGCGTAACGGACCGGCGCGCGGAGGTTATAGGTGCCGAATAGGCCGCCGTGCGTCCGGAAGCCCGCTTCCCACTTCACCGGGTCCTGAACCTGCGCTGTGACGATGATCATAGGCATATTTTGTCTCCTTTGAGCTCGGATGAGCCGGGGTCATTTGAACTCGACGAAGGGTCAGCTTTGGCGGGAGCGGGTAATACGGCGATCAGGATAACGCTGTTCCGTCGGCCCGGGAAGGCGGGATGAACCGCCTTCCCGTGTGCAAAAGCTCACAGTTCTAAGCTGTTGCGTGAACGGGGATCTTATGGAACGTTGAGTTCACAACATCGGAGGTCTGAACCTTGGGCGTTCCTTCGATAAATCTTGACATCGTCTTCAACACCTCGGGGTAGGAACTGGCGTTGTAAGTTTCCGCGCTCGCTTTGCTGTCCCACAGACTGATAGCAGTCACATCGGTTCCGCCGGGACCACAGAACGTAATCTCGTCCTTGAAGCCGTTCTGCCTGCGAAGTAAGGGAAGAATATCCGTGTTAAACGTTCGGGTGTAATCAGAAAGCATATTGGATTTCAGATGAAAAGTGACGTTGCGTGCAAACATGCTCAACCTCCTTAAGGTTGTGTCATTCGCTAAGATAGGGAGAACTTCAGATGGACTGACTTAGTTCAGGAGACCTGAAAGAGGAGAACATGCTCACTCCACCAAACTGGTGCATGTAGGTGGCCCTCTGCATCAATCGCTGCAACTTGTTGTTTCGATACGCCACATGGCAGATTCGGCGCCGCCGAGTCTGGGTTCCGTCGTGTACTTTTGGCGGAAAGCAAGCCCAAACGGCGATCTTTACCCACTCCGGTTGCCGCCAGGGAGTGCGTCTGCTCACCCGTGCGAAGCGGGTGGGCTCGCGAACCAACGAGGGCCTTTTCGACCCCGCAACGCCTCGGCTCGCCGGTGCGCAGCGCGATGGTGAGGCGCCGGCCCCGAGTCCACAGTCATTGGCATTAAGTAGCCATGCAAATGCGTCCGCCCTATAGCAATACGAGGTTAGACAGGGGGGAAATGAATCCTCAGCTTAAAGCAAATGAAGAGAACCAGGATCGCGCCCAGGGTGGAGAAAATGAGGCCGGCGGGATGATAGCGTTCATTTCTCGGGCGCGAAAACATGTGGGTCACGGCGCCGCCGAGGATCGATCCGATGATGCCGAGCACGACCGTCCAGAACATCGTTATGTGCACGTGCATCACCGATTTCGCGATAACCCCCGAGATTAGGCCGATAAGAATATACCAGATCAAGTGAAACATACTTTTCCTCCAGCGCTTGCCTCAGAACGTCGTCGAGTATATCCCAGGGTTTGGCAATTAACCAGACTTTCCTAGGAACGCGCTCAACGAGCGAGCTCCCGCAGGTCCACGGATCGCTATCTTGAACTGGTCGTCTGGCCGGGACTAACTATAACGCTTAGCGGAATCTGCAGCGTTCCCGCAAGGTCGAAATTCAAGTCGTAGATTCCGGCGCGCAAGGAGGCGCCATCGTTCGGGGCATCGATCTCCAGATAGAGGTTGACCCCGTCGGTCTGCGCGGTCGCGTAGTGCGCGGCGTCCAGCTTAAGGTTGATTTGTCTTAGCATCCAGTTGAGCGGCTTGCCCTCGTGGTTGTAGACCACCAGCGCGGCTTCGACGCTGACATGGCGGAGGCCGTCGGGAGCCGGATCGAATTGCAAGCCGCGCGCGGCGATCATGAAGTCCACCATATAGCGGGTGAGCGGGTCTTTCAGGTTGGGATTGTCTCCGCCTTGCCCTGGACTCGCAGCCGACCGGGTGGTCAACGCAGGACCCGCCCGGGGCGGGGCACTCCCGCGCATCACCCGTAGGGTGAGAGGAATCTGTGTCGAGTCCGGCAGGCCGGGGCGCAGGAAGGGAGACAGGGGGTCAGAAACCGGCTTGGGTGCCGGGGTGGCTGCCGCTGCCTGGACGCTCTTCGCGTCGTCCGCATAGTAGCCGCGGCGGTAGGCGAGCTGGTAGCCGGACCGGGCGAACTCCACCTCAATTTTCCGGAATCGTCCGTCGGTGGCCAGGTTGGTGGAGGTGTAGGTCAGCGTATAGAAATACGATCCATGGTCGGAGACGCGGGCCAGCGCATCGGTCAAACCATTGGTGTTGTAGAAGGCCGCGCCACCCGTGTCTTTCGCGATCTCATCCATGGCTGCATGGTCGGCGCTTCGCTGCTGGGCATCGTCCTGCTGTCTGGATAGCTGCGATCGCGTCGTCAGCCGGGAGTCGTCGCCGGCACTGTAGAGCGAGCCGGTGGTGACCCCCTCGGCGCCGATGGGATAGATGGCCACCTGGGCCGAGGCGAGCAGAGCATCCGTCTTGCGCACTTCCTCCCGATCATCCTGTTGTGCGCTGAATTCGTCGCGCAAGGCGGGATTGGGGAAGATAACAACCGGAAACGCGCCTGAGAACCAGGCCACGTTTTTCCGGCCCGGAAACCCGGCGAGGTAGCGCGCAAGCTCCTGCAAGGCCTCGAGCGTCAGCTTGATGCGCACATCGCTCCGGGTCGAGCTTTGGTTGGCCATAAACTGCCGCATGGCATCGGCGGCATCGGCGGCATGTACCTCCATCAAGGCGGCGACCAACTCCTGGTCGGCGGCCGTTTCCGCATTCGACTGCAGGAGCGGCGAGCTCTGCGGCCCCGCTCCATTTTTCCGGTTGTTGATGGCCGCCGCCAGCAGGGCTGGATCGTCCGTAAAGCCCTGTACAAAACGCAGCCGCGTTCCCAGGGTAAAGATCGCCATCCTGCGGCCCGGTTGCAGCTTTTTGAGGTACTTGAGCATTTGCGCGCGGACATTGCTCTGGTCGGCAAGCGGGGTGTTCAGGGTGTCGAGCACGAGGACCGTTGCCGAGTTACTCGGCTTGACTCGGGGGACGTTGGTGAAGACGTTTGGCGGGAGATCAGGCAGGTTTGCCTGCAGCGGCTGCGCTCCGGTGTGCTCCTCGAAGTAGTTGATGGTCTGCGGATGTCCGTCTTCCGACACCAGGAAATCTTGCTTGTGCAAACCCTCAACCGGGCGGCCTTTCATGCCGGTCACCACCACGTCGAGAACGACAATCCGCGCATTCGCCTTGAAGACGCGGTGTCTGTTGTCCTCTGGCAGCGCGGTCTGGCTGTGGAGAGGTGGGGAGCTGGCCAACCCGCCTAGTAGAAGCACCAGCCATAAGGCCGAGCAGGAGCGCTGAAGCACTGGGATTTCCCTTAGATCTCGACCTCTGAAGGCTACAGAACTCCTGTTAGCTTGACAAGTCTCGCGGCCCGACGACTTAATGCATCTTCGGTTACTGCGATCGATTACCCCCTCATTTGAGCGAGCCCAGGCCGGGCTGTACCCAGGAGAAGAGGAAGTCGGTGAACTCTGGAAATACGCTGGCTACCAAACCCAGCACTGGGCCCACACCGAAACCGATCAGCTTGATCCAGAAATCACCGCCGAGTTCGCCGGGCTTCGTATCCGTCAAATTGCTCAGCGTAGTGTCCCGGTGCATCTGGGAATACACCGCGACGACGGTTGTGCCGAGGATGAAAAACAGAACCACTACCATGCCACTGAGAACCGGACGGGGATCGAAGGGATAACTCGCGATCGCAACCGAGATGGCAATGAACATGCATATGATGCTCATGACGAGGGAACGCATGCGGCCCAGAATGTTCTGGATGAACGCCATATAGACGAGACATACCAGCTCTTCAGCGTTGCGGATGTGCGCGGGAAGGCCGGCCACTGAGTGAGCACAAGGGTCTGCTTTATCGTTCTTGTCTTTGCCGCTCTCCTCCGGTTCCAGGGGCAGGCCCAGCATCAAGGATTCAGTTTCCTGCTGCCAGGTAGGGATGAGAAGTTGGGTGAGCATGATGGCCGCCGTTTTGGCCAGCGATTGTTGCAGCGGCTTGAGCCCAAGCACACGGCGCTCATTCGGTTTGTCCCATTTGGACGAATACCATTTTGCGAATTCCACTCTCTCGTTTCTCGTCTGGTCGATGATGGTGATCCAGTCACAGGCGCTTGGGATCGTGGTACTGCTTACATCCTGGCAAACAGGGAGTTTCGTAAAGCCTGACCACCGGCTCTCTTCCCATGCAAGCAGCGATCCGCGAAGATGGGTTAAGCTCTCGAGCTGGCGGAAAACAAGCTTATAGCGCATATCGAGGACGTTGCCGCTCATTTTCCATACCGACCCCCAGGAGAAACCCTTGAACGAGGCAAGCGTACGGCGCAGGGGAAGCTTGTCAAGAAACTGAAGCACTTGCCGCAAGTTGAGCCACACGAGCGCGATCTGCCAGGCATTCGCCAGCAATATGCTGATGCACAGAACAAGCCAGAAGCCGAAAACGATCGAATAATGGATTGAGCCTAAATTGCGAATGGGCGGGTATCCGAATATGAACAACGCCATGGCAATGATCACGAGAAAGCTAATGCCTGCGACTGCGCAGGCCCCGAGCGCAAAGGGGGAGCTTAACATCTCTATGGGCTTGGCGGCGTGGTCCCTGCTGAGCATGCGCAGCAGATCGTCAAGGCGCTCTTGCGGACGGCCCTCCTGTTTCGGTCCAGGAATCTGCAGTGATTCAGCCTTGGGTAATTGGGGTCGATCGTCGCCCAAAAGCGCGAGCCCTTGCAGGGAATACCAGAACCAGGCATAGAGTCCTGCTATCAAGGCCACTAACGGAACCAATGGCGAAACACCAGTCGTCAGGTTGATTGCTCGCCAGTAGGTGGGGATGCGGTTGGCATCGTTCAAGGCGAAGTCGAGGAAAAATTCGAGGCACCAATAGAGCATCAGCGATATGCCGGTAAACCAGAGGAGCGACCGCCAGACGTCTGGAGGAACTTTCCTTTGCGGCAGTTTGTCCAGGGGTGAAGGAACGCTGCGCCGCGTGAAAAGATAATCCTCGATCCAGGTGTTGCCGCACACAGCGACGCCGGCAATCAGCCAGATAAGCGGAAGAAATGCGCGGTAGATCCACGGGTTCGGCAGCGGCTCGCCACCCTCCCACATTTCGCCATAACCCCAGGCAAGAGCAATGGGCAGCAGCGCCACGAGAATGCTGCCGAAAAGTACAAGCGCCCGATGGGAATTTTGCTGCTGCCGGAGGAAAGCGGCATCGCAGTCCTTTTTCGGGTCAGGGGAACTGCAATTCGGCTTGACGAAATGAGCACGATGCGCCGGCTTCGCAGTGATGGATGCACGGCAGCAACAGTTGGCATGAAACGCCGCCCAAAATACTCCCACGAGCATCAGGAGCTTCATGCTCAGCGGCATATCCAGCCACTCGTGCGGCATAGAGGCGGCAGACTGCTGTTGGGAATAGCCTCCAAATAGAAAGACGATGCTCTTGCCTATCGAGGTAACGCTATGCCACAGCCGGTGGGGTAGAGCTTCTTTTTTCCCCAGCTCGGGTATCGGTGGTGGGTTTTGCGATCCCGGGTCGGTTGGGAAGTCCATGACGGCCACCGGCCAAAATCCTCCATTGCCCAGCACCGAGAGCCACGTGGGCGGATGATGACAGGGTTCTTCGCGTGGGTGTTCTATCCAGAAGGGCGCGGCATAGTCTGGCAGATAGGGACCACCGCTGCAATTGGATGGTACGAAACCGTTGCCAGCGCTAACCTCTCCGTCCGCCTTCGCGGTCGCGGATCTCGCCTCGTCGCTGGTAATCGGAGTTGGGGCGTTGGCCGGCCAATAGAGCAGAAAGCGAGAAGCAAAGTAGGTACCTTCGACCCCGTCATTGGTAAACACGCGATGGGAGTGAAACCTGGCCGGGCCGATACCTGGAGCAATGAACCTGGTCCAATCCTGCTCCCACGGCAGCAGCGGATAGGTGCTCAGGGTCATTACGCCGTTAAGGCCGCTGGCTCCGGTTTCGCGGCGGAGCAGTAAGTCAGCGCCCACGATGACGATGCGCCCCTCAGGATAAGTCATGCGGAAAAACTTGCTCAAAAAGAGCTGGTCCAGGGGGTTACTGCTCCGCAGGACGATGTATTCCGTCTTGTGCACACGCATCAGGCTGACCATCTGCTGCAGTTCGGCTTCCTGGGAGAGCGCAGTCTGGTTGCCGGAGTAGGCGCGAATGGTGTCGTGGTCTTTTCCCGCAGGATCGGCAAGGTCATCCTGGAGCGTGTGACGCGATGTGTCTCCACTTACCTGGGCTGTCGTCCGGCTGAAGATTGACTGGCTCTGGTAAGCCGCTCGAAGAGTGGAAATGTCTCGCGGATAGTAGAGATGGACCGGCCCCCGATTCGGCCCGCTGTCTGATTTGTCCGACTCCACGGGGCGGCAGGGAGATGCGTTTGCATAGCCATTCGCATACTCGCTACCGAAAGCGGTCTCATCCTCGGAGACAATTGCCAGCCGCGCCAGGTCCGTTCCAGCGGCGGACAGATATCTGCAGTAGCGATCGAGGTCAACATTGCCGCTGTGCTCGAAGCTGCGAAATTCAATGTCTAATGGGCTTAGATGAGGGTCGGTAATGGCAACCCTGTTCAGCCAACCCACGGCAACATCGCTGGTGATGCCGCCACTAAAAATAAGCAGAGGAGGAGCAGCGTGTGCGGCGCCTGTGTTTCGCAGTAACTCGACCAGTGAGGGAAGGGAGCCGGAGAAACTCGGGCCGAGGATCTGCAGTGGTAGTTTGTTCGCTTCCTCTGTGCCTGGATGCAGTGCCGCAACCCACTGGACGGCGTTCTCGAATTGACGGCGATGGATGCCGCCCGTCGGCTCTTCTCCAACGATAAGCACCGCCAACCCGCTTTCGAAGGGCTTGTCCGGTCCTGTGCCACGGAGCGATTTCCGGAAGAGGAGGATTCCCGGCTGGTCTTCCTGCTCTTCCGTCCGCTTTTCCGCCTTATCCTGATCGTCAATCCGGGCATAGGAAGCCTGCTCCGTTTCCCACGGCATCCACGAAGAGTCGTATACATATTGGTCGTCCTGCGCGGCCTCTTGAATGGCTTCGGCGGAACGGTCGAAAATAAGGGGGAAGTGGGTGTGAAGCGGGTCGGGCAGGGTGGCGATCACAAACCGCAGTTGCGTCGCTTTGCCCAGGAGCGTCTGGGATGGAACCGGCGGCCGTTCCCTCGGGTAGCACGAGTTTGGGGCAACGATCTCGCTTTCGTCGACCAGCAAGAAGCTCTGCAGGCGTTTCTCCAGGTCGGCGCATGGTCCCTCCTCCAGAGATTTCATCGCCGGGGTATTGGCCTCGGCGGTCTTTCGCCCACTTGCTGGTTCGGAGGGCTTCGGCTGTGTGTTGGAAATGCCGACGGTCGCGGCGATACCGAGCACAGCCGCTGTAACCCATAAGCCGCCCTCGTATTTCATGCCGGCCTCCGTCTTGCCGCAACCGCCCCCGAATTGGCTGTAATGTCACTGAAATGGTGACGGCTCCAACCGTTTCGTTTCATCGGCGGGATAGATCAAATTCCGGCGGGTTGAATGCAGGGCAAGTCTATGGCTGTGAACGCGGCGGGGGAGCGTAGTAGCCGGAGCGGACGATGATGCTGTCCACGCGCTCCGGGGCTTTCAACTCGATGTGGTGGAATGAGCCGTCGTGCTTCAGCTCTGCCGGTTTGTAGACCAGGCGATATTGATTGCGAAGATCCGCCTCGATGGTGCGCAGGTCGTTGTCGATTCCAGCTGCAGAGTCGTCGTCGGGGAAGACGCGGCCGCCCGTCTCCGAAGTTAGTTCTGCCAGGATTCTCGGCCCGGTGGAGAAGAGGCTTTCTTCCCGCTCCGCCCGAAAGGCGTAGATGGCCGTGTTGGTGCGCTGACACATATCCACGGCCTGCTTAAGATAAGCATGGCTGGCATTATCTTCACCATCAGAGAAGAGCAGGATAAAGTTTCCGCTGCCGGCGTGATCGATTTTGCCAAACTGGTTAAGACATGCCTGATAGATCGCGGTGAAGATCGCAGTCCCACCGATACGGCTTTGCCCAACCGCGGCGAATTTGCGGATGCCTGCAGTCAGCGCGAGGGTGTTGCTGGTCCAGGGCTGTGCGATCTGGGATAGGTAACCAAAATCCATCACGAAGGCCTGGTCGGTTTGTTGCCGCAGCAGCCGTTGCGCGTATTGGATCGAGATTGCCCGGTTGCCGGAGAGATGTTCATCCATGGACGCGCTTGTATCCATGAGGATGCCGGCGCGGATGGGTAAGTCCTGCAGGGACTGGAAGGCAAGAATTCTTCCTGGTGGCTTGCCGTTGTCTCGAAGGCTCAGTTCATCGAGTTTCAGGTCGTTGATAGGGAGGCCGTGGGCATCGGCTGCGTGGAAGGTGAGGTCGACCTCATCGACGGAGACGCTTAGCCTGTAGCGTGCGGCGCTCTGAGCGGCGTCTGCCTGCGAGCCTGCGTGACGCACTTGGGCAAAGAGCGTAAAGGTGAGCAGGCCGCGGATAATCCAGGTCTGACGCATGTGCGCGGGTGTTCCTGAAGTATAGCTGTGGGCTGCGGGCAAAAGCCACGAGTCCTGCATGGGAGAGTGGCCCTACCGCTCTTAACCGGTCTTACACTCCGAGCAGTTCGCCCGGATAGGACGCAATTGGGTGTATGCTCTTGGTGATTATGCGCAATCGATTTTCGACCTTCCTCGCGTTCGCGACTCTGTTTGCCGTGGTGGCTCCCCTTTCCGCGCAACAGCCTCCTGCGCCGAAACCTCAAGACACGGAAGTGTGGGAGCCGGTGCCCAAAATAGTGACACCGGGCATCACCGACGCGGCGCCTCCCTCGGACGCGATCGTCTTGTTCGACGGTAAGAACCTCGACCAGTGGGTGATGAACCGGGACAAGTCGCCGGCCAACTGGATCGTCGCCGACGGCGTGGTGACGGTGAAGAAGGGGCCGGGCTCCGGTAACATCGAAACCAAGCGGAGCTTTAAGAACTACCAGCTCCACATTGAGTGGAAGATTCCCGAGAACATTACCGGAACCGATCAGGCGCGCGGCAACAGCGGCGTGTTTCTCGCTTCCACC
>Ga0182015_10002966_pt1 | contig 19645 bp, 16 predicted proteins | sample 712P3MmetaG_FD_120478 | JGI IMG/M metagenome (GOLD analysis project Ga0182015, IMG submission 120478) | Permafrost microbial communities from Stordalen Mire, Sweden - 712P3M metaG | ecosystem: Environmental > Terrestrial > Soil > Wetlands > Permafrost | place: Sweden: Stordalen | collected...
CAACGAAAATCCCAAACCCTTCGTGTGGACCGCCACGGCCGACGCCATTCTCGAGAAGGTGCGCCGGGGCCGAGTTGTCCTCGAAGCAATCGCCGGATAAAAGCGAAACACTACACTAGGCCGTTCGCGGCAGCGGGAAGCGGGAGATCAGCCCTTTCGAAGCGACCTGGAAGAGTGGCACCGCCTCGGGCAAACCGCGCAGACGATACTGGCCAAGGCACCGAAACCGCACGCCGTCCGGAACCGATCCTCTGGCCGCCTTGCGCGTATCGCCCGATACGAGGATCTGCCCGCCGTGGGCGGCGGCGCAGATGCGGGCGGTGGCGTGGACGGCGATGCCGATGTAGTTCGCGTCGTTGATCGTCGGATGTCCGCTGTGGATCCCGACTCGGACGCGCACCTCGAGATCCTCAGGCCAGGACCGTCCGAGGAGTTCACGTTGGATCGCCACTGCCGTTTCCAGTGCAGACCGGGGACACTCGAACACCGCGAAGAACTCGTCAGCGCGCGTCTCGACGACGTGGCCGAGCAGTCCCACGGCAGCGTCGTTGAGGAGCACCCGCAACTCGTTGATCAGCTCGCCGTAACCGTCGCCCAGACGTCGGACGAGCGCGGTAGAGCCCTCCACGTCCGTCATCAGCATCGTCACGAAACCGGACGGGAGCTGGACCGGTTCTCGCGCGCCGAGCGCACCGAGTTCCCGCTCCGATTGCAGTTGGCCGGTTATGAAGCCGACGGGCACGATCCCGTGCTTCTTGGCGGCATTCAGCAGCCGAGTCCGAGCACGTTCCCGAGCGCGCTCATCTTCAAACTTCACTTGGCCGAAACGGGCGAGAGCGTTCCGGACATGCGCCTCGTCCTGAATCGGCAGCCGCCGTCGGCCGCGAGAGTCCACGTAGGCAAACGCGCTGTTCGGGAGGTCGGCTCGCGCTGTGGAATCGAGCCGGGGCACGCATCCGAGGTTAACGCCGCGAGCCGTCGAGCCTCTCCTGCAGCCCCTACGTCGGGCGCGCTGCCCCTCAAATGCGTTCGAGCACCTCTCCGTCAAACAGTGCCCTCATGTCCAAGGTCGCCACATCCGCCTCGATCTCGGCGTCTGTCGGTGGGGCCGACGGTGATGATGCCGCTTCGAGCGCAGAAGGCAGCGCGCGGGCGTCGCTCGAGGTGACGAGGAAGAGCTGCGGACGTTGGAGGACAAAGCCAACCGCACGAGCGACCGCAGCGTGATCGAGAAGCGGCTCGTACCAGCTAAAGCGCGGTCCGCTGTCGCCTGTCCACCGCCGCCGGGCGATGGACTTGATGGTCTGAACCGCCACCGCACGCTCCGCACAGACATCGAGTAATGCCTCGACGTCCGCCCGGTACGAGCCGTCCTGCAATAGCAGGTAGTTGTACGGCAACAGCACCGAGTCGTAGTCGAAGCGCTCCAGACTGCGCAGGTGCATCGAGGCGATCCGTAGACCGTGACCGGTCACGCCAATGTGGCCCACCAGGCCCTCGTCCCTGGCACGCATGAGCGCTTCCAATGCGCCCCCGCGGCCGTGGGCGATGGCCCATTCGTCTTCCTCGACGAGGTTGTGCAGCTGGATCAGGTCCACGCGGTCGACGCCGAGCCGGGTGAGCGAGCGCTCGAGACCTGCTCGAGCCCCGTCGGCCGTCCGTTCCGACGTCTTCGTCGCCAGGAAGAAACTGTCCCGGTGCCGCACCATCCAGGGCGCGATACGCAACTCGGAATCGCCGTAGTCGGCGGCGGTGTCGATGTGGTTGACTCCGGATTCGAGCAAGACGCCGAGCAGTTCGTCAGCGCGCGCCTGGCCCATGGTGTCGAGTCCGGCCGCGCCGAAGATGACCCGGGTGCTCATGTGCCTGGTTCGCCCGAAGGGGGCCTTATCGATCACCTTGACCCTGACGCTACCGGAAGCTTGCTGCCAAGGATCGCTCGCCGATGTCGCGCCTCCGGCCAGGCCCGGTTCTGGCAGGCGGATTGCTGGGATAAGCTGGGCTAAGTCCCTTTGGTGGCCATCGCTCTACGGCGTTGCGACGGGCCAACGGTGCGAGGAGAGGGATGAGCGTGGCGAAGGACCGAGTTCGGCGGGCGGGCCGTGGCCCCCGTGCCCTGGTGAGCGCGTGTGCCGCTCTCTCGGCGTTGCCGCTGCTGGCCGGAGGGTTGCTTCTTGCGACGAGCGGGCCGGCGGCAGCCGTCGACTCCGATTGGGTGCAGCAAACAGTGCCGGCGACCTCGTTTGCCGCAGCAGGAACTCCGTCTCCGGTGAGCTGTGTTGCGGGCACCACTTTTTGCGTCGTGATCGAGCGCGACTCGATCGTGCCCCGAACCAACTTTCCCAGTGGAGATGCCGCCCTGGTCACGACCGACGGTTCGGTGTGGAAGCTGTACCCGACCCTCCCGCTCACGACGGATCCAACTTGGGGTGTCACGACTCCGAGCTCGGTGCAATGGAGTGCGATTTCGTGCTACTCGGAAAAGGACTGCTGGATCGCAGGAGCTGGTCCTACCGATGAGCCTGAGGTGGCAAATTCCACCGACGGAGGTCAGACGTGGACGCTCGAGACGCCAGATCTCTGGGCCAACGGCGGTCCGACCTGGTGGCCGAATTCGATCGACTGTGTGACGGCGACCACCTGCTGGCTCGCGGGACAGGACGCGGACAGCGTGCAGGACCCGGTCGTCGCGGTGACCACGGACGAGGGTGGGGCGTGGAGCGTGATGTCCACCAGTGCCGACGCGTCGGAGAGTTGGGTGACGGCTGCCTCCCTACCGTCCAGAGTCTCGAACGATCCAAATGGCATGTATCTCCTCAGCGGAATCTCGTGTGTGTCGGTCCTCTCGTGCGTCGCCGTGGGCGGGATCAACGAGTCAGATGGAACCGCCGCCGTCATCTCGACGACTGATGGCGGCGCAAGCTGGTCGTTGTCACCCGATCCGGCCCTCGTCGGCATCCAGCAGCTCATGTCGGTCTCCTGCGTCGCTCAATCCTCCGCTATAGCACTTTGCGAAGCGGTTGGAAGCGCCCTCACCTCGGGTCCGGTCACTCTGACTTCGTCCGATGGCGGCACTACCTGGTCAGGCGAGGAGTTCCTGCACGGCGCCGGTTGGTTGAGCTCGATCTCGTGTGCCGATGCCGGTAACTGCTGGACGGCAGGCGCCGGCACCACCTTGTCGCTTGCCGGCACGAACGATGGCGGCCAGTCGTGGCTGCCGACCGGCGGCAACACGTCGAACCAGGAGGGCAGCGTGTCGTGCGCGAGCTCAGTCTTCTGCGCTGCAACCAGCGTCGGCGCGCTGTTCGTGACGACCGATGACGGAGGCCTGACGCCGGCTCTTGCGACGCAGGGGAAGGCGCGACCGGCCATTTCGATGACTCAACCCGTGACCAAGCGGTTGCCGGTGGTGACGCCGAAGGCCGCGACCGCCCGAAGCGGAGATCCGTACACCGTCGTGGGCAAGGACTTCAGTCCACTCGCGGCCCCAGGCGACACCGTCACGTTGCGGATCAGCTCGCCGAGCGGACCGGCGAGCGTCGCCGTAACCAAGCTGCAGCTCAATGACTTTTACGAGTACCGGATCAAAGCACTTCACGCCGGTGCGACAACGGTGACGGGGTCGGTCGCACAGGCCAGGACGGCCACAACTATCAAGTTGTCGAGCGTTGTCGTGCGGGGCTACGCCGACGCGGCACCGGGGGTGGTCTCGGTGAAGCCCAGCGCGGGCCCGATCCGCGGCGGGCAGAAGGTGACAATCACCGGGACGAACCTCTCCGGGGCGACTTCCGTCGAGTTCGGGGCGCGGGCAGGCACACGGGTCCGCGTGATCTCAAGCCACACGATGACGGTGACCGCGCCCCGGGGCAGCGACACCGTCCCGGTCACCGTTGTCACCTCGCGGGGCGGGACGAGCGCGATTGCGGCCGCTGCTCGCTACACCTACGCGACCGGACCCATCCTGCGCCGCGTGACGCCGGCGAAGGGGAGCGCCAAGGGTGGCAATACCGTCGTGCTGCAGGGCACTGGTCTCGTCTGGGCGCTCCAGGTGAAGTTCGGCACCCACCTCGCCTCACATATCCGTGTCCTCTCGGCCGACGCCATCAGCGTCCGGGTGCCCGCCGGCGCGGGCAAGGTGAGCGTCGTGGTGACCGCGTCGGGCGGGACCTCGGCCCGGACCAGGTCGAGCGTCTACTCGTACTGAGGCCGTTTCGGGCGAGACCGAAACGAAACAGGCGACGCCGGGACAACTAACATCGCCGAGCACCTCGGGGTGGCGCGCTGGGACGACGAGCGAACGCCGCCCGGCCCGGAAGGAGCCAGATGGACGTCAAGACCACGATCGCCGGAATCCTTCGCGACGAGGGCGTCTCGTTTGTGAGCTGCTTCCCGGAGAACCTGCTGATCGACGCCTTCGTCGCGGCAGGCATCCGGCCGGTCGTGTGCCGGTCGGAGCGCGTGGTTCTGAACGTGGCGGACGGATACGCCCGCGTCGCCGGCCCCGGCCGCTTCGGCGTCGCCGTGACCCAGTACGGGCCGGGAATTGAGAATGCCTATGCCGGCGTTGCGCAGGCCTACGGCGACGCCGTCCCGGTCCTCGTCCTACCAGGGAGGCGGACCCGTCTCCACGCCACGTCGGCGACCGATTTCGACGCCGTCTCGAATCTGCGGGGCGTCACCAAGTGGGCAGCCGAGCTCGTGCTGCCCGAGCAGGTGCCGGCCGTGATGCGAAAGGCGATCACGGCGCTGCGCAACGGACGGGGCGGACCGGTCCTCGTGGAGGTTCCGGCCGATATCGGCAACGAGGAGGTCGACGCTGCCCAGGCCTACGTGTCGCCGAAGACGCACCGGACCGCGCCCGATCCGGCCGACGTCGAGGAGGCAGCAGACATGCTGCTCGGATCGCGACGCCCGGTCATCCTCGCCGGCCAGGGCATCCATTGGTCACAGGCGTGGGACGAGCTGCTCGAGCTCGCCGAGCTGCTCGAGGTCCCCGTGCTGACGACGGTGAACGGGAAGAGCGCCTTCCCCGAGGACCATGAGCTGTCGCTCGGAACCGCCGGCATGTCCAGGACGGGGATGGTGGTCGACCACCTGGACGATGCCGATCTCGTCTTCGCAGTCGGGACGAGTCTTCGCGACTGGTGGATGTCGCCCCGGGTGCCGAAGCACGCCGTGCTGATTCATGCCACCCTCGACGACCGTGACTTGAACAAGGACCACGCCGCCCATCACGCGGTCTTCGGCGACGCCAAGCTCGTGCTCTCCTCGATGGTGGCGGCGGTCACCGACCGGCTTGGCTCGGGCCCACCCGCCTTCGAGCCGCGTCGCGAGTCGATCCGCCAGTCCAAGCGTGCCTGGCAGGCCCGCTGGGCCGCGAAGCTCAACTCCGACGAGGTTCCGCTCAATCCGTACCGGGTGATCGCCGAGCTGGGTCGCCGGCTGGATCCACGCACCACGGTCGTGACCCATGACTCGGGCAATCCCCGCGAGCAGGCGACTGCCTTCATCGAGTCTCGGCCCCGCTCGTATGTCGGCTGGGGGAACTCGACGCAGCTCGGTTACTCGCTCGGGCTGGCGATGGGCATCAAGTTGGCGCTCCCGGAGCGGGATGTCTTCAACGTCATGGGAGACGCCGCGTTCGGCATGACCGGGCTCGATCTCGAGACGGCGGTCCGCAACGAGATCGGGATCATCACGATTCTGCTCAACAACTCCACCATGGCCAACTACGGCCGGTACATGCCGCTTGCGATCGAGCGGCATCAAGCCAACCGTCTGGGCGGCGACTACGCAGACCTTGCTCGTGCCCTCGGAGCGTTCGGTGCCCGGGTGACGAACCCGGGCGAGCTCGCCGGGGCGTTTTCGGGCGCCATCGCCAGTGCACGCGAAGGACGGCCGGCGCTGCTCGAGTTCATCACCTGCGAAGAGCCGGCAGTCTCCGGCAACGAACCACGAGGTTGAATCGGGGCAGCGTCAGGCGGCGGCGGACCGGGCGGTCCCGGTCTTCGGAACGAGCATGTGCTTGCCCTGGAGCAGCGACGAGGCTCGGGCGAGCGCCACGACGAAGGACGCGATGATGAGGTGGGCAAGGTGGTAACCAAGCTCGTCTCGTGTGGATGGAGCGCCAAGATGAGTCCCTCGACGAATTGCCCGACGAAGGCGAGAACGCTGAGGGTCAAGATGACCACTTGGACCTGGCGACCGAGATGAAGATTGAGCTTGAGCGTGTTGTACAGGCAAAAGCCCGTCCGGCTGGCGTCGCGTTCTCGCCGAACACCGATTCGGGCCGTAGCGAGACGGCTACGAACAACAGACCGATAAGAGCGCCGCTCGCGGCGCCTGAGGCCGCGAAGTACCCGTTGAAGGTGGCAGGAACCACTGAAGTCTCCTTGTCGCGCCATCGGGGCGCGTCTCGGCGGTGATGCTCCGGAGCGCTCTTCACGTCGCCACCGGTCCGGATTCCAACCCATTCTGCTGGTCAGGCGGGCGCCGGGCCAGTTCTGGCCGCTCGCAGGATTCCGCTGGCTAGCGTCGTTGGCCCATGCCGATGGCGGTCGTCTTTCCCGGGCTGACCCTCGAGCGCGCATCCTTCGGTTTCGGTTTCGGCGGCGTAGATCCCCACGCCTGCGGGCCGGCCGGCATCGTCTTCGCGCCGGGGCTCGAGTGGCTGGTCGCGAACTGCGGTACGGGAGAACTGTTCCGGCTACGGGGACTGGACGTGCCGGCCGTCGAGCCGATTCGCGCCGACTGCGGCGTCCTCGATCTGGCAGTCGGCCCGGCCGGCCGGCTCTTCGGATCCCGCTCGAGCGAGATCGTGGAGGTCGACCCGCGAACAGGGGTGATCCTCCGCACAGTGGCCAGTGGGTTCTCTGAGCTTGCCGGGCTGTCCTACGACGTCCGCACCGGCAGGATCCTGGTCGCAGACTTCAAGGCGAGCGCACTGTGCGAAGTGGACCCGGACACCGGCCATCAGAGCGTCCGAGCTTCCGGTGCGCTCCTCGGGAGCCCGGACGGCATCGTTCTCGGCGACGATGGCCGTCTCTTCGTCGCTGGATACGCCAGCAAGCACGTGCTAGCGGTCGACGAGGGAGGCGTGGTCACCGATCTCGGAATGCTGCCCGGCCGTCCGGACGGCATCGCGCTCGGCGGTCCGGACGGCCCCTTCGCGGGTTCGGTGATCGTGAACCAGCGAGACGGCGCGGTCGTCGCACTCGGGCCGGAGGGCGAGATCACGCCGCTCGGAATCGGCGGCACGCCGGGCGACCTCATGGCCGTCGATCGCACCGGACACCTCTATGTGACGCAGCTTGAGGAGATCCTCCGGATGGGGCCCGGCTGGTTCGCCCCTCAGCCCTGGCGAGAGCTGCCGGTCTCCCTCGGCTGAAACCTGCCGGTGGCCGCCGCCGGCGGTGCGGTCCTTCGGCGAGCAGGGCGTACGGTGGGCCAATCATGGACCGCACTGTCGAACTCGGATCTGACCTGGGGGTAGAGTTCGCCGCCGTGGAGCCCGGTCCGGCAATCGACTCCGAGCGCCCTCCGAGCTGGATCCAACACCAGCGTGACGGGGCGCAGCCGAGCGAGGTGAGATATCAGGCTCGCCAGCGGGCGTTCCATCTCCGCTGGCGCCTGGAGGACGGCGATCGGTTTGCTAGCGCGGAGCTCGACCGTCTGATCGAGGAGGCCGAGCAGCAGGAGTGGCCCGAGGTCGTCCGGGCAGGCCTGTACTCGGCCGTTCACCGGGCCCGCATCGCCAACGACGGGAGCCTGGCGCCGGCAATCGACCGGATGCGGGAACAAGCCGAATCCGACGGCGATCCGACCTCGATCGCCCTCGCGCTCACCTTCGAGATGGAGCGCTGGCTCATCCGTCAGGACCCTGGCCTCTCAGCCGAAGTGGATCGCGAGCTCGCCCGGGTCACGGTGATGCTCGAGGCGGCCGACGGTTGGGCCCTCGAGCGGGTCGCGGGCCACAACCGCTGCGCCATCATGTACGGGCAGCGTCATCTCTGGGAGCTGGCAGACGAGCAGTACGCCGTCGCGGAGCGCTTGCTGACCGAGTGTGAGTCCACCCGTCACAAGGCAGCGTTGCTCTTCAACCGGGCTGAGGCGGAGCTCGACTGGGCATGCGTCCTGAGGGAGATCGGCGACCTCGAGGGCGTGGCGGCACGTTGCCGAACGGGAGCCGAGGCCTTGCGGGCCACGGGCGAGGTCGTGATGCCTCCGAGCTGGCGATCGGAGCTCGCCGTTATCGGTGTGCTCCTCGGCGCGGTTGGCGGTAAGGACAACAGCGAACAGGCGAGGACCCTGATCGAGGACCATGCCGGCGGGGCCGAATACGCCGGTCATCTCCATCTGGCCATGGCGCTGGCACCGGACAGTGTCGGAGCCGGACCCGCCGCCGAGGCAGCGGCACTGGCCGCGGAGCTCACGGACCCGGTCACCACGCCCTCGGTCCACGATCTGGCCCTTTGTGTCGCATCCGAGCTCGAAGCCGCGAGGGGTGGCGGGGACACGGCCGGGCTCCGCTACGCCAAGCGCCAGCGCGAGCTCCGTTGGGGTACGAGGTTGTCGACGCTGGCGACGATGCGCAACCTCATCCAGGCGGAGCGGTCACGAGTTGAGCACGCCCTGCTGCGCCGGGACGCGTTCCTCGACGAACTCACCGGCCTCGCGAACCGGCGCGGGTTTCACCAGTACGTCAGCGGCCTCGTGTCCCGCGACGTCGAGAAGGTGGCGATGCTGCTGGTCGACGTCGACGCCTTCAAGTCGGTGAACGACAATTACGGGCACGCCACTGGCGACGCCACGCTGGCCCGGTTGGCGAACATCCTCGCCAAGAGTGTCCGGCCGGGAGACCTTGCGGTGCGCATCGGGGGCGACGAATTCGTGATCCTGCTCGCCGATACCGAGGTCGACGTCGCCCGGGACCGGGCACACGCCCTCCTCGTGGCGATGGTCAGTGAGCCCTGGTGGGAGATACATCCCGACCTGCAGGTCACCGTCTGCATCGGCATCGCGGCCGGGCACCCCTCGCGCATCGACGAGCTCGCCGCTCGCGCCGACGCCGCGCTCTACCGGGCTAAGGCGGCCGGCGGCGGGCGGTACGCAACGAGCTGAGCCGTCGCCGGTGGAGGGCCGGCGCCGGTCACCGCTGTCCGGCGCGGCGGCGGATGGCCGCAGGGTCGAGGAGCGTGAGCGCTCGCCCCTCGACCGTCAGCCAGCCGAGGCTCCTGAGCTGGCGCAAGCCCTTCACGACGGCCTCTCGCGACATCCCTGCCCACTCGGCCAGCTCCTGCTGGTTGATAGGCGCGTCCACCTCGATATGGTCGCCGCTCGGGCGACCATATCGCTCGGCGAGCTGAGTCAGGCTGACGCAGAGGCGGCCAAGGGTGTCGACCGTGCCGAACTCGACTTGGCGCAGCGAGGCGACCCGCAAGCGAGTGACGACGAGCTGCAGCAATTCGCCCGCCACTCGGGGGTTCTCATCGAGGAATTCGCGAAAGTCGGCGAAGCTCGTGACGTCGACCTCCACCGGCTCGAGCGCGACGACGGTCGCCGAGCGGGGGCCGCCGTCGATGGCGCTCACCTCACCGAGAATGCTTCCGGGATCGAGCACCGCCAGGATGACATCGCGGCTTCTCCGCCGCACGCTGACCTTGACGCGCCCTCGTCGAAGTACCAGGGCCTCGTCGCCGGGCTCGCCGGCCCGGAAGATGATCGCCCCCCGCGCGAACGACTTCCGCCGACTGCGGGCCTCGAGGCTCTTGGCCTCGGAGTCCGTCAGTCGGCGGAGGAAGTCGCCATCAGCCAGATCGGCCGAGGGCACGTCGAGGTGGTCGTCAGGCCTTCCTGAATTCCTTGCGCACCGCGGGCTTGCGGAGTTTGAAATGCCCACCGGTAACTTGCTCTGCGTTCTCGTCTTCGACGGGAAGGTCCTCGTCGAGGCGAGGCTCTTGTGGAGTCTTGTCCATGTCTAACGCCTCCTGATTTGGTTCCCGTTCTTCGGGATGATTACAGCCTACGGCGGGTAGCTCGCGAAGAGAAGTCCCCAAGTGTGAGCATTCGTACTCACCTCGAATTCCGGCCGGAGGGGCACGAGGTCACGCCATAGTTCTGGCAGATGACTGTCATAAGTCCGAGTCCGAGAGCTGCTGGGTGTAGAGGTAGAAGTAGACGCCCTTGCGGGCCAGGAGCTCGTCGTGGCTGCCCTGCTCGACGAGACGGCCGCGTTCGAGCACGACGATGACATCAGCGTTGCGGATGGTGCTGAGGCGGTGCGCCACGACGAACGCCGTGCGGCCCTCGAGGAGCCGGTCGATGTTGCGCTTCACGATCGACTCGGACTCGGTGTCGAGCGCGCTCGTCGCCTCGTCGAACAACAGCACCGGCGGTTTGCGGTACAGGGCGCGGGCGATCGCGAGCCGCTGCGCCTGGCCTCCCGACAGCGGCAGGCCCCGGTCGCCGACGGGGGTGTCGTAGCCGAGGGGGAGGCGTTCGACGAGCTCCGCCAGATCGGCCACCTCGGCCGCCCAGCGGACGGCGTCGACATCGGGCGGGTCGTCGCCGAGAGCGATGTTGTCTCCGATGGTGGCGGCGAACACGTACGGCGCCTGGAGGACGAAGCCCACCTGTCGGCGGAGATCGCCGTAGCGCAGGCGTTGGGAGTCCGTGCGGTCGAACAGGATCGTGCCGGTAGTCGGCTCGAGCAGGCCGGCCAACAGGCGCAGCAGCGTCGACTTGCCCGAGCCGGAGCGCCCGACGATGGCCACGGTCGTGCCGGGCGCGACGTCGATGCTGATCCCGGTGAGGATCGGCTCGCTCGCCTCCGGCGGCTGATAGCCGAGGTCCTGCAGCTGCACTCGGCCCTCGAGAGTCGGCACCGACAGCAGCCCGGACTGGTCGGATCCCTGCTCAGGCTCGTGGTCGAGCACATCGGCGATCCTGTTGAGTAGGACCGTCGATACCTGGACGTCGTCCCAGATCGTGATCAGAACCACCAATGGGCCCGTCACCATGAGCACGAGGACGGTGAAGGCGACGAACCCCCCGACACTCAGGCCGGACGGCTTGACCTCGAGCGCGGCAAGCGTGACGAACAGGCTGTACACGAAGAGGGAAATCAGCTGCACGAGCGACCCGAACGCCGCGATCGTGCGGTACGAGTCGATCGTGCGGCCGGTGAGATCGGCGAAGGCGCTCGCCAAGCGGCGGCGCAGCCCGGCCTCGGTGCCCGTCGACTTCACCGTTTCGATGCCCTTCAACAGATCGATCTGGTCCGAGGCGTAACGCCCGAAACTGTCCTCGATTCCGGCATAAAGCGGCCTGAGGCGGGTCGAGGCGTACCGCATCACGAGCGCGTAGACCGGTGCCACGACGACGAACAGGAGCGCCAGCAACGGCGAGAGCACGAACATGATCGCGATCCCGACGGTGACTTGCGTCGCCGCCGACAACGCCTCGACGCCCTGCTCGATGACGATCCTGCGTATTTCCCGGACACCGCTGAGACGGCGCTCGATGTCGCCGGTGCGCCGTGTTGCGAAATAGGACATCGGCAGCCCGAGAAGCCTCGTCGTGACGAAGTCGAGCGTTTCGGTATCGAAGCGGGCCGACGCCCGCACCAGTACCAGCCGCTGGAAGAGCACGGCGATCGTGCCCCCGATCGCGAGGCCGAGCATCGCGAGACCGAGGATTTCGATGGTGGACGTCGGGTCGTGGGCGATCACCGCGTTGACGACGTGCTCGACCACGAGCGGAAGCGCCACCTCGCACCCAGCCGCCAGAAGTGCCAGGACGAGGGCGCCGATCAAGGCGCGACGATGCGCGACGAGGAAGGGGAGCAGCCACCGCAGATGCGGCGACGCTGCCGGCACCACCGGCGTCGACCCGGTGGGCGTGATGCGCGCTGCGTAGCCGTCCCAGTGCGTGTCGAGCTCACCACGGTCGAGCTTGCGCATGCCGAGGCCCGGATCGGCGATCTCGACGCGTCGTTCCTCGACCTGGACCAGCACGACCCAGTGCTCGGAGTCCCAGTGGAGGATGGCCGGGAGGTTGAGGTCGTCGAGGCGGTCCCGCGAGATCTTGACCGGCTCGACCTCGAGGCCGACCCGACGGCCGGTAACGGCGAGCGCCCGCAGCGACGTACCCGATTGATCCGTCCCGGCGACCTCGCGCAGCCAGGCAATCGGTACCTCGACACCGTGCCAGCCGGCGATCATCGCCAGGCAGGCGACGCCGCAGTCGGTCTCGTCGATCTGGTGGATGAGGGGGAACCGCTTCGGTCGCCGGCGGCGACGCCGGCCGTGCGCAGCCGGTTGAGGCGGCGCCGGCTCGGGCGCGCCCTCGGCGGGCGTCTCGCTGAGCCCACCCGGCAGGATCTCCTTTGCGAAGTCGAGCGGAACGCGGGCTTCCTCGAGGTAGTTCCGGCCGGCGGCCAGCTCGCCGACGCGTCGGGCGAAAGCGGGGAACCGGTCCGACAGTCCCTGGAACGCCCCACGGTCGAGCGAGAGCAGGCGTGCGTCGGTGACGGCTCGCACGGTGGCGACGCAAGGCTCCCCCGTGACGAGCGAGCGCTCCCCGAAGATGTCCCCGGTTCTCATGAAACCGATCGAGCGCCGGTCTTCCCCCGATCCGGTGGTCGCCTCGAGCCGGCCGTCCTCGACCAGGTACATCGTCCCGCCAGGTTCGCCTTCACGGACGAGGACCGCCCCGACCTCGACTTCGACGACCCGCAGCTCGGGATACATCGCAGACGCCGCCTCGAGCGAAAGATCCTCGAACGCGGCGTGTGTCCGCAGGAATCGGTGCAGCATCTCGACGCGCGCCTGGTCGCCGAAGGCGCCGCGGATCTCGGGGTGCAGCTCGAGGAGGGCGTCGAACACGACCCGGTCGAGCCACAGCGCCGACACCGCCTCCGAAGCCCGAACCGTGGCCGTCCGTGTGGTTCGGTCCAAGAGCGCGGTCTCGCCGAACCAGTCGCCCGCTTGCAACCGCGCGAGAGTCATCTCCCTGCCGTCATGAACGACGAGCACGCGGGCGCTGCCGCCGGCGAGCACGTACATGCCGTCGGGCACCTCGCCCTCGGCCACGATCGTGTCGCCGAAGCCGAACGAGCGCTCCTGGAAGAGCCGGCCCACGAGCTCCCGGAGCGCAGGCTCGAGGCGGGCGAGGAACGGCAATCGTTCCAGGACGGCTGCGCGATCACTGTCGAGCGCCGTCACAGCACGTTCGCCGCCCGGATCTGGCCTTGCCCGATTCGCTCGAGCGCCTCTTCGAGCAGCTCGGCGGCCGCCGTTGCCCGCAGCGTCTCGTCCTCGAGGGAAGGCCGGCGCCGTTCACGCAGCCAGAGCACCGCCCAGCGCCGGTCGAGCGCCACCGGCCCGAACGGCTGGTCGGGCAGCGCCCCGTCGAGCAGCGTCGCGGCAGCGACCGGGAGTGAGTCGTGGCGATCGGAGTGTCGCACGAGGACCAGCCCCGCACGCGCGGCGAGATCTGCGGCCTCGATGCCGTCGTCGCGTGCGCACAGGAGCGCCTCGTTGGCGGCCTCGCGGCTCGGCAGCAGCAGCTCGTCATAGACGAATTCCGTCCAGTCGTTGGCGTGCGCTCCCACCCGGGCGTCGACGACTTTGGCCGCAGCGCAGCGACGAGCGGCCTCCTCGAGGGCGCGCTGGCGCGTTCCTAGGAGCCGGAGCCTGTCGATGCACCAGGGCTCGCCCAGGCCCGCCAGGACCTCGAACTCCGACATGATCCGGCTCGCCTCGTCTGCCGCAAGGCGGTCGTCCACATCGCTGTCGCCCAGATCAGCGTCGTCCTCGACCAGCTTTGCCGCCGCCCACAGGCGTGCGGCGAGGTCGGCGAAGTGCTGCCACCACCCCCCGCAAGCGAGGTCGACCGTGAGCGCCTCGCTCTCGCTCTCGCTCGTGCCGGGCGCGGCGCCGGCGGAGCTGCTCGTGAGCTCTCGGGCAGCGAGCGAACGCTGCAGGTGGGCTTGCCACTCCTCCATCGTGAGCTCTCGAGCGGCGAGCCAGGCCCGGAGGTCCTGTCCACTCTCGAGTGTCCTCGCCCGCCGGAAGGCCACCGCTTCCGCGTGCAATTGCTCCTGCGAGGGGCCCGCCTGCAGCTGCAGGGCCGCCAGCCCGTCCCGGGTGGAAGAGGTCGCCTCTTCGAGAAGTCCGGTGGCGATCCCGAGCAGCAGAAGGTCAGCGAACGTCCACGTCTCGTCGCCCAGGACGATTGCCTCGTCAGCAAGTGCCGGCCACATCGCGCTGAGTATTGCCTGCGTCCCGTCGCGTTGCCACGCCCGCGAGACCGCGCGGCCCGGAGCCCGGCCGGCCGGGCGCGCTAACCGACCCCGAGCAGCCCCATCACCGCCGCCATGACGAGGTTCACGCCCCGGGCGTCGCCGACGAGGCCGCTCTCCATGCGGTTCATCGCGTAGGACACCGTCAGGCGGGTCTCCTGGTCCATCACCACCACCGACCCCCCGTAACCGCCCCAGTAGCAGGCCCTCGGGCCGATCGGCAGCAGGTCGTTGCTCAAGCCGTATCCCATGCCGAAGCGCAGCGGCACGCCGAGCACGAGGTCGGTCCCCTTCGCCTGCTCCTCGAAGATCGGGTCGCAGCCTCTCGACGAGAGCAGCCGGATGCCCCGCGCCTCGCCGCTACCGGCAATTATCGACTGGACGGCGGCAACGGAACGGGCATTTCCGTGGCCGTTCGCGGCCGGGATCTCGGCCCGGCGCCACCAATCCTGGTGCGGCGCCGTGGCGTCCACTCTGGGATTGGTGAGCGTCCGAAACATCAGGCCTTCGGGATCGATGTCGGCGGTGTCGATCGGCGGGGGTGGAATGACGAAGGAGACGCGGTGGTCCTCCTCGGCTGGAAGCCCGATGTGGAAGTCAGCCCTGAGCGGGCTTGCGATCTCGCTCGCGAAGAAGCTTCCGATCGAGCTTCCCGTGATGCGCCGCACGACCTCGCCGATGAGGAAGCCCTGGGTGACGGCGTGGTATCCCGAAGCCGAACCGGGCTCCCACCACGGCTCCTGCGCAGCGAGGAGCGAGGTCACCTTCTCCCAGTCGGCAAGATCCTCCGGCTCGAGGGACTGGGTCCAGCCGGACAGGCCCGCGGTGTGGCCCATGACGTGACGGACCTCGACTTGCTCCTTGCCGCCGGCGGCGAACTCCGGCCAGTACTTCGCGACCGGCGCGTGGAAGTCGAGCCCCCCCTGGTCGGCGAGCATGAGCATGCAGAGGAACGTCATCGTCTTGGTGGTGGACCAGACGTTCGTGATCGTGTCGCGTTCCCAGGGCTTGGTGAGCGCCTCGTCGGCGTGGCCACCCCAGATGTCCACCACGGGCTCGCCTTCGACGAACACCGCCACCGAGGCGCCGACGTCCGTGCCGGCTTCGAGGCTGTTCGCGAACGTGACGCGAACCGTCTCGAATCGTTCGTCGCAGGTACCTTGGACGTCAGTCATCTCTCCCTGTCTCCTCGCGATCGGCGACGCGAGGCGCACCCGGTCGCCGCGAGCAGGTCACGCGACCGCCGCCGGGGGTTTGGTGCCCCGAACGACGGCTGCCTCGTTCACGACGGGCAGAGCCTCGACCTCGGTGAGGCCCGCCTTGGCGAACATCGCCGTCCACGCGGACATCGAGACGGGCCGTTCCTGGAACCGGAGAAGGAATCGGCCTCCGTTCTTGGCGATCCGCCACCAACCCCCCGGGCCCTTGCGCACCAGGTGGGAGAGCTTGGACCCGATGATCTGCCGGTCCCGGGCATCGCCTCCACGCCCGAACATCATGTCGCCGATCACGAGCCTGCCGCCGGGCCGAAGCCATTTGTACGCCGAGTTGACAGCGACCTGTTTGTCGCGGTCGCGCAGGTGGTGCAAGGCGTAATTCGACACGACGAGATCCACCGAGCTCTCCGGAAGGCCGAGATGCTCGATCGGCACGGCACGCCCCTCGACGTTGGAGACACCCTGTCGGGCTGCGTTCTCGAGCAGCAACGCGATCATCCTCTCGCTCACGTCGACCCCGAGCACGGTCCGGCAGCGTCTGGCGAGAGCGAGCGTGACCTGTCCCGAGCCACAGCCGAGATCGACGGCGGAGGCGTCAGCCGCCGGGTCGGCCTCGCTCAGCACCCGCTCGACGACCCTGACGAGCCCTGGGTTGTTGCCGGCGCCGTGGTCCCAGCTCGCCGCACGACGCGTCCAGAAGCGCTGCTGGCGCGCGATGTTCCGATCGGCGTTCGACGCCGCCTCGCGGCCGGGGCTCACGAGTTCGTCGGGTTGAACGTGTACGTGAAGGCGTACTCGAGCACCGGGACGGTGCCGACCTGCTTGCCCTGGGAGCGGACGACCAGCGACGAGCCCCCCGCAGCTGCCTCAAGCGTCGCCGAGCCGCTCGGGACGACCACGGCCTGCGTGGTACCGCCGCTGATCGTCGAGTTGAACAGGTCGGTATTGGTCTTGAGCGACTTCACCACGACATAGCACCGCCGGGTCGTTTTGATCTCGAGCACGTACGAGCTGCCGGGGACCGAATACGTGACTGCCATGCCGGCCTCGGAGGTCTTCACGAACTTGCCCGAAGACGAATGGCCCGACCCGGGGTGGGTGGTGGCGGTGGTGCCACTGCCGGGGACATTCACTGAATCCTGGCCCGGTGTGGTGACGACGTGCCGGAGCGGGTTCATCCATACCGGGTGGTAATGCTCGACGATCAGGGCTGCGGAAGCGATGGCGACGAGGAAGGCGAGCGCCCAGACGGTCACCCGCAGAAACGTCGGCGCAGGGAGCTTCCCCTTCGAGCCCGGGTACCAGATGGAGCCGTCGGGCAGCAGCACACCATACGCAGGGGCAACCGGGACCGCGGGGATCTCGGCTGTGACCGCCGTCCCGCCGCGGGAGTCAGTCGCACCGTCGCGGGAACGCCCGTCGCTCGGCGCGAGAGGAGTGACCGCCGTCCGGCTCGTCGCCGACACAGCGTCTGGGCGCCCTGCCACCACCTACCTCGTCCTCCAGTCGCTTCTTTCCAAAACGCTACCGCGTCACCCCCCCATCCATGTGCCACACATGCCGTCCCGCCTGCATCGGAGGCGACGACGGTGCCTCAGGCACCGAGGACGTGGAAAACGTGGTCGAGCGACCATGCCTGGTTCGCCTGGGCAAAGATGCACACCACCGAGATCAACGCCATCATCGCGTTCTGCCCCTGCTCGGCCCAGTCGTGGATCATAAGGACGAAGTAGAGGAGGTTCAACACGAGGCCTCCTGCGAGCGCGACCGGCGTCAAGAGCCCGGTCACGATCCCCAAGCCGATCGCCAGCTCCGCGTAGACCACCACGTAGGCCATCAGCTTCGGCCTCGGTGCCACCACCTTCTCGAACCCGGCCCTCACGAACCCCCATCGGTGCTTCTCGGCCACCCCCTTCGCCCACGCGATCCCCGTTCCGCGCTGCAGCCAACCCTTCTTGTCCTTGTGCCGCCAGCTTTCCAGCCACCACAGCCCGAGACCGATCCTGAGCACGGCGAGCCAGTCGCCGCCTCCGAGGCCGATCGACTCGACGGCTCGTACGGCGCCCAGCATGGGTCCGAAGTGTAAGCGGACGGGACTCCACTCGGCGCCCCCGACTGCCGGATCGGGCCACCGGACCTGGTATGCCGTTTCCGAGGGCGTGGGAGCGAGGAGGGACCATGAAGGTGAGGATCGCCGTCGCACCCGGTGGCGGGCCCTGGTCCGCGGAGTCCTACTGCTCGCTGGTCGATGGTTTGGAAGCGCGTGGTTTCGACACGATCTGGCTTTCGGACCTGCCGCTCGCACCGGCGGTCGACCCGATGGTCGGCCTCGCCTTCGCCGCGGCCCGAACGTCGCGCCTCAAGCTCGGGGCGAACCTCGTGCCGATCGGGAGGAATCCGATGCTCCTCGCCAAGGAGCTCGCCCAGATCGACCAGCTGAGCGGCGGCCGACTCCTTCTCATGGTCGTGCCCGGCGTCGGAAGCCCCTCGGAGCGGGAGGCGCTCGGGATGCCCGGCGCCGACCGGGGCGCCTACCTCGACGAGGTCGTGCCCCTGTTGCGGCGATTCTGGTCGGGCGAGGTGGTGGAACACCGGAGCGAACGGTTCAGCTTTCCGGGCGTGACCGTGAGCCCGCGTCCCGTGCAGGACCCGCTCGAGCTCTGGCTCGGCGGCTTCGGGCCGAAGGCGCTCGCGCGGGCGGGCCGTCTGGCTGACGGGTGGCTCGGCGCCGCCCTTAGCCCCGCCGAGGCCGGCGTGGCCCGGGAGCGCATCGAGAAAGCGGCGGGCGACGCGGGGCGAGTGATCGACCCGGAGCACTTCGGCCTGTCGGTTGCCTACGCCCGCGGCGAGCCGCCGGCCGAGGCGCTGGCGCGACTCGCGGAGCGCAGGCCGGACACCGACGCCGCATCCCTGCTGCCGGTCGGTCGCGCCGACCTCCGGAGGTTCATCGGCTCCCTCGTCGACGAAGGGCTCTCAAAGTTCGTTCTCCGACCGGCCTCCCGGGTGACTTCGATCGGCGAGGAGCTCGATTGGTTGGCTGAGTCGGTGTTGGATCTGCAGACCTGAGCGCGGAGCTCTTCCGAACCCGCCCCATTAGGGTGAGGGCCACCGTAAGCGCGCGAAACGAGATTTCTGCCAATGACGGCCGTCGACCAGTCAGCTCACCTTGCCCCGCCGCCGCGGGTGGGCGGCGAGATCATCCGGACCTCGCAGCTCACCAAGGTCTACCCCGGCGCGGACTTCGCGGCTGTCGACCGGCTGGATCTCACCGTGCACCCTCGCGAGATTTTCGGCCTGCTCGGGCCGAACGGGGCAGGAAAGACCACCACCGCCGGCATGCTGACGACCCGCGTGATCCCGACCTCCGGGGAAGCCCACGTCGGCGGTATCGACGTCGTCGCCCACCCGGCGCTCGCGAAGCAGTTGATCGGTGTGGTCTCGCAACAGAACACCCTGGACCGTTCGCTCACGGTCTGGGAGAACCTCTACTTCCACGGCCTGCTCTTCGGCGTCCCGGCCCGCGAGTCCAAACGCGTGGCCAACGAGCTCCTCGAGCAATTCGTGCTGTCCAAGTGGGCCAAGGCGAGCGTCTACGCCCTCTCCGGCGGCATGGCTCAGCGTCTTATGGTCGCCCGGGCGATCTTCCACCGTCCCGCGGTGCTCTTCATGGACGAGCCGACCGCCGGGCTCGACCCACAGAGCCGGCTCGCGCTGTGGGAGATCCTCGGCAAGCTGAACGAACAGGGCCAGACGATCATGTTGACGACCCACTACATGGAAGAGGCGGACCAACTCTGCGACCGCGTCGCGATCATGGATCACGGAAAGATCCTCGCCCTCGATACTCCCACCGCACTGAAGCAGAGCGTCGACGCCGACACGCTCGTCATGGTCCGTTCGCCCGGTGACTCACAACAGCTCGCCGACCTGCTTTCGGCGAGAATCGAAGGCGTCGTCCGCACCCGCCTCGTGGAAGGCGGAGTCGAGCTGCAGGTCAAGGGCGCTCACGTCGGGTTGCTGCCTCAAGTAGTGACGGCCGCAGAGCACGGCGGCTTCGACGTCGTCGATCTCTCGGTGTCCGAGACGACCCTCGAGACGGTGTTCATTTCGCTGACAGGAAAGGAGC
>Ga0182015_10002967_pt1 | contig 19641 bp, 17 predicted proteins | sample 712P3MmetaG_FD_120478 | JGI IMG/M metagenome (GOLD analysis project Ga0182015, IMG submission 120478) | Permafrost microbial communities from Stordalen Mire, Sweden - 712P3M metaG | ecosystem: Environmental > Terrestrial > Soil > Wetlands > Permafrost | place: Sweden: Stordalen | collected...
CGTGCCCTGGTCGGCCACTTCAAACAACCCTCGCCGGTTCTGGTTGGCTCCCGTGAACGCACCCTTGACGTAGCCGAACAGTTCGCTTTCCAGCAGCGTCTCCGGAAACGCGCCACAGTTGACCGATACAAACGCTTCCGCAGCCCGCGGCGAGCAGGTATGCACGGCGCGCGCCACCAGTTCTTTGCCGGTTCCGCTTTCGCCGTAAACCAGAATGGTGCTGCTGGTGGTAGCGACGGTCCGAATCGTCTGCTTCAGCTTTTCTACCGCCGGACTGACACCGACAATATTATCGAGCGAGTTCCTCGCCGCTGCGTCGCGCCGCAAGGCGAAGTTCTGACGGCTCAGCGAAACCTTCGTCAGCGCTCGGGCGATCGCCAGTTTCACCTCGTCCACCAGTCCCGGACTCTTGCGGATGTAATCGGTCGCTCCGCCCGCTTTCACCGCTTCCACCGCCGCTTCATAGTCGTCGACCGCGGTCATCAAAATCACCGCCGATTCCGGCGAAATCTGGTGCGCGTGGCGCAACACTTCCACGCCACCCACGCCCGGCATTTTGATGTCGGTAACAATCACGTCGAACAGCGCGCTGTCGATTTTGCGCTTGGCGGCATCGCCCGAGGTAACGGTCTCCACCTTGTGGCCGTCGCGGCGCAGGGTAATGTCGAGCAGTTCGCAGATCGAGCGCTCGTCATCGCAGACGAGGATGTTACCCACGCGGTCCTCCTCCCTGAGCGCCTGCCGAGACCGCTCCTGAAGTCAATGCTGACGTCGCGGCGGAAGCCGTTCTCCCCGCCGTGTGCCGTTCCTCTCCCGTTTCCATGCGCCGCAGGCGCAGCACAAAGCTCGTTCCCCTCCCAACTTCCGACCGCGCCCATACCTTGCCTTCATGCGCCTGCACAATCTGGTACACGATCGCCAGCCCCAGCCCGGTGCCGCCTTCAAAGTTCGACTGGAACGGCTCGAAGATTTTTTCCGTCTGCTGCGGATTGATCCCGGGGCCGGTATCGGCAAAGCTGATTTCCCAGTCCCGTCCACGCTCGTTCAGAGCTACGGTCAGTTTTCCGCCCTTGCCCTTCATCGCCCGCACCGCGTTTTCCGCGAAGTTCCAGAAGACCTGCTTGAGTTTGTCGCCGTCGGCCAGCACCCAGGCTTCCCCAACCGGAAAGCTGCGCTCGATCGCGATGCCTGCGCTTTCGGCAATCAGACGGTGTTCCAGCAAAGTCAGCGTGTCTTCCAGCAACGGAACCAGGTTCGCGCGCTCGAAGCGATATTGTTTGCCCCGCGAGTACGCCAGAAAGTCGGTGATGATGTTGTTCAGCCGCTCCGACTCGCGCATCACGATCTCCAGCAGGCGCCGCTCTTCGACATTCAACTTCGATGACTCCGACAGCATGCTCACCGACCCGGCAATCGAAGTCAGGGGATTGCGGATCTCGTGGGCAATCGCCGCCGCCAGCCGCCCTACCGCAGCCAGCCGGTCCTGCATGCGCACTTCGCGCTCCAGGCGCCGGATCTCGGTGAGATCGTCGAACGAATAGACAAAGCCGAGGTCGCCACTCGCGCTCACATTGAGCGCGGAAACCAGCACCCGAAAGGTCTTGCGGAATCCGTTGCCCGCCTGGTAGCGGACTTCGGCATCGCCGCGGTCACCGCCGAAGTGGGGCAACGGGTCCTGAAACAGATCGCCCACCGAACGTCCCCGCAACTCCGCTTCCGACATGTCGAGCAGATGCTGGGCGGCGCGATTGACCAGCGTGATGTGTCCGTCGAGCCCGGTGGTGATAACACCGCCACTCATCGACTCCACGATATTCTCGTGCAGCGCCTGCAGATTCCCGAGCGCCCCGCGAGCGTCTTTGAGCTGCACATCCACCTGCCGCAGCTTGCTCATCAGCAAACCGGCGAGATAGGCGATGGCGAAGTAGGCAAACAGGTTGACGAAGATCACCACCTGCAGCGCCTTCAGCTTGGGATGCGAGGTTGAATACGAGGGAATGACCAGGTAATAGTCGAGTTCGAGCACCGTCCCGAACAGAATGAAAGCGAGCGCCGCGCTCAGGTATCCCCACACCCGCGGCAGCAACATGCACGCCACCACGATCACCAGGGGATAAAGAAAATTCAGCGAGCTGTCGATGCCGCCGGTGAGGTGCACGACCAGCGTGACCATGGCCAGATCGGCCAGCACCTGCAGAATGGCCTGCAGCCGGTGTTCACTCCACACCGAAACCAGAAAAAGAAAAAACAGCGAGAGCACGAACCACAGCACCATCCCGGTAAGAAACGGCATCACCGGCAATGGGTTCGGAGTGAGCCGGATGACCGCCAGCTCAATGGCCAGCAACACCATCAGGATCAGGATGCGAACCTTCACCAGCCAGGTCAGCCAGTTCCGCTCATCGGAGATGGAATGCATAGGATCGGTCGTTAGTTGCTGGTCGTCAGTCGCTGGTCCTTAGTCGTCGGTCGCTAGTCGTTCGCAGTTCATTGCTGGCGCTGCCATTCCGAATTTAGTCACAGGCGCTGACAGCGTGCCCAACGACCAACGACCAACGACCGTTTTCCTATCCCGCCAACTTTCCGATCATCGCGAACAGCGGCATGTAGAGAGAAATGATGATGCCTCCGATGCTGACGCCGAGTAATCCGATGATGACCGGCTCCAACATGGCCAGCATGTCTTTGGTAGCGGAGTCGACTTCATCCTCGTAAAAGTCCGCGATCTTCTGCAGCATCGAATCCATCGCGCCGGTCGCTTCGCCGACGCCGATCATCTGCGTGACCATGTTCGGGAAAACGCCGCACTCGCGCAGCGGATCGACAATCGTGCGTCCTTCTTCGATCGCCTTGCGCACCTTCATCAGCGCTTCTTCGAGCACCGCATTGCCTGACGTGCGCGCGGTGATCGCCAAACCTTCGAGAATGGGAACGCCCGACGTGATCAGCGTGCCCAGCGTCCGGGTGAAGCGTGCGACCGCGATCTTTTTCAGCAGTACGCCGAGAATCGGCAGCTTCAGCAGCGCGGCGTCGAAGTAGTACTTGCCGCGCGGATGCTTGCGCACCTGCTTGAGACCATAAACTCCGCCGCCGGCGCCCATGAAAAAGAACCACCAGAAATGGCCCACGAAAGCGCTGAGGCCGATGGTGATGCGGGTCGGCAGCGGAAGTGCAACTCCGAGGCCGACAAAAAGGTTGGCGAAGATCGGCACTACCCACTTCAGCAGCGCGCCCACAATCAACATGGCCAGAGTGACCACGGCGATCGGGTAAATCAAGGCTGACTTCACCGCCGAGCGCAGCTTGACCGCCTTTTCCACGTAGATGGCCAGGCGTTGCAGAATGATGTCGAGAATGCCGCCCGTTTCGCCCGCCTCGATCATGTTGGTCGTCAGGTCGTCGAAAATGACCGGATACTGCCGCATCGCATTGGCCAGCGTGGAGCCGCCTTCGACCGTCGTCCGGACGCCGAGCAGCGTTTTCTGAAACGCCGGGTTCTCCTGGTTGGCGCCAAGAATCTCCAGACACTGCACCAGCGGCAGGCCGGCGTCAATCATGACCGAGAACTGGCGGAAGAACACCGCCACGTCCTTGGTCTTGACCTTGCCGCTGCCGAAAGTGGGCATGGCAAACTCCTTGCCCTTCTCCCGGATGGACCCAGGCGTGATGCGCTCCTTCCGCAGCTGCGCCGCCAGTCCGTCCTTGTTGGCGGCGACGCGCTCTCCCTGGACTTTCTCGCCTGTAGCGTTCTTTCCCGAAAACGTAAACACCGGCATGATGCTTTCTCCTTGTGAACCAGGCGCCAGGTCTTAGGTGTTAGGTGTTAGGAAAACCTGACCCCTATGACCGTCGACCGGACGCCTAAAACTCCTAATACCTGAAACCTAAGACCTAATACCTAAGACCTAATACCTGACACCTGTCCTCAGCGTTTGACCGGCACCGCGCTCTTCCCTGCCGGAGCCACCACGTTGCGGTTCGCCAGGCTGGCGCCGCGCGCAATCATCTCGTTCAGTTCGTCCTGATTGCTGGAGCGCGCCAACGCCATTTCCAGCGTGATCTGTTTCTGGAAATAGGCGGTCGCGAGCGACTGGTTGAAGGTCTGCATACCGTACTTCTCCTGCCCCGACTGCATCGACGAGTAAATCTGGTGGATCTTGTCTTCGCGGATCAGGTTGCGCACGGCGGCGTTCGGCACCAGAATCTCCATGCACATGGCGCGTCCCTTGTTGTCCGAGCGCGGCAGCAGCGTTTGACACATGATGCCTTCGAGCACCAGCGAAAGCTGGGCGCGAATCTGCGATTGCTGGTGCGCCGGAAACACGTCGATGATGCGGTTGATGGTCGATGACGCCGAATTGGTGTGCAGCGTCCCGAACGTAAGGTGGCCGGTTTCGGCGATACGCAGCGCGGACTCGATCGTTTCCAGATCGCGCATTTCGCCGATCAGCACCACGTCCGGGTCTTCGCGGAGCGCGGCCCGCAAGGCGTCGGTAAATCCCTTGGTGTCGGAGTGCACTTCGCGCTGGTTCACGATGCAGTTCTTGTTCATGTGCACGAACTCGATCGGGTCCTCGATGGTCAGGATGTGGTCGTGGCGCTCGCTGTTGATCTTGTCGATCATGGCCGCCAGCGTCGTCGACTTGCCCGAGCCGGTTGGCCCCGTCACCAGCACCAGCCCACGCGGCTTGTCGCACATCTTGCTGACCACCGCAGGCAGCCCCAGCTGATGGAACGACTTGATCTCAAACGGAATCAGACGGAACACGCACGCCGAAGCCCCGCGCTGGTTGAAGACGTTGGCGCGGAAACGCGCCAGTCCCTTCAGGCCGAAGGAGAAGTCCAGTTCGAGTGTTTCCTCGAAACGGTGCTTCTGCGAATCGGTCATCACGCTGTACGCCAGTTGCTTGGTCTCGGCCGGCGTCAACTGCGGCAGATCGAGCGGCACCAGATGCCCGTGCACGCGGATCTGAGGCGGAGAGTTGGTGGTGATGTGCAGGTCGCTTCCATTCATCTCCAACATGCGCCGGAGCAGATCGCTTAATGACAATGCCATACTTTTGTTCCCTTCCTGTTCCTTCTCAATTCCGTTTCCTAATGGATCGTTTCGCGCGCCACTTCTTCGAGCGAGGTAACGCCTTGCGCAACTTTCGTCAAACCGCTGCGCCGCAGCGTGATCATCCCGCGTTCAATCGCTTTTTTCTTGAGTTCCACCGCCGAAGCGCCCACCAGCACCAGTTCCCGGATTTCGTCATCCACTTCCATCACTTCATACAAACCGGCCCGGCCCTTGTATCCGGTCTTGTTGCACACGGTGCATCCTTTACCCTTCATGATCTGCACCGTCTTCGCTTCTTCGGGTGTAAAGCCTTCGTCGATCAGCGCCTGCGCCGGCACCTCGATCGGTTCCGCGCAATCCTTGCAAATTCTTCGCACCAGGCGCTGCGCGCAAATCAGATGCACCGAAGTCGCCACCAGAAACGGCTCAATGCCCATGTTCATGAGACGCGTAATGGTCTCGGGAGCGCCGTTGGTGTGCAGCGTGGATAAAACCAGGTGGCCCGTGAGCGCGGCCTTGATGGCGATTTCCGCGGTTTCAAAATCTCGGATTTCGCCGACCAGAATGATGTTCGGATCTTGCCGCAGAAAGGCACGCAGCGCAGCCGCAAAGTTCAACCCGATCTGCTCCTTCATCTGCACCTGGTTCACACCGCCCAATTGAAACTCGACCGGATCTTCGGCGGTCATGATGTTGGTGTCGGGCTGGTTCAGCCGCGAGATGGCGGAATACAGTGTGTTCGTCTTGCCCGATCCTGTCGGCCCCGTCACCAGCACCATGCCGTAGGGCTTCAGAATCGCCTTCTCGAATTTCACCAGCGACTCCGACTCGAAGCCGAGCTTGGTCATGTCGAGGCGCAGGTTTTCCTTGTCCAGCAACCGCAGCACGATCTTCTCGCCCCACAGTGTCGGCAGCGTCGAGACGCGGAAATCAAGCTGCTTCTTCTTGCCGCCAATCTGCATCTTCAGCATGATGCGGCCGTCTTGCGGCAGCCGCTTTTCGCTGATGTCCAGCTTGGCCATGATCTTCAGGCGCGAGGTAATCGCGTCTTTCAACTTCAGCGGCGGATTCATGATCGCCAGCAGCACGCCGTCGATACGGAACCGCACCCGGAATTCTTTTTCGTACGGCTCCATGTGAATGTCGCTGGCTCCGCGCTTTACCGCGTCGGTCAGCACCAGGTTCACCAGCTTCACGATCGGAGCTTCGTCGGCCGCCTTCTCCAGTTGCTGGAGCTCGAGCTCCTGCTCTTCAGCCTGCACTTCGATGTCGGCGGCGTCGCCCGCGTCGTTCATCGACTGCATGACGCTCTCAAGCTCCTCTTCTTTGGAGGTGCCGTAGGCCTTGTCGATGCCCTCGACGATCGAGCTCTCTGACGCCACCACCGGCTCGATGTTGAAGCCGGTCATGAACTTGATATCGTCCATGGCAAACACGTTGGTCGGATCGACCATGGCGATGGTCAGCGAAGCGCCCACGCGGCTGAGCGGCAGGATCTGGTAGCGCTTCGCGGTTTCGTACGGAATCAGCTTGACGACCGCGGGGTCGATTTCAAAATAGGAGAGATTGATTGCCGGCACGCCATACTGGCGGGAAAGAAAATTGGTGACGTCCTCGTCCGAGAGAAAACCCAGCTTCACCAATGCCGAGGCGAGCCGAGTCCGCGATTCCTTCTGGAGCTTGGTCGCTTGCTCCAACTGCTCTTGGGTGATGACCTTTTCCTTGACGAGCAGGTCACCCAGCCGTTGAGACATATCTCTCCTGTATTCCCGCGAACCTATTTCCGCACAGTCCGCGGCTCGATGCGAAATCGCTGATTTACTGGGGGATCAACGACGCTGCTTTCGCACTGACACAAATTGTCAACCCAATGGGAATTCCGAAAAAGTAACTTAGGTACCTGTACTTCGCCGCAGTCGCGGGTTTCGCCGAACATTGGCCGGTTTGCGCCTGAGAACTGCTGAATTAGTCCGCAATCCTAAAGATCGCCGCGCGTCCGATCATGTTCTTCGGTGCGCAATTGTCGATTGATGAACGACTAGCGACTAGCGACCAACGACCGCCCTCGTCCAGACATTCGACGATATGCACGGCCTGATCGTTGGCGTCGGAAAAACCTACTGCCTAAAGTCACAACCACGTTGTGAGCTATGTCCTTTGCAGAAGTTTCTGCCTCAGGCAAAGTCAGCATGAGCGCAAGCGCAATTGGAAACGTCTGTGGCAAGAATGAAATGGCGAACCCCGATCTTCGCTTTAGCGGCCGCCGCGTTAAGCCTTGCATCCGACACCGGCGTCCAGGAGCCGTCTCTACGTGAGGCCGCGCGTAATTCCGGAATGCTCATCGGCGCAGCCGCGCGCTCCGCGCAACTCTCGGAGGCCGCCTACGCTTCCACGCTGGCCCGCGAATTCAACATGGTCGAACCCGAAGACGCGCTCAAATGGGAAATCGTGCATCCCGAACCACAGCGCTTCGATTTCTCCCAGTCCGACCAGATCGTGGATTTCGCCACCCGTCACGGCATGAAAATTCGCGGCCACACTCTGGTCTGGCATCGCCAGAATCCAAAATGGCTGACGGAGGGAAAATTTACCTCCACCGAACTTGCCGACATTCTCGAGAAACACATCCAGACCGTAGTCGGACATTACCGCGGCCGCGTGTTCGCCTGGGACGTCGTTAACGAAGCCTTCGACGAGTTGCATCCCGGAGAACTCCGCAGCACGCTGTGGCGCGATCAGCCCGGAATCGGACCGTCACCAGGCGCTGCCACAGAGGCGTTGCCTGTCTCAGGGCGGCCCTACGAGTACCGGCCCTACCAGTACATCGAGCGCTGTTTCCGCTGGGCACACGAAGCCGATCCGCAGGCATTGCTCTTCTACAACGAGGCCGAAGCCGAGACCGTCAATCCCAAGTCTGACGCCATCTATGCCATGGTCCGCGATTTCCGCCAGCGCGGCGTCCCCATCGACGGCATCGGATTTCAGATGCACATCGCCAATCTCCACGCCGATATCGTCTCCATTGACACCAACATCGCCCGCTTTGCCGCCTTGGGAGTGCAGGTTCACATCACCGAAATGGATGTCGCGCTGCCCGTCGACTCCAACGGCAATGCCAGCCCCGAGGATCTCCAACTCCAGGCAAGTCTCTATCGCGAAATTACCCGCACCTGTCTGTCTCATCCCGGATGCACCGCCATCCAGACCTGGGGTTTCACCGATAAATATTCCTGGATCGGCTCCCACTCCAAACACACCCAGGGCGCCGCACTGCTGTTCGACCGGAGTTACCATGCCAAGCCTGCCTACGAAGCGCTGCGCAGTGAGCTGGCGCATGCCAGTCGCCGTTAGCGGAAGGCACGTCGTCTCGCCTGCCCTGCCGCGCGGGACGCCCTATAATGTTTTCCATCAGTGTCCCCGCCAACTCCAACCCGTGATGAGCCCAGGGCCTCCGGCCGCCGCAAGGCCGTCATCGCCCTGGCCATCGGAGCTTTTCTCCTCACCGCCATTCTCGTCGCCCAAGGCTCGTTCAATCTCAAGTTCATCAGCCCCGACAGCAATCAGGAGCTGCTCTTCTTCTTCGGCCTGACGGCGCTGATCTTCTCCGCCTTTGTCGCCCTGTCAGTCGTTCTCGCCCGCAATCTGCTCAAGCTCTACGCCGAGCGCCGCGCCGGCGTGGCCGGATCCAAGTTCCGCACGCGTCTCGTCGTCGTTAGTCTTCTGCTCTCGTTCTTGCCCGTGATTGCCATGTTCTGGTTTTCCTACGGACTGATGAATCGCTCCATCGATAAATGGTTTTCGCAGCCGGTCGAAGAAGTGCGGGCCGATACCGCCGCCATGTCGTCCCTGCTCTATGACTACGCCGGCCAGAATGCGACTTCCGAAGCGCAATCGATTACCGAATCTGAGGAGTTTCAAAGCGCCCTTACCGCGGGAAATATCTCCGAAGCCAACGAAGAACTGCGGGAACACATCCCCACCCTGCAGGGCGGATTCGTCGTCGTCCTCGCCAACGGCGACGCTGCCACCAGCCTCAATACTCCGGCGCTGTGGTCCGCGATGAAAAATGCGTTCCCGGTGCAGCCGGCCTTGCGCGGAGAGCACCCGCATTTCGAATGGGGACAAATAGACTACGTGGTCGCGGCCACACCGTTCCCGCACGGCGCTGTCCTCGTCGCCATGCCATTGCCGCAAAAGTTCGCCGAGACCGCCCGCCAGATCCAGGAAAGCCAGCAGCGTTACATCGAACTCGCCGCCAAAAGAAAACTCTTTCGCCGCACCTACATCGGATTTCTTCTTCTCCTGACAGTTCTCGTCCTCTTCGCTTCCACCTGGCTCGCGCTCCTGCTCTCGAAACTCGTCAACCGTCCCGTCGCCGCGCTCGCCGCGGGCACCGAGGCTATTTCTAAAGGCCAACTCGATTATCGCGTCGATATCCGCGCCACCGATGAACTCGGCGAACTGGTGCAGTCGTTCAACAGCATGGCTGAACAGCTGGAATCCAGCCGCCGCCAGATTGAAGCCTCCAGCCGCGATGTTGGCGCCGCGAACGCTGCCCTCGAAGGCCGCCGCCGCTACATTGAAACCGTCCTCGAAAGCATTCCCACCGGAGTGATTTCCATCGACGCAGCCCGCCGCGTCACTCTCGCCAACGCTGCTTTTTCGCGCATGTTTTACCTCGAGCGCGTTCAGTACGTAAGCCCCGCGTCGCTCGTCAACCTTCCCCTGCGCGAAGTCGTCCCCGCCGAGGTGCTCGCCGATCTCGAACCGCTGCTGCGCCGCGCCGACCGCATGGGTATCACCGCCGCCACCATGGAACTTGCTCTTCCCCGCGCCAAGTTGAATGTCGCCGTTACCGTTTCCACGCTCAGCCACACCGCTGAAGGTCTGGGATACGTGCTCGTCTTCGAAGATCTCTCCGACCTGCTGCGCGCGCAGAAGCAAGCCGCATGGCGTGAGGTCGCGCGCCGCGTCGCCCACGAGATCAAGAATCCGCTCACCCCCATCGCGCTTTCAGCCGAGCGCATTCATCGTCATTTGTCTCGCGGCACCGCGCCCGACGCCGCCTCGCTCGAAGTCATCCGCAGTTGCGCCGAAACCATTGGAAAAGCCGCTGAAACCGTGCGCGCCCTGGTCGATGAATTTTCCGTGCTCGCCCGTTTTCCCGCTTCGCGTCCGCAACCCGCCAGCCTGAATGATCTGGTCGAAAATACGCTCGTCATGTTCAACGGCCGCTTGGAGGGTATTCGTGTGCGCACCGAACTGGCGCAGGACCTGCCCGCGGTGATGGCCGACCCCGAAGCGATCAAGCGCGCCCTGGCCAACCTCGTCGATAACGCAGCCGAGGCCATGCAGGACGCGATTGTCAAAGAAATTACGATTTCCACATCGCTCGTCGCCAGCCGCGACGCCATCGAACTCTCCGTCTCCGACACCGGTGCCGGAGTTTCGCGCGACGTCAAAGAGCGTCTATTTCTCCCCTATTTTTCCACCAAGCAGCGCGGCACCGGATTGGGGTTGGCCATCGTGAGCAGAATCGTCGAGGACCATCACGGCTCCATCCGCATCGAGGAAAATAAACCCGTCGGCAGCCGCTTCGTGATCGAACTCCCGGTTGCCGCAGAAACCATCATCGCGCCGGCGGCCAGCTAGAAGTTGTTAAGCTGAAGTTGTTAAGTTAAAGAATGGCCCACATCCTCATCGTCGACGACGAATCCAGCATCCGCGAATCCCTGCGCGGCATCCTCGAAGACGAGAATTACAAGATCAGCGTCAGTCCCAGCGGCGAAGATTGTCTCGACCAGCTCCGCAAACGCACCTTCGACCTCATTCTCCTCGACGTCTGGCTCACCGGCATCGACGGTCTCGAAGTCCTGCAAAAAATACGCGAAATGGAGGATCCTCCCGAAGTCATCATGATCTCCGGCCATGGCACCATCGAAACCGCCGTGCGCGCCACCAAGCTCGGAGCTTATGATTTCGCTGAAAAACCCCTCTCCCTCGATAAAACCCTCATCCTGGTAAAAAATGCCATCGATGCCCGCCGCCTGCGCCATGAGAATCTCGACCTCCGCAAGCAACTGCAATCGAAGAGCGTCATCGTCGGCGACAGCGTTCCCATGAAGGCCTTGCGCCAGCAGATCAATCTCATGGCCCCCACCAACGGACGCGTGCTGATCTACGGCGAATCGGGCACCGGCAAAGAACTCGTCGCCCACGCCATTCACATGCAAAGCTCGCGCAAAGACGAGATGTTTGTCGAAATGAACTGCGCCGCTATTCCCGAAGACCTGATCGATAGCGAACTGTTCGGCCATCGCAAATCGTCGTTTCCCGGAGCCACCGCCGACAAAGAAGGCAAATTTCAAAAGGCTGATCGCGGAACTTTATTTCTCGACGAAGTCGGCGACATGAGTCTGAAAACGCAGTCGAAGGTCTTGCGCACCCTTGAGCAGCAGCGCTTCATCCCTGTCGGAAGCGACGATCCCGTCACTGTCGACGTGCGCGTAATCGCGTCTACCAATAAAGATCTTGAAGAAGAAATCGCCAAAGGAAATTTTCGCGAGGATCTCTTCTATCGCCTCAACGTCGTCCCCTTTGTCGTTCCGCCACTGCGCGAGCGCAAAGAAGACATCCCTTTATTTGCTCGCCACTTTCTCAAGGAGTTCGCCTCCGCCTACGGCCGCCGTCCCCGCGAAATTACCGATGACGCCATCGATTCCCTGATGCGCTACGCGTGGCCGGGCAATGTGCGTGAGCTGCGCAATGTGATCGAGCGCATCGTGATCATGAACCCCACCACAACCCGCTTCGAGCGCAAACATCTGCCACCGCTCGTGCATCGCGACGGTACGCGCCGCGTCGCCGGCGCCGAGGGCTCCACGCTGCACCAGGCCAGAGCGGCCTATGAACGCGACTACATTCTAAAAAAGTTGGATGAAAACCACGGCAACGTCAGCCGCACCGCCGAAGTCCTCGGCCTTGAGCGCAGCCACCTGTATCGCAAAATGAAAAGTTTGGGAATTGCAGCAAAAGAGTAGCAGGCCAGGTCTCAGGTGTTAGGTCTCAGGTGTTTTCAGGTATCAGGAAAATCCCAGATCTGCCGAAGTCGAGGCCTTTCCTGCGACCTGACACCTGAGACCTATCTCTTCAGCATATGAATTTCCGTCCCGTTCTTGTGAAACTGGACTTCATCCATCAGCTGATTGATCAGGTAGATTCCGCGTCCGTGATTGGAGTAGATGTTCTCTTCGTGCAGCGGGTCGGCGATCTTTGCCGGATCAAATCCCGGCCCCGGATCGCGCACCACAATCAGCACCCCGCGCCGCTCGTCGCAAGCCACGTCGCATTCGATGATTTTCGAGGCGTCGTTCTTCGCCCCATGCACCACCGCATTCGCCAGCGCTTCGGTCAGCGCCAGCTCGATGTGGTCTTCGCTCCCCGGAGCGCACCCCATTTCCCGCACCACGCTCATCACGCTGCGCACCACCGGGTCCACCGCGTCGCGGTCGCCCGCGAGCGTCACGCTCAGCTTGAGGTCGAGCTTCTGCGCCGCAAAATCACACGATAGCTGGTGCTTCTTGTCTGAAGATGAGGAGAATTCCGCCATAAGTGGCTTTGGGCTCTGCTTCCAGCCCTGCCCCTTAACTAGGATGCAGGAAGGCGCTGACAAATTTTAGGGATTTAACGCCCCAGATGCAAACGTTATTTGGATCATGTCTAACTGTCACCGCAAACGGCGCCGTCTTAGCCCCTCTCAACCGCCCCTCTCAGCCGTCGCCTAACTATTTGAAACCATGCCCTGAGAGCTCTCGCAGAATCGCGATAAAAGCAGGCTTTGCCGGTTCTAAAGCTGGCAAGCGCATACTGGGTACCGGGTACCGGCTACTGAGTATTAGGTTACTGCCTCACTCAGTCTCCGGAAACCCTCAGATCTGCTGCATTTGCCGCCGCCAATCTAACTCCTCCACAAAGCCGCGCGAATCGCGCCATCCCGCCTTCACCTTGACGAACAATTCCAGAAACACTTTCGTCCGAATCATTTTCTCAATGTCGAGCCGCGCCGCCGTCCCCACCTTCTTGAGCATCTGCCCGCCCTGCCCCAGCAAGATCGCCTTCTGCCCGTCGCGCTCGCAATAAATCACTGCCGCAATCCGCGTCATCCGCGGACTCTCTTCAAACTGCTCGATCACCACCGACACCGCATGCGGCACTTCTTCATGCGTGTGCATCAGCACCTGCTCGCGGACCAGTTCCGCCGCCATAAACCGCACCGGTTGGTCCGTGATCTGGTCTTCAGGAAAATAACGCGGCCCCTTCGGCAGCGCCTTCAATACGCAAGCCAGCAATTCGTCGAGGCCTTTTTTCTTGAGCGCCGAGATCGGAACAATCTCCGCGAAATCATGCAGCTTCTGAAACTCTGCAATCAACGGCAGCAATTTGCTCTTGTCCGCCAGCAGATCGATCTTGTTCAGCAAAAGAAACACCGGAGTCCCCGCCTTTTTCGCCAACTCCAGCACCAGTTCATCGTCGCGGTCCCATTTCCTTTTGGCATCCGCAATCAGCAGAATCAGCTCGCACCCTTCCAGCGCCTCGCGCACTTCCGACATCATCTTGCGTCCCAGCGACGAACCCGTCTGATGCACTCCCGGCGTGTCGATTAGCACAATCTGCCCCGCGTCGTGCCCCTTTTGCTTGGGAACATTAATAATTCCCAGAATGCGGTTCCGCGTTGTCTGCGGCTTCGGAGAAATAATCGCCAGCTTCTCGCCCACCAACGCATTCAGCAGCGTGCTCTTCCCAGCATTAGGCCGTCCAAGAATGCATACGAATCCAGAGTGAAAGGACATGAGGATAGGGTACTAGGTTTTCGTTCTCAGCAAAGCGATTCCGGACTTTCCTGAAAAGACGAAGTTTGGAGACGACGAAATCGGAGAGATGAAGAGATTCCCGCCCATCATTCTCACGGCCGCGAAAGCGCGCGCCTCGCCTTGGCGAAATCTCCACCCGCACTCCTCCAGTTACTCGAGAGCGTTCCCAAAGCCCAGAACAATGCAAACGCCAGAAACAGCTTGCCGCCAGAAACTCCCGCGCGCCACGCATATACCGCGCCCAACGTCGGCACCAGCGCCGACGAGGTCACTCCTGCTGACCACATGATCGCCTTGGCCCTCGGACTCGCTGCCTGCATCGAGGTCTTCACCGTCTGCACGCCGAAAAACGGCAGATGTTCAAATACCCAGCGCAGGCCCGCCGGATAGCCCGCAGGATTGCCCGTCCCTCCGACCGTGTAATACGCGAAGCGAATGCCCAGAACTCGCCCCACCGCCCAGTGCGCGATCCCGTGGCAGTAAAAGTACAGCAGCACCCAACCCGCAATCATCACGGTTATCGACGTAAGCTTCGAATGAGCGGATCGCGCCAGAGCGAGCGCAGCACACGCAACCATGAGGCCGGCGATCTGAATTGCGTTTCCGGCGGCAATCGAAAGCCGCCCCACAATTCTCCGCTGCGGAAGAGAATTTTCCGGTTTCAAATCAATTTCATCTGCTTCGGTACAGCCGTGATACGCACCCGCTCCACCCGCCGGTCGGTCGAGTCGAGCACTTCAAACTTCAGCCCTTCGTCTTCGATCACTTCGTTTTTTTTCGGAATGCGTCCCGCCAGTTCGCTCACCAATCCCGCAATGGTCGATGACTCGTGTCCTTCTGGCCGAATGCCAAACAGTTCATCGAGCCGGTCCACGTCCATATTTCCCGGGACAATGTACGAGTCCTCGCCATCCTGCACCACCTGCGCCTTCTCGTGCTCGTCGCCGATTTCGCCAACAATTTCTTCCACCAGATCTTCAATCGTTACCAGCCCCGCGACTCCACCATACTCATCGACCACAATCGCCATGCGGATATTACTGCGCTGCATTTCGCGGAGTAAGTCACTTACTAACTTGCTCTCCGGCACAAAGTAAACGTCAGTCCGCATCAGCGACGCCACTGTCCGCGTGTGCGCCTCAGTATCCGGCACTTGCAGCACATCCTGCGTGTGCAGAATGCCCCTTATATGATGGATCGAACCTTCATAAACGGGAATTCGCGAGAGCGGCCTCACCCGGAGTAACTCCACGATCTTCTCCACCGTATAGTCGGTCGGAACCGCCACTATCTCGGGACGCGGCTTCATCGCCTCGCGCACGGTTTTGCCGCTGAACTCGACCACCGACTGGATCAATTCGCGGTCGCCCTCATGAATAATGCCTTCTTCTTGCCCCGCTTCGATCAAGGCATCGACCGCCTCGGAAGAAGTTTCCGGTTGCGCATCGACATGCTCGCGCGTGAGCGCCGCCACCGACTGGCAGAATCCGAGCACCAGCGTCACCGGAAGCACCATGCCAATCAGCAACCGCAATAGCAGCACCCACTTCGTCAGCCAGCGTCCCTTCGACCGCGAGAAAAAAACGAACGGCAGCAGCCGGTTGAATACGATGATGATCAGCACCAGGCTGAGCGTGGCTTCGAGCACTTCGTAGGCGCTCCAGGCGCGGTCGCGAAACACGCTGAAGCCAACGATCATGGCGATCGCCGCCGTAACCAGTTGCGTCAGAATTGCCATCGACAGCGAAGCGCGCTCCCGCGTCACTCCCAGCCGCGGCTCCACTAGTTGCTCGAAGGCGTCGATGTTGTCCTGAAATTCGCGCGACAGGAACTTGCCAATCTCCTGGTAGAGACGGTCGACATAAGAGACCAGCGTCAGCAGGCCGATCAGGAGCGCGAGACTGATGCCGACGCCGATCATCGTTTCGTCTTCTCGACTCTGGCGCTTCGTTCAATCAGCCCCGACGGAAGCCGGAGCTTCGCGCGCATCTGCTTTTCGCGTCGCGCCATTTGTCCATTGTCGCACTCATGATCGTAGCCGCGCAGATGCAGAATGCCGTGCAAGACAAGTACCTTCACTTCTTCAGCCGGAGAATGTCCGAGCGCCCGCGCGTTGTGTGCCGCGATCTCGGCTGACACAGCGATCTCGCCGGCCAATCCCTCTTGCGAACCCGCCTCGGCGGGAAACGACAGCACGTCCGTCGCCTTGTCTTTTCCGCGAAAACGCCGGTTCAAAGACTTCATCTCGGTGCTCGAGGTGACCAGCACATTCACTTTACCCTTCAATCCCGCCGCCCGCCGTGCTCGCGCCACAAAGCGATCGAGCGCCAAGTCGCTCAGATCCGTCACGCGCTTTTGCCAAATCACCAAAACAAATCACCCAAGAAAGCGTCGCCCAATTGCCATCCCGCCTTCGCCAGAAAACAACCCTCCGCAAAAAACAATGGCGCGGACTCGAATGTCCGCGCCATAGGAATCGCATTAATTGCGCAAACGCGGCTCGTCTGGAGGCGCCACCAAAGGTGCCGCCGGCACCACAGGTTTCGCTTCCAGCAGAGATAATTGCTGCTCCGCCTGCCGCGTTTTATGTTCGTCGTAGGCGCGGATAATTCGCTGCACCAGGTGATGCCGCACCACATCGCTCTCGTCGAAGTGCACAAACGCCAGGCCGTTGACGCCCTGCAGAATGTCTACCGCTTCAATCAGTCCGCTGCGCCGCGCCGTCGGCAAATCGATTTGCGTAACGTCGCCCGTAATCACCGCCTTCGAGCCAAATCCCAGACGAGTCACGAACATCTTCATCTGCTCTGAAGTGGTGTTCTGCGCCTCATCCAGAATTACGAATGAATCGTTCAGCGTACGCCCGCGCATAAACGCGATAGGCGCGATCTCGATGATATTTTTTTCCAGATAGCGTTCCACCCGCTCGGGATCGAGCATGTCAAACAGCGCGTCATACAACGGCCGCAGATAAGGATCGATCTTCTCCTGCAACGTGCCCGGCAAGAATCCCAAACGTTCCCCTGCCTCCACCGCCGGACGCGCCAGAATGATGCGGTTGACCTGCTTGTTGAGCAACGCCGAGATCGCCATCGCCACCGCAAGATAAGTCTTGCCCGTGCCCGCCGGCCCCACTCCAAACACCATGTCATGCTTTTCGATGGCTTCAAGGTACCGTCGCTGATTGGGACTTTTCGGCTGCACCGTCCGCCGCCCAAAAGACCGCTGGCGGCCCGCTTCGGTCAGTCCGCGCAGAGTCGCGTTCGGATCGCCGACCACCACCTTCAACATACTGGCCAGGTCGCCGTTCACGAACTGGTGCCCCGACTTCCGCAGATGTTGGAAGTCGGCAAATAACTGTTCCGCTCGTGCCACGTCGCGCGGCGCGCCTTCCAGTTCTATGTGGTCCGACCGCAGGTCGATGTTGATGTTCAGGCCGTCTTCAAGCACGTGCAGGTTCTCGTCGCGCGTGCCAAACAGAGTTTCAATATCAGGGCTCAGTTCAATAGTTTTTTTCATTCAGGGTCGTGGCGCCGCCTCCAGCAGCCGGACTGGGCTCACTCTTGGATGTGGAATCCTGGAATATGGACTATCGGAATATGTATTGCCGGACAATGGTTTACCGCAGCCTCCTTCGTTCCCGATTTCAGCTGCGGACGAACCCGTCCCAGCGTTTTTTACACGCAAATAGCTGGATGAGAAACTGAAACCAGAAGTGGAGCCAACCGGATTGCACACCCCGGTAACGGGGCGGTCACCTACCATTTGAGACCAGCGTAGCGCGGGCGCGCGAGCGAGTCAATGGGGGATGATGCTGTTCGCGCGGATGTGAACTTACCACATTGCAAGGCGCGGCTGCGTGGTAACATCTGCCCGTGACGACTAGCGACACAAGCCCGATGGCGCAGGCTCTCCAATTGCAGATTCAGAGCGGCATGTCGGGGGAACAACGCCTGCTGCTGGCGTTTGAGATGAGCTTGTTCGCCCGCGAACTCGCGAGTGAGGGCATCCGGCGGGACCATCCCGAGTGGACGGAGACGCAGGTCGCGCGCGAATTGTTAAGGCTGGCGTTCCTTCCAGCGCCGTTGCCGGCCGGTCTGCGATGGCCAGGCTAGCTATTTGACTTGACTCTATTTGACCCAGCCCAACTGGCTCCGGTAGAATACTCTTTCGGTTCCTACCCGAACATCTTCCTGGTGTCAGAAGTCAAAGTAATCCAGGACAACAAAGGTAATTCAGCCCCATGGCCAATCATTTTTCGGCGCTCAAACGTGCCCGTCAGACAACCAAGCGCACCGCCCGCAACCGCGCCAACTCCTCGCAACTGCGCACCGCTCTTCGGAGCATGCGCGAAAGCCTCGAAAAAGGCGACAAAACCGCCGCCGGCGAAACCTACCGCCAGACCGTTTCGGCCCTCGACAAGGCCATCCAGAAGGGCATTTTGCACGAGAACACTGCCTCGCGCTATAAATCGCGCCTCGGAACCCGGCTCGGCGCGCTGAAGTAAACGCGTCTTCAACGCCAACGCTCTGAATACATAACAAGCGGGTGCCGTGAAGATTATCCCGCCCCGTAAATTGTTCTTGACCTGCCCTAACGGTTTGTTATACTTAGGCGTTCTCAGGACATGTCAGCAGCTTTCTAACAGGTCCCGACGAACCTCCGCCCGCGTTGTGGAACTCCTTGAGAATCAAGCAACTTTCGGGTAGGGTGGGGCATCTATTTGAGTAATTCTGGCAGATCCCTTTGCACGGGTTCATCAAAGCTTGGTTCAGCATAGCCTGTTTCCTTTTGAACCTGGTTCCTTAGAACCGCCTGAATTGCAGTTTTGGCTGAACCGTACCCGCCCGCGAGTGGCTGGACGGTGGGATCGCAGCCTAAATTATCCCTGTTGAAGGAGAACGACCGAACATGCGCTCCGATCGCGTATTTGACGCTCTACATACCTTGCGGAACCGGTATATGCTCTGCCAGCTTGCCTCAAAGGCAACCCGGAAGTTCCACCGGCCGAATACCCGCATCCAGGAAACCATGAACCAGGTGTTTGACAAAATTGCCGATGCCGAACGTCATGACATCCTGAGTGAACCCGAGAACTTTGCCGAAGCACAACGGCGAGCCGCTTAAACGGCTCCGCCGTGTGCCCGCACGGCGGCAAAGCAACAATGCAGTTCCGAGAGAATCCCTCCCGAAGAATCCAATCCACGTAGGACAAATATGACCATCGCAGAACTCAAAGAAAAGAATATTACCGAGCTGACCAAGATCGCCCGATCCTTGGAGCTGCCCGGCGCCAGCGGACTCCGCAAACAAGATCTCATCTTCAAGATCCTGCAGGCGCAAAGTGAAAAAGAAGGACACATCTTCGCCGAAGGTGTTTTGGAGATCCTCCCTGACGGCTACGGCTTTTTGCGCTCGCCCGATTACAACTACCTCCCTGGGCCCGACGACATCTACGTGTCGCCCTCGCAAATCCGCAAGTTTGACCTCAAAACCGGCGACACCATCAGCGGCCAGGTGCGCCCGCCCCACGAAGGCGAAAAGTATTTCGCGCTGGTCAAGATCGAGGCCGTCAATTTCGAGTCTCCCGACGAAGCCCGCAACAAGATCCTGTTCGATAACCTGACGCCGCTCTACCCGCAGGAACGCTTGAAGCTCGAAACCGTCCGCGAAAATATCAGCGCCCGCGTCATGGACCTGCTCACCCCGCTC
>Ga0182015_10002968_pt1 | contig 19640 bp, 18 predicted proteins | sample 712P3MmetaG_FD_120478 | JGI IMG/M metagenome (GOLD analysis project Ga0182015, IMG submission 120478) | Permafrost microbial communities from Stordalen Mire, Sweden - 712P3M metaG | ecosystem: Environmental > Terrestrial > Soil > Wetlands > Permafrost | place: Sweden: Stordalen | collected...
AATATGAATGTCTTGGCACTTTGCCTGATTGTCCAACTATGCCTCGCCTTCGGAGTGGCCGGATTATTTTGGCCTGAAAAACTCATGCCGATCTTTGAAGCGCTCATGTTCCCATGGCCGGCCAGCCACAAAGGAATTCGCGCCAACAGTTTTATTGCGATCGGTTTGTCGCTTTTGCTTTTCGCCAGATTGGCAGTCAGCGCTCGCTGATTTGAGGTAGCTCCTTCGCCTGATCGAGCCCGCTTTGATGATAATCTAGTCCTTCCCGGCAACTGCTGATCCGCGGTGCAACACAACGCGAAAACGCAGCCCGTGCCGCGTTATAGGAATTTTTTCATCTGAATTCGTAAGGGGTTCCGCAATGAAGATTGGAATGCTAACTGGCGGTGGTGATTGCCCTGGATTGAACGCAGTCATTCGCGCTGTCGTCCGCAAGGGCGTTTTCACATACAGCGACGAATTTGTAGGCTTCCTGGAAGGTTGGCGTGGCTTGGTTGAAGATAAAAGCATGCCGCTCGATCTTGAAGCGGTGGGCGGCATTCTCCCTCGGGGTGGCACAATCCTTCGCACCTCTAGGACCAATCCTTCGAAGCACCCGGATGGCCTCGACCGTTGCATGGCTGCCCTTGAGAAAAACAAGATAGAAGCGCTGATAGCCATCGGCGGCGACGATACGCTTTCCGTGGCGCAGAAACTTCACGAACGCGGCGCCAAAGTGGTGGGCGTCCCTAAAACCATCGACAACGATTTGGGTGGCACCGATTACACCTTTGGATTCGATACCGCCTGCAATATTGTTTGCGAAGCTCTCGACCGCGTTCATACCACGGCGGAAGCCCACAACCGCGTCATGGTGGTGGAGGTCATGGGACGGGATGCGGGCTGGATTGCTTTATACAGCGGCATCGCCGGAGGCGCCGACGTAATTCTGATCCCGGAGCGACCGTTCGATGTGGACAAAGTCGCCGATTCGATTCGTCAACGCCATGAGCGCGGACTTTATTTTTCCATCGTCGTTGTGGCCGAAGGGGCGAAGTTTTCCTCCGCCGAGCCGGGACAGGGCGCCCCTGTTCTTCAGGATATGGGCAAAGACGAATTCGGCCACGTCAAACTCGGCGGCATCGCCAACATCCTCGCCCGTGAGATCGAAAAGCGGACAAACTATGAGACTCGCGCTGTCGTTCTTGGACACATCCAGCGCGGCGGTACTCCCAGCGCCTTCGACCGCGTGCTGGCAACCCGCTACGGACTGGGAGCCATCGACATGGTCCATCGCGGCGAATTTGGATCCATGGCTGCTTTGCGCTCGAACAAGATCGTTTCCATCCCTTTGCTGGAGGCCATTTCGAAAAACCGCGTGGTCGACAACGAAATGATTCAGATCGTCGACGGATTATTTGAGAAGTCCGCGGAGAAACACTCTGCCTGAGTGAACCGCTAAGAGTTCGACACTCTCACGATGCAGAATTTATATCGGGAATCAGCTCCGTATCTGTTGGCGCTAATCGAGCTGATTCTCATGCTGGGCGCGGCAGTGCTGATTCTGCTTCATTCCACAGGTGCCCGCCGCAACGTTAAGCCTCAAAGTTTCCATCGACTCGAACTAGCCTTCGCGACACTTGCGAGACGGAAACATCTTGCCGTACTGGTCGTGGGCCTTAGCACGATCGTGATCCGGATGGGTCTCATCCCCATTCTGGGTGTTCCCCAACCCCGCTTCAATGACGAGTTCAGCTATCTGCTCGCGGGCGACACCTTCGCGCACGGCAGGCTCACCAATCCAACCCACCCCATGTGGGTTCACTTTGAAAGCTTCCACATCATCCAGAAACCCACGTACATGTCGATGTATCCCCCGGCCGAGGGCCTTGTCCTGGCCGCAGGTGAGTTGCTGGGAAATCCCTGGATCGGACAACTTCTGATCACGGCACTCATGTGCTCAACCTTGTGCTGGATGCTGCAGGCTTGGTTGCCTCCGCCTTGGGCTCTGCTGGGAGCTGCATTGGCAGTTTTGCGTCTCGGGATCCTCAGCTACTGGATGAACACGTATTGGTGTGCCTCGGTAGCCGCCTTGGGCGGCGCACTGGTTCTTGGCGCGTGGCCACGTCTGCACCGGCGTATTCGGGTTCGTGATTCCGTGCTTATGGGACTGGGCTTCGTAATTCTGGCCAACAGCCGCCCCTATGAAGGATTTGTTTTTGGCTTGCCCGTGACTGCGGCAATGCTGTGGTGGTTAATCGGAAAGAAACGGCCACCGGTCAAGCTCGCGCTCCTTCGGATAGTGTTGCCGTTGTTAATAATACTGGGCTGTGGAGCTCTGGCGACCGGCTACTACTACTGGAGGGTCACAGGCAATCCTTTCCGGATGACGTATCAAGTCAACCGAGGAACCTATGCGACGGCTCCGTACTTCCTCTGGCAGAAACCTCGTCCCGAACTTTCCTATCACCACGAAGTTATGCGGGACTTCTATCGATGGGAACTAGCTCAATTCGAGGAGAACCGTTCATTGGCCGGAGCGCTCCATCGCACTGGCGAAAAGCTGCTTGGGCTCTGGCAGTTTTATCTTGGGCCGGCCTTATCTTTTCCGTTACTCGCGTTTCCATTAATATTTCGCGACCGTCGCATGCGCTTTCCTTTGGCGGTGCTGGCCGTATTCGTGGTGGGTCTTGCCCTGCAAACCTGGACTCTTCCTCACTATTTCTCTCCTGCTACGGCGCTACTCTACTTGCTGCTCCTGCAATGCATGCGGCACATTCGTGTGTGGAAAGGTCGCCACTCATCTCAGGGAACGGCCGCGATTCGCATGATCGTGGTGGTCTGTGGCGCCATGATTCTCTTGCGCTTGGTGGCCGCAACTGCTCACGTCTCGATAGAACCCGCCTGGCCGCGGGGAAACTTGGATCGTGCCGCAATCATCCGGCAGCTCGACCGCGAGCCTGGTCAGCATCTGATTTTAGTTCGTTATCAACCAGCTTACGGAACGCAACACAATGTCGACCACGAGTGGGTCTACAATGCGGCCGATGTTGATGCCGCGAAGATTGTTTGGGCTCGAGACATGGGAGAGAAGCAAAATCAGGAGCTATTGAGCTACTTTCACGATCGACACGTGTGGTCGCTCAACGGCGACCCCGCATCGCCACGCCTGGAGCCTTATACCTCGGCTTCTCCATCCCACTAGGCTTGGTCCCCGACTGCGCTCGCCACCTTTGTCCGCAGGCAACCAATTCGCAGATAAAGTACGCAGCCAGCGCATACATAAGCGGCTCGATCGGATAGCGGAACCGTGCAAATGCGTGCGTAACATAATATGTCAGCGGATAAAACAATAGAACCGAGAGAAATTCAGGCCATCGTTTGCCACGCCTCATACTCTCGACAACTCCGCCGCAGGTCATCAGAAAAAGGAGCCAGGGATAAGGCCAGAGTTGCGAGGGCTGTGCCCAGAACGCAACCACCCGCTGTTCCGTACGCCGATAGAAAGCACCGGGGTTTGAGCGCACAAAATTGAGAGCTCGTCCTTTCATATCTTCGACGAATAAGCTTTCTCCTTCCCGTTGATAAAGCATGCTTGAACCTAAAGGGTGAAGAGAGAAATCAACGTTTCCGAAATATAGCTCCGGCCACAAATTACTTCGCACGGGCACAATGTGCTTAAACATCAAGTAATTTCGGACAGTCCACGGCAAAATGCAAAGCATACAAACCGCGGTCATGATGAAAGCTCCCTTCCAATGGCGAGTGCGAACTACAATACACAAGGCCATGGCCGGGAAAGACGCCAGGATCGCCGGATTTATCAGCGCTGTAATTCCCCAGGTCGCGCCACACCATGCCCATAAGGGCGCACTGGAACTCGCGCTTAGCGCAAGTGTGGTCATAAGACTGAAGGCGAAGGCCAGCCCTGACAGGCACGTCTCCCATGGCAGCCAGGGCATGAACAAAAGTGGAGGCGCGACTGCCCAGGCCCATCCCGCGACCACTCCCGCTGTTTCGTTGAATTGTTTCCTGCCCAACTCAATCAGTACCCAGGCGGTTAGGGATGCGAAAATCACATTGAGCAGGACCACTACAATTGCTGAAGCTTGCGTTTCTACGCCGAAGATGCGAAAAATCAAAGCCAGCAAAGCGGGATAAGCTGGAGCAAACCAGGCGGTGGCGCCAGACGCACCGTGAAATGCGGAAGAAAATCCACGTCCCTCAACTAACGCACGGGCAATTTCTGCCAGTTCATTCAAACCCCACGAAAACTTGTTATGCGTGAAGAATGCTCCAACCACTCCGATTCGCAACAGGCATGCGATAACGACAATTCTTATCGGGTTTCGGAGCCAGCGCGACATCGTCTCTTTCCTCGCCACAATTTCGCGCTGCGTTCGCTCCGTATTGATTTCTATTCCCCAAACAAAAACTCCAGCGCCTCCGGAAATCGCTCGGCCCATGCCGACTCCGTATGCCCCGCTCCATTCTTGATTACCAAGCGTAGCCGCTTTTCGCTCAACACCGCGCGTCGGATGATTGCCGAAAGTTCTCGCACATCGTCCACCATGCTGCGGCTGCGCTCCGCATTTCCAGCCTCGGCGGTTCCCGCTGCCAGAAAAATTCTCTCCGGCCAAATTCTCACCGGTCGGCTATCCTTAATCGACTGACGGCTCGCTACCCACAATGAGGGGCTTTCAATCAGCAGGCGCCCAAACACTCCAGGCTGAGAGATTACGGTATAAAGCGCGATCAGCGCTCCCAAAGACGATCCTCCCAACCCTGTATTTTCAGGGCTGGTAGCGACGCGGTACGTAGATTCGATGAAGGGCATGACTTCCTTCATAAGGAATTCCGGGTAATCGCGCCCTCTTGCCCGCAACATTTTCGGACTTAACGAGCGATAGGGAGAATACTCTCGCATCCGCTCCTTGCCCGCATGGTCGATGCCCACGATTATCAGCGGAGGAATAACTCCTTCGCGGATCAACCGGTCGGCAGTTTCGTCCACTCCCCACTCCACCCCCCCAAAAGCGGAAATCGACTCGAAAAGATTCTGCCCATCGTTCAGATACAGAATGGGATAATACTTCCCGGCGTTCTCTTCCTCTTCATATCCCGGAGGCAGCCACACGCGCAGGAAACGAGTATTTCGAAATATTCGACTGCGGAATTCATGCAGGCGTAAATCCCCGACTGCACCGCCTGCCCGGATCGGTTCAGGAAGATTGCCGGCTGTTTCTATATTGTCGATTCCTGTCATCGGGAGATCTTTAGCCGATTCGTCCCGCACGCAGCTGAAGAATAGATGCAAGAATCGTGATTATCGTAATCAAAACCAGCGACGTTAAACACAAAATGCACCAGGTATCAAGGACAGATCCTTCCACGTAGGTAAGATAGAGTGCGAAAGCCATGCCCGCACCAGAAGCAGCCAGCAATCGCAGCGCGGTTTCCCTCCGCGAGCGGTAGATTGTCGCGAGCGCCAGCAGCACTCCATATCCTGCTACACCAATACCGGCAACTGGAATCCCCATGATGCTCGAATATTCGCTGCGGTTCACAATGTCACAGTTGAATTTTTCTCCAATATCGCAAAACGCCGAGGCGGACTTGGCATAATGCCTTTGCAGAGATACTGCGGAAACAGCAATTCCAGCGATCGCAAGAATCGCGATCGCTATAAACAGACTTCGCTCGATATTCCGGGGAAGGCCGGTTTCAGATTGTGCCGGGATCGCCTTCACGGCAGAGGGCACCCAGTTTTATCCGAGAGCTCCTCCATCGGGAATACGCCTTCCTTTGGAGGATTCGTACCGAACTGCCAACTTGGAAACAGTTTTATTCCCGCGGCCGCACACTCCGGAGTCAACGCTCGAGTTCCCTTGATGGCGCACTCTACGTAGGGCACATACCGGAAAGCTTTCCCAAACATTTCCTTTTGTTCAGCGCAGTGCGGGCACCAATAAAGTCCATACATCTTCGCCTGCTTCGAAGCAAGGCACTTCGCAAACCCATCATATTTGTGGTTCTTGTAATACCATCCTCCGGCATACGCCAGCACAAACAATAAAATTATCCCGCTCCACACCAGCATCTTTCGGGACGGAACGATCGGTTCAGGTTCTTTCACACGCATTTTCTGCTGTTGACGACGCTTTTCAGACATAATTCCCTTCCGCCCGATCAACTTTTATATCACGCTCTCAAGCTACTACGTCTAACACCCCCGGCAACACATCCAATTCTTCGCAATGAAGCGTCAGCACTTCTCCATCTACCATCACATCGACCGGATCGGCCAAATCGAACTCCACGCGCCTCACAGCTTTTCTCTCAGCCATAGGATGCTCAATGTGCGTGCCATCGTACAGCCGAGGCAAGTTGCGGATCAGTCCGACTCTCCCAATCGGTCCCCAGCGAACATATTCGATCGTTCCACTGCTCACTTCCGCTTTCGGCGCAATCATCATTGTGCCGCCGGTAAATTTACTGTTGTTGAAAGTGAGAAACAAACAACTCCGTCGATCGAAATCCTCCTCTCCGTCAGTGCGTACGGGAAACGGCCGCCGTTGCAACCGCGCAAGTCCCAGGAAAATTGAAATGACGTAGCCCAACTCCCCGCGACCGCTGAATCGGCGCGCCCGCAGCGTCGCCACGTCCGCCGGAAATCCCACGCTTAACAGATTGATGTAGTGAATCGTTCCGCCTCGGTGCCGCAAGCGCAGCACATCGCAATTGGAACTCCGCTGCGAAATCAGTGAGTCAATCGCATGCTCCACTCCTCGGTCGCTGAAGTCCCGCAGAAACGAATTGCCGGTTCCAAGGGGCAGAAACGCAAGCGTCGGCCGCTCGTTCGCGGCTGCCTCCGGAAAAAAGCCGTTCACCACCTCGTACGAAGTCCCGTCCCCACCGACCGCAATAAATTTTCTGCGCCCTAGCGCGTAGGCCTCGCGTGCGATCCTTGTCGCGTCCCCCGGCCCGCTTGTCTCCGCCACATCGACCACAATACCGGCGGCTCGCAGTCGTTGCAAAGCCGGCTCCAGCATTTTCCGAGTGCGCCCTCCACCCGCCGCCGGATTCACGATCGCCAGGTACGGCGGGCGATCCTTCACAGCGTCACCACCGCTCCTCGCTCTAACTTCTTTCCGATCTCTTCCCCCAGTTGTTGCCGCTTGACCTTCATCGACGCGGTGCGGGGAAAATCTTTTTCCCACACCACATAGCCGCCAATCCGTTTGAAGTCCGGCAGGCGTCGATTGCGGCTCACAATCTCCTGCAACAACGCGCTGTCGAAGCGTTGATTTTGCTCCATCCGCAGTGCGATAAACAGGATCTCCCGTCCCAGTTCTTTCTGTGGCCATACATAATTTCCGGCAAACACGCAGTATTCTTTCACCGGCAATCCGTCGAAAACAGTTTCAATGTCCTCCGGATAGATATTTTTCCCGCCCTCGGTGACAATCATGTTCTTCTTACGACCGAAGAGTTGCAGATGGCCGCTCTTATCGAAACGGCCCAAATCGCCCGTCAGCAGCCAGCCATCGACAATCGTTTCCAGCGTCAACTCCGTATCGTCCAGATAATGCGACATCACCGTCTTGCTTCGCGCCGCAACTTCGCCGATCCCTTCCTCGTTTGGACTGAGTACCCGCAGTTCCACTCCCGGCAGCGGCTTGCCGACGGTATCCGCACGAAATGGCTTCAGATCATTCAACGTCAGCGCCGTGCCAGCCTCCGTAAGCCCGTAGCCGTTTACCACCGGAATCCCCAGATCGTAAAAGAACTGCATCGTCGAAGGTTCCATGAACGCGCCGCCCGTGATTAGCGTCAGCAGCTCTCCGCCGAATGCCTGATGCACTTGCGGCAGCAATCTACGGCTCAACCACACACGCGGCCGGGTTCTGGTGAACAATTTGTTGAGCGAAATCATCCGGTTCAGGATTGCCCGTTTCCACGAGGGCAATTCGTCGAACTTCGCCCGGAGTCCTCGCTCCAGATTCTTCACGATCATCGGTACCAGCGATACGTAAGTAATCCGATATCGAACGAAAGCATCCCTGACGAATTCTGGACGCAGCGTTCGCAAGTGCACCACACAAGCCCCGCATACAAACGGCCCGATAAATCCAACCATGAAATCGATGGCGTGATTGGTCGGCAGAATGCTCAAATACCGCATGCCCGGCCAGAACGGATACCATGCCGTTAACGTCCGGCATTGCTCCAAATAATTCTCATGCGTCAGCACGCACCCCTTCGGGCGGCCTCCGGTTCCGGAAGAATAGACGATGCAGGCGACATCTTCCCGCTGCCGCATCACAAAATCCGGAGAGCCCTTACGCTTAAAATCTTCCCAACGAAATCCTCCTCCAAGTTCGGCCTTCAGAGGAGCTTCCGTCACCAACACCAGCTTTGTCTTGCGTGTCGGAAATGCCGGGGAGTGCTGGATCGCCCGCCACAAGTGATACTCCACCACCAGCACTTTTGCTTTGGAATGTTCCAGCAGTTGCAACTGTTCGTCGGGTGTGAGTTTGTAATCGAGAGGAACCAGTACGCCGCCGCAATAGAAAACCGCATATGCCGAGATCAGCCACTTCGACTGATTTGTCATCAGAATGGCGGCTCGATCTCCCGCATCGACCTCCGCATCCTGCAGGGCGCGCGCCAAAGGCAGGCTGATCTCTTTGAAATCCGAGTAGGTGAGCCGAGCCTTCTCGCGGTCCCGGTCCGCTTCAATCAGGCAGGTCTCACCCGAGAAGCGTTCCAGCGCGTCGCGCAAGGCCGCACCCAGACAGCTATATTTTTGTAGGTCGAGCATTAATTCGATGTTTGAAGTGTCTTACAACCGTACCTGGATCTTCCCCGCAAGCGTGCGGAAGTCGGACACTCCCTGCAGTTCGTAGTCCGGGAGCTCCACATGAAAATGATTTTCCAGTTTCGTTAACAGGTCGAGCGTCTGCAAGCTGTCGATCCCCAGAGTTTTAAAAAAGTCATCATCCGCGGAAAGTTTTTCTCGCGGCAGCTTGAAATACACGGCCGCAAGCTGCAGTATTTCATCGAGCGTCTGTTCAGCCGTCCCCATATCTTCTCAAATATATTGCTTCATTCCCCGCTACAACCGTCCACAGCCTAGTTCATTAGCAAGCCGATCGTGGCAACTCACCCGAGTCACGGCAAATAAGGCTGCGCACTGGCACTCTCCACAAACTTGCGTAGCCCTGCCTCCACCGCCGGAGTGGCAAACAACTCGCAGAATAGGTCGATCTCCCTTCGCAACTCTTCGTGGGGAACCGGCTTGATAAATCTCTTCGCCGCGACCACCGTCTCGCGATCGAATTTTTTGAGCTGAGCCGCCGTTGCTCGTGCCACCCGTAACGCCTCTCCTTCTCCGACAACTTGGCTTACCAATCCAATCTGCTGCGCCTTCGTGGCATTGAAGCTGCGCCCCGTCAGCAGCAAGTCCCGAACGATAGCATTGCCCAAATCTCGCTTCAGACGAGGAATACCACCGAAGCCGGGGATCAAACCAAGGCGCAGTTCGGGAAAGCAAAATCGCGCCATCTTATCGGCGATAATCAGATCACAAGTCAGGGCCAGCTCAAACCCTCCTCCAAACACCACCCCATGCACCGCCGCGATGGTAGTCAAAGGCGCGGCATCGATAATATTTAGCACCCGATGGATCCGCTCCAGAAAATCCCTAACGCCTTTCGCCGCTTCAGCCTTTCCCATACGCTGCGAACGATCATACAGTTCCCGCAGATCGGCGCCCGCACAAAACCCGGGGGGCATTTCGCTGTAAATAATCAGAGCGTGAGCCTCGGCCTGCAAGCGCTCCAAAGCAGTAACGAACTTCTCCAACTCTTCAAGCGAATCCGATCCCAACTCATTGCATGGCGCCCGATGCAACGCCAGTTCGATCACGCCTTCGTTCAGCGTCCATTCAATTGCCGAGGTTTCTTCTTCGTGAAGATTTGTGCTCTTGGTGGTCAGCATGATTTCTTTAACTCACGGCCTGCTTCATACCGTACAGATCTTCGATTTCATTCTTCATTCGCAATGAAATAGCATCCCGCTTCAATTTCCCATTCGCCGTCAACAATCCATTCTCGATCGAAAACGGCTCGGTCAAAACGCAGAATGTTCGCACCTGCTTGTAATGGGGCAGGTCCGGGTTCACTTCGTCCAGCGCTGCTTGCACCTTCTCGGGAGAAACACCTCCCGTTACCAGCGCCGCCAAGTATCCGCGCCCATTCCCAACCACCACAACCTGCTGCGCCTCCGGCAGCATCTTGGCAATCGCATTCTCCACCGGTTCCGGTGAAAGTTTGTGCCCCGATCCCAGCACAATCAAATTCTTAATCCGCCCGGCGATCCGCCAATTCCCTGCCGCACTTATTTCTCCCTGATCCCCAGTATGAAACCATCCATCGCGTAACGCTTCCGCCGTCTGCTCTGGCCGGTTCCAATATCCCCGAAAAACATTCGGCCCGCGCACCACGATCTCTTCATTCTCCCCTAACTTCATCTCCATCCCCGGAATCGCCGGCCCAACATATCCCACCTCAACCCGATTGGGATCATCCATCGTGCAAATCGCCGTCGTCTCCGTCAACCCGTAAACTTGCAATACCCGGATTCCGAGCATCATGAAATAAAGTTGCGTCTCCACGCTCAGCGGCGCCGACCCGCAGATCAGAGCCTTCAGATTCTTCCCAATCATTTTCTTACGGATTGCCGGAAAGATAAGAGCGTTCGCCAGCGCCAACCATACCGCATCTCCGCTTTTCGTTTGCTTCTCTTGCCGCCGGGCCCACGACCCTTTGGCGCGCGAATAAATCGCCTGCGCCACGCCGCCTGTCTGCCACAACTGTTCATCCACCGCCCGCCGCATTCTCTCCAGCAATTGCGGCACATTCAGAAAATAATCCGGAGCCACGGTCCGCATATCGCTCGCAATCTTTGCGAGATCCATATTGATCGTGACCACGCTTCGCCGCTTCAAGAAGGTAAGCAGCGCAATCCAGGACGCGGCAAACGTAAACGGCAAGTAATGAAAAATCCGATCCTGTCCGGCCGGCCCTGATGAAGACATGAGCTGTTCGAGGCGTTCCGCCGTTCTTTCCAGCATAAAACCCACATTCGCCGCCGTCAGCACCACGCCTTTGCCCTCGCCTGAAGTTCCAGACGTATAGATAATCGTAACCGGATCATCTTTCCCCACTTGCGGACGCTCCAGTTGCGCACACTCTACGCCCGTAAAAATCTCCTCGAACAAATATCGTGGCGGCGCATCCGCCCAATTCCGGTCAATCTCTTCCCATAGCAAAGCCTCGCCACAACACACGAGCGAAGGCGTGGAGTCCTTCATCATCGCAATCAATTCCGCGGGAGCTTGTCGCGAATAAAGCGGTACCACGATCAGCCCCTCGGCCATCAGCGCCAAATCCATCGCCACCCAGCGAATACTGTTTGCCGCCAGCAACCCGCACCGGTCACCCTTTCTCAGATTCTTCGCGGCGATAAACGTCCTCGCCCGCCGAATCATTTCCAGTAGTTCACCGCCCGTGACGCCTGTAATCCGGCCGTCGCGAATTTCCGCGAGAATTCTCCTGTCCGCGGCTGCGTGCAGTTGCGCGAGAATATCTCCGACGAATGGAATTGGCGTGTTCAAATTATTTTTGTTACAAAACCAGCAGGTTGCCCGGCTAGTTGTAAGCTCCAACCAACTCCCGCAATCCCTGGCTGATCGGTGGTAAGTAATCTTCCCAGCCCCACTCCCCGCGCCGCGTCTCGAACTCTGGATACCTTCTCTGCACTTCCTCCTCAAAATAAACACCCATATGGGCCATCACTTTCAAATTCTTCACCACGGTTCGAGCCACTCCGTCGGCAATTCTTTCGCCATCGCTGCTCAATTTCTCCAGAGCAACCAAAAGCTTCCCCTCCAGCTCGGGATCGTCCACTGTCATCAGCAAATCTTGATGTCCGCGCTCCCGCATCAAATTCCGGATGCGTTCATCCATCGTGATCCCCGCGGACGGAACCAGTCCTGGCATCGACGTCACAATTCCGTGATACCGCGACGACGCCATCATATGGCATGCCCGCAGCACGCTCACCAGTTCATACATGTTGTACTCGTCGGAAGTCAGTACCGGCACGCCGCCCAGCTTTTCCGAAATGCGGTTCGCCGGACGCGCGTCCAATCGCTCCGTCGCCGCCAGAATCACAAAAACATTTTTCTTTTTGCGGAACGCATCCACTGCATTGGCAATGGAGGTCCAATACTTTTGGTAGGCACGTTCCGCAGCCGGCCCGGAGTTGTGAAAATACACCGTGCGATAGTGGCTGTCCTTATATGCCCCGGTCAGGCTCCGCACCGCGTATTTCGCAATCGAGGCTTTCACCGGCCACTCAAAAGGATTGATCGGGCATACTACCAGCACCGGAGTTTTACCATCCCATCCGACTTTTCTCAGCACACTTTGCCCATACTCCGGCGGGCGCGGCTCGAACGTCCACGCAGTATCAGTCCCCAGTTCGGTCGGCACGCCCAACTCGCGCAACACTCCGCGCGATTCCTCATTCCGCGTAATCACGAACGAATTCTTGCAGTAGCGCCCGCACATCTTCGCCACCACAGGATCCATGTGCCCCGCTTCCGCGCCATATCCCACCGACAATTTATTCTGTGCCGCCGCAATGCCCAGCGATCCAATCATCATCGTGGTCAGCGCATTCGCGAACTTGCTCTTAAACATCGACCCTTCGCACGCCACCACGCCGTCGTGCTGCGGCACTTCCTTTGCCAGAAACGGCGGAAAGATATCCGGCAGATGTACCTGCTTTGTTCCCTCGAAATACCCGCGCGAGAAATCGAAGTTTTGGCTCATCACGCTCAACGCCACCCGGTCAGGTCCGAGGATGTGACGAATCTGCCGAAGCATCTCTTCCACGCGAACATCCGACCCCATATTCCGCGTGCCGTTATAGCCCGCAAACAATAGTTTCAGTCTGTCGCCGGGCTGCCAGCGCTTGCCCGCCCCCAGCATCCACGCCGCTTTGGCACGCTCAATGGAACTGCTCACCCACGCTTCCAGAACAAAATCCATCATGCGGCTGTTCCCCCCACCGCTGCCGGCCAGGGCTGGTATTCGTATTCGAAATTATTTTCAGCGCTGAACTTCAGCAGGGGATAACAATAGTCGGAAAAAGGAATCGGCTTCTTGCCGAGCTCCGATGTCGCGCGTTTATTATCGAACACCGTATTCCACACCAGATAAGGCATGAAAACTTTCATCAGCGACGCGCCCTTCGCAATCGCTCCTTGCCGATTCGCCAAAAACTTTACCGACTCCGCGAAGGGACGCTCCGCCATCGGCACAAATACCGGAGCACGCTTATTCTGTGCCGCCGCCAGCGCCTTCGTAATCTCGCGAAAGGTCTGCGATTCTACTCCGGACGAAAGATGGTAGGTATCGTATTGCGGATTGTCTTTCTGATGCAGCGTCGAAATCGCATCCGCTACAAAATCTACGTTCACAATATCGATCTTATCCGTTGGTCGAAACGGCAACACCGGCAATCCAGCCAGAAATACAAATGACTTCACCATATCGAATTGCGTCGTCTGAGCGTAGCGACTATCGCCCAGAACAATACTGGGACGAAAGATGGTTTTAGGCGTTTCCGGCAGGAGCACGCGCATCATGTGCTCGCAGAATTTCTTGGTTCGCGCATACGGATCGTAATCCGACCGCTCCCACTCGATCGAACGATCCTCCGTCACAATTTCATTTTGCCGTTTGCCCGCCACCGCCACCGTACTCACCTGGCTGAATCGCCGCAGTCCGTGATAATGCTCCGCATGCCGCGCCAGGGTTAATACTTCCAGCGTTCCTCGCAGATTCACATTCAAGCAACTTTTCTCGGATTTTCGGTTCAGCGATGCGGCACAGTGAATTACCGAATCCGTCGTATGGACGAGCCGGTCGTATTCATCGCGTCCCAATCCGAATGCGGGGTTGGTCAGGTCTCCTCGAAACACCCGCACTCGGGTCTGCAAGTATTCGTAAAACTGCGCAAAGTCCAGATGCAACTGCATGGCCTGCCACAGGCGGGCTTCCGCCTCAGCGGTGTCGCGTGCCCGCACCAATACGTTCAGGGCTGCCCCATCCCGGAGCAGATTCGCCGCCACGTGCGCTCCAATGTACCCGGTCGATCCTGTCAGAAATATTGCCATTCACCAATTCCCGTCCGTTCCTGTCTTTACCGTCTCGTCATTCTGCAAACTGCGCGCCGGGCGCGCCTCTAGCGGCCTGCCCTCAATCAACGGATAGGTCCACTTACGCAACGCTGGAATGTGAACGTTAATCCAGTAATCCCACCAGTCGAGCAATCTCGCCTTATATCCAAATTCTTGCTGTTCCTCTTCCACCAGAGCATGCGACAGTTTTTCCACATTCTCCGCGGCGAAATCATGCTCATTAAAAAGAATGAAAGGCTCGAATAACTCAATCAACTTTTCCAGCCGCTCCAGATTTCTCTCCGCCTTTACCAGCGGAGTCTTCTTTAGCGGAAGCGGCGACATGATTCGCTGAATCGACTTCACAATCGCCCTCTGCGCCGGCGCCGACATCCGTTGGTATCGCGTCTTCGATACGGGAATCGCATCGAATCGCAGCCTCAGCCAGGACTCCAAACCTTCCTGTGCCCGGTAATGCTTGCGATGCGCCAGCGACGTCAACTCGATCGACCGGCCCATGTCGCACGGATTTGTCGCCGAGGTCGCCAGTTGGTACAACTCATCGTGCCGCCGTTCTACGATAGCCGCTGCAATCAGCGTCATTCCCGCGCAAACAGAATCAACCGGAATAATATCCAGCCGCTTGCTTTCATTCGACGGCAATTGTCGAAAATACGTCCCTAACAAATAAGATAAAGACGCCGACGTGTTGATGCCTTCATTCCACCCAGGAAACGGTTTCGCGACCGAAGTTTCAACAATCGCCGGACGCACCACCGCAATCGGCAACCCTGCTCCATACTTCACGATCAGCGATTCGGCGAGACTCTTCGTCAGCGTATATGTATTCGGCCAGCCCAATTCCTTCGCGCGCCTGGTGCCTTCTTCGGTCAGATAAGTTTTTAACCAACGGATCCGGTTCTTGCGGATCTGATTTTCCAGCGCCGCTCCCTGCAACCCCTTAGCCGCATGTTCTTTCGCCAGCGATTGCGACTTCAATCCGGCCGTCACCTCCGCGCCCTCGGCCTGCGCCTCCGCCTTCGCGATTACTTCATGCAGCCATTTCCACTCCTTCTCAGCGTCAAAATCGGCCAGGCGGTGGGGAGTGTAATTCGGAATAATTCTTTCCGGCACTCTTCCGTCCCGCTCCCCCGCCACATAACAGGTTGAGAGATGGAGCAGCCCCGCATGATCCGATCCCCGCACGAATTCCAGAATGTTCATCGCCGCATCCGTATTCGTCAGCAGCGCATCCCGCAAATCTGGATTGAAATCGGTCAGCCCGGAACTATTCACAATCAGATCCAAATTCTTCTGCAGGCGTCGGCCAGCCTCGGCATTCAGGCCCAGCCCCGGCGCGGTCACGTCTCCTTCGATAACTTCAACTTTTTCCCGCAGGTATTCGCCCAGGCCCGCGCCATATTTTTCAAATAGAGGATCGAAGACCGGCGATTCTTCCACGATCTTTTCAAATCTTCGTTGTGCGGGATTCGATTTCTGCCGGCGGATCAGCAGATAAACTCGCCCGATCTTCGGCAGGTCCATCAGGGTATTCGCCAACCATACTTTCCCGATAAATCCCGTAACTCCAATCAGCATCAGGTGCTTGGCCGCCAACGCGCGCCGCACCGAAAATCCCGTCTCTTGTTGCTTCCCCTCGAAATGCACAACGGGACGTTCGGGCGCCCTGGCATCCCGCCCCGATCCAATCACCGCTGCCCGCAATTCTTCGACCGTAATATCGAGTTGGCGTGCCAAAGTTTTCGGCGCACGCCGTCCATCCGGACTCTGCTCGCGAATCCGTGCGAATGCCCCTCGCGGCCGGATCACCGGTTCCAGCAGCCTCCCCGTCGCAATCCCATCGCGAAACTCCAGCCGGTTTGCCACGATCCGCCTTACTCCGAGATGCAGTGCCAGCGGCTTCATCACATGATCCAGCCCCTGACTCACCAACACCACATCCGCTCCTCCGCGTACCAATTCCTGCACGCGCTCCACTCCCATTGCCTTCAACCTTGGCTTTAACTTGTACTGGAAGTATTCTTCGCCCAAAAGGTCCAGCCGGTCGCGGGTCACGCCCCGCAATACCGTGTGAACTACCCGCGTCGCAAATTTGCGGTTGGTCGAATAAAGAAAGGGACGCAGCGCCGCCATCAGGAAAATCAGTCCCCGCCGACGGAAGCGTTCCGAGAACGTTTGTGCGTTCCATGTAAAGAACGCGACCGGCTGCACCACCGTCAGATCAAGCAGGCTCCCCTCCACCCTCCAAAAGACGGTGGGTGAAACGCGAAGGGGCGCGTCGGGTTTGTGATTTGGCTGTTCCAAAGCATCCTAGCCCGGTGCAGAACTTTCCTGCACAGCCGGACGAAGTTCCTATTGTAAACAATGCGTGGCATTCTCCGAAGCGCATATCGGAATGTGAACGGTTTCGGACAAGGCTTCAGACGATTTTCCGCCTCAGAGTCAAAGCGCTTGCTCGTGAATCCCCGAAAGCGATGAAAGACTTGGTACAAGGGAAAAATATCGGAAAAAAGAAAAGGTCCCAGCCTTTCGGCCGGAACCCGCCCTCTACATCTGGCCTAGTAAAACTCTTACGAGGCGCGCCGCTGCCCATCCTTTTCGCCCTGCTCGTTTTCCTGAGAAGGATTCTTCCTGTTAGGATCGACATTGCCCTTTTGGCCCGTCTGACCGCTTTGTCCGGGATTCTGTCCGGTTTGGCTCTGGCCCGATTGTCCGGTCTGGCCTGTTTGTCCGGTCTGACCCGATTGTCCGGTCTGACCCGTCTTCTGGCCGTGGCCGGTTTCGCCTTGACCAGATTGACCGCTCTGTCCCTTATCCTTTTCCATATCGCCTGCCATACTTAATTCCTCCGTTGTTGCAGCAACGCTCTTGCGCGGCTGCAGAGTGATGATTGGCATTCGTGTTACTTAGTTGCCGACGCCGAGGGCAGGGTTGGGAAAAATCGTACCCGCTTTAAAATCAACCATTCGATGTCCACCGCACCCTTTTCGTTTCCGAATCATATTCACACTGCCGTAACACTTCTTTCGTATAGTTTTTCCCAACACGCCCAATCTGAGGACACCTATGGCTACCGCAACCGCAACTCCCAGCGTACTCGATCGGAAACTTTCACGATCCCCCGGCAAAATCGGCATGCTGATCTTCGGAGTCGTACTTGTGATTGGCATTGGCTACGCCGGTCATAGCCTCTTGCACGATCTTTCCTTCGTGCACAACGAATCCGTTTTGCCATTCGTTCTTCTTGGAATCGCCCTACTGGTCGCCCTGGGCTTCGAGTTCGTCAACGGATTTCACGATACCGCCAATGCCGTCGCCACCGTCATCTACACTCATTCTCTCGAGCCTCACGTTGCGGTGGTCTGGTCCGGCTTTTGGAATTTTCTCGGTGTTCTTGTTTCCAGCGGCCTGGTAGCTTTCGCAATCGTCTCGCTACTGCCCGTTGAACTTATCTTGCAGGTCGGCAGCAAAGCCGGATTCGCCATGGTCTTCGCCCTGCTCGTTGCCGCCATCATCTGGAATCTTGGCACCTGGTATTTCGGTTTGCCTGCCTCCAGTTCCCATACTTTGATTGGCTCAGTCATCGGTGTCGGCATCGCCAACCAACTTATGAACGGTAGAAGCGGCACCAGCGGTGTCGACTGGAGCCAGGCCGCCAATATCGGCAAGGCGCTCCTGCTCTCACCCATCGTCGGCTTTGGCGTCGCAGGATTACTCCTGCTTCTCGCCAAAGCGCTCATCAAAGATCCCAAACTCTACAAAGCTCCCGAAGGCACCGAACCGCCCCCCTTCTACATCCGCTGTCTGCTCATCCTCACCTGCACTGGCGTCAGCTTTTTCCACGGCTCCAACGACGGACAAAAAGGCATGGGCCTCATCATGCTGATCCTCATCGGCACCGTGCCCACCGCTTACGCCCTCAACCATGCCGTCACGTATCAAGACTCGCAAGATTTCATCGCTGTCTCCGCGCAAGCCGCCGACGTCCTCAGCAAATACGTTAGCCCGAACGCCGCGGTCGGTGACGCGCACGACGACGTAACTGCCTACATCCGCGACAAGGATTTCACCCCCAATACCATGCTCGCCCTGCGCACCCTGATCAGCGACGTGGGCAATGAAACCGCTCTCTACAAAGAGATGAAAAACGTCCCCAACGATCAGGTTCGCAACTTCCGCAACGACATGTATCTTTGCAGCGAAGCCATTCGCCTGATGCAAAAAAGTCACGATCCCACCTTTACCGCAAGCGAAAACGCCGTCCTCGCCAACTACAAAAAGCACATCGACCACTCCACTCGCTTCATTCCGCTCTGGGTAAAGGTCGCCGTGGCGATGGCTCTGGGCCTCGGAACCATGGTCGGATGGAAACGCATCGTCGTCACGGTCGGCGAAAAAATCGGCAAGCAGCACCTCACCTACGCGCAGGGCGCGGTCGCCGAAATCACCGCCATGGCCACCATCGGGGCCGCCGACGGCTTTGGACTCCCCGTCAGCACCACCCACGTCCTCTCCTCCGGCATCGCCGGCACCATGGCCGCCAACCACTCCGGCATTCAGTGGTCCACCGTCCGCAACCTGGCGCTGGCGTGGGTTCTCACCCTGCCGGTCGCGATGTGCCTTTCAGGGATGTTGTTCTGGCTCTTCCGGAAGACGTTCTAGGAAGACGTGGCCCTCGTTACTACTGCTCGTCATTCCGAACCGGGCGCCAAGCCCGGTGAGAGCTTGCCCTGATCTTGTCAAAGGGAACCTGCTTTTCTATGCTGGAAAACTTCATTGCCTTGGCATATACTGTTGTATATGCCAACCCAGCAGCGGAAAGCCAAACTCTTCATGAACAACCGCAGCCAGGCCGTCCGTCTGCCCAAAGACTTCCAGTTCAAGACCGACGAAGTCTACATCCGCAAAGAAGGTGCTGAAATAATCCTCTCCCCGCGCCCCACGGATTGGACGACATACCTGACCGACACACCACCCGCGTCCGATTCTTTCATGGAAAACATCGACGACCTGCCCGTCCAAGAGCGTGAGGAAGAGCGCGAAAAAGAGCGCAAGCCCTGATGCCACGCTACATGCTGGACACCGACACTTGCTCCTACATCATGCGCCGTTCGCATGACGTACTTCTAAAACGGCTAGCGAAGGTTCCCGTCGATGACGTCTGCATCTCGGACATCACCAAGTCAGAACTCTTGTTCGGTGTCGAAGTGTCTCCAAAACGCAAGCAGGACGAAGCCGCGCTCGCCGCTTTTCTACGCTACGTCGAGGTTCTGGATTTTCCCGACGAAGCATCTTCGCACTACGCGAAAATTCGCGCCGATCTGAAAGCCCGTGGCTCGATGATCGGAGCCAACGACCTATTCATCGCTGCCCACGCCCGCAGCCT
>Ga0182015_10002970_pt1 | contig 19635 bp, 18 predicted proteins | sample 712P3MmetaG_FD_120478 | JGI IMG/M metagenome (GOLD analysis project Ga0182015, IMG submission 120478) | Permafrost microbial communities from Stordalen Mire, Sweden - 712P3M metaG | ecosystem: Environmental > Terrestrial > Soil > Wetlands > Permafrost | place: Sweden: Stordalen | collected...
AGTTGCTGGCCCACTTGGCGAGTCTGAGAAAGAAAACGGGTGTATGGATAACGACTCCGGGCGAGGTGAATCGCTGGTGGCGGCAGAGGGCGGAGATGAGGCTAGTCGAAGATGGAGAGGGCGTGCGAATCGAGGGGGCCGGAAAGGAAAGAGCCCGCGTTGCCTACGCGAGCGAGCAAAACGGCCGCCTGATCTTTACATTCCAACCGCCTGCGGATCGCGCGAGTCTGCACCAGGTTCACAACTCGAGTGGTGAGGGCCTGCATCTCACCCGTGCTGCCGACGACCTCGGAGAGTTCTTCGGCGAGAGACAAATCGAGTATCACACCAATGAACGACGCGGATTGTAGCTTAATGACGCATGGCATCGGAGCAGCCGACGAAGTACATGCCTCGGCAGGGCTTTCTCTTGCGTCGAAGAGGAAACCTTCTGCGGCGAACGTCTATGAAATCGATCCGCTGTGCGATCCGCGCTGGGAGGTGTTGGTCAACAGCCATCCTCAAGCTTCAGTCTTTCACAGTACAAACTGGCTGAGAGCGTTGCAGATTGGCTATGGGTACGAGACGGTCGTGGTAACTACTTGTCCCCCGGAGGCCGCTTTGACGAATGGCCTTGTGTTCTGCCGTGTCAAGAGCTGGTTGACAGGGCGGCGGCTGGTGTCCTTGCCGTTTTCCGACCACTGCGAGCCCCTGGCAAGCAACTCAGCGCAGCTCGATGTTCTGCTCCTCCATATGAGGCAGCTGATCGACGCGGGTAAATTTGAGTACCTCGAGATCAGGCCCACTTTCTACCAGCCGGGTCCGCAGACCGAACTCCACAAAACTTCGACGTACTGCTTTCATAGTTTGGATCTGCGGAAAAGCAAGCAGGAGCTACTTAACAGTTTTCACAAGAATTGTGTTCAGAGAAAGATTCGAAGGGCGGAACGCGAGCAACTGCATTACGAAGAGGGAATATCGGACAATCTGCTTCGAAAGTTTTATGAGCTGCAGGTAGCGACCCGCCAGCGCCACTACCTGCCGCCGCAACCCCTGTCTTGGTTTCGCGCACTGCTTAAGGCGTTTGGCGACGATCTGAAGATCCGAGTAGCGTCCAAGGGGGATTTGCCGGTTGCGAGCATCCTCACCCTCGCGCACAAGAAGTCGATGGTCTACAAGTACGGTTGCAGCGACGTTCGGTTTCATAAATTCGGGGCGATGACGCTTCTGTTGTGGAACACAATACAGGAGGCCAAAGACAAAGGGAGCGAGCAACTTGAATTGGGGCGTTCCACCAGCGATAATCCCGGACTCATATCGTTTAAGGAACATTGGGGAGCGGTCGGCGTGCCGCTCAACTACTGGACTTACCCGCCCAGACACGGAGCGGCTTTAACTACCTGGGAAAAGGCTCTGCTCCAGCGTCTAATTCCATTCACGCCAAGTCCCGTTTTGAAAATGGCAGGCAGCCTCCTTTACCGGCATATCGGTTAAGAGAAATTACATCACTGAAATTCCCTGATGGGATTTGCTGGCCTTTCATTCCGTTTTGTCCGACGATGTTTCAGTCTATTTTTACTGGGTGCACAACAAATCCATGCATGTCCTGCACGTGGTAGGCGCGAGGCCGAATTTTATGAAGGCTGCGCCGGTGATTCACGCCCTTGACGGGCGGCATCAGGTGCGTCAGAGCTTGGTTCATACCGGCCAGCATTATGACGCAAATATGTCGGATGCGTTTTTCTCGCAACTTGAAATCCCAGCGCCGGATGTGAACCTCGAGGTCGGTTCGGGAAGCCATGCACGACAGACGGCAGAGATCATGAGCCGTCTGGAACCGGTTCTGTTAGAGCGCAGGCCGGATCTTGTTCTGGTTTACGGGGACGTGAATTCCACGGTGGCGGCGGCGTTGGTATGTTCGAAGTTGCTCATTGCGATCGGCCATGTCGAAGCGGGGCTGCGTTCGTTCGATCGAAGCATGCCGGAAGAGGTCAACCGGATGGTAACCGACCGGCTTGCGGATCTCTTGTTCACTCCTTCGCAGGATGGAGACGAGAACCTCCATGCCGAAGGCGTGGAGGCCGGGAAAATCCACCGCGTCGGGAACGTAATGATCGATTCTTTGATACGACTTCTCCCCTCTGCCATGGCAACGCCACGCAATGGCCTGCCGGATAAGTACGCCCTGGTTACACTCCATCGACCGTCCAATGTCGACGATAGTGCCACCTTGAAGGGTATTCTCGGGTCGCTACTTGAGGTGAGCGCTCACCTCAACGTTGTTTTCCCGGTTCACCCGAGGACACGCGAACGTATGGCGACTCTTGCCGCGAACGCTAGGAGCCTTCACTTGCTCGAACCCCTACCCTACATCGAGTTCTTAGCCTTGCAGCGGCGCGCTACAGTCGTGATTACCGATTCGGGGGGCATTCAGGAAGAAACAACCTACCTGGGAGTGCCTTGCTTGACATTGCGCAATAACACCGAGCGCCCTGTTACGGTAAATTTAGGAACCAACGTGTTGGTCGGGCAGAATCAGGAGAAACTCCGTTGCGAATTGACCAACATTCTTGAAGGTAAGGCCAAATCCGGTGTTATCCCGCCGCTTTGGGATGGCCACGCCGGGGAAAGGATTGCGGAGATTCTCTGTCATGCAAGCTAACTCAATGGATTGCGAGGTAACCATTCTGGGGGCAGGCCCCTACGGACTTTCCTCGGCGGCATATCTGCAAGCTGCGGGTATTGAAGCGCGAGTGTTTGGCGACCCCATGTCATTCTGGGAAGACCAGATGCCGGCCGGCATGTGCTTGCGGTCAAATTGGGGTGCCTCGCACATTGCCGATCCCAAGGGGGAGCTGACCCTCGACGAGTATTGCCGTCAAAAAAGCAATCACATATCGAAGCCGATTCCGCTCGAGCGCTTCGTCGATTACGGCCGCTGGTATCAGAGCCAGGCAGTGCGGGCTCTTGAAAAACGTAAGATACAGAACATTGATCTCGACGCTCGCGGCTTTAAGGTGGTGATGGCGGATGGCGAGGAGTTCACCTCGCGGCGTGTGGTAGTGGCAGCTGGAATCAGCGCGTTTACCGCTCGGCCAGCGGAGTTCGTCGGTATTCCTTCTGCGCTGGCTTCCCATACCAGTGAGCACAATGATCTCCGGAAGTTCAAGGGCCAGCAGGTAGTCGTCATCGGCGCCGGGCAGAGCGCTTTGGAATCGGCTGCATTGTTCAAAGAGGCCGGTATTTCGGTCGAGGTGATTGGACGCGCCAAGGCTCTCAACTGGGTCGGGTTACATCCGAAGCTGCATCATCTGGGCGCGCTTTCCAAAATGCTGTATTCGAAGCGCGACGTGGGCCCGGCCGGGATCAGCCGTCTCGTTGCCATGCCGCATCTGTTCCGTCGTTTTCCCCGGTCTTTCCAGGATCGCACTGCCTACCGCGCGATCCGGCCCGCCGGCGCCGCCTGGCTGCAAGCACGAATTGCCGGAGTGCCCATTACGTTGGGGCGCAAGGTGGCCTCCGCCTCTGTCGCGGGCAGCCGACTTCGCCTTCGACTAGACGACGGGACCGAGCGCCTCGTGGATCATGCACTTCTCGCGACGGGATTCCGAGTCGACGTGCGCCGATATCCTTTCCTGGCTCAGTCATTGTCGAAACAACTGAAAACAGTGGGCGGATTCCCCGTGCTTACGCGCGGCCTTGAGTCGTCGGTTCCAGGATTACACTTCCTCGGCAAACCTGCGGCATGGAGCTTCGGGCCGCTGCTGGGTTTTGTTTCGGGAGCGGAGTTCGCCTCGAACGAATTGGTCCGCTCGCTTACGCGGGGAAAAGAGATCAATTGAACCCTACGGGTAGCTTGCCCCAATCGGTTCTAGAACGCAGCACGGTGCAGGGGGCGAACCAGACTGTCGGAGCGGTGGTGATTGGCGGCGACTACCAGGGACTGGGAATTGTTCGCAGCCTCGGTCGACAAGGCGTACCCGTGTGCGTCGTCGATGACGAACTTTCCATTTCCCGGTATTCGCGGTACACCACGAAATTCGTGAAGCTCGCGGACCTGCGCCATGAGCGGGTCGCGGTAGACAGCCTGCTCGAGCTGGGGAAACGGCTGGGGTTAAACGGCTGGGTCCTCTACCCGACCCGCGAGGAACTCGTGGCTGCGATATCGCGCCACCGCTCAGAACTATGCGAACTGTTCCGCGTCCCTACCTCCAATTGGGAAAGCGTGAAGTGGGCCTGGGACAAGAGAAATACTTATCGACTGGCGCAGGAACTCGATATTCCGACCCCCGTCACACATTATCCCGAGAATGTTGACCAGTTAGCCGAACTGCAGTGCCTCACGCCCCCCTTTGCGCTCAAGCCCGCGATCAAGGAGCATTTCTTCTACGCTACCAAGGCCAAGGCGTGGCGGGCGAACACCCACGCTGAGCTAAGAACTCTGTTTCAAAAAGCGTCTCAGCTAGCCGGTCAGGGCGAGATCATGGTGCAGGAGTTGATCCCCGGCGGCGGTAGCCAGCAGTTCTCCTACTGCGCATTTTTCCGTGACGGGGAAGCTGTGGGTAAGATGGTTGCGCGACGCCGGCGTCAACACCCTCTTGAGTTCGGAAGAGCCAGCACCTATGTCGAGACGGTGGACGTCCCGGTTCTTGAGGAATTGTCCGAGCGATTCTTGCGCGCGATCGATTACTATGGCTTGGTCGAACTGGAATATAAGCTCGATCCGCGCGATTCCCAATACAAGCTCCTCGACGTGAATGCTAGAACATGGGGCTATCACAGTCTGGGGGCTGAGGCGGGTGTGGACTTCAGCTACATGCTCTATGCAGATCAAATGGGTCTGCCCGTGTCAGTCTGTAAATCACGCCCTGGAGTGACATGGGTGCGCACTGTTACCGATCTTCCTGCTGGCTTGATGGGAATTCTCAGCGGGGATACCAGTTTGAAGAGCTATTTCCGCTCGTTGAAAAGCTGCGATGCGGAGGCGGTCTTGAGTCTTAGCGATCCCATACCCGGCCTGGCCGAAGTGGCCCTCATCCCATATTTGGCCATCAAGAGAGGATTCTGAACCATTCCAAGGTTGGACCTGCGACCCGTGAAAGAGGCCGCGGGACACGGCATTCGCCCATATTCGTCAGCTCGATATTGAGGTATACTTAGGTCCGCGTTTTGCGGTATATGCACTGTATATAAGGAGTTTCTCCCGTGACTGCTCTCCCCCTTCGGCGGCAAGACCCTGCCCCGGTTTCTGTTCCCTTGGCCAGCCTCGACGCGGAAAGCGCTATCTATCGAGACGGCAGCTACCTGAAAAACAACCCCTCCTGGCATGTGGAGGAATCACCTTTCAAGGTGAGGCAAATCCAGCGCATGATAAAGCGGCAGAAGCTGGCGCCGAAAACTGTGTGCGACGTAGGCTGCGGCGCCGGCCAGGTGCTTTCTGAACTGCAACCCCATCTTCCGGCGGATTGTGTTTGCTGGGGCTACGATATCTCTCCCGACGCGCTTGCCATGTCCGGGAGCCGTGGCAACGACCAGCTTCGTTTTCGCATGCGCGACATACGAAAGGACCAGTGCGATACTTACTTCGACTTGCTGTTGATGCTCGACGTTTTTGAGCATGTTGAGGACTATATGGGACTGGTGCGGGCTGTGCAGCCCAAAGCGAAGCAGAAACTGTTTCACATTCCACTGGATCTCTCAGTTCAGGCGGTTGTGCGTAAGAATGGTCTCCTCCGTCGTCGCAACAATCACGCGCATCTCCACTATTTCACCAAGGAAACCGCGCTACGCACTCTGACCGACGTGGGATACTCAATCGTTGATTATTTCTTTACTCCACGATGCATTGAGCTCGGCGACCTGCTTGTCCAGAAGATGGTAAGAATTCCGCGACAACTCAGTTTTGCGCTTATCCCAGACTTGACGGTGCGCGTGCTGGGTGGGTACAGCCTGATGGTCCTGGCTGAATAGAGGCCTCTGGCGAAGACCTTGCCGCTGGTGGTACTTCCAGATCCGGAGTGTCGAATCTGGCTTCTCCGAGGCTTAAAATGATGCGGTGCACGGCCGGCAAGCAGTTGACGGAGGCAGTCGCTGCCCCTGCTGCCCGAACCCCACAGCGACCCTGCAATAATCCCTGGACCGGGCTATGCTGCTCGATAGTGTGTCCCACTTTCGTTCCATTGCCCTCGGGGCTAGACGTGATACGATGCTCAATACCCCCCCTGGAGTTTAGTTCGATAGGCCTACATACCCTCCCCCAAGGAAGGGTTTCCTAGAATTTATGCTGAATACCGTGATTGTTGGAGCAGGTCCGTATGGACTGTCAATCGCTGCGCACTTCCGCCGCAGCGGAATCCCATTCCGCATTTTCGGTCGTCCGATGGACAGCTGGCAACACATGCCGAAAGGCATGATGCTCAAGTCCGATGGCTTCGCTTCGGATATCTATGATCCCGAGAGCGCGTTCACTTTACGGCAATTTTGTGCTGAACGGGGCATCGAGTATGCCGACACCGGTATACCGGTGCACCTCGACACCTTCTGTGCCTACGGGCTTGCCTTCCGGGACCGCATAGTGCCGGAGCTTGAAGACAAGCTCGTGGTCAGCGTGGACCGTGTGACCGGGGGATGGCTTTTGCGACTCGCGGATGGAGAGACGTTGCAAGCCGGCAGAGTTGTGCTGGCGGTCGGGATTACTCACTTCGAGTATGTTCCCGAGAACATGGCTCACCTGCCACCTGATGTCCTTTCCCATAGTGCTCGCCATCGCGAGGTCGAGCCCTTTCGAGGCCACAGCGTTGTGGTGATCGGGGGCGGAGCTTCCGCACTGGATTTAGCGGGATTACTGCACGAGGCTGGCGCCGACGTGCAGCTCGTCAGCCGAAAGAATGAATTGAAGTTCCATAGCCAGCCCACGGGCAAGCCACGCTCAGCGTGGCAGCAGATCAGGCATCCGCAATCGGGGCTTGGTCCCGGCTGGCGCTCGCGTTTTTTTGCCAATGCTCCGGCAGCATTTCACTACTTGCCCGAAGGTCTTCGCCTGGAGGCTGTCCGAAGGGCCCTTGGCCCCTCGGGAGGATGGTTCATTCGAGACAAAGTGATCGGAAAAGTGCCCCTGCATCTCGGATGCACGCCGCAAGGCATCGAGGTCAAGAATGGCAGCGTCCATTTGCTTCTTCAGGCAGAGGACGGCAGTAAGCGGGAGATTGTGACCGAGCACATCATTGCGGCGACCGGCTTCAGAGTGAATCTAGAGCGTTTGAAGTTTCTCAACGCGGAGATTCGCTCGCAGATCAAGGTCGTCGGGGGATCCCCGGTGCTCTCGTCGGATTTCGAGTCGTCAGTACCCGGTCTCTACTTCGCGGGACTTGCGGCCAACAACAGCTTCGGACCAGTCATGCGATTCGCGTGCGGGGCTGGCTTTGCGGCTCGCGCGATTACTGGCGCCCTGACGAAGTCACTCTCAAGAAAACCGGCATCGGTTCCGGTTCGCAGCGTAGCGACGACCGCGAAGTAATGGGGTCGATCGATGGGAAAGGCTGATGGACACATGAAGTTGGAGACCATCGCAATCCACACCGGTTACGACGGCGATCCCACAACCAAGGCCGTGGCTGTGCCGATCTACCAGACGGTTGCATTTGAGTTTGACAGTGCCGAACATGGAGCGGCTCTGTTCAACCTCGAAGTCCAGGGAAATATCTACACCCGGATCGGGAACCCTACCAACACGGTTCTAGAAAAGCGCGTGGCAGCTCTCGAAGGTGGAGTCGATGGGCTCAGCGTCAGCTCGGGAATGGCGGCGATCGAGTATTCGCTGATTAACATTGCCGAAGTGGGGAATAACATCGTTTCCACCCCGCAGTTATATGGCGCCACCTACACGCTCCTGGCGCATATCTTTCCCAAGCGTGGAATCTGCTCGCGCTTTGCGGCGAGCGATCGCCCCGAAGATGTGGAGAAGCTGATCGACGGCAATACGCGCGCGGTTTACTGTGAGAGTGTTGGCAATCCGGCGGGAAACGTAGCCGACATCGAAGGATTGGCGCGGGTAGCGCATAAACATGGTGTGCCTCTGGTGGTCGATAACACCGTGGCAACGCCGATTCTGTTGCGGCCCATCGAGTATGGGGCCGATGTCGTCGTGCACTCCATGACAAAATTCATTGGAGGCGGCGGCACCAGCATCGGCGGGATGATTGTCGATAGCGGCAAATTTCCGTGGCGAAAATATCCCGAAAAGTTTTACATGTTGAATGTGCCGGAGGTCGCCTATCACGGCGTCGTCTATGTCGACCATTACGGGGACGCCGCTTTTGTCGCGCGATGCCGAACCGTGTGTCAACGAAACACCGGCGCCACTTTGTCTCCCTTCAATGGTTTCTTGTTCTTGCAGGGAATTCAGACGCTTGCTCTCCGGGTGGAGCGCCACGTGGCGAACGCGCGTAAGGTAGCGGAATTTTTGCGCGATCATCCGGCGGTCGAGTGGGTTAACTACGTCGGGTTTCCGGAGAATCCGCTCTATCCGATGGCTCATCGCTATCTCGGCTCTAACTTCTGCTCACTGCTGACGTTTGGAGTGAAAGGCGGTTACGAGGGAGGCAGGAAGTGCTTCAACGCGTTTCGCCTGTTCAAGCGGATGGTGAACATGGGAGATGCCAAGTCGTTGTCGTGTCACCCGGCATCGACTACGCATCGGCAGCTCACGCCGGAGGAGCAGGCGAAGGTGGGAGTTACACCGGAGATGATTCGCCTTAGTGTGGGGATCGAGCATATCGACGATATTCTTGCAGATCTGGGCCAGGCGCTCGACCAGGCCAGAGAATAAAGCTGGGAAAGATTGTAGTTCGCACCGATTGTGGGGATGTCATGCCATTGATTATTGACGGCGGCCGGGTTCCGCTTCGTTGGGCAGAGCGAAGGAATCTGCGCCGTGCATCGTCAATCGACGGCCATGAGTCGGGGATGGAATGCGTCAAGATCGCGTTCATTAACAACATGCCGGACCCGGCACTGGAAGATACCGAAATGCAGTTCTTCGAACTGCTCGAGGCTGCGGCGGGCGACGTTTCCATACGGCTCAAACTTTACTCGCTGCCTGGAGTTCCTCGGGGAGAACGGGGACAGCAGCATCTGGACAGTTTCTACTTTGGCATCGAGGATCTTTTGAACACTCGGTTTGACGGCCTCATCATGACCGGCACCGAGCCGCGACAGCCTGATTTGCGCAGTGAACCCTATTGGTCCTACTTAACCGAGGTTCTGGACTGGGCGGAGACTGGCACCGTATCGACGGTTTTGTCCTGCCTGGCGGCACACGCAGGCGTGCTCTACAGCGATGGTATCAACCGTCATCCGCTGAGCGATAAGCAGTTCGGTGTCTTCGACTTCACGAGTACAGCCATCCACCCGTTAACTGCCGGTAGCGGGGAACGGGTGCGTTTCCCGCATTCTCGATGGAACGAAGTGCAGGCCGACGCCCTGAGCGCATCTGGTTACCTTGTGCTCACGCAATCGGCCGAGGGCGGAGTAGACTCGTTTGTGAAAAAGAAAAAGCAGAGCCTATTCGTACATTTCCAGGGCCATCCGGAGTATGGCGCCCAGACTCTGCTGAAGGAGTACCGGAGGGATATAAAGAGATTTCTCCGACGGGAACGGGAGACGTATCCCTCCATGCCGAAGGGCTATTTCGATCGAGCCGCCGCGACGCTTCTGACCGATTTTCGAGAGGTTGTTCTGTCTGATCGGCGAGAAGAGCGGATGGAAGGCTTTCCTGAAGCTTCCCTGGTCGACGGTTTGCAGAAGACGTGGCAGTCCTCCGCCGTGAGTATTTATCGGAACTGGCTCCAGTATGTGGTGTCCAAAAAGGCGGATCGGTCAGCATTTCCGGCCGTTGCTGCCGTCTATCATCAAACCTCGCGAAAACGCTCAGCACTGCGGTGAGAAGGAAGGGAGCAACAGTGGGGTCGAGAAGGCGCTGCGGCAGGCTGTTCTCAAGCGGTCTAGCTGCCGATGCCAATTGTGCGGCACGACATCGAACCGGGAGGTCCCTCACAAACAGTTTGGTAGCCACTCCGGCAGTTGACACGCGTCCAATTGCCAGAGTTTCGGATACTAAAATGAGAGATAGGAGCCAGTGACATTGTCACTTCTCAGTAGGCTTGCGGGTAAGATCGCTTTTGTGGCCCCGGGCGGACTCAGTTTGCGACCGTGGCTGCAGCGAGTCCGTGGAGTTGCGATCGGAAGAAACGTCTGGATTGCCCAGTTTGTTTACATTGATGAAATACATCCCGCGGACGTAACCATCGGGGACAACTGCACCATCGGCCTCAGAACATCGATCATCGCCCACTTTTACTCTGGACCCAGAAGACCAGTCAGCAACGGAAAAGTTGTCATTGAAAAGGACGTATTTATCGGGCCACACTGCGTCATCCTGCCTAACGTGCGAATTGGTGAAGGGGCGGTGATCAGGGCTGGTACCGTGGTGAGCCGCAATGTGCCGGCACACGCTTTTTGGGGACCTCCCGCTGCCGAAGCCTTGGGAGTGGCAACCGTTCCACTAACCCCGGAACATCGGTACGAAGAGTTTGTGGAGGGCCTGAAGATGCGCATACCACGCCAACCCAATGGTCGTGACAGCGTATCGAAGTGACTTCAAGAGTGGGACCTGCGGCTCATCAGACCAGACGAAATTCAGCGTGGTAGCATACCTGGGGCAGAAAAGAGCAGATTATGGAAATCGAACGCGGACGCATACCGCCCGGCCCTCAAGAGAAATATAAAATCAGTGACGACCTCCTGGAGTGGATGAGTCTTCAGTTCGGCGTCTTCGGTGACATCTACAAGGCCTCGGTTTATGAGACCAGCGTGTATGCGATCCGGGACGTTGAGTTTGCCCACCGTGTGCTGGTTGAGAACTGGCAAAATTACGCAAAAGGTCAGGCCATCAGACGCGTGGCCTTACTCCTGGGGAATGGCCTCATGGTGAGCAAGGGTGACGTTTGGAAGCGGCAGAGGCGAATGATACAACCAACGTTCAGTCATGAATCCCTCGGGCGCTCGACTCAACTGATTACGGCGGTCAATACGGAGCTCGCCGGGAAATGGCAACTGGCGACTCGGAGAAACGCAAGTGTCAATGTCACGCGCGACGTCAGCCGTATGGCCCTCGAGGTGGTGCTCCGCTTCGTTTTAGGCGACGATTACGAACGGGTCGGCTCCCATTTCGATTTCGTCTCGCAGGAGCCGGCGCGCAACATGGAATTTGCATTGTCGTTCCGAGGTTTAGGGAAGACCATTCTTCAGGTCATCGATCGAAGACGAAGGGATACCGCGACGTCCACGGATGCTTTGGGCATGCTCATGCAGGCGCGCGATGCGCAGAGTGGCCAATCCATGCAGGACGGCCAACTGGTCGATGAGATTCTGACGCTGATCGTTGCGGGTCACGAGACCACGGCGAGTACTCTGAATTGGGCTTGGTATCTGATCTCCCAGCACCCGGAAGTCGAACAGAGGCTGTCTGACGAGCTCGACACTCTGACGACCGGTTTTGAGTTCGGTGATCTGCCGCGGTTTCTCTATACCCGACAAATCATCGACGAAACCATGCGCTTATATCCAGCTGGTTGGGTAGTAACCCGTAAAGCGCTGGGTGACGATTGGCTCGGCGAGTACTTCGTTCCGGCCGGAACGGAAATCTATATTGCACCCTACTTCATCCAGCGGCATCCCGATTTATGGGAAGAGCCAGACCGCTTCAATCCAGATCGCTTTCGACCTGAAAATTCAAGACATCGGCATCGCCTGGCCACGATCCCTTTTTCCGCGGGCCCCAGAAACTGTATCGGGGAGCATTTTGCCCGCATGGAAATGCAGATTCATCTCATGACAATCGCCCGATGCCTACAGTTGCGATACGTTCCATCGAGGCCGATTGAGCTCGACGCCGGCGTAAACCTGCGTAGTAAGTATGACTTCATCATGTACCCGCAGGCGAAAGCCAAGAGTGCGAAGGTCGCTTGAAAATACGGCTAGACTTCTGCGGTCACAATTATCAACGAAAAACTAGGGGGATATATGCAAATGGAAACGACAGAGATAGGACAGGAACTTCGTAGCTTTCTCACAGAGAAGTTTCTTTTTGGCCGCAGCGAAGCAATCAATGACGATTTGCCGCTGCTCGGCAATGTGATCGACTCCCAGGGGGTGATCGAACTGGTGGTGTTTGTGCAAGAGCGCTTTACCATCGCAGTCGATGATGAAGAAGTGACGACTGACAACTTTGCCACCGTGAAAAGTGTCGTTGCCTTCATTGAAAAAAAGCTTAACAGCAAAGGATAGACCTGACGAGCGGAAGCGCCCGTTCTCGTCGAACCGGTAAGGCCGCACTGCTACCACAGCCGCACAGCTACCCCACTACCGCAACCCAGGAAAACAACCGTGACACCAGGTGAGCTACCGACGATTTCGGCGGACGTCTCAACGTCCATACGCATCTCCGATGTCGTGAAGCCGTGGGCAGACCGTATGCCCGATCATAAAGCGGTGGTTGATCCCAACGGCAGCTGGACGTATCGGGAGCTGGAGGGAACGATCTCGCAGACTGCGGATTGGCTCCGCGGTGCCGGAGTGCGAGCCGGCGACCGAGTCATGATCGTCGGTGAAAACTGCCGGGAATTTGTGGCTGTCTTGCTGGCAGTCGGCAGTCTGGACGCTTGGCCCGTGCCCGTGAACGCACATTTGTCGGCGCGCGAAATCGATGCGGTCCGTAATCACTGTGAAGCTCGGCGCCTGATCTACACGACGAGCGTGTCCGTGCATGCCACCGAACATGCGAGTCGGCACGGAGCGGTGGTAGAACAGGTGCGCGATCTAGGGCAGATCGGCCTGGGCCCTCTAAACGAGAACGTCCAACCCGAGCCTATCGATGCGGACATTGGGAGTCGCGTCGCGGCCTTGATTTATACGTCGGGTACAACCGGTCTTCCCAAAGGCGTCATGTTGACCCACAACAACCTTATTTTCTCGGCGGGGGGGGCCGCAAAGATCCGGTCCATGAACCCCGAAGACCGCCTTTATGGCATACTGCCGCTCTCTCATATCGTTGGGCTCTCGATCGTTTTCCTGGGCACCCTGCTCAGTGGAGCAACGATCTATCTTGAGCCTCGATTCGATCCCGTGGCTGCACGTGTGGCGCTCGAGAGAGAGCGAATCACGATCATGTTAGGCGTGCCCTCCATGTTTTCCCTGTTCCTGCAATATGCGAAAATGAGAAATGTGCAGTCGTTGAAGCTTCCCGCGCTTCGGATCATTTCTTGTTCGGGAGCCCCACTGCCCCCTGCGATCAAGTCGTCGGTAGAAAGCCTATTTGGCCTGCCCCTCCATCATGGCTATGGCATAACTGAGTGTTCTCCTAACGTAGCGCAGGTGAGGGTTGATGCGCCGCCGCGCAGGGATAACTCGGTCGGCCCTATGTTTCCGGGAGTGGAAGCCAGATTGGTTGGACCGAATCGTCAGCCAGTACCCGCGGGAGAAGTGGGTGAATTGTGGGTGCGTGGGCCGAACATCATGAAAGGCTACTATCGCGCGCCCGAGGAAACCGCCGCCGCAGTCGATGCCGAAGGCTGGTTTAACACCCGTGATCTTGCCCGCTTTGAGGATGGGTTTCTCTTCATTGTCGGACGCACCAAGGATCTCATCATCCGCTTTGGCTTCAACGTCTACCCTGCTGAAGTTGAGGCCGTTCTGAATGCCCATCCCGCAGTAGCCCAGTCTGCTGTGATCGGCAGGACGATTCAAGGAGATGAGGAGATTCTGGCCTTTGTCCAGGCGTCACCGGGTGCGCATTTGACGGAAACGGACTTGGCGGAATACGCCGCAAAATACCTTGTCCCGTACAAGCGACCCTTACATTTCTTCTTAATCTCGACTATGCCCATGACGGCGAGCGGAAAGATTGCGAAAAGCGACTTGGCCAAAATTGCCGACGACATCAGCCAGGGGAATAGCTTGAGCGCCAAGCTTATGGAGGCACCTCGATCCGGATCGGACCCTGGCACTCAAAACCTGGCCGCCGAGCTTTCGAGATCCCTTCCAGCGAAGTGACTCGGGTGCAGCCTACCCCGACCCCCCTTTTGCCAACTGCACCCAATCGAGATCAGGACGCCCGATCTGCCACCAGTTCAGGGCTAGTTGGCACAAGGCCCGGCGATCCGGGTAAGCCACGGCTGCACGCCCGGCAAGTGGCAAGTGTAAACAAATCAGCAACGTGCAGTCAGCTCGGAGAATTTTGCCCGGCCAGGAAGCCGCCGTCCAGAACCATGGACTGGCCCGTCATGAAGGATGCGCGATCCGAGCACATCCATACCACGGCTTCGGCGATTTCCTCTGGTTTCGCAAAACGACCGATAGGATGGCAACTAAGAACGTATTTGTGGACCAGCGGAGCACCAAAAGTCCGCTTGGCCATAGGTGTTTCGATTACCCCGGGACACACTGCGTTGACTCGAATCTTAGTTCGAGCGTTTTCGAGCGCCGCGGTCTTTGTCAGGCCGATCACTCCATGTTTGCTCGCGGTATACGCTGCCGCCCCAACCGATCCGATCATGCCCATAATCGACGACATATTTACAATCGCTCCGCCACCGCCCTGCTTGAGCATTTGCTGAATTTCGTACTTCAGGCAGAGCCAGACGCCCTTGAGATTGATCTCGATGGTCCGGTCCCAGTCTTCTTCGGATTGTCTGACGATGGGTACCCAAACACCCTCGATCCCGGCGTTGTTGAAAGCGACGTCCAAGCGGCCAAATTTCTCTACCGTCCTCTGGATCAGCGCGTCAACTTCGGAAGCCTTTGAAACGTCGGTTTTCACAAACAGGCCATCGCCGCCGGCGGCACGAATCAGTGCAACGGTTTCCTCGCCTTCCAGTTCGCGCCGGCCCGCAACCACTACTTTCGCTCCCGCCTTCGCGAAAAGTACGGCGGTAGCACGGCCGACACCCGATGTCCCGCCCGTTACCAGCCCAACTTTGCCTTCCAATTCCGTTGTCATAGTTTTCGCGTGAAGCTCCGTCAAATAGGTTTGCTAAAATACCTTCAATGAGAGCGCCAGTGTGCGTCAAGTGTGTTTTTCTTCTTCCTTCGCAATCAGTAACACGGGCCGCCACCCTGTCGCTTTTCAAGGCGTCGAGGCACACTTTGCCGACATGGAATCAAAAGTAGAATCAGGACGAGAACCGCAATTCTAAGCAATGGCTGAATTTATCGCCTCTTCGGCTGGCGTACTTGGGCAGGCCAACGACAAGCTTGTGGGCACGTGGAAACTAGTGTCCGCTTCGAGCACAACCTCGGCCGGGGAGCGAAGCGAAAGTCCCTATGGTCCCAGCCCGGCGGGCTTCCTGACCTACACCGCGGATGGCAGGGTAACTGCGCTGATCAGCTACGGCGGGCGAAAGTCGCTCTCTGCTGGCGGTGGGGCTGGCGCGTCGCCGGAAGAACAGGCTGAGGCGTTTAAGACATTTCTTGCCTATGGCGGACGCTACACGCTCAGTGGCGAAAAGGTAACCCACCACATTGAAATCTCATCGATTCAGAACTATGTAGATAAGGACCTAGTTCGCGGTGTCAAATTCGAGGGTGATCAAATCATATTGGTTACACCACCGACGCGGCTGAACGGAAAAATTCAAATCATCGAATTGATTTGGCAGCGTCTCCCGGCCGGTTCCTGATCGGCGTACTTCTTGGGGGAGTGGGATTGAGCTTGGAAACTGCGGATCCTCTCTGCACACGCGAAAAATCGCCAAGATCGAGCGCCTGCCAAGCCCACCTTTAGCACCTTTTGCAGGGCCACCGCGTTTCTCCTTCAAAATCCATCGATCCCACTGAATCCAGGTTGGTTGCGCAGGTACCGCGAAGGCTCCCCCGGATCGTCTCTGCTAAACTCAACCTCAGCAGGGTGACGTTTCCGCGTGAGGGAAGTTCTGATTTTGCGAGCAGGTGAAAGTTGACCAAGGTTATCACTCCGGTTGTTTTCAGCGACGAAATTCAGCAGGATCCCTACCCCACGTACGCGCGCCTGCACGAAGCAGGTTCGGTGCATTACTTGGATGTTGGCAGCAAATGGGCGGTATGGTCGATTGTCAGCCACGCCGAGTGCTCCTCGATCGCGAAAGACCCCAGGTTATCCGCCAAACGCGCGAAGCAGATGTTATTGCCTCTGCCATTCAGCCGCCAGTCCGAGTTCAGCGAACTCGCGCGCATGATGGGCTTGTGGCTGATTTTCATGGACCCGCCCGAGCACACCCGGCTGCGCAAACTTCTCAACAAGGGATTTTCGCCCGCTGTCGTGGAAGCCTTGCGTCCGCAAGTCGAGGCCATCGTTGATCAAATGCTAAAGCCGCTACAGCATGGCTCGGAAGTCGACCTCATGCGCGAGTTCGCAAATCCAATACCGGTGCGCATCATTTTGGAAATGCTGGGAATACCGCAGGAAATGCGTGACACATTCGTCGAATGGTCACGAGCCATCGCGCTGTTTCGAGGCAATCCAAATCGCACGGTGGAAGAGGCCCGGGCAGCGCAAGATGCGCTCATTGCGTTAACCGAATTCTTCCGAAAGACCGTGGCGGAACGCCGACGCAATAAAGGGAATGACTTGATCAGCCTCCTGATCGACATCGAGGAAGAAGGAGAGGTGCTGACCGAAGACGAGCTGTACGCGCAGTGTATCGCGCTGCTTTTCGCAGGGCACGAGACGACTCGAAATCTCATCGGCAACGGAATGTACACGCTCCTCGAACACCCGCAAGCGACTTCGGAGTTACGCGAGAGACCGGAAATGATCCGCTCCGCGGTGGAGGAGCTTTTGCGCTATGAGAGCCCCGTACAATTCACAGCTCGCGTGCTTAAGGAAGACATCGAGGTTTGCGGCCAGCAGATAAGAAAAGGATGGACTGTCCTGTGTATGCTCGGCGCGGCGAACCGCGATCCAAAACAATTTAAGGAACCGAATCACCTAGATCTGAAAAGGCTGAACAACCAACACCTGGCGTTCAGTGCGGGTCTGCATTTTTGCATTGGAGCCCAACTCGCACGGTTAGAGGGGCAGGTTGCGCTCCTGAATCTGGTGCAGCGTTTTCCGGAGATGAAGCTCACTGGCCCGCGACCGGAGTGGGCCTCTACATTTGGACTCAGGGGCCTGACAAGCCTTCCGGTAATTATGTGAAAACCTCGCGCGCACAATCCCTGCCGAGTCAGATCCCGCGTGGTCCCGAGATTAGAACCACCCAATTCACCCACTCCCGCTCACTGACGACGCCGAGCCGCCAGGCTCTACAAAGGCACTTCGATCAGCGTTGGCCCTTCCCCGTCCAATCCCGCCCTTAGCGCCTTCCCGAATGCATCCAGCGAACTAACCCGGATGCCGGGCACTCCCATTCCCTTCGCCAACTGCACCCAATCGAGATCGGGACGCCCGATCTCGAACATGTCCAAGGCCCGGGCTCCCGGACTGCCTACTCCCAGATAAGAAAACTCACGCTTCAGGACCGCATAGTCACGGTTGGCGAAGACCACCGTCGTGACCTTGAGGCCTTCGCGCGCCATCGTCCACAACGCCTGTAGTGTGTACATGCCACTACCATCGGCGCTCAGGCACAAAACCTTCCGGCTGGGGCAGGCCACTGCGGCACCCACGGCCAGAGGCAAGGCGATCCCAATCGAGCCTCCGGTGTTACCCAGCCAGTCGTGAGGCGGAGCTCCCTTGGTTGCGCCCATCAGTCCACGGCCTGAGGTCATGGATTCATCCACCACAATGGCGTTTTCGGGGAGAAGCGCTCCGACTGCCGCGGCAAGTCCCGGCAGCGTGATTTCTCCGCTTGGCATCGGTGGCCGCTCCGCTTTCTCCGCTGTCATCTCTTCGCCGCGTAGTGACAAGGCCTCGGCAAGCGCACCGAGCGCGCCAACATAATCCTCGCCAGGGCTCGCCAGGGTATGGATCTCACACTCCGGCGACGTGAATTCGCTGCGCTTTCCCGGATAGGCGAAATACGCGACTGGAGCCTGAGCACCTACCAGAATTAACTGACGAAACTCTTTGAACTGCTCGATTCCCTGCTCGAGCACGTACTGAACGCGATCGACCCCTGGAATCCCTGAGCCGCGTTGCAAACGAGTGAGGGGATAAGGAGCCAGGAGTTTGGCCCCAGTAGCCGCAGCGATCCGCCCGGCGGTAACCAGTCCGTCGCCATACAACCCGTTCCCCGCCAGCAGGATCGCGGTTCGCAAACCTGACCGAAGCATGGCGGCCGCACGCTCGATGGTTGCCGTCGTGGGCAAGAGAGGTCCAGGTAGAGCGGAAATCGCGGCAATGGTTCCGCCCTCGCTCCAAGCCACATCGGCAGGAACAATAAGCGTCGCAATCTGGCCAGGAGCAGTACGCGATCGGACGACGGCCTCGGCTGCGTCTCGGCCTACCTCGGAGGGAGACCGCGAAGTCCGCAGCCATTTGGAATACGCCCGCGCGATGGCTTCGATGTCGGACGCAAGCGGCGTGTCATGGCGCAAATGATATGTGGCGTGCTGTCCGACGAGGTTGACGATGGGGACGCGCGCCCGGCTGGCGTTGTGCAGATTCGCAAGGCCGTTCGCGAGACCGGGGCCGAGATGCAGAAGCGTGCATGCAGGTTTTTCAGCCATGCGCGCATAGCCGTCAGCCGCTCCCGTGACGACACCTTCGAACAGACCGAGCACGCACCGTATTGCCGGCACTCGCTCAAGCGCAGCGACAAGATGAATTTCCGAAGTGCCGGGGTTGGCGAAGCACACTTCAATCCCACTCGGCACCAGGGAGCCAACGAGACTTTCTGCACCATTCATCTGTTTAGACAACTGTATCCTTTCCGCTTTGCCGGAGTCGATCATCGTAAGAAATCTTCAAGCCCTGACATTCAGGAATCGGCCACACGCCGAATTCCTGGAACATGGCACAAGTGCAAACCCACAGCTTGAAACAGAGCCGAGTTTTCTACCAAGCTATGAAGACGGGAAGGTTTTAGACGCCCTAAGCTATAAATGCAAGCGGGGGCGGCCGGTGAATCGAGAAGCCGCCTTAGAGCATGCATTTCCTTAAAGAGAATATACCTATGCCCTGCTATATCAGCTGATGCGAGAATCGGCGAACGCTTCTTCCAGATACCTAGAGAGGACAGAAGCGAGACTTTCGAAGTGCGTTGCCATCATCCCCAGGTGATCCCCGGGCACAGTTTCGACCTCGAACTCATCGGCTAAGGGAGCCCAGACTGCCACAGCGTTGTCAGGGAAACGCGAGCTGACTTCGGCCCGCACGAACTTTATCTTGCCCGGGTAAAACCGGGGTCGGTAACGGGTCAAAGCCAGCTCCGCGCTGTTCCGCACACGCTGCATCGCTGGGGTGAACGATGCGCTCACTGGTGGTTGATAAGGCGCGCCGCCCAGAGCGTGTAATCTTCGCTTCGCCTGCCGCATCGCGAGGCGGATCTGCTGCCCCAACGACAGATAACGTATGTTCGGGTATGCGTCCAGCATGGCCAGCAGCGCGATCTTTTCCCCATTTGCGGAGAGGCGTTGGGCCATTTCGAGCGCTACCAGGCCGCCAAGCGAGTAACCTACGAG
>Ga0182015_10002971_pt1 | contig 19631 bp, 17 predicted proteins | sample 712P3MmetaG_FD_120478 | JGI IMG/M metagenome (GOLD analysis project Ga0182015, IMG submission 120478) | Permafrost microbial communities from Stordalen Mire, Sweden - 712P3M metaG | ecosystem: Environmental > Terrestrial > Soil > Wetlands > Permafrost | place: Sweden: Stordalen | collected...
GCGTGCGTAATCTTGCTGCTCGCCAGGCAAGAAGACCATTCCGAGCGCATATTCGGATGGCAATTCGACTCCGGCTTCGCGGGCGCGATTCCTGAAAAACTTATCCGGAATGGGGGTCAGCAGACCGGCCCCGTCGCCGCTTCTGCCGTCGGCGTCCAGTCCGCCGCGATGATCGAGTCGGCGCAGGGCCTCGAGCGCACGCTCCACCACAGCGCGCGAACCTGTGCTGCCAAGTTGCGCCACGAAACCCACGCCACAGGCATCGTGATCGACGATAGGGGAACTGCTGGTCATCTTCTATTGTGTACCTTCCGGAGGGCAGGGAAGTACAATCAAGAATTTCGATGACCGCAATGTATTTTTTGGGGAAGGGCGGTCGTTGGTCCTTCGTCGTTCGTGGTTGGCAAAATGCTAACAGCAAGAACGAATAGCCGACGACCAACGACAAACGGCCAACGGCCAACGACTTGCTTCTTAGGAGCCGCTCGGCAAGGCTTGTCTCAATGCGGCCTCTACTTGTTTCAGATGCTCGGGGGCAAGTTTATTTCGATTTGCCGTGAGATAGAAAACGTCAATCGCCATTTGTCCTTCCGTGTCGATCAGCGCAATTTCAATGTTGCATTTGTGATGGGAAAAACAGGAAGCAACCGTGTACAGAAGCCCGGGACGGTCCTGTGCGACCACCTGCATCAGCGTACTGTTTGACGAGCAAAGATTGTCAGATTGAATCGACATTTTGATCTTTACCTTTGGCTGGCCTTTTTTCTCCTCGGCTTGCATCCGGCTTTTCAACATGCGGTCCAAATCGGCTTCACCCATAAGGACGTCGCTTACGCCACGTTTGAAGCGTTCCCACTCTGAGAGGTTCAGTTCAAGGGTGCGGAAGCGGTCGGTGAAATAAAATGTGTCGACGACGGTTCCGGCTTGATTTGAAAAAGCCGTGGCCTTCACAATGTTCATGCCCCACGCGGCTAGGGTTCCTGCCACTTTGCCGAAAAGAAAGGGACGATCGTTCGTAACCAAGGTCAGTTCAAACCAGTGGCGTCCGCGCGTCAGATCAAGCTGGACGGGATGTTTGCCCAGGGCCTCCGCCATTTCGAGGTGGTGCAGCACATCCTGGGCTGCATAGGTTTTCAAGTAGCGTTGCGGCAAACCTTCGAGAAAAGCTTTCACTCGCTTGCCCGAGGTAGGAGCCAGGGTGCGCAGGTGGGCGATTTTCTCGTTATGCACATCAGCGTCAGGGTGCAGGCGCTGGTCCACGTTGCGACTCAACTGGCTAGCGGCTGCAATGTACAATTGCCAGATATTCTCAGCTTTCCATGGAGTCAGCGCGTCCGGATTGACGGCCTTGATGTCTGCGTAAGTGAACAGACAGAGCATCTTTAACCTTTCGGGGGTTCCCACTTTTTCTGTGAAAGCAGCCACCGTGGCCGAATCGAAAATATCGCGGCGAAGTGTAGCTGACATTTCCAGATGATTGCCAATCAGAAAAAGAACCGTCTCCCGCTCTGACGACTCGAGATCCAAACGCTGCAGGCATCGCTCTGCAATAGCCAAACTACCTTCGACATGATTTTCAGAGACTGCGCCTTTACCGGTGTCGTGCAACAGAAGAGATAAATAGAGTAGTTCGGGCTCTTCGAGTTCTTTCAGAATGTCGGCATATTGCTTTTCCCACTCGGATCGCGGCTCCCGCAGCCGGTGCAGCGTTTCGATGGCCAGGAAAGAGTGTTCATCGACGGTGAAGCGATGATAAAAATCGCGCACTACCAGAGAATCAATGGGCTTCAACTCCGGTAGCAGCAGAGTAAGCAGTCGCAGCGAATGCATGGCCCGCAAAGCTTCGGCGGCATGCGGTTGAATGAGAATTTCGCCCAAATAAAGCCACAGTTCTGCTCCCTTGGGCGGCGTCGCCGCGAGAGACGGCAATATCTGCTCAACCTTGTATTCCGTAGTCGTACTGAGCCGCACGTCGTGGCGTGCCACGAAATGAAAAAGTCGCAACAACACTTCTGGATCTCGTAACGCGGCAGACTCGCGCAAGAAAACCAGTCCATCAACTACCGAGAAATCGGTATCGGAGACGCGGGCTCGCAAAGTGTGAAAGTGCCGGGAAAGCGATGACCATGCTGCCGGAATCTCTTCCAGCAATTGTGCCGCTGTGCGATGAATCGAACGGGCGTGGCCGAAATAAATCTTCATCCAGTCCGCGGCGGAGAGTTCTTGCGACTCGTAAACCCCAATTCCGCGCGGGGCCGCTTCTTCCTGCGCATCCCATGACAGCGTGTTATCGTCGCGATCGTGCCGCAGATGTAAGAAACATCGGACGGACATTAGAAAATCCAGCGCCGGATCAAATTGTTTTCGTGCCGAAGGTGACAGGAGGGACTTGGGATCGGGCCAGTTATGCAGCTTGTCCATGGAGGAAAGCAGGCTGAGCCAAAGTGCGACGTTGCAATCCCGCAGACCTCCGGGAGTGTCCTTGACGTCGGGTTCGAGATGGAAGATGGTGTTGCCGAACTTTTCGTGACGGCTGCGCGTGACGTCCGCCAGCCTCTGCAACAGAGACTGCGACTCACGCGTCATTAATCTTGGAATGACTTTGTCGTGCAAGCGGGTGAAGAGATCGGGGTCGCCGGCGAGATAGCGGGAATCGAGCAGCGAAATAGCGAACTCGAGATTGGCGGGATCGAAGCGGTCACACTCCTGCAGAATGCGAGTTGCGGGACTCAGCTTTAAACGGAGATCCCACAGGGCCTGCGAAAACATCCGAATGCGATCTTTAAAAGCCTGTTCGCTGTCGCGATCGGCATGAAGAAAAAGTAGATCGATATCGGAGTGCGGAAATAACCATCGACGGCCGAATCCGCCTAGAGCGACCAAAGTAGAATTTCGCGGACCTCCCTGCTCGGGACAGACGAATTCACCCCAGAGCTCGAGAGCAATTTGTTCTACCAGCGCGGTGCGCTGGGTCACGGCTGCGCCGCCATTTCCTGTAGAAGCAAACTGGTGCCGGATTCGCGCCGATTCTTCTGTGTAAAGATCGCGCAGTGCGTTGCTCGATGAGCCTGCCGTGGACATGCTTTTTGATCGGGCCGAACCTCACGCACTTAGCAGCATTCTTGTGGCTGGGGGATCCTGATTTATGCTCCTCACGTGCTCTCGCGTTTCACAGAGCATTCTCTCCGCGCTCATCGTTGCGTATTCGAATGATTTCATCCACGCGTGAGAGGAAGATTTTTCCGTCGCCGATCTTTCCGGTGCGGGCTGCGGTCGAAATCGCCTGCACGACTTTTTCGACCATGTTGTCGGCGACCACGAGCTCAAGCTTTATCTTGGGAATAAGGTCGACGGTATACTCGCGGCCGCGATAAAACTCGGTATGCCCTTTCTGCCTGCCATGGCCGCGGGCTTCGAGCACGGTCATGCCCTCGATCCCAATTTCATGCAGCGCTGCCTTCACGCTTTCCAGCTTGGAAACTTGGATAACTGCTTCGACTTTTGTCATTGCGGTAGTGTCGTGCTTCTAGTTCTTATCACATGTGCCAAAATATCCGCGCAATTTTTATTTATGGACGACATAAGCGCGCTTTATGCGGTTCCGGGCGCGGCATGTCGACATCATCTCGGTTGTTCCACTACGGCAACTTTGTTCACTCCGCTGCACGCCAGATACAGGTGCCCATCCGGCGTTGCCACCATATTGCGTACCACTCCGCCCCCTGACGGGATTGGCTGGGTGCTGAAAGTCTGGGATTTAGGATCGAACTTGACTAGCGTGTTGGGCTTCACTCCCGACTCGCTGTACCAGACCTCACCATCTTTCGTAACCGCGATTCCATACGGTTCGGATTCCGAGCCTCCGGGGGATGGGAATTCTTTGAGCAACGCTCCGCTTGAGGGATCGAAATGTCCCAAGTATCCGCGCGCGAAATCCGTGTAATAAATCGTGCCATCCGGCGCCAGCGCAAGCCGCCGTGGACGCGCACCCGTCGCCGGCAAAGTGTATTCGTGGATTTTCATGGTACTCGGGTCCAAATGACCCAGCTTGTTGCTGCCGAATTCGCAAAAGAAGGGAGTGTTGTTCTGCAATATGACTATGCCGTAGGGAACAGCGTGCGGCGTAGGTACTTTGGTCAGGGTCATTTTGCCGGTTTTTGGATCGAGACGCCCGATGTAATTCGTCTCTTCGTTAGTGAACCAGAGAATTCCATCGTGGTCGAATACCGGCGTGTGGGGATCAATCTCGGTGCCATCGGCTGGGCGATACTCCGTAATGCTTCCGGACTTGGGGTTAAGCTTGCCAACGTAGCCCGCGTAAATCGCGGTGAACCAAATGTTGCCATCTTTATCCGCGACCAGTCCGTGCGGACCGGAGTTCGGCGTCTTCAAGGGATATTCTTTTAATTCTCCAGTCTGCGGATCGAGTCGGCCCAGTTTATTGGCCGCCTGACCTGTGTACCAGAGCGAGCCATCGGGCGCGACTGCGGGATCATGAGGACGCGACTTCGGTGTTGGCACTTCGTACTCCACGATGCGGACGTTCAGCGTTCCTACTGTGGCGGCGGCAAAGAGAGTGGCGACAAGCGTAAACAGGTACAACTTGCGTAGAGACATAAACGCTCTCCTTCCGGAAAATTGTAATCTTTCATGGGTGGAGTTGGCGAAGCTTTGAACCGATCAAAGTTTTTTGATTTCGGTGAAGGTTTTTACCATTGTTTGGCGCTTTAGACAGTAGGGGGAAGTTTTTCCATCCGGGATGCGCGCCCACGCTTGGCGCCATTAGTGATCGGGGGATCATTTTGTCGGTTGTGTTGGTTCGCATCCCAGTGATCGGTTCGTGATCTTTTCCGCTCCGCCTTCGCGTCGATTACAATCACGGGTTCTGGTCTTGCGGAAATCACATGAAACTTGCACAAATTGCTTCTGCGCTGGGCGCCAGCTTGGAAAACGGCTCCTCTGACATTGAGATCACAGGGGTTGCCGGAATTGAAAAAGCTGGCACGGGCGATCTGACTTTCGTAGCCAACCCGAAATACGCGGCTGCGGCGCATAGCACCAAGGCTTCGGCTGTCATCGTTTCTGAGGAGTTTCCTGCGCTAGGGACCGCGATGTTGCGAAGCAAGAATCCGTATCTGGCTTTCGCTCGGGCCATCGCCTTATTTCATCCGGCTCGCCAGTGTGCGGCGGGAATTCATCCAAGTGCGGTGATTCACGCTTCCGCCAGGATCGGCGAGGGTGCTCACATCGGGCCATACGTTGTGATTGGTGAAGAGGTCGAGATTGGGAAGAATGCCGTGCTGCTGGCGCACGTGGTGATTTATCCGGGCGTGAAAATCGGCGATAACTTGATGGCTCACGCCCATGCGGTCATTCGCGAGCGGTGCCGCCTGGGAAACAATGTGCTGCTGCAGAACGGCGTGGTTATTGGCGGGGATGGATTTGGCTTTGCCAAGGATGAAGTGGGGCATTGGCACAAAATCCCGCAGCCGATGCCGGTGGTGATAGAGGACGACGTCGAAATTCAGGCCAATACCTGCATCGATCGTGCCAGTGTTGGCGAAACCCGTATTTCGAAAGGCACGAAAATCGATAATTTGGTTCAAGTCGGCCATGGTTCTCACGTCGGAGAGCATTCCTTGCTGGCGTCCCAGGTCGGCCTCGCCGGTTCTACCGAGGTGGGGAATAACGTGATTTTGACAGGGCAGGTTGGCGTGGTGGGGCATTGCAAGATCGGGGATGGAGCCATTGTTACCCCGCAAAGTGGCGTGGCCGGGGACATCCCGGCCGGAGCGATTGTTAGCGGCGCTCCTGCCATCGATCACAAATTGTGGCTGAAGGTTTCAGCTCTGATGAGCCGCTTGCCGGAAATCGCCAAGGCTGTCCGGGCAAAACCGACGAAAGAATAAACCACAAAGGACACAAAATTACACAAAGGAAGGCACGTCAAGCCGACGCTTTTCCTTCGTGGACTTTTGTGGCTATAGAGCTTGATTCTTGAAGTTCGGCTGGTAAGCCGCTGTCGATGACTCTCCGCACTTTCGCCATCAGACAGTCCCGGCTGCCAAAATCTTTCGGCTCGATGGGCTGGTGAAAGATCACAGTGACCGTCCCAGGCTTGATCGCAAATCTCCTCTTAGGCATGACATAGTGCGAGCCAACTATCGTAACTGGCACGATCGGCACGCCGCATTCCTCGGCCAAATAAAATGGTCCCTTCTTAAACGGAAGAAGTTTGCCATCAAAGGACCGGTGTCCTTCAACATAGACAGTCATGTTGAGGCCCTGACGAATAACTTCCGCAGCCGCCCGGACCGCAGCGATTCCCGACTCCCGGTTTCCGCGGTCCACCGGGACCAGCGATCCGAATCGCATGAGCCTGGCCAAGATTGGATAACGAAACAATTCTTTCTTGACCATGATCGACATGCGGCGCGGAATTAGCGGCATCAGGATTGGGGGATCAACATTGGAAACGTGGTTGGACATGAAGATATAAGTGCGCGAGGGGTCGAGTGTGTCCAAGCCCACCGTCTCCACACGAATCCCAGCGAGGCGCACGCCATTCCACGCACCCCACATTGTCATGCGATACAGAAATCGGATGTCTCCGGTAATCAGTGTCCAGGGAAACCCAATCAAGGCCGCAACCGGAAGCAGTGCGGCCCAGAAACCCAGCATCACGAGGGTGCGAATCATGCGCGCACATCTCCGAGCGACTGGGATTCGCTTTTGCATGAGGCGACACGGCTTTCCTGTAGCTTGAGTGCGTCCACGTCGTTCAGCTCAACATTACTTTGTTCTCGGTACTCAGCGAATTGCCTTGTCCGACCGACTTCAGACGTTCCGGCAGTTTCTCGTAAATGCCGCCGAAGCCGCCGTTGGAAAGGATGGCAACCACATCGCCCGAGCGCAATTCGGGGGCGATCAGTTGCACGATGCCATCAACTGTAGGAACTATGCGTGCCCTCCGGCCATGCTTCAGGATCTGCGCGGCCACTGCAGCCAGGTCCAGACGTTCATCTTCGGGTATCGCTTCCGATTTGAAAACGTTGGCCACAACTACTTCGTCGGCAAGCGATAGGCTTTTTGCCAGTTCATTCTGTAGCACGTTGCGTCGCAGGGTGTTGGAGCGCGGTTCTAAAATCGCCCATAAGCGCGCTCCGGGATAATTTGAACGCAGCGCGGTAAGTGTGCCCGCGATTGCGGTCGGGTGATGCGCGAAGTCGTCGATGATGGTTACTCCGTTCACTTTCGCGCGAATCTCAAGGCGGCGCTTCACGCTCTTGAAAGTCTTCAGCGCCGCGGAAATTTCTTCGCGTGAAATGCCGCACCCTGCGGCCAATGCGGCGGCGGCGGTGGCGTTCCAAACGTTGTATTCGCCCCCAAAACCGTACTCAAACTCTGCCCATGGTTTTCCGTTTCGCGCCACCGACCACCTGGTGCGCCCCGGCTCTAAATTCAGATCGGTGATTCGCCAGTTTGCATTTGCACCGGAACCGTATCGCTCTACCGGGCAGAACGCGCGCGCAACGCAACGGTCGATGCTCTCTCCCGTATCGAAGGCAATAATGCGGCCGCGTCCAGGCACCAGATTCACCAGGCGCTTGAAAGCGGTTTCTACGGCGTCGAGATCTTTATAAATATCAGCGTGATCAAACTCAACTGAGGTCAGAATGACGGAGTCGGGAAAATAGTGGAGAAACTTCGGACCCTTGTCGAAGAACGCAGTATCGTACTCGTCGCCTTCGAGGATGAAGTGTCTGCCCTGTCCCAGTTGAAAGCTGCTGCCGAAATTTTCTGCGATCCCGCCGATCAGGAAAGAGGGCTGCAGACCCGCGGTGTGAAAAATCCACGCGAGCATCGATGTTGTTGTTGTCTTGCCGTGCGTGCCTGCGACCGCCAGCACTTCTTTGCCGCGCAGGAATTGATCATGCAAAATTTGCGGCAGAGAACAAAATGCGATTCGCTGATCGAGCACCTGCTCGAGTTCTACGTTTCCCCGCGAGATGGCATTGCCCACGACGACCAGGTCCGGCGCCGGCTGCAAATTGTCGGCGGCAAACGGTTGTGCTACCGGAATGCCGAGCGACGCCAGAAAATCAGACATCGGCGGATAGGCGGCCGCGTCAGACCCGGTCACGCGAAAGCCGCGTCCCCGCAGCATTCCGGCCAGCGATGCCATCGCAGTGCCACAGATGCCAATCAGGTGAATGTGTTTGTTTTCGGGCATTGAGTTCAGTCAGACCTTACAGCTAAGATTTTGACGCTCGTGACGACACCACTGCCGGCGTTGTGGCGGATTCCAGAATGCGAAGACTTCCTTCTTTTTTATCCACGTTCAATTCCGCACGTACGCCGAACGGAAGCGTAATGTTGCCATGCGAGACGTGACCGGACCGCAATCCATACGCCACCGGCACTCCGAGGTCACCGACCACTCCTAGCACGACTTCTTCCAGGGTATAATCCTGGCCTTTGTTTTGCGAGCAGTCGAGCATTTCGCCGAAAATAATCCCACGTACGTCTTCGAATTTGCCAGCCAGCTTCAGTTGCATCAGCATGCGATCGATCTGGTAAGGCTTGGCTGCCAGATCCTCAATAAACAATATCGTGCCTGCAGTGTGGATTTCGTAAGGCGTACCCAAAGAAGCTACAAGCATGGAAAGGCAGCCGCCGTAGAGCTTGCCTTGGGCAGAGCCGGCCACCAAAGCTTTCGCGCCAGATTCTGCTCCAAAATTAATTGTCCATTCAGAAGCGGCGATCAGCGCGGCTTGCCACGAACCTAGATCGATTCCGTCGGAATGAGCGAAATCCTTCGCGACCATAGGTCCATGAAAAGTCACAAGGCCGATCGCGTCGGAGATGTACGTCAGCAGTGTTGTGATATCGCTGTAGCCGACGAAAATCTTAGGGTGCGATTTCAGGTTCGCCAGGTTAATCGTATCGAGAAGATGGTTCGAACCGTATCCTCCGCGGGCGCAGACGATGGCTTGCACGTCGTCACGCGAGAACATTTCTTCCAATTCGTGGGCCCGGCGCTCCGTCGACCCAGCGAAATATAGACTCTTGTCGAAAATCGAATCGAGATAGAAAGGTTTGTATCCGAGCTTGCGCAGAGCGTCGCATCCGGCTTCGAGCAGTTCGCGGTTGATGTTGCTGGCGGGAGCAATTACTCCAATTGTATCGCCGGGTTGCAGCGCGGGCGGTTTGATGCGCGGATTGGTTGGTGGCGGCGGCATTGGCGTCGAACACTTCGAATAATCTTAACAGTCTGCGAAGGCTGCCCGGACGAGGTGTCCGGTGCACATTGCTGATTACAGAAAAAATTCGCCGCGGCAAACTATCCGGGCGGTGCCGCGAAGATACACCTGTTGCTCCCAGCGCACCGTCTGCACCCCGCCTGCGGTGCGCACTCTCACCGGCGATTTCGCTTTTCCATTTAGGACGGCAGCGACTGCTGCCGCACATGATCCGGTACCGGACGACTGAGTTTCGCCTACTCCACGTTCAAAAAACACGACATCAATATTTCCTTCATCTCTGATATTGACGAGCTCAACATTAACCCCTTGTTTGAAGTTATGGTGACGCCCGATTTCAGCCGCTTCCGCCTGCCAGCCAGAGACGAAGTCCTTCACGAAAATTACGTAATGCGGGTTGCCCATCGAAACTGGAATGCCTCGCACTTGTCGCCCATCTACTTCAATAACTAATTCATCGCCGACCCCAGGCTCGCCCATTGCAATCTCAAATTCAAACTGAGCACCGTTGCGGGAAACGAAATTGCAGAACTTGACGCCTGCGCCGGTAAGTATCGCAACTTGTTCTTTGGCCTGCTCGGAGCAGATGTGCGCAGCCACGCAACGTGTGCCATTGCCTGAGATTTCAGCTTCGGATCCGTCGGCATTGAACAGGCGGGCTTGGACATCGGCCTCATCGGCCGGAAAAAGCCATTCGACACCATCTGCGCCTACGCCTTCGTGACGATCGCAAATGCGCCGGCTGAGAGCAGCCAAATCGGCGGTCGCGTGCACGCCGTCAATAATCAGGAAGTCGTTTCCGCAGGCACTGGCCTTGACGTAAGGAATGGTAAACACTAGCGAAGTCATTCGGTGCTTACCGTTCCCAGCCAGGTTGCGCTTTCAAACACCGAAGATTGCTTGAGCAGTTGCATAATCTGGCGCTGATCTTTACGCGACGCTTCTAATTCGAATTGCACGCGCACGTGTTGCGGAGTCGGGGCGACTTGCAAATTGTCGGCCATGCCGTGAACGTTTTCGAGAACGCGATTGACCTCAAGGGTCACCTCATCAGCGCTTCGCCCCGCAACCTCGTAGGCATACACGGCGGCTCTCAAGCCGAACAGCTCTTCCGCCTGTCCCAGCAGGAAAAGGCAGAGCAAGATAAGTCCGGTGGCAAATATTGACGTGAGATATAACCCTCCACCGACTGCCATGCCCACGGACGCGACGACAAAAATCGTGGCCGCAGTAGTCAGTCCGCTAACGAGATTGTTACGGGAATGAAGGATGGAACCGGCTCCGATAAAGCCAATGCCCGGGATGATCTGTGCCGCAATGCGAGTGTGATCTCCGATGTGCTCGACGGCGAGTTCATCCGAGAGCAGCGTGTACATAGCTGCGCCGAGGCAGATGAAAAGATTAGTGCGAAGGCCGGCTGGCCGGTGCTTAAGCTCGCGCTCCAATCCGATCAGGCCGCCAAGAATGGTTGCCAGGATGAGGCGCGCGATAGAAACACCGACCACGGTTGACATCTCGTTCTGAAGGACGTCGTAAATATGTGCTAGTGAAGGCACGCAGTTGGCTGGATTCTATCACTGCAAACTGCGCATTACTGGGCTGATCGCGGTTAACGTTGACGCGTGTGATTACCGCGTGTCGCGATGGGTCCAGTAGATCGTGGCGGGAGCTTGTCCGGAGGTACGAAGCACCAGCACGGAAGACAGGTTCTGCTTCTGAACGCTAGCGTCGACCGGATCGCCTTGCATCGCAATTACGTAATCGACGTATTGTTCTGGATTTGCCAAAGCCCGCTCCCATAGGCCTTCGATGTCTGCTGGCGCTTTCCATGGACGATGGTTGCCTTCGTTGATAGTACGGCGCAGAGGGATTCCCGCGCGCTCAAGCGCACCGACGTGGTCGCCAAGATACATGAGCAGAGAAGAGTCGGGCGGCAGCTTTTTCAGATTGGACGCCAGTTCGGTTTCAAAGGCAATGCGGCTGCGGGAGTTCACCCAAGCCTCTTGGAAGGAGACCGGTCGTGCTCGCCAGACAGAGGCGTAGCTGGCAACAACCAGGATCGCTGCGGTGGAAGCTACTGTTATTTTGAGTGACTTGTTCGGTGCACGCCGAAACAACAGACAAATGAGCCCGCCCGTCATCGCGGAAAAAAATGGGAGAAGCTGCAGTCCATAGCGAACGTTGTAAAAAGAGAATGGCCACCACGTGGGCAGGTAAAGCGGAACTCCGCTATAGGCGATGGAAAGCATGTAGAAAGGAATCGGAATTGCCAGCAAGAGAAGCGGCCACGCTCGACGGTTGAAGATCAGAAGTGTCCCGATTCCCGTCAGCAGCAACACGATCCAGACTTTCTGCAAAGCTCCGGCTGCCATATTTAGTTCGGCGGATTTCAGGAAATAACTGAAGGCAACTGGTAAATCATGGGACCCGGGGTGCGTCGTCGCAGTACTTTTTTGCTCGATGGCGCGGGCAGAATATTGGCCGTTGGCGAACTCCAGCGGGTTGCGATAGACGATCGCGTTATAGGCCAGCCAAAGTGCCGGAGCAGCTGCCGCCAGCAAAATGAATTTCGCAAGACTGCGGCGCAATTTTTGATCAAACGCTTTCGTCTTGAACGCAACGGCCAGCGCGGCAGTAGACAGCGCGGCAGCTAGAAACCATCCGTCGTATCGCGTGAGGCAGGCAGCTGCGAGGCATAGACCGCATTTCACCAGTGAGGACGACGCTATCCCCGGCGCATCCTTCTTTTTGCTCGCTTTGTGGCTCACGGCAAGGGCGTTTCGCCCGTCCTCCACTGACCTTACGAATTCGCTGAAGTACAGCACCGACCAGACGAACAGAGCCAGGAACAACGATTCTGTCATCGCGGTGGCTTGGAGGTAAATCAGATTGGGATTTGCTGCGTAGGTAATTGCGCTCAGCCACGCGGCGATTCTTGCGGCAGCATCAGGCTGCGAATCAGCCGTCAATGTGCCTCGTACCAGACGGAACACGCCTGCTGCTCCTAAGGCATAAGCGACCATCGAAGGGATGGAACCGCCAATACCGGATTGCCAGGCCGTGTCAAAGAGGAGGAAGGGAAGCATTAACAGGTGAGGCAGCGGCAGCCATACGGTTCCCAGTTGCAGCAAGCCTGGAGTGCGGGAATCGAATACGCGGCGCGCGATATTTATGTGGGCGACGGCGTCGCCGTATAGAAGCAAATCACCGTGCTGAAAATAGTAGGCGAAAGAAATGAATGAGACGCAGGCCGCGAGTTGGGCTACGAGCGCGGTTTCACGGTCCCAGCGACCCCATGGCTGGGATGGTTTTGCCGGAGTGCTGGCTGGCCGGGGCATCATTCCAGATGCGTCAATTCGCGAAAGACTTGAAAGCGGGCATCGATTTCTTCGCGGGTGAGCGATTGCAGGCGTTCGGTGCCGAACCGCTCGACGGCAAACGAGCCCATCACGCCTCCGTAAAACAGCCCGCGCTTCAGTACTTCGCGGTTCAACTGCTCTTGCGAGGCAATGTATCCCATGAAGCCACCGGCAAACGAATCGCCGGCGCCGGTAGGGTCTTTCACTTCTTCAATCGGCAAAGCGGGCGCGCGAAAGGGATGGCGGCCAATGCCGAACGCGCCTTCACGGAAGAAAATTGTCGCCCCATATTCGCCGTGCTTAATGACCAGCGCCTTCGGTCCGAGGGCAAGAACCTTGTTTGCCGCCCGCAGCAGGTTGGTGTCACCTGCAAGTGATTTTGCCTCGGCATCGTTAATTAGTAAAACATCGACCAACTTAAGGGTCTCAATCAAGTCGGGACGGAACCCGTTGATCCAATAATTCATGGTATCGCCGCCGGTGAGACGGATTCCATCCATCTTTTGCCGCACCGCGGTTTGCAGGGTTGGATGAATGTTTCCAAGAAAAAGGAATTTCGAATCCGCATACTCCGGCGGGATCTGAGGCTGGAAGCGCTCGAACACGTTTAAATCGGTAAAAGTGGTTTTGGCTTCGTTCAGGTTATCGAGATATTGCCCGCCCCAGCGAAACGTTTTCCCTTTAGCGCGTTCAATGCCGCGGATATCGATCTTTCGCTTTTTCAAAACATTTTCATGCTCGGTGGTAAAGTCATCGCCCACGACGGCGACGATACGGACATCCGTAAAATAGCTGGCGGCGAGCGAAAAAAAAGTACATGAACCGCCCAGCACATTTTCGACACGTCCCGAAGGCGTAGCGATAGAGTCGAAGGCAATCGAACCTACGGCAAGGATGCTCATTATGCGGTCTTGGTCTCCAGATATTTTCCCAGGATCAGTCTGAGTTTCTCACGAGTAGCGGAGGGAATTTTGTCGCGGTCGGTGAGAATGGCATGCGAAAGCGCGGCACCGCACTTGCAGTTTCGCTGAGTGGGCATCGAAGCTACCGTCTGGCGCACAACCTGGCAAGCATTCTCAGCATTCTTCAGCAATACGGCAACAATTTGATCGACCGTCACTGAATCGTGATGCGGGTGCCAGCAATCGTAATCGGTGACCATGGCCACTGTGACGTAACAAATTTCAGCCTCGCGCGCCAGTTTGGCTTCCTGCAGGTTGGTCATGCCAATTACGTCCATGCCCCAACTGCGGTAAACGTTGGACTCGGCTTTGGTCGAGAACTGCGGTCCTTCCATGCACAAATAAGTTCCACCGCGTTTGCCGGTCACCGCCGACCTCTTGCAGGCAGCTTCGACGACCTGAGCGAGTTGCGGACAAATGGGATCGGCAAAAGCGATGTGAGCCACGATGCCTTCGCCGAAAAAAGTATCCACGCGATGACGGGTGCGGTCGAAGAACTGGTCGGGAATTACGAAGTCGAGTGGCTTATGTTCTTCCTTCAACGAACCGACTGCGGACACGGAGACAATCCGTTCGACGCCAAGTTGCTTGAAGCCGTAAATGTTGGCACGAAAATTCAATTCGCTGGGAAGAATACGATGGCCGCGTCCGTGCCGCGCCAGAAAAGCAACTTTGCGACCTTCGAGATTGCCCAAGACGTAGGCGTCTGAAGGTTCGCCGAATGGAGTTTGCTGGTGAACTTCTTTTATGCCGGTAAGGCCAGGCATCGAATAGAGCCCGCTGCCGCCAATGATGCCAATTTCCGCTTGCGACAAAAATCCTCCGAGACAAGTGCGGTGAATTGGCCATTATACCGAAGGTGACCGAGACGCCGGCTGGCGGAGTCACACCCATCGTGGCGTCATTGTTCTGGATTACGGACAAAAACTTCGCATACTATTGACTTGGCTTTGAATTGGTGTACATTGTTTTGCGGCAGCCTTCCCCTAAGGTTAGCCTTAGCCTCCTTCGCTGCGTATCTCGCTCCTAAACCCCGGAGGCGTTGTGAATAATCTATTTCTTTTCACCTCCCCAGTGGTGGAGCCTTCTCCCTTGGCAAAACGGAATCTTTCATTTAAAAGGTTCATCCGCCAACAGTGGCGTAGGAGGAAATATGTTCTTCGACGTAAACAGTACGTTAGCGCCGGCTGCTCCCACACTACCAACCTCCGCGGGCGTGGCTATCGTTTTCGGCTACCTGCTTGATCTGGCGAAGAGACTCCAGAGTGTACCGCAGATAAATTACTACACCACCAAGCTAAACACGTGGCTGAGGATTCTTTTGAGCGGCATAGGCACGATTGGAGTGAGTTGGACGTGGTCCGCAGCCGGACAGGGACATACGCTCCTGATTACTATCCCCGCCTGGACCGCTCTCGCGATAGGAATATGGCACTGGGCTGTTCAGTATGGCATGCAGCATGGGTTCGAAATTCTCTTAGAAAGCCGGCAGGCTATGAAACTACCCGCAACGGTTAAAGGAGGGGATAATCAAGGCCATACTAGCGCCGCTGCAGCCTCTTGACGTCTTTTGGGGAAAAGTAAACGGGTCAACGATCGTCCGCCTCAGAAGGGATCAGACACGATCAGACCCGTCCGGACTTCCGATTCCTCATCGGCCCGCAGCTATAGCGCGCTCGAATAGCTCATGCTCAAGCTGCCCGGTTGTTGGCTGGTCTAGGCTTTCGGTAATCAGAACGCTGTCATCTTTAACATCGATGACTACCGGCCCTTCTTCGGTAAGCCAGGTGTGCGTTCCACTCAGCGACTCGAGTTTTTGTAAATCGATAGCATCGGCTGCGGCCTGAGTAACTTCGTGTACGTGCTTGTATCGTTTGTCCAGCGACTGAGCGTAGATGGCAGCGAATGCGGATGCCTTCTCACGGGTTGCCCAGCGTGAAACGTACAGTATTGCCAGCGGCGCCAAGGGATCGCCTTTAGGGCGGGCAGCGTAATAATAGCCTCCGCGCCAGTGCGGATACAAATTGTGCGACGCATCTGTGCCCGCATACTGATCGACCAGGATAGCCACGTCGAATTCCCCCATCGCTCCCACGTCGAAGCGGTCGTAATTCTTGAAGTCCCTCTGGAAGTCCGGCAGGCGCATGGGTTCGATAGATTCGCCCGAAAGATATGTCTTGGGTTCCATGATCTGACGTGTGGTGTGTGGCGGATCACGAAGGGTTGCGATAAAGGCTTTCTCTTTTCCGCCAGCGCGCAATAACTCCGCTTCAAAATCCAAGCCATAGCGATAGGGGAACGTCAATTCTTCTTTGAGAAAGACGGGAGCGTTCTTGAATTGAGGGGAATCCGCTGTACCCAGTAGCATGCCCTCTTTCAAAGCGTTTGCGATTTGCGGCGAACTAAGAATGGACTGCCCCGTGGGTTCGAGCATGTAATCAACAAGCACGACCATGGCCTGGCCTTCGACCACGGCCTGGCGGGCTTCACTGATCTCATCGTTTTCGATGTCAGCGGGCGTTGGCTGTTTCTTTTCCTCCAGGTCGGTGTCGCCAATCTTCATCCATTTTTCCAATCCGACGGACTGGTCCTGCAGGGCATGCGTGAGTTCGTGGGCCATCACCGGACGCTGCTGCTCGATGTCGACCCAGTCCAGCAGGTTCACGGTTTTAGTTTTCATGTCGTAATAACCGGCCACTTGCTCACGCAACAGCGCTACAAGAAAAGTTTGCAAGTCGAAATCGCGCGGAAGAAGCCCGAACTTCTTGAGCACCAGTTCGGAGCGGCGCAGGCGCTGCGCGTCCTTGTCTTCACTCATCGTTTTTTCGAGATAGGCCACAACTTCGTCGCGGCTGGTGAGGCGGCGTTTGACTTCTTTCCTGATGGGCAAGCCGGTGTCTTTGCTGGCGAACTGCAGTATCTGGTCAACGTCGTGGAAAAGTTCCTCGGCTTCTTTCGGCGAGATTTTCTGTTCCGGAGCGCCGGCGTCGTCACCGGGCGCCTTCTGATCCTGCTGCGGTTGTGAGGGCGGAGTTGTCGCGTCTTTCTGCGATGGCGGTGCCGGCGCTTGCGCCCATGTCCACAATGCCGAAACCAATAGCAGGATGGAGAATGCAAGCGGGAACCATAATTTTCGATACAATTTCTTCAATTCAGTCATTGGGTCCATTTATGTCCGAAGATGATTCTCGCCAAATTGCGGCTGATTACTTTCAAAAAGCTTACGCGCTGCAGATGCAAGGTGAGTACCAGCAAGCCATCGAGTTCTACACTCGCTCCATCGAAGCCTATGCGACCGCTGAAGCCTACACGTTCCGCGGCTGGACGTATTCGTTCCTCGGCGACTACGACCGCGCCATCGCGGAATGCCTGCAGGCAATTAAAGTGGATCCGGAGTTCGGCAACCCTTATAACGATATCGGGGCTTACCTGATTGAACAAGAGAAATGGGATGAAGCTATACCGTGGTTTCAAAAAGCCATTACCGCGCTACGCTATGAGGCGCGCCCTTATCCGCATTTCAATTTAGGTCGCGTGTACGAACACAATCGAAATTGGCAGAAGGCGAAGGAGTGTTACGCGGCCGCTTATTCGATGGACAAGCGCTACGTGGCGGCACTGGCAGGTTTGCGCAGATTGCGGGCAGCGTTCAATTGACAGCGTCTCGCTGCTGGAACTGAGCGCTGCCCGCGTTATATGCTCGGAGCGTGCGTCGCACGCTTGCCTCTGGCAACTCTCCAACTCCGGGTCTGTTTTTGGGACTCGTGATTACTCTGGCTGCCGTAATGGCGTATTCGTGGTACATCACAGTGCAGATCTCGGGGCTTCGCGAACTGCAAAACGATCTTGCCGGACGCAATCGCAAAGACTCGTTGCAACTTCTCCGCATTCAAAATGACTTGAACTCGCTGGCGCTGGCCATGCGCGACATGCTCGACAATGATGAACCTTATCCTCTCACCGCGTGGTCGGCGCAATTTCAACGTATCCGTGCGGACTTGGACAACGCCCTCAAGCTTGAGGAGCAAGTCGCTGTAGCGGAGCGTACTCCGGAGCAAAGAGAATTTCTGGGCAACTCCATGGCGCAGTTCTGGGATGCGGTCGACCGCACGTTCGCGCTGGCCCGCGATGGAAAAGAGGTGGACGCGCGGTCCCAGATTCGTGTTTCCTTGCAAGCGCGCCAAGCGGCGCTGAGCACGGCGGTTGCGCGGCTGCTGGTACAAAACAATGAAAGCGAAGAGCAGGTCGCGTTGCGTATCGGGCGCATCTACGATCGCGTTCAGCGGCAGGTCTACTTATTTTTCGCCGCGATTTTGACCGCGATCCTGCTCACCAGCCTCTACCTCATACAATCCAATCGTCGACTCTTCGCGCAGCTCGCAGCGCTGTCGGAGCAGCGCAGCGAACTGGCGCAGAAATTGATTTCAACGCAAGAGTCCACCCTGCTGCATATATCGCGCGAACTTCACGATGAATTTGGACAAATCCTGACCGCAATCGGCTCCATGCTGAGCCGCGCGCGAAACCATGTGCCCGAAGACTCGCCGCTGCGCGGTGAGCTGCGGGAAGTGTCGGAGATCGCGCAGTCCACGCTGGAAAAGGTTCGTAGTCTTTCGCAGGCGCTGCATCCCGTCATGCTGGACGAAGCCGGTCTCGAGAGTACGATTGACTGGTATATTCCGGTGGTGGAAAGGCAAACTGGGATTGCCATATCCTATGCGAAATCAGGAACGTCGTTTCCAGTGGATGGAAATGTCGGCATCCATATTTACCGGATTTTGCAGGAGGCGTTGAATAACATCGCCCGCCATTCCGGGGCGAATGAGGCGCGGGTGCGGCTTCGTTTTTTGACAGCGTCCTTGGAGCTTGAGATCGAAGATCATGGCGTGGGATTTATGGAACGATCCGCAAGATCAGGCATAGGGTTGGTTGCCATACGTGAGCGCACGGAGTTGCTGGGCGGCACCATCGAATTTCTCAAGCCCGCGGAGGGCGGAACTCTGGTTCGTTTAAAAGTCCCAATGGAGAAGCATGTCCAATAAGATTTCCGTCTTGCTGGTCGATGACCACAGCTTGGTGCGTCGCGGGTTTCGCCGTATCCTTGAGGACGCGCCCGACATTGAGGTCGTCGGCGAGGCCAGCGACGGGATCGAAGCGGTCAAGCTCGCTGTGCAATTGCGTCCGCGACTGATCGTAATGGACTGCGCGCTTCCGGGCATGAGCGGGCTGGACGCGACCCGGCGCATCCTCACTAAGCTTCCTGAAACTGCAATTTTGATGTTGAGCATGCATTCCGAAGAAACCTGGGTGCATCAAGCTATGGATGCCGGGGCTCGCGGCTATATTTTGAAGAGCGCGGTGGATTTGGAGTTAGTAACTGCGATCCGACGAGTGGCAGAGGGCGAAGTTGTTCTCGACCCACAGATTTCTCGCGCTACAACTTTGAAGGGCGAGCGTAATTCGGGACTCACGGTGCGAGAGCTCGAAGTGCTGAAATTGATTGTCGCCGGCAAATCGAATAAGGAAATTGCTTCCGATCTCGACCTGAGTGCGAACACCGTCGCCGTTCACCGAGCCAATATTATGGATGCGCTCGGAATCCATAAGACCGCCGATCTTGTGGTCTATGCAATCCGCAGCGGGTTGGTGAACATCCGGTGAACCGCAGATCTTTTTTATTCGGCCTCGCAGGTGCAGCCTCAGCTTCACTTCTGCCGTTCGAACTGCTGAGAGCAGGGGCGCCGGAAGCTCTGAGTCCCGGTTTCCGCCTCGCCGACGTCACAAATTCCGCAGGCATTCATTTTCAGCACAACAGCGGCGCCTACGGAGGCAAACTTCTTCCTGAGACGCTTGGATCAGGCTGTGCCTTTCTCGACTACGATCGCGACGGCTGGCAAGACATCCTCCTTATTAATGGCATGGACTGGCCTGGGCATAAGCGGCAAACCTCCACGCTGGGGCTCTATCACAACAATCATGATGGAAGTTTCACCGACGTAACCCACAAGGCTGGCCTCGATGTTGAGATGTATGGCATGGGCGTGGCC
>Ga0182015_10002973_pt1 | contig 19626 bp, 38 predicted proteins | sample 712P3MmetaG_FD_120478 | JGI IMG/M metagenome (GOLD analysis project Ga0182015, IMG submission 120478) | Permafrost microbial communities from Stordalen Mire, Sweden - 712P3M metaG | ecosystem: Environmental > Terrestrial > Soil > Wetlands > Permafrost | place: Sweden: Stordalen | collected...
ACGTCATCGTGGCGATGCCACATGACGAAACACACTTCATAGCGTGGAGGCATCGCTTGTTCATCCTTTCGAGGTAGTCCGTCCGTGCCGCTCACAGACGCCGCCAGGAGCGTAACTCGCTTGACACGCGAATAGCAAGCCTGACAGAGTGACGGCCCGGTGAATGGGTCACCGGGCCGTCAGGTGCGCGAGGCGTTATGTCGCGCGGGAGGACACGGGATGAACGTGACCATGCCACCATATATAGGGCTTTCGCACTCGGAACGCAACAATCCGTTGGTTTGTAGTTCATTGGCGCGTTCCGCGCGCGACGCTCGCGCGCCCGTGGCGTGCCCCTATTGCCAATGTGTTTTTCGTCCCTGGCGCCACGATCAAAAGTATTGCCACGCCAAATGCGGCAACAGTTATCGCACGGGCCAACGCAATAAACGCGCCCGGTATGTGTTGCGTTACATGGAACGTCACGCGCCTCTGGCGCTCGCGAAAATCGTCTCCCGGCTCGGATTGTAATGGCTCTTTTCGACCGTCTTCGGCGCGGCGCGTCCGCGTTGTTCGGCTGGTTTCGTGAGAAGGGCACGCGGCGGAGCTACGTCGGCCCCACGGGGGAGCGTCTGTCGCGTCGCCAGTATGACAAGCTGGTCGCGGCGGCGGGCGGTAGGAAGTCCAAGGGCGCCATCACGACGGCCGCCAGGGACGCCGCCGAGGCCCGCGTGAAGGAACTGGCGTCCAAACGTCGTCCGAGCAAGCGCGCGGTCGCCAGGGCCACCGTGGAGCGGGACGCGTTGCGGGCGGCGCACGGGAAGCATTGGGCCGCTCAGGCGGGCCAGCGGCGCTATAACACGGCGTTGGAATTGTATGTTCGCCGGGAGCGCCGAGCCGGACGAACCATGAGCAAGCGGACGGCCCGGTCTTCGGATGAGTTCAAGGCGATCATGGCGGCTTACAAGCCTGAGAAGCCGCGCAAGCGGGAAAGCCCGGACGCGCGGCGCGCGAGACAGAAGCGCAATGAGGCGCGACGCGAAGAGGCATTACGGTTACTGGGCGACAGGCACGGCGAAGAGTTCCGCGAAATTTATAAAGAGCTAGACATTTCCGTTTTGCATGACGATGAGGACGAGGAGGACGAGGAATGACCATCATTGAGATAGTTGACGCCGATCCTAAGTGCGAGCGTCGCATGACGAACCCTCGGATGGAGGGCCGCGCCATTGGCATACACACGTTGGACGGCGCGCGATACCTTTATCTGTTTGAGGAAGGCAGGGCGCTGCGCATGTTGTCGCGGCGCGAAATCAAGTCCTGGTATGAGGACAAGGCGGACGATTGGCGTTTCTCTAATCAATAAGGATATGAACACATGACAACCACCATCAACATCGGCGACGCGCTCAATCTGACGGGCTCCTCGCCCATCAACATCACGCCAGCGGCGCCGTTTCGCGCGGGTTACACGGGCCGCGTGACAGCCGCTCAGGATTTGAGATCGAACCCCATGGGTCCATGGACCATGGGGCTCTACAGCGGCGCTTTCGCGACTTACAAACCCGGCGACGCCAACAATTTCGCGACCGGCGCGTATCCACAGTTGTGTTGGCTCGGGGGTCAGGAGTGCGCGTATCCCAACGCGGACGCGGACGCCGATCTTGGCGGCACTGGCGTGGTGACCGCGAGCGCGGGCGTCGTCACGATGCAACCCGTCATCCCTAACAAGGTGGAACTGGCCGCCATCGCGGCGACCGCGACGGCGAATGTGAGCAACGGTTTTCCAAAAGCGAACACGATTGAATATCTCGCGGGCGCGCTCAATACGTTTCCGTATTGTCTGAAACCTCCGCTGGCGTTTGGTTTTTGGATTACGTTGCCCTCGGACATGAACAAGGGCGGGAGATGGCCCGCCGGTTGGCTGTTGGCCGCTCCGCCGTTGGGATGGCCTCCCGAGATCGATATATTGGAGGCGATCGAGCAGGGCACCGCGATCGAACTGACCAGTTCCAATCACGACAACGCGATCACGGGCGCGTCCATCACGGACATATGGGGACCCGGTTCGCCGGGTCAGAGCATGGCGATGATGGGCGTCGTTTATCCTGACCTGATCGCGACGTTTCAAAATGGAAAATGCGTCGCCACGTTCCCCACGCAATCCGATGAGGCGTCGGCCCTCTGGTATCTGATCCTCAATGACGGCATAGGCGCTCCGGGTTCGTGGGCGGGCGCTCCGCCAGCGGGCGCGTCCCTTGAGCCCACGGTGTTCTCTAATATCACGGCATACGCGATGCCCACGCTGTATCCCGGCGCGTCCGTCCCCACGCCCGCGCCGGTGCCCACGCCCACGCCCACGCCGCCCGCTGGCGCGCGTGCGCTGATCAATCAGGCGCAAACATTGCTGGCCCAGGCGCTTACGCTGGTCCCTTAATGTCTGGTCGCTCGCACTACGTTGCCGCGACATGAAGCGTGCCGATGATTGGCGCGAACGCCGCCGCGATAAGGAACGTGCCCGCAAGGCGCGGGCACGTTCCGCCGCGCCGTCCCGTTTCGATACGGGGCGGTTCGTCGCGATTGACGGGGAGGGGTTCGCGGATGGCGAATTGATATCCGTCGATATTGAAGATCGCCATTATGAGGGGCGCGACCACTTTTACGGGCTGTTGATGGACAGTGACGGCAATTCGATTGAAGCGCCTGACGGGGACAGGCTCACCACGAAAGAGTGTTTCGATTTTCTGTTGGATATCGCCCAACGTGATAAACTCGCCAATGTTGTTTGTTTTGGAGGTTCCTACGATGCTTGTCATATGCTCGCATTCGGACTGTCAAAAGACGCCATCGGAGAATTGCTGTCAAAATCGCTTACGCGGCGTGCTTACGTCGATATCACTCTATCAGATCGGGGAACTGGCGGTCATGCCACGGGAGGGCGAAACGATTATCGTATTGAATATCGACCCCGTAAAAGCCTCACAATTTGGCGGTTTGACCATGGGGCTGACAAATACCGCGCCCACGAGCGAAAAGACGGGAGGATCGAATGGAAACTGAACCCAGAGGCACGAGTGACATTGTGGGATGTATGGGGCTTCTTTCAAGGGAGCTTTCTAAGCGCGTTGGACAATTGGTTGCCGCACGATATGGACTACCAGTTTGTCAAACAAATGAAAGCTGGTCGGTCCACGTTCGCGCGCACCGAATTTCCGGAGATTCGACGATATACGTCAGTGGAATTACGATGTCTGGTGTCAATGATGGAAAAGGTCCGCGATGCGATACGTTCACTTGGGTTGACGATCAGTAGGTGGGACGGCGCGGGCGCTATCGCTGGCGCGATGTTTAAGAAACACAATGTGAAGGAACACATGGCGAAGTCTCCTGATGACGTGTTCACGGCGGCGTGTCACGCTTACGCGGGAGGACACATAGAGGCGATGAAACTAGGATACCACAAGGGCAAGGTATATCATTACGATGTCAACTCCGCTTATCCGCACCAGTTCCGCAAGCTTCCATCACTCTTACATGGACGGTGGGAAACCGGATCGGATGGTCTACCGTCAAGCGATTTCACGCTTGTTCGCGTGGCGTTTCATTTCCTGCCTGGACGCCCATTTTACCCGCTATTCCATCGAAGGCACGACGGCACCATCTTATACCCTGATCGAGGAAGCGGATGGTATTGGAAGGCAGAATACGACGCCGCCAGACGATACGCCGATGAATTTGGTCATTACACCTTTGATGCGCTTGAATGGCATACTTTCCGAGTAGATCACGTCCGGACCAACGCGCGACCCTTTAGCTGGATTGAGGATATGTATGCGCAACGCAAACAACTCGTGGAAGACAGTAAACGCACTGGCATTCCAAACGGGGCGGAAAAGACGATTAAGCTTGGTCTCAATTCGTGCTATGGAAAAACAGCGCAGCAAGTGGGTGCGCGCGTCAATAAAGGTGAATTACAACCTCCCGCGTATTTCCAACTCGAATGGGCCGGCTACGTTACAGCGGGTTGCCGTGCTCAGCTTATGCTCGCCGCGCTGGAAAAACCGAATGCGATTATTTCGTTTGCGACAGACGCTCTTTTCTCAAGCGAAAAGCTTGACCTTCATACTCCAACTGAAAAAACCCTTGGCGCGTGGGAGATGAAAATCCACGATGGTATGACCATCATCATGCCGGGAGTGTATTGGTTGCATGACGGCGACGCCATAGAACACTTCTCTCGCGGCTTCGATAAAACCACGATGTCCGATCCTCAACTCGTGCATCGCGCGTGGTCGCGGGGCGAAATTGAAATCAACGTGACACAAACGCGCATGATTACATTGGGCGTGGCGCACATGTCCGTGAACTTCTGGAAATTGCGCGGGATATTCGTGAGCGCGCCACGCGCGTTAAAAATCACAGGTGAAAACTCGAAGCGGGAACCGATCGATATTATACGGCTTTGCCCGCATCACGGCCTTGTGAACACACGCCCGCGCGTATTGGACGAAGACATGGACGTGTCGCTGGACGCGTTGATGTCGGCACCGTTCAAGATAAAGTTCCTGCCCACGCCAGAAGAAACCGACTTCACGGACGCGGGCGCCCAATCGTTCTTTTTGAACAGTCAGGAAAGCGCGGACGCGTTCTTCGTTTGATCTACCCCATGCGAGCCGCCGCCTTCCTGGTCGCGAGGATACCATCACACGGGAAACACTTGAGCGCGATCGGATGGACGTCATACGGAACGAATACGGCGGGCGGCGGAAAGATTGAGATGGCAACGCCGATCGTCATATTGAGATCGCTTCCCGGCGCGGCGGCCCCGCCGCCGATGTTATAGAGCGGGGTGCCATTGGCGCCGACGAAATTTCCATCCACGCTCGCGACAACGCCCGCGCCGCCGTTCGTGTCGGTTCCACTGAAACCGTTATTCGCCAACCAACTGTCAAGCACGGGCCTCTGGCGCCCAATGCCCACGCCGTAGGATGTGCTAAATACGTCCGTGCCAACGATTGTATATTCCACGTAAAAATTGCCGATCGAGCGCGCCACGCCCGTTTGAATGAGCCCGCCTCCCGTGAAGTTCGCGATGTAGGGCGTTTCCAGGCTCACATCGCCGACGATGCTGGAAGCGTCCAACGGGTTTGGAAAGCCGGAAAAATCCGGCCAGCCCGGAAAGTAACCGCCGGGCGGTGTGAGCACGAATTTATCCTGCCCCGTGTTCACTTTGATCACACACGCGTTGCCTTGCACCGTGAGATATAGCGGCGTCCGCCGCGCCGTTTGCAGTCCCGGCGGCGTGCCGGATGGATAGGGGATGTTGTCTCCGCTGAAATCCGCGCCATCGCTCGCGTTGTTCGTGATGACGTAGCCTGGGAACGCGGCGGGCAAGCCTTGCCACAATGGGGAGTAGGGCGTGCCGTCTCGAAACACGATCGCCGCCCATAGGTTCGTCGTGAGTGTTTGACCTACCGCCATCGCCATGCCTATGCTTGTTCACGCGAGCGTAGGGAAAAAGTGCATGGCGATCAATCCTGGCCCGTCGTTGACCAACGTAAGCGGGCAGAACATCTACGCGGTCATCAACGCCACCATTCCGCCCGAAGGGCCGAAGGCGATACCGCAAACCCTGGATTTCATCAGCGCCAACACGGTCCTGGTCGATTTCACCCTGGCGTTCTCGCAAGGCCGTATCACGGCGATACAGACGCTATGGCTGGACAATTCCGCGAATGATCAGCCGGTTCAGATCACGGTCGAAGGCACCCAACAGATCATCACCTTCCCGGCGGGCGCTCAGGGCACCATCCCGATCATCGCGGCGAACCGGCCGAAGTTCACCTGTGTGACGAACGGCGACGTGGCGCTGCAATCGGTTTGGCTCAATGTCCCCATGCCGCAAGCCCTCTGGTTTCCGGCTCAGGGCGCGGGGACCGTCGCCGCCGCCGCCGCTTCCACCAGCATTGCAGCGGGCGGCACGGCGCAAACGGTCTGGACGGCGGGCGCCGTGCCGAACGGAGGCGCCGTCGTGCTCAACCCGCTCGGCGCGTCCGAAAGTCTTTTCGTCGATATCGTGCAACCCGCCACGGACGTTTCGCCCGCCGTGAATGGCACGACGGTGGAACTTCCGGCGGGGAGCGATTTCATTATTCCGCCGGGCTTCCAGGGCGCGGTGTATGTCAACGCCGTCACCACGGGGCATAAATTCGTGGCCTATGGCGTGGGGACGGTGGCGGTATGACCCGGCGGGGCGAAGCCCGCGAGGGTCCAGACCTTAAGTTGGGGCGCTCGCGCCAAGGGGTTGCCGCGCCATGAGCAATCCTCCGCAAACCGGCCCTGGCGCGTTTGGCGCGCCCCCCAGGCCCGGCGGCGGCGGCGGCGGCGGCGGTTCGGGCACGCTCACCAAAATTGTCGCCGACGCGCCTCTGACGGGCGGCACGATTGAAACCAGCGGCACGCTTGGCCTCGCGATCGGTTCCGGTCTGACGTTGGCGGCGGGCACGCTGGAAGCGACGGCGGTTTCGTCCGAATGGACGGCGGGCGCGGTTTCGTCCCTTGGCGCTGGGCTTTCACTGCCGCCCGCGTCGCCAACTTCGTTCAACCCGTCCGACAAAAATTCCGCCGTCACCCTATCGAATGGCGATCAGACCGCGACGGCGCCGTCATCGTTTTCCAACACGTGGTGCGGCGTGCGCGGCACCACGTTCCTGTCATCCGGCAAGGTCGTGTTTGAAGTCACCTGTAACGCGGCGGACGGCTCTAACGGCTTCGTGTGGGGCGTGGCGAATGCCTCGTGGAATTTGAGCGGTGTCTATCTCGGCGAAGACGGCGACGGCATTGGGTTTCAGGAAGGCGTCGGCAACGTCTATTTCAATGGCACGACGGAAGTAAGCGACGTCTCCTGTTATTACAACGCCACGCCCGGCACGGACACGGCGATGGTGGCGATTGACTTCACGCAATCGCCGCCGCGATTTTGGTTTCTCGGCCCTAGCAACAATCAATGGAACGGTTCGGGCACCGCGAACCCGGCGACCAACACGGGCGGATTGTCGCTCAATATCACCGGTCCGCTGGCGCCCGCCTTCGTGCTGCACAACGGATCGAGCGCCGACGAAGCGACATTGAACACAACGGGCTCATTCGTCAACGTGATCCCTTCCGGGTTCGCGGCGTGGGACAGTGAATTTCCCGGCACCGCGTTGAGGCCCAATTGGCAGGCGGGCACGGTCGAAGCGATCGGCACCGGCCTGACCATCGCGGCGGGCGGCACGTTGGAAGCGACGGCGGTTTCGTCCGAGTGGACGGCTGGCGCGGTTTCGGCGTTAAACGGGCTGGCGATCAATTCCGGCACGATTGAACCCGTCGTGGGTTCCGGTCTCGCGATCAATTCCGGCACCATCGTCAACACCGAGACACAGGAATGGTCAGGCGGCACGGTGAGCGCGGTGGGCTCGGGCCTGACGATCGCCGCTGGCGGCACGATCGAGGCGGTGATACCGCCGTCCGGCAACACGTTTCAATCCGCCACGGTTCTCGGGGGATCAGCGATCGCGCTGACCACGACCACCCCGGCCAATATCACTTCGATATCGCTGGAAAATGGCCAATGGCTGGTCTATGGCGCGGTTTTTTATGAGAATGATTTGAACAATACCCAGGTAACCCGAACCGAGGCGTGGACATCGGAAGCGTCCGCCACGGCTCCCACGAGGCCCAACAATGGGGCTGTCGCCGACAATGGTTTTCCTAGCACGACGTTGGCGGCGGCGAATATCTATCCGGCGGGCGTTCCATCTCTTACGGTGGGCGTTCAAATGATTAATGTGACGAGCGGCCCCACCACGGTATATCTTTCAACCGCAGCGATTTTTGACGTGTCCACCTTATCGGCTTACGGTTTCATTGGCGCCGTTCCCTTGAACTAGGTTTTGGAGGTCGCATGTCGTTTCTCAATCCTGACAAGATGTTCGCGTCCCTGGTCAACGCCATGGGGTTGAAGCCGGACCAAATTCAGACTTTCGTGACGGAACTGGTAACAGAGTTGCGCGTGATGAAAGCGGAGCGGGAAGCGTTCAAGCCCGCCGCGTCGCGCGCCTACGCGGATGTCACGGACCGGCTCGCCCGCGTGGAGAACAAGATTGACGCGCTGATGATGTTGTTGCACGCTCGCGGCGTTTCGATCAGTCCCCCCAAACCCAACGGAGCAAGTCATGTCGGAAACCCAGACGCCGCCGGTTCCAACCTCGGCGGAAGTGGAAGCGAATAACGCGTCGGCCGCGCCGTCCGGCGACGTGCCGGGCTGGGTCGCGCAACTGCAAAACCTGTTAGCGTCCGTCGAAAGCAGGGTGACCCAGGTGGAAAACACCGTTGGCGCGCTGGCGCCGCTCTTGCCGGTGATTGAAACGGTTGTAGCAGCCGCCGCGCCGGAGGTCGCCGCGCCCGTCGCGGCGGGCATCGCCGCCGCCTCTGGCGTCGCGGGCGTGGTGGACGATCTGTTGACATCGCTCAATCAACACTTCGGCGCGAAGCTCGCGGGCCAGATTAAGTTGCCCGCCGCCGGAGCGGCCAGCGCCGCGAGTTCACAGTGAGGCGTCTCGCGCGTCGCGCCATCGGCGCGCTCTTCGCGCGACGCCGCCGACGCGGCGGCCTCTTGGCGCGAGCGTCCTGATATGGACCCCGAAGGCGTCCTGGTGGAAAGCGCCACCAGTGACGCGGACGTGGAGATCGCGCGCATCGAGGCGGAAAAAGACATCGCCTTGGCTGAAATCCACACGGAAAGCAATGAGGCGCGGACAGAAGCCGTGCTTGAAGCGCAAGCTGAGACTGACGACGGAAGGGATGTTGAATGGCTGGTAGCGGAACTGGCAGGCTTGCGGGGCTCGCAAGAGACGCACGCGGCAGAATTATCAGCAGTAAGGGAGCAAGTGGCCTTGTTACAGACAGCACAGGCGGAGACGGCGGGCCTTCTGGCGGGCCTGATCCTGAGCCAATCAACCCCGCCGCCGCCCTCGGACACACCGCCGGAGACGCCCCCGTCCGGCGAGGGAGACACGGCCCCCGAGGGAAATACGGTCCCCGAGCCTCCCGAGCAAGTAGTAGCGGACAAAACACCGAAAACGCCCGCGCGCCGTCCAATAGTGCGAATGTAACTACAATCCAGGCGAGTTTACGCGAAGTCCACGAATTTCTCGCCGCCATCTCTCACACGCCTGAGTTCGCGCTATCGGACGATGAAAGCAAGCGGCTGGCGGGCGCGTTGGTCAATGTGAGCAAGCATTACAAGGTGCCTGTCATCAACCCGAAATACGTGGCGTTGGCGACACTGGCGGGCGTGTCGTTTTCCATATACAAACCGCGCATCTCTGCCGTTCTATCAAAGAATAACGCTCGCAAGCCCGCGTCCACCAACAATACCGCGCCGAGTTCTGAAAAGCCCGCGCCGATGCCGTTAGCGGAGACGGCTCCGGCCGTGGAGGACTGGTTCGCTCAACCATCTGGAAATGCTTAAAACCCCCAACGACACGCAACGTCATGCCATTTACGGTATGACGGGCACGGGAAAAACAGTTTTCGGCTTGTGGTGTCTTTCGCAACGATCTTTCGACCGTATGCCATGGATTATCCTGGATTTCAAGCGTGACCCGACGATCGCGGATATTCCCCATGTGGATGAAATTGACGTTGGCGACCGCATACCTTCGCGGAAGGGCCTCTATGTGGTGCGACCGCACCCTCAGAAAGATAAAGAGGGGCCGATAACCGATTTTTTCTTCCGCGTGTGGGAAAAGGAAGGCACGGGGCTGTTCATCGATGAAAGCTATATGATCAACCGATATGATGAGGGGTTACGCGCCGTTCTCACACAAGGCCGGTCAAAACACATTCCCGTCATCGCGCTTACTCAAAAGCCGGTTTGGGTCTCGCCGTTCATTCACAGTGAAAGCGAGTTTAAGTCAGTCTTTTTTCTGCAAATGCCGCGTGATATCGATACAATACAAGAATGGCTTCCGCAGCGCGATAACAACGGTAACCGCGTCAATCCGGGCGGATTGCCGGATTATCACTCATACTGGTATGGCGTGCATGGTAGAGAGATCGCGCGCATGGGACCTTGCCCGCCAGAGCAAGATGTCCTGGACATATTCGATCGACGGCGCGTGAAAAAGTTCATTATCTAGGCTTGACACGGGATGGAATTTCAGTTCCGGTGCGCGGACTTCCCCCTGGAGCGCGCCAGTGAACAGTGAAAACATCCTCGGCATCAATGTGGCGAACGGGATCAGTATCCTGATCATGGGCGCTTTCGGCGCGCTCATCCTCGCGTTCATCCGCAAGGCGGTGACCGGCGGAAAAATGGGCGCGACGTCTTCCGGCGCGCGGGCGCCCGGCACGTGACCCGGCAGGGCGAAGCCCGCGAGGGTCCAGACCTTAAATTTGGGCGCTCGCGCCAAGTGACCGCCGCGCCATGAGCAACTTTTGCTACCGGGACGGTGGCACGGAGGTAAGCGCGCGAACCGCCGACGCCGCCAAGGCGCTGGTAGTTGAAATCCGCAATCCTCGGCACCGCGCGCGCACGACCGTTCGTATCACATGGAACGCCAAGGGCGTCGCGCGCATCGTGAAGGCGAAAACATGATCAAGCTGGATGATGTCATCAATCTCCGGCTTCTCTCGCATCCGCTCAATTGGGCAATCGTGATGACCACGCTGCTATTCGGCGCCATCGCGTGGCACATGATCTTGTCTCAAATGTCGCCTTCCGGGGCGCAAGTTTCACCAGTCGCCAGTTAGGGATAACGTCACATGATGGCAATGGCCGCGTCGCAACCGAACATCAACGACGTTGACGCGCAAATCACCGCGCTCATCCTCAAACAGGGCGAGGATATGACGCAACCCATCGCGTCGGGCTCGCTGGTGCCCAACGGTTCCAACAACACCGTCAACGTGCCCATGCGTCTCGTCGGTTTGACGCGCGGTTTCATCGTGAAGATCGTGGCGTCGTTCTCCAACACGTCCGCGTCGCACACGGGCGTGTTGACGGAGTTCGGCCCCGCCAACATCGTCAGCAACTTCACGGTCACGGACCTGGACAACTATCAGCGCGTCAACACGTCCGGGCTTCACATCAACGCGCTCAATTCGATTAAGGAAGGGTTCCCCTTCGGCGCCGCGATCCTGCAAAGCGCCACGGACAGCCCCGTCGCGTATGGGGACAATTATGGTGTCATTTCGGCGACCACGCCCATTCCAGAAGACGCGGAAAGCACGCCCGGCACCGGAACGGTGCAAATGTATTATTGGGTGCCGTTGGCCTACGGCAAGCGCGATCTTCGCGGCGCTCTTTATACTGGCGTCGTCAACGCTACCGCCTACATCGCCTTCACGCTCAACCCTACGCCCGTGGTATATTCCGGTGACGCCACTCTGGCCGTCTATACTTCGGGCGGTGCCGCTGGGTCCATTACTTACACCAACGTCACCTATACGGTCTATCAGAACTACATAGACCAAATCCCGAGATATACGGGCGGCAAGACGCCCGGCGCGCCGATCCTGCCCCCGGTGTCCATGCGGACGCAATACCGGCTCTTCAACACGTCGCTGTCGGCGATTTCCGCGAACCAGGATTTCCCAATCCCGTTCTCCAACTTCCAGTCGTTTCTGTCGGCGTATCTGATCTATGATCAGGCGGGCATGCTCAACCCAGGAACCGATATCAACGCGTGGAAGATCGCCGCCGCCAACACGTTGCAGTTCCAATACCTGGACCCAATCACGCAATCGTTGCGCACGCGCATACGATTGATGATGGACGTGCCAACCGGCGCCTACTGGTTTGACTTCCGCGACGCGCCGATCAACACCAATCAGGCGGGCAACATGCAAATCCTGTTGAACCCGTCGACGGCGGCGGCCGGGTCTCAGGTGCTGGTCATGTGGGAAAGCTTCGCCGACGTCAACACCATCCTGGGCGCTCAGTCGCTGCCAGCATCTTAACCCCAAACCCGAGGGCACGCGCGTATGTTAGGCAAGATGATGGATACAATCTCGAAACCATCTGGCGGCATGACATACGCGCAACTCGCCGCCGCCACCATCTTCGTGATTACCGTCGCGCTGGCGTGGCGACAGGTTGTCGCCTACATTCTAAGAGAGGTTTGAACAATGAACTGGTCGCACCTGATCGTGTTGCTTGTCGCCGTGGTCGCTGGGTATTGGCTTGGCGGCAAGTTCCCAGGTTACCTGACGAAGGCGACTGGCGGGATTGTAAGCGGCTGATATGCCAACGCTTAGCGCACCAGCCGCGCCAAGCGTCACGATCAACAACACGGCTTATTTGTTCTTCGTGCTCTTCGGCGCGTTCATCGTGTTCATCACGATACGCGGCGATTTGCCGAAATGGCTGGGCTTACTCGGACTGGCGGGCAGTCCGAGCGGCGGCACGACCACCGCGAACACCACGTCCGCCAACGGCCCGCCAACGCCGCCATCAACCCCGAACCTTTTGGGCAATGCCTCTTCGGACGCTTCCAGTGCCAACACCTATGGCGGCGTGATCTCCACCGCGACGCCAAATAACAGTCTTGGGGTGGACGCGGGAACGTGGGATACGGGAGGCGTGTGATATGCCGTTTGTCCTGATCGCGCTTGGTCTTTTGTTCCTGGTGGTCGCCGTGCAAGGCACGCAAGGTAGTCTGTTCACCTTGCTAAAGTCTGAATTTGTCGGCACCAATTCGTTCATCCCATGGGTCGCCGCTTTCGTCATCCTTGGGCTCGCGGGTTACATCAAACCGATCCGCCCGCTGGCGCACGCGTTCCTGGCGCTGTTGTTCCTCGTGCTCGTGCTGGTCAACGGCAAGGGTTTCTTCGCGCAGTTCAACAACGCGCTGAAAAACCCCATGGCGCCCGCCGTGACGCCCTCCGCGCCGTCACAGAGCGCCGTCGCGTCCGGCGCGGTGGCGAACCCTCTTGCGGCCTTGAACCCTTCGGGCATATCGTCCAATCAATCCGACGCCCTGGCGACAAGCCCCTACACCCTCGCACCAGGACTGTTCTAGTTCCGGCCGCGTAGCACGAGGAAGAAAGCGTAATGTCCGACAACCTCATCACGGGCCTGATTTCCGTTCTGATCGCTCTGGTGGGGCTGGCCTCCCTGTCCGTCATCCTGTCACCCAAGGCGCAAACGTCACAGGTGCTACAGGCGGGCTCGCAGGGGTTCGCGGCCGATCTCAACGCGGCGACGTCGCCCGTCACGGGTAGCTCGGGGAGTTCCCTGACGATGCCCACGCTTTCCATGCAAGGCGTCTGACACATGGATATGGCCCTCATCCGCAAGCGCCGGGTAACCGGCACCGTCGCGAGCGAAGGCGGCGACGTGACCGGCGGACCCTCGGGTATCGGCTGGTCCACGCATAATCCGATCGCCGCCCAGGAGGCGCCGGAATACTACCGCCCGGTGTGGCACGTGGGCCATTTGGTCTACCAGGGCGGTGTGCCCGCGCTGCGGCGGGCCTCCCTCACGGGAGGCGGGTTCATCTATGAGCGGGACTACGCGGGCCGCGAGGGGCCGTCCTGGCAACCCTACGCTACTCCCGTGACGTCGCAGGTTGGGTCCGGCACGTTGCCATCCCGAGCTAACTTTCTAACCGCCCTCTTCGGGGGAGCGGTGGGAGCAAACCAATGAGTAGCGGCGTAGCCCAAAACATTCCGGACGTGGAAGCAAACAATCTGACCGTGCTCGGCGTCGTCATTTTGAACGGTGGAACGATCGTGGGAGTGAACGCGATAGGAGCCGGTCTCACGCTCAACGCGGGCGGCACGCTGTCCCTGGCGACCATCCCCGCCGGAACCCTCATGGGCAATCCCGGCACCGTCGCCGCCGCCGCCGGAGAGATCGTCGTTGGCACGAGCCTCGCGATCACGTCCGGCACCCTCGCTGTAACGTAAGGCTGTCGCGATGGACGAGATTTGGGGTTACATCAAGGAACATCCGTTGATCATCGCGCTTGGCCTCGGCGCGGTGGTCATCCTGTATCTCGTGATGTCCAACTCAGGCGGAGGCGGAGGCGTCGCCGCGTCATCCAACGATATCGGCGCCAATGAAGCCTCACTCGCGGGCGCCGAACTGTCGGCGCAGTCGCAGGAACAACAAATCACGTCGCAGGCCACGGCGCAGCAAAACCTCGCCGATACCCAGGCGAGCTACGGGCTGCAACTGGCGCAAATCAACGACAACGCGACAACGACCCAGGACAATACCGCCGCCGCCGTGTCGGTTGATCAGATCACCGCTCAGGCTCAGGAGAGTGATGAAAGCATCGCCGCTTCGTTGCAATCGTCACTGGCTCAGGTCGGACTTGGCGCCGACCAGATACAGGCGAACCTGCAAGGGCTGGAAAGCAACAATCAGACTTCAACCGATATCGCGTCCATCGCGGCGGGCGAACAGGATCAGATCGCCAACTATAACGAACAGACGGAACTTGGCATCGCCAACATCCAGGGTCAGGTCAGCATCGCCAATGTCAACGCGGTCGAGGGACTTGGCATCGTGCAATCGAACAATTCCGCGTCCATCGCCAACACCGCTTCCAACAACGCGCTGACCGGCAGCGCGATCAGTTCCATCGCGAGCTTGTTCTAATGTTCAATCTGTTCAATATCGACGGCAAGGCGCTGCTGCCGATCGCGCTGGCGGTGTTGGCTGCTTTCGGTGTGTATTGGCTTTATACGAAGTCACAGGCCAATCAGGCGGCGACGGCGGAAGCCAACGCCAACGCCACGGCGCTAAACGCGGAAGGCGGCGGCGAGGATACGGCGGACCAACAACTGGCGACGCTTGAGGCGTTGTTCGGCGGCGGCTCTACGACCACCGACACCACGCCAACCGATCAGACGGTGTTGTCCGCCCCCGGCACCACGGTAACCGGGGCGGGCACGACGACAACGACCACCACGCCAGCGGCGCCAACCACGTCGGGCAGTTCAACCGGCGATACGACGGTCAATCAGGTGTGACATGGGTAGTATATCGCAAATTCTGATCCTCGCGTTGCTCGCGCTCCTGGTCGTGTTCCTCTGGCAAAAAGTCCGGGGCGGAGGGCAAATGTCATGACAAATGACACGAAAGCGGAGATCGTGCTTGTCGCCGTCGCGGCCGTCGCGGTGCTATGGCTCTGGCACAACAACACTCAGGCCACGGGCGACAGCGGGTTAGGCGCGTTTCCCTCGTTCTCGCTCAACAACCCGCAGGCCGCGCCGGGCGCCGTCAACTTCGATATACCGGCGCCAACAGCCGGTTACGATCCGACCATCAACCTGCCCGCGTGGAACCTGCCATCCTTCACGTTGCCAATGGCGGCGGGCTCGCCGTCTTCGTGCGATTGCTCGCAACAGACCGATCAGGCTTTCGGTTCCAACTCCGACCTGAGTTCATGGCTTAACAGCACGCTTGACCCGGCGACAATGGCGGCTCAGGCGTCGGACTGGTATTGAGGTAACACCATGGCCAACAATGTCCATCACACCTATTCCTACGGCGCGGCGGCGTCCGGCGACATGCACCAGCCGCCCACGGCCTTGCGCATGAACCCCGGCCGCGTCTCGCTGCACCCCCTCCAACGCCAGGGCAAGGTGTCCGCCACGGGCGGATACGGCTCGCAGTCGGCCCAGGGCTTTAACGGCCTGGGAGGCGATTTCCCCGCCTCAATCGTCAACATGAACCTGCCTCCCACGGTGCCGATCACGAATGGCGACATGGAACGCTTCGCGATCTGACGCGGCGTAAAAGGCTGTCATGTGTCAGGCTTCACGTCCCTTGAACAACTTGTCCAGAATTTTGAAAGTTCTGGCGGCGACTATTCGGCTCAATCGCCAACAACATCGGCGAGCGGGGCGTATCAGTTCATCACGGCGACGTGGCAGCGTTTTCTCATCGCCATTGGCGGCGACGTCGCGCGATATCCCACGGCCGCGAGCGCACCGCCCGCCGTGCAGGATGCTGTTTTCGCGCAAGCCGTCCAGACGTCGGGGTTGTCGTCCTGGACCTGTCCAGGCTGCGACACGGCGCTGTCCAATTACGTCGCCGCGAACCCCTCCGTTCTCAGTCTCCCAACCTTGAGCGCGTCCGGCTCAGGCGTGCCGGGTTCCACGAGCACGGTGGCGGGCACGACGCCGCTGGCGCCGACGAATGGGTCCGGCACCACGGGGACGCCATCTGACACCACGGCGTCCGGCGCGGCGGCGCAGGATCAGGGCTGCGGCCCCTGGTATTTTCCCACCACGTGGTTTTGCGCCCTGGGCAACGCCCTGTCCGCTTTCGCCGCGCGCGGCGCGTTGCTTATCCTGGCCGTGGTGTTTATCTTCGGCGCGCTCGTGCTGTTCGGGCTCAAGTCAGGCATCGGCGTGGAAGAAAGTCAGGGGTCATAGATGGATGAGCCAAGCGTGGCGGCGATAGCGGGGTGTGTTCTTGGCGTGGTCACGACCGTTTCAACCGTCATCAATAACTACATGACGTATCGGCTCAAGGTCCAGGCGATCGCCAATCACGATCTGAGCGCGTCCAACGCCGTCGCGTTGCGAGTGGTCAGCGAGAGAGTAGACGGCCATTTGTCCAAAATGACTGACATCGTAGCAGTTTCCGTGAAAGCCGATCAGGTCAGGGCACTCAATGGCGACCACTGACAACGATACGTTCGATCTGGCCCAACTCATGGACGATCTACAAATCGACGAAGGCCGCGAGCTTCTGCCCTATACAGACACCATGGGCAAAATCACGATCGGCGTCGGCCGCAACCTGACCGATCGCGGCATCACGGACGCGGAATGCGACGCCATGCTGGCGGACGATATCGCGCTCGTGTGTGGCGAACTGGACAAGTCCCTGTCCTGGTGGCGCCTCATGCCCGCGCCGCGACAACGCGTCCTGGCGAATCTCTGCTTCAACATGGGCCTGACGAAGCTGTTGGAGTTCACCACGTTCCTGTCCCTCATGCGAACCGCTCAGTTCCATGCGGCGGCGTCCGACCTACAGGGGACCGCGTGGTATGGCGAAGTGGGCCAGCGGGGGCCGCGCACCGTCGCGCGTTTGCTCAGCGCGTGAAGTCATGTGGAGACATGCCGTCGCATGTCATGTGGAGACATGCCGTTGCATGATGATCAGAACGCCTTCCGGGCGGGGCTAGGAGCGGCATTCCTGGCGCTCATCTTCCTGGGGATACTGGGAACCCTGGTGCGCCGCGCCGCGTCCATGGCCTACCAGGAAGGCCGGGAAGACGCATACGCGCGCGGCTGGATGACGGGTTTCGCCTATGGCAGGGAAGAGGCGGAGCGGGAGACGGCCCCCGCTCCCGTTGATAAAGAAGATTAGTCGGACGGCGTCAGTTCCGTGATGGCATACGTCGAATAATCCTTGCCGCGCGATACCGGCAGGCGCGTGATCTGATACCATTTCCCCACGTAAGTATCATCCGGATAGGCTTTCGCCATTTCGGAGCGGAATACCGTGGTCCAGGTGAACAGCCGCGCCTCGCCGTTGCTCGATTTGATCGTTGACGCGAAGTGGTCACCCTTGATCTTGCGCGGGCGCGGGTTGCCGTTTTCGTCCAATAGAGGCGACAGAATGCGAACCTTGTCCACCATCTGACAAACGAACGCCTGTCCGGGCGGAACCTCCAACATGGGGACGGAAACATACTTCGCCACGGCGAAACCGGGCGGCAGGCTACGGCCAAACTCCACGTTGGTTGAAACCTCCCGCGTATCAGCCCGTGCCCGCATGGGGAGGATTTCGCCCGTCTGTTCGTCGATTTCCTCGCGCGGGGCTGTTCTGGTCGCTGATCGTGCCATTGGTGTTACTCCACATATTTTCGCGCAAAAGCGCGCGATCGCGCATTTTGAAGTTGTTTTGTAGGAAATTGCACGTTACAACGTGTTCATGCCAACCGGAGCGACCGGACAGGCGAAAAGGATGAATGAGATGGCTGAAACGTATGAAATGGTTTTACGCTCGAAAGCGTTGGTTGAGTGTTATGAGTTCTGGTCAAGCCCCGCTCGGCTTGTCGGATCAGATGACGACCGCGCTCAGGCGTTGCACATGAGAGAATGCGCCCTGCGAGAGCTTCACTACCTGGAGTCGGATCAGATGACGACCGCGCTCAGGCGTTGCACATGAGAGAATGCGCCCTGCGAGAGCTTCACTACCTGGACAGCTCCCTCGCGGGAGGAACGCGCGAATGTTAATGGCCCTCGCGGCGCTCGTGCTCGCGATCTACCTTCTCGCGCGTATCGCCGCCTTCGCCGCCCATGTGTTCCTCTACGTGGTCGCGGCGCTCGTGTTTTGCGTCGGGTTGACCGCGCTCACCCTGGGCATAGCGCACGGACAAACCCTCCAATATCGCATCCAGGCGGCTTCCGCGTTTCAGGCGCGCGCCAACACGATGCGATCGAACAACACCGCTAACCAAGCCTACCTACTCACCAGGAGAATGTGCACATGCAATATCACATTGACACAACGCCCCTTGATTACGTCGCCGATTTTTGGCACGCGCTAGGAGCCTCGGCGCTCCCCCTCACGGTCGCCGCCGTCCTGGTGTTCCTGATCGTGCGGGGCCTGCGGAGCGCGTTCAAGTGACGCCGCGTCACTATCGCGCGAAGGCGCGATGCGGCGTCACCAGCCGTAAGGGGTTACCGCTGTGAGCTCCCAGCCCGTGTTTGAACAGACGCGCGAAATCTCGGGCGGCACGATCGAAGAATGCTTCCACGGAGTGTCCGACCACTTGTGCGAGGCGCTGCGGAAGGATACGACGCTGAAATATACGTCGCAGGGCCGCTTCGCCATGATGGAGGGCGTTGTTCATTACGAAATGACAGTGAAGTTCACACCACACGAAAGGTCAGGCACGGCATGATATCCTTCCATCTCAGAGACCGACGCGAAGGAAATCTATCGTTTCTCAATCAGGAGTATCCAAATGTCGCAATTGATAATCAACCGAAGGGGTGAACACGCCCGCGTCACCAGCACCACGGACGGCGGCGTCACGCTGCAAACGTCCGTGCGATACGACGCGATCACTGACACGCCCGCCATGGCCTCGGCTAACCTGTATATGGACAGGCGCCAGGGCATCGCGCTCGCGCTTGAATTGTGCGACGCTCTGGGGCTGGCGTGTGAGGTATCACGCGGCGAAAGCGCCGTCAATCTAAATCGCAAGGTGTCGTACCTGCGACCGATTGGAGGAGCCAATGTTTGAAATCGCGCTCGCCGGGTTCTCGTGCTACGCCGTGGGCGTGGCGTGCGGATGGTTCGTTGGTCATATGTTCGGAGTGTTGGACGGGATGACGCGACAGTATATCAAGGATATGGAACGCGAGGCGAAGACCTATGCGGCGTCGCCGAAGTTTCACCCTTGGGCGCCGGAGGATATGACGAACCGAGGTCCATACTTCACTGATACGCCATCGGAATATTAACACTTCTTCTGACTTTCGCACAGCCCCGCTTCGGCGGGGTTTTTCTTGCGTTATGCACGTGCGCAGACGTTGACTTATGCACAGGTCGTCGCGCGTTGTGCGAAAGTGTATTTATGCACATGTTGCGAATTGGAATCGAATGCGGACACCTACGTGGGG
>Ga0182015_10002974_pt1 | contig 19615 bp, 11 predicted proteins | sample 712P3MmetaG_FD_120478 | JGI IMG/M metagenome (GOLD analysis project Ga0182015, IMG submission 120478) | Permafrost microbial communities from Stordalen Mire, Sweden - 712P3M metaG | ecosystem: Environmental > Terrestrial > Soil > Wetlands > Permafrost | place: Sweden: Stordalen | collected...
AAAACGTTCCGGGTCGACAAAGTAGTCTTCGTCCAAAACACCCGCCGCAATCAATGGCTGGACCTCGGCGAGAGCGCCCTTGGCCACCAGGATTCCCGCCTGGTCGGCGAGCTGGTGGATTTGATGGCGGGGTAAGCTGCGAGAATGATATTCGAGGGAAACGATGAAGATTCAAATCCCGGATGACCTCGCACGTGGTCTGGAGGGAATTGCGGCCGCCCAGCAGAAGAGCGTGGAGCAGGTGGCGCTGGAGGGTTTGCGTTCTCTCTTCGATAAAGCGAGTTCGCCCGAAGCCGTATTGCGAGCCGTTCGGGAACTGCCTCATCCAAGCGCCGCGGCAGTCGATGATCTCGACGCCGCGATCGCAGCTGGACGGCTGCCAGTGCGCGACCAAGGCGCGTCCGACATGGGGTCGCCGGAGTAGCAGCGAATTCGGACGCTGAATAGCTTTTCGATCGTTGCGCCGGAGGGTGCGCCGCGAGACCATCCATCTCGACCGCTCTAAGGAAAGTAAAACTCAGTGGCGCCGGATCACAACTGGTCCCGCCGTCTTTCGGCGTGACTCACCCACTCGGTTTCGAGTCTCGGCGGCCGCGTTAGGGTTTGCATCACCACGCAAAACTGTTCCGTTTTTTCCTGCAATGCACACAGTTGCTCCGGCGTTGCCTCTGGCGCAGCAACATCAAAATGCACATGGATGCTCTCGAAGCCGACGGGCAAGTCTTTTGATATGCCAAGGGTTCCTCGAAGATCCAACTTTCCCTCCGCCGTGACCTCGATACATTCGGTTGGTATGCCCATAGCCGCGGCCACCATCTGACAGGTGATTTGGGCGCACGCCGCCAGAGCCCCCAGCAAAAGGTCTCCCGAACAGGCGCCGGTACCGCCGCCGCCGACTCCAGGGTGGGCCTCGGCCTGGTAAATGGCGCGCCCGAGGTCGACCGAGCAAGCCACTGGAACGCTCGTCTCGCCAGCTTTCGCCCGCAGGGTGATCTGCGAGGCCTGGGGGTCGCTGCGGTAGTGTTCTTTTAGCGGTTTCTGAAGCGATCGGAGATCCACGGCAGCCTCATTTCTTGCTCTGAGACATGCTAGCATCAGCAGAGGTAAAAATGCCCAAATTCGTAATCGAACGCGAAGTTCCAGGAGCCGGAAATCTGTCGGATGCCCAATGGCAGGCCTTGTCCCAAAAGTCGGTGAACGCTTTGAGGGGCATGGGTTGCGAGATCCAGTGGCTCCATAGCTACGTGACCGGCGACAAGGTGTACTGCGTGTACCTCGCTCCCGACGAGGCGACCATCCACGAACACGCGCGGCGCGTAGGCATTCCTTCCAATCGCGTCTCCGCCGTGCGCCGGCTCATCGATCCGGCCACCGCGGAATAACCGCTGTCGTTCCGGTGCGCTAACAGGAGGAAGGTGCGGTCTCGGGCAGCAGAGCTTCCTCGATGGCCTTCTCCACCGGCATGGCCCAACCTTCTAACCAGGCCGTCGCGCCCGCGGCGTTGGCCAATGCCTGCCTGGCGGGATCCAGGATGGCTTCGAGTTTGGCATGTTCAGCGGGCGTCAGCGGAGCACCGATATTTTGGCGCAACGCAGCCGCTGCGCCTGCCAAACGCAACGAACGCTCCGTTTGCAGTTGAGCCGCCGCTGAGGCCGCGAAGCACTCCAGCAGGCGCGCAATCCCGCGCTTATGTTCCAATTCCTGAAAAAGTTTCAGGCTTTCCCGGTGCAGGGCGTGAGCCGCGGAAATATTCCGCTGTTCCCTCGCCAAGGTTCCCAAATCCGTCAGCGTGCCGGCAACGCCCCAACGGTCGCCAAGTTCCCGAAAAATTGCCAGGGCCTGTTCGTACAACCCCTGTGCGGCGGCCGAGTCACCCTGATCCCGGGCGACATCGCCCTGAGAGTTCAGCGACCAAGCGACGCCTGTCCGATCTCCCAAACCTAAGAAGATTGAGAGACACTCCGCGTAAAGGGAGCGCGCGCGGGCGTAATCACCCTGCAATTTGACGACGCTTGCCAGGTTGCTGAGAGAACGGGCGACGGCCTTCTGGTCGCCCAATTCTCTCCACAGCGTCAGGCCTTCTTCGAACAGAGAGTGCGCAACTGTGACTTCACCCCGGTGCCGGGCGTTGACCGCCAGCCCGTTTAGAGAAACGGCGACGCCTTGCTTGTCACCTAACCGGCGCGCGATGTCCAGACTTTCGCTGAAGAGCGCATCCGACGAGGCATAATCCGCCTGCTCGCTCGCAAGCACACCGGCGACAAACGTCGCGCGCTCGCGCGTCTTGGTGGGAGCTGCCGCTACTGGCAGTTTCAGCAGCTTGCCCAGCCTGTCCCTGCCTTCGGCGAGAAACTCGCGCGTCTCCCAGAAGCGAAACAGGGCCGCGCAGAGACGCAAGCCCCACTCGGCATCTCTGGTTTTTGTCAACCATTCCAGGGCCGCGCGAAAATTGTCATGTTCCAGCGCGAAACGCTCCAGCCATTCCGCTTCGTCCGCGCCGCTGCGCTCGGTAGCCTCTTCTTCGGCCAGCACCAGGCAATAGGCGGCATGCGCGCGCCTCGTTAAGGCCTGCTCGCCGCTGGCCTCCAGTTTTTCAAGAGCGTACTCGCGAATCGTTTCCAGCATCAGAAAGCGGGATTCACCGTTGCGCTGCTCCACCTGCTGCAGCAGGCTTTTGTCCACCATGGACGCGGTTCCATCCAGCAGGTCCAAATCGAGATCGCCTTTGGTGTCGCAGACAGCTTCTACGCCTTCCAGATTGCTTCCGCCTACAAACACCGATAATCTTCGGAAAAGCTTCTGTTCGGCAGGACTCAGCAGATCGTGGCTCCAATCGATCGTAGAGCGAAGCGTCTGCTGCCTCTGCGGCAGGTCCCGCGCGCCGCCCGTCAATAACTGCAACCGGTTGGCCAGCCGCGTCAGCATGGAGGCGGGCGAAAGAACTTTGACCCGCGCGGCCGCCAGTTCAATCGCGAGAGGCAGACCGTCCAACCGGGCGCAAATTTCGGTAACAGTGCGGGCGTTCTCCCGATTCAATTCAAAATCCGGCTTGGCCGCAACGGCACGTTGTACGAACAGCGCGATCGCAGGGTACCGTGACAGCGCCTCCAGCGAAAGCATGGATCTCGAATCCGGCAGCGCCAGTGGCGGCACCGGAAATTCCTGTTCTCCGTATACATGCAGGGCCGCCCGGCTGGTTACCACGATTTTGAGATTGGGAGCCATGGCCAGGAGTTCGGCCACGGTGGGCGCCGCCGGAGTGAGGTGCTCAAAATTGTCCAGCAGGAGCAGCATGGGCGGGTTTAACGAGTTCTGCAGATTCTTCTTGAGGATTTCGAGCGGCGACTGGCTTCCCGCCTCCCGGATTCCCAGCGTCTGAACAATCACCGAAGCGATCAAGCCCGGATCGGTTAGCGCAGCGAGCGGGACAAAATATGTGCCACCTGGAAAGCGGTCGCCCAGGCCATTCGCCACCTCCACCGCGAGACGCGTTTTACCGATCCCACCAGGACCGGTAACTGTGACCAGGCGCACATCGGGACGCATCAGGAGTTCCCGGGCGGCCGCTACTTCCTTCTCTCGCCCCACAAACCGGGTCCGCTGCACGGGAACGTTGGCTGCCCGGGCCTCCACGTGCTTCACTTCCACCTGCTGAATTGGTTTTTCCGAGAAGCGGTCGCGCATGGCTCCAAGTTCGCGCGCCAGATCTCGGGTGGAGGCGTAGCGCTTATCGGGCTCCTTCGCCAGGCATTTCTCGATAGCCCAACATAGCGGAGCGGGGATGTCGGGGTTTTGCACTCCAATTGGCTCGGCTTGATCCCGTAGCAGGGCCGCCATCGTCTCCGCTGCCGTGCTTCTCTGAAAGGGACGCTTTCCAGTCAGCATTTCGTAGAGCATCAAGCCGAACGAGAACTGGTCTGACCGGAAATCAACCTGGCCGCTGGCAGCCTGCTCCGGTGACATGTACTGCCGCGTTCCCAAGATCTGACCCGGTTCAGTGGCCGCCGGCTTCGTTGACCGCCGCGAGCCCCACTGCTGACCCGGTTCAGTGTGCCACACGGACATGTTGCCCGCCTCCGGCGGGTTATCGGCGGCTGGTGGCGCGATCTTCGCCAGGCCAAAGTCGAGGATCTTGACGAATCCGTCGTAGGAGACTATTACGTTTCCGGGCTTCAAGTCCCGGTGCGCGATGCCCGCTTCATGCGCCTTGGCCAATCCCTCGGCGATCTGCGCCGCGATTTCAATTACCCTTCGTATCGGCAGCAAGCCGACCAGAAGCAGCCCATCCAGCGTCGTTCCCTCGATCAGCTCCATTGCAATGTAGTGAGTGGAACCGTGCTGCCCGAGTTCGTAGATGGTAACGATATTGGGGTGGTTGAGGCCCGATGCCAAGCGCGCTTCCTGCTCGAAGCGGCGCAAGCGATCAGGGTCCGCGGAAAAGGCGGCGGGCAAAATCTTGACCGCAACAGCGCGCTCCAGACGGATGTCGAGGGCGCGATAGACTTCACCCATCCCGCCGGCGCCAAGCGGCGCGACGATCTCATAGGATCCGAGTTTGTCGCCCGGAGCGCATCTCGCCGAACTGCCGCTGGCGCCGCCCGGCTTGGGAGAGGGAAGAGTGCCGTAGCCTTCGGCTTCCGTAATGGAGTACGTTCTGACCGGCTGCTGTATGTTCTTGAAACTCATTTCGCCGAGCGAATGGAACGACAGCGACAGTTTGTTGTGTACGTGGTCGTGAACACTTCCGGAAATGCAGATTCCTCCAGGCTCCGCGGCCGTCTGCAACCGCGCCGCGACGTTGACACCATCCCCCAGAAGGTCCTGGCCATGCAGCATGACGTCACCCAGGTTGATCCCGATTCGGAATCGCACCTGACGGGAGGATGGCAGCTGATCGTTTCGCGTGCCCATCGCAGCCTGGATGTCGGTCGCGCAGCGCACCGCTTCCACGGCGCTCCCGAACTCCGCCAGGATCGCATCCCCGGCCGTGTTGAAAACGCGTCCGCGATGCATCGCCACCAGGGACTCGAATACCTGCTTGTAGCTCCGAAAGGTCCTGAGCGTGCCCTCTTCATCGTCGCCCATAAGGCGGCTGAATTCGGCAACATCAGCCGAAAGAATCGTCGCTAGCTTTCGCTCCAGGAATTGCGCGTCCAGGCTGTTGGTTTCGTCGGGCATTTGCGTTGCTCCACGCTCGGACTTGCCGCGTATGATAGCACCACCGGGGGTAACGGCCAAACCGTAGAAGTGCCCGGCTGGCCTCCTCCACGGCTCCCGTTCAGACCAACCCGACGTTCCGTTCAATCGTCTTGATCACCGAGTCCATCTTTCCGTTCAATACCTGTTTGGCGACGCTCAGCGTGAAGCCTGCGACCGTATGCCACGGAACGTGCGACGGCAGCGACAGCGCGTAGGGATCCACCACCGCGTCCACCACCACTGGACCGCCTTTGTGCGCCAGCGCCTCGGCGAGCGCGTCCCTCACATCGCCTGGTTCTTCGATGCGGATGCCCTTCGCGCCCATCGCCTCCGCGACTTTGGCGAAGTTCGGGTTCTTGAAATCCACGCCGAACGGGACCACGCCGGCTTCCTGCATCTCGATGTTGACGAAATCGAGCGATTCATTGTTGAGAATGATCTGAACCACCGGCGTCTTCCGCTGGACTTGCGTCAGCAGGTCGCCGAGGCCGAGCATCGTGAACCCTCCGTCGCCGCACAGCGCGATCGTCTGGCGGCCGGGGTACGCCAGTTGCGCACCGAATGCGTTGGGAGCGGCATTGGCCATCGATGCCCATGAGAACGAGCCGAAGATCCGCCGGTTTGTCCCGCCCTTCAAATGCCGCGCCGCCCAGATGCAGGCCGTGCCCGTGTCCACAAAAAACATCGCGTCGTCGGACGCCAGTTCGCTCAGCGTGGCGGCCAGGAACTCGGGACGAATCGGCTTGATCCCCGGTCCTTTTTGGACGTAGTGTTGCAGAAGTTCGTGGAACGAATCGGTCTCGGCGACGTGTTTCTCGAGAAAGCGGCTGTCGGTTTTGTCGCCGATTTTGGCGAGCAGTGCGGTCACGGTCGACTTGATGTCGCCCACCAGCGCCAGATCAACGGCGGTTCTCCGTCCGATGTGTTTCGGGTTCCTATCGATCTGGACTTTCTTCACGTCATCGCCCGGCAGAAATTCCGAGAACGGAAAGTCGGTGCCGAGCATCAGCAGCAGATCCGCATCGTGAATGGCCTTATAGGCTCCGCCGTATCCCAGCAGGCCGGTCATCCCGACGGCGTTGGGATTGTCATGCTCCAGCCATTGCTTCCCGCGAAAGGAGTATCCCACCGGCGCCTTCAGTCTGGCCGCGAGTTGCAGCACTTCATCGCGCGCATCGCGGCAGCCGTCGCCGCCGAAAATCGCCACCTTCTTCGCAGCCTCGATCATTGCGGCCAGCTTGTCGATATCCGCGTCGGCCGGGCGAAACTTCGGCGAAGCAGGCAGCGTGACCTGGTGGAAAGCATGCTCCGGCGCGTTCGCCGATGCGATGTCGCCGGGCAGCGAGATCACCGTCGGCCCCTTGTCGACCACCGCCGTCAGAATCGCGGTCGTGAACACCGCCCGCGCCTGTTCAGGGTTGACCACTCGCCCCACGTACAGGCACGCGGTATCGAAAAACTTGTAAGGGTTCAGCTCTTCCAGAGCCGCGGTGTCCATGATCCCGGTCTCAACATCGCCGGCGATGGCGATGATCGCAGCCCCCTCCTTGCGCGCGTCCATCAATCCATTGAAAAGGTGCGTCACGCCTGGACCGGCGGTTCCGCACACCACCACCGGGTTGCCGCTCAGGTAGGCATCGGCGACCGCGGCGAAGACGCCGTATTCTTCATGCCGAACGTGGATGAACTCGATCTTGCCGTTGCGCCGCAGCGCGTCGATCACCGGATTCAATGCATCCCCGACGATGCCGTAGCAGCGTTTGACGCCGGCTGACGCCAGCATGTCCCACATCACGTCCGCAACTTTTCGTACCATGGATTCTCCTTCTCCCCTTAGACGCTCTTATACCAAACTGTGTGGCGCGCAATCCGACCCGTTCACGGCTTTCGCCCCAACTTTTCACCCACTCCTTCAACCACTTCACCCACCCATCCCCCACTCAACCCCCAATCCCTCGGGCTATTCTCGAATCGACTTTATGCCCACGCGCCTCCAGCAAGCCGATCAGGCGATCGCCCTCCTCTATCATGCCCGCCTTGCTACGCCGTTCTTTTCCCGCGACGGCCAACCCTGCGCCAGCATCCCCAGGGAGGTCGATTCCCGCCGCATTTTCCCCCTACGCTCGGCCGATTTCCGCGACTGGCTCACCGCCAATTATTACTCCGAGTTTGAAAGCGCGCCGTCCCCGGAAGCACTTCGCACCGCGCTCCGCACCCTGGAAGCCCGCGCGCAGTACGGCGACACACCCGCTCAAAAAATCGATCGCCGCCTCAGTTTCGAAGGCGACCCGTTCGCGCCATCCAAAATCCTTCTCGACCTGGCCAACCCCGCTGGCGAAATCCTGGAAATCACTTCCCACGGCTGGAGCATCACCGACAACCTGAGTCACTCCTTCCGCCAGTCTTCCTCCACTCTTCCACTGCCCGTTCCCACTGCGGCCAATCCCCAAACCCCAACCCCCAATCCCCTTGACGAGTTCACCGTCCTCTTTCATCTCTCGCCAACCTCGCGCACCCGCATCTTTACCTGGCTCGCTGCCGCCCTTCGCCCCATCGGACCGTACCCTATCCTGGTCCTCCGCGGCCCTGCGTCCAGCGGCAAATCGGTCCTCGCCCGAGCTCTCCGCGTACTGATCGACCCTTCCACCGCCCCGCTCCGCCGCCTCCCCGTGCGCGATCGCGAAGTGCTCCATCTCGCCCTGCAAAATTGGATTCTGGTCTTCGATCAAATCCACCGCATCCCCATCAAAATCTCCGAAGCGCTCTGCGCCATCTCCTCCGGCGACGCTCTCGAAGTCGCTCAGCCCGATGCCCGCGATTCTGCCTTGGTTGAAATCGCGCGGCCTATGATCCTGATCGCTCCACTCGACGAGGCCCAGTCTCCCTGGAACCCGCCGCGCTCGCTCGCCAACCGCAGCTTGACCGTCGATCTTCCTCCCATTGCCGCTCCTCGCCCCGAGGCCGCCGTTTGGTCCAGCTTCGAGGCGCTGCGTGCCCCGGCTTTGGCTGCTCTCGCGCAGGCTGTCTCTTCCGCGCTCCTGCATATTCGCGACATCGATCTCGGCAACGTCGCCCGCTTTCCCGATTGCGCCGCTTGGGCCGCGGCCGCCGCTCCCGTGCTCGGACTCGATGCCAACGCCATCATCGAAGCCGTCGCCGGTCCCGATTCCGTGTGGATTGGCTCCGATCCCCTTCGCGATACCCTGTATGCGCTCCTGCGCTCCAGCCCAGCCTGGTCCGGCGACGCAACCGCGCTGCTCACTGAACTCCGCGCTCTCGCGCCGCTCGCCACCCTGCCCAGCTCTCCCAGAGGACTTTCACAAGCGCTCACCCGCATCCCCGGCATTAGCGTTTCCAAGGGCAAAGGGACCCACGGCCAGCGCACGCTTTCGATCCTCGCCGCCACTCAGTCCATACGCCGGCCTGCCTCCGAGGTCTTCTGAAATAACACCACCAAACACAAAAGTAGGCCACTTGCGCCACCCGGTTGTGGCGCACGCACTCTTGCGTGCCGTGTCGCGACTCTTCGCGACACCTGTAAACTAGAATTAGCTCGTGCGTACCTGCACCCTATTCGCGCTCGCCCTCACCCTGCTCGCCCAATCCGGCGACGCCCCCGACACCACTCCAGCCCAGACCAGCGCCCGCCGCCTCAATCGCTACGAATATAACGCTACCGTGCGCGATCTCCTCGCCACCCCCTTCCAGCCCGCCGCCGATTTCCCGGCCGACGATTCCGGCTACGGCTTCGACAACATCGCCAGCGTGCTCTCGCTCGCGCCCGCCCTCATGGAGAAATACCTCGCGGCCGCCGAGAAAATCGCCAAAGCCGCCATCGTCCCGCCCACTGCTCCCCAGCCCTCCGTCCAGCGCTACGCCGCTCGCGACTTCCGCCTGAAGGTCGACTTTGAAGCCGACTACGACATCTTGATCGCCGTCCACGGCCACGCTGATTCACATCAAGGTGATTCACATCAGGATGTCCCGCCCCAGGCCACATTCCTGATCGACGGCGTTCCCGCCGCAACCCTCCCTATCGACGACGCTCCCGAAGGCATGCGCGCCGTCCAATTCCGCCTGCACCTCGGCCGAGGCAACCCGGAGCTCTCCGTTGAACTGACCCCTTCCGGCGCCGGCCTGCGCTACGTCGAAATTCGTGGCGCTTATAATCCTACTCCTCCGCCTCTTCCTGAAAGCTACGCCCGAGTTTTTCGCTGCGGCCACGCGCCCGGGCATCACACCCTTGCCTGCGCTCGCACCAATCTCCGGGACCTCGCGCGCCGGGCGTACCGTCGGCCGGTGACCGACGCTGAGGCCGAGGGTCTCCTGCATTTTGTGGAAAACGCCCAGCAACAGGGCGATACCATCGACCATGGCATGCAGATCGCTCTCGAAGCCATCCTCGTTTCGCCGCGCTTCCTCTTCCGCATCGAGCCCTCTTCCAACGCGCTAGACGACTTCCAATTTGCCTCGCGCCTTTCCTATTTCCTCTGGAGCAGCCTGCCCGACGATGAACTGTTCCAACTCGCGCTCGCGCATCGCCTCCGCGCTCCCGAAGTTCTCCATTCCCAGATCCACCGCATGTTGCTCGACCCCAAATCGCGCGCTCTGGTCGAAAACTTCGGCGGCCAATGGCTCCAAACTCGCAACCTCGCGAGCATCCAGCCGGATCCCGGAAAGTTCCCTCAGTTCGACGCCTCTCTGCGGCGCGATATGCAGCTTGAGACCCAGCTCTTCTTTCAATCCGTCATCCAGGAAGACCACGCCATCGCCGACTTCCTCGGCGCCAACTACACCTTCTTGAACGATCGTCTGGCTTCGTTTTACGGAATCCCCGGCGTCCAAGGCCGCCAGTTCCGGCGCGTCGACTTACCGCCTGATTCGCACCGCGGCGGCATCCTCACCCAAGCCAGCGTGCTCACGGTCTCGTCCTATCCGGCGCGCACATCTCCCGTTCTTCGTGGCAAGTGGATTCTCCAAAATCTGCTCGACTCCGCGCCGCCTCCGCCGCCATCCAACGTCCCCAACCTCGACGAGAAGGCCATCGGCGCAACCATGAGCATGCGCCAGCAGCTCGAGCAGCATCGCGCCAATCCGGCCTGCCTCGGTTGCCACGCTCGCATGGACCCGCTTGGCTTCAGTCTTGAAAACTACGACGCCATCGGCCAATGGCGCACTCAGGACGGCAGTTTTCCAGTCGACTCGGGCGATGGCCCCGAAGCCCTGAAGCAGCTCCTGTTAAAGGATCAAGACAGATTCGCGCGTTGCCTGGCCTCCAAGTTGATGACCTACGCTCTGGGCCGCAAAGCGTCATGGCCATCGGCTCGCGGTAACGAGAGCTTCTCGCAACTCGTCGAAGAAATCGTGACGAATGGCGCTCATGAATAAACACCTCAGCCGCCGCACCATCCTACGAGGCCTCGGCGCAGCCATCTCTCTGCCTTTGCTCGACGCCATGGTCCCGGCTTTCGCTTCGCCATCCACTGCCGCCGCTCCGCTCCGCCTCGCCTTCATCTACGCGCCGAACGGCATCCTTATGGACCACTGGACTCCCCCAACCGATGGCGCCGATTTCGATCTTCCCCGCGATCTTCCCCGTATCCTGGCGCCCCTCGCGCCCCATCGTGAGAACCTCCTCGTGCTCTCGGGTCTCACGCAAAACACCGGGCGTGCTCTCGGCGACGCCGAAGGCGACCACGCGCGCGCCTCCGCTACCTACCTCACCGGCGTGCATCCCAAGAAGACCAATGGCGCTGGCATCTGTGCTGGAATTTCGGTGGATCAGATGGCTGCCAGTCACGTCGGCGCTTCTGCCCGATTTCCTTCCATCGAGCTGGCCTGCGAAGACGGCCGCCTGGTAGGCAACTGCGATTCCGGTTATAGCTGCGCCTACAGCAACACGCTATCCTGGCGCACGCCTACCTCGCCCTTGCCGTCCGAAGTGAATCCACGCGCCGTCTTCGAGCGGCTGTTTGGCGCCATCGACGAAAACTCCAGGGACCGCCTCAAGCGGCAGCGCGATGAGACCAGTATTCTCGATTATGTTTTGGACGATACTCGACGCCTGGGCGCCCAGCTCGGCCCCTCCGATCGCGGAAAAATCGATGAATACCTCACCTCCGTCCGCGAAATCGAGCGCCGCATCCAACTTGCCGAAAACGACGGCGGGCAGCCTGCCCCGTCTATCGAAAAGCCCAGCGGCGTTCCCGCCGACTTCGCCGGCTACGCCCAGTTGATGTTCGATCTGATGGCCGCCGCCTTTCAAACCGGCGCCACACGCGTCTCCACCTTCATGCTCGGCCGCGAAGGCAGCACTCGCGCTTACCGCGAAATTGGAATCTCCGACGCCCACCACCCCATCACGCATCACCGCGGCGATCCGGAATTAATCGAAAAGGTCGCGCGCATCAACACCTACCACGTGGAGCAACTCGCGTATTTCCTCGCCAGGTTGAAATCCGCACCCGATGGCGACGGCACGCTGCTCGATCACTCGCTCATCGTCTACGGCAGCGGCTTGAGCGACGGCAACCGGCACCAGCACAACAATCTCCCGGTCCTGGTCGCCGGCAAATCCGGCGGTCAGCACATCACCTATCCCGACGAGACTCCCATGAACAACCTGCACCTGTCTTTGCTGGACCAGATGGGCGTTCCCATCGACTCTTTGGGTGACTCAAGCGGTAAACTATTTCAATGACCCGACTCGCTATTCTGTTCCTCTCAGCATCTCTGTTTGCGGCCGCGCAAACACCATCAATACCAGCCAAGTCTTTCACGGCTCAGTTTGAGGATGTCAATCGCCGCCTGCTCGCCATGGCCAAGGATTTCCCCGAGGACAAGTACGGCTATCGCGCCACCAAAGACGTCCGGTCGTTTGGCGAAATCGTCGTTCACGTCGCCTCCGGAAATGCTTACGCCGCCAAAGCGGGCCGGGGCGAAAAAGCAAAGTGGGACGAGATCGATCCCAAGGGCTACACCACCAAGGCCGCCGCCGTCGCCCTTCTTGAAAAGACAATCACGGATGCCACTGCCACGTTGAAAGCTACTCCCGAGGATCGCTTCACCAAGGACGTCGAACCTTGGCTCGATGTGATCGAGCACGCCGGAGAACATTACGGCCAGCTTGTGGTCTATTACCGCAACAACGGCATGGTCCCGCCCGAATCGCGTCCCAAGAAGTAGCTAGACGCTGAGAAGGTACGCATTCACGGGCGCGTTGTTCAAGCGTGCCAGCGCTAGACTGTACCATCGAAGCTGGTTTTCATAACGCTTTCGCGTAGTCCCAAGTTCGACGCCGATCTCGGCGTCGGTTTTGAAATCCACCACGTGCCAGGTTCCGTTTTCTTCAAACGCCAGATCGATCACGCCCTCTAGAATCCGGTTGCCATCGAGCCTTAAAAGGATCGGCAATTCTCGCCGGCAGAGTTTCGACTTTCGCGCTCGCTCCAATAGCGGGTGCTGCAAAGCGGCGGCAACGGCGCCCGTGGCGTCTTCAATTTCTTGATCCGTCGCGCCGAAAACCCGCCCATGAACCCTCGCCAGTTCGTCAACGTGCTCGCCGTCGAGCGCAACGTCGCGGAGAATCGTGTGCACCAGCGTTCCAAATCGCGGTCCCATCGAGCGGCTACTGAACTTTTGGACGGTTTCAAATTGCACCGGTGTGGCTGCCGGCGAATCCGGGGCCTCGGTGGCGGTGAAAATGTCGAACTGCTTTTCCCCGCCACTCGCGATGGTTTTGTCGCGTTGCTCTTTCCATTCGCGATAAGCCGTCAAGCTCGGCGAGTCTTCGTCGTTCGGATCGCCCTTCAAAATCTCTTCCTGCCGCAATCCCAGATTTGCGGGCGGCGCCAATGTCAATGTCCGCGGATCCCACCAAACCACTTGATGATTTCCCAGTTGTGGCGAATGCAAGCCAGGCTGCACGGAAGGTTCGTCGTGCGCGAAGAATGGCCGGTCCACCACCGAAGCATCGCCAAAGTTCGGGCATCCCTCGGCGCGCGTCGCATGGCGATAACGGTCGTGCGCCGGATAGATGGCCTTGTTCAGGGGGCCAAGCCATCCCTCCAGCTCTTCATCGCCCACGCTCGGAATCACCAGCAGGTCGCGAGCTCGCGTGGCCGCGACATAAGCCACCCGCACTCCTTCGGCGCGCTCGCGCAAACGCTCTTCGGCTTCGTGCTCGCGCAATTCCCACGGAGCGCACCGCAGCAACCGTGTCGCGCACAGCCGCTCGCGCGCATTCACGTACCGGTCCGGATCGCCGGCTGCGAGATTGGCGGTCATGTCGGCCAGAATCACAACCGGAAACTCAAGACCCTTGGCCCCGTGTACGGTCATCAAGCGCACTCCTTCGGCGCCTTCTTCCAGCACCGGCGCTTCGGCCGACTCGGCTTTTTCCGACTGCGTCTCCAGCTCCTCCACGAATCCGCGAAACGAAACTCCGCCCGATAGTTCAAAACTCCTGGCCAGATCCGCGATGCGATGAGCGTTGGCGAGCACTTGGTGTCCGGCCGGGCGCAATGCGAATCCGGCGTGCGCGCGAGTGGCTTCCAGCAGCGCATTCACGGTGTCGGCGATCGGCCTTCGATTGCGGCCGCGATGCAGATCCGCCAGCAGGCGAAGCGCTTCCGCGATCGGTTGGAACACTTGTGTGAGGTCGGAGGGTAGTTCGCGGAACGGATGCAGCCGCCCAACCTCGTGATGGAAGCGCAGCAGCATATCGTCCGGGATAGCGAACAGCGAACCTTTCAACGTTGCGAAAACCGATAGCTCGTCATCCGGCCATTCGGTGGCGGTGAGCGCTGCGCGCAGCGTCTCCACTTCCTCACGGCTGTGAAACGATTTCGATCCGGCCAGCAAGTGCGGGATCTCTCGAGCTTCCAACCCCCGAACATAATCGCGGGTAATGTCTCTGCCGTAGTTGGTGAACCTGCGAAACAGCAAACAAATGTGCCGCGAAGCGAGCGGCATGAGCGTCGCCGGATCCTCGGGATCGCGAACCTTCCAGCCGCTGGCGCGCACCAGCCAGTCGCAAAAAGCCACGATGGTCTCCGGCAGACAGGCGTCGATCGCCTGGCGGGAGATTCGCATGCTTCCATAGGGACGAGGCGCGGGCAGCGCGATGACGCTGGGTTGTCCTTCGATCGCGGGCGTGTCTCCGTGCAGCGAAGCATAGGCCGCTTGTCCGGCTACGGCATCATCCTGCATTTCGGAATCGAATGCCGCGTTGACACATTGCTGAATGGGACGCAATGCCCGAAAACTGGTGGTCAATTGCACGATTCCGGCGCCGCGCTGCGCCAGCCCATCGCGAATCTCACGGTAGAGCACCACATCGGCTCGCCGGAATTGATACACGGACTGCTTCGGATCTCCAACCACAAACAGCTTTCCCGGCTTCGGTGCGACACTGCGCCAGTCCGCTTCGGCCGGATCGTCGGCGGCGAGGAGTAGCAGGATCTCCGCCTGCAGCGGATCGGTGTCCTGAAATTCGTCGATGAAGATGTGTGTGAAGCGGTCTTGCAGGTAGCGGCGTACGTCGGCTTTGTCGCGCACCAGATCGCGCGCGAGCAACAGCAAGTCCACAAAGTCTAGTTTGCCGGCGCGCCGCTTGAGCCGATCGTACTGATCCACCAGGTCCCACATTTCGCCGCGAAGAACGGCCGCGAGATCGGCATCGGCGGCATGTTGGAAGGCTTCCAGTTGATCCAGCAAATGCTGCCGCGCTTGCACCACCTGTTCGCGCGGAACTCCCTCGGCGAAGAAGCCGGATCCCTTTTGAGGATTCTTCTTGATATCGCGGATCAGCTTGATGAGCAGGCTTTCAAGCGCATCATAATCGCGGGCGCGAGCTGCCTCGGCGCGTTCAATCCAGGTGACGAGCGCTTGCGCCGGCCGCAGCGATTTCACTAGATTGTCGTTGCGCTTGGAGCACCGGGAGGCCGCTTCCGCGATCAGCCGGACTTGTTCCGTCAATCGATTGACTTCTTTCTCGCGATCGAAGGCGACTGTGCGCCAGGGTGCTGGATGGTCGCGCCACTCAATCAGCTTCCATGCCGCGTATTGCAGTTGCTCGATCGGCGAAGCGCCATCGAAGGAATCGCGCCAGGCCAGACGGACCAGAGCGCGGCGCAGGCCGGGTGCACCCTCGCCGAGTTTGCGCTGAATCCAGGCGCGAAACGCTCGCTCGTAAATGCGGGAAGCCTGCTGCTCGGAAAGCTCCTCGAACGCTGGATCGACAACCGCTTCCACCGGACGCTCGCGCAGAATCTGCGCGCAAAACGAATGGATGGTTCCGATGGAGGCTTCTTCCAAGTGTTCGAGAGCATCCTCGATATTCGATCTCTCCAAGGGCGTGATCGCGGAGCTGCGTGCGCGATCCAACTCCTGGCGCAAACGAAGCTTCAGCTCGCCCGCGGCTTTGTTGGTGAACGTGACAGCAACGATATGACTGATCGTGGTCAGCCCATTGGCCAGTACGGCGACAATGCGCGCGATCAATTCAGTAGTCTTTCCGGTCCCAGCCGAGGCTTCCACAACCAGGCTTTCGACCAGCGAAGTGCGAATGCGTTCGCGCGCGGCGCGGTCATCAACTCGCGTATCAATTACAGGAGTCATGGCGAATGGCGAATTTCAATCAGCGGATCCAGGCGATCGGACTGCTTGCGTTTCACGCGAGACTCTTCATACGGGCCGCAGACTGCGGTGTAGTCGCACATGGCGCAAGCGCCAGTCTGCGGAGCGGCAGGGAGAAAACCTTCCGCAATGGAATGGTCAATGGTTTGAAGTATGCGGCCCAGACGGCCGCGCCCTTCGTCGTTGAGCGAAATGTCGACGGCGGAGAAGTCGCCGCGCTGAGTGCAGTAAAACAGCCGGCCCGATTCCACCGATTCTCCCAGCAAAGTTTCGGCCGCGAGTGAGTAAAGCAAGGGCTGGAGCATCGCGCCGCCGCCCACGTACTGCGGACGGTTTTGCGGCGCTTTTCCGGTCTTGTGATCGGTAATGCGAAGAGCGTTGCGCGTCGCGTGGCGCTCGATCAGATCGATGGAGCCGCGCAGGCGCACATGGTCCAATATGAGAGCTTCTTCGGCGGTGCTGGCGGGGTCGCGATCGGGATCGAGCGCAAGGCCGAAGCCAAATTCAAAATGAGCCGGGAGCCACTCGGATTCCGTGGCGGCGACATGTTGCAGCCAGCCGCGCAGATCGGTACGGAGGTTTTCGATTTCGCTCTTCCAGACGCGCGGTATGGCCGGGGCGAGTTCGTCTTCATACCGGGCCGCGACGCGATCCAGCACCCGGTCCGCGAGGTCGAGTGTCTGGGGCAGGTGAGGCTGAGTCACCGGAAGCAGATCCGCGCGAGTGAGCTCGCGAAAGAGTTCAAATTGCGCCGAGTGAAATAGCGCGCCGCGAGTAAGCGGGTCCATTTGTTCCAGGCGAGCGGGATGTTCGCGAGGGCGCAGTTGAAAAACGGCGTGCAACAAAAAGCGATACGGACAGGCGGCAAACTGCTGCAGTGACGACGGCGAATAGCTGCGCTTGGCGAGGCGGTGCGTTTCGAGAGCCTGGAGCGTGGCCGCGTCGGGATCCACCAGGCCGTCGGCACTGGACCAGAAGTTGCGCCAGCGCCGGCCGCGTGTACGCAGCGATCGCGTGAGCGCTTCGTTCGATTGCATCAGGTAGCGCGCGCTGCCTGAGGCCGCGGCTCCCCGCAGCTTCAGCGATGCGTTGAGCGCCGCGAGATCGTATTCGGCATCGTCGATGGCTTCGCGCGAGTTGGCTGGCGCCGGCCAATCGAGACGGGCTGGGGCGCTCGCGGCGGCACGCTTCTCAAACTCGCGCAACGAAGGAAGACGGCCTTCGGCGGCGCGCACCACTTCCAGTGCATAGAACGACGGCACGCGGGCGCGGGCTTGCGCGACGTCCATGCGCGGATACGACACGATGAAACTGCTGCCCGCGGCGGCCGCGGCGGAACGAAGCAGCATGCGTTCGCGGGCGACACGCTCGTCCTGCTTGTCCAAACCGAGTCCGGTGCGGTGTTCGTCTAACAACAGCGGATCTTCGAGAGCGCGGCGCGGGAACAGTCCTTCGGCGAGGCCCGGCAGGAAGACGACATCAAAGCTGCGTCCGCGACCCTCCTCGATGGAGCCGACGAACACACGGCCGTAGCGGCGCTTGGGCGGCTCAGCGCGAAGAATGCCGAGGCGTTCGGAAAGCACGTCGTAGACTTCATCGAGCGAAACAGGGCCAACTTCGCTCATGGGATCGAGCTCGCTCAGGATGGCCAGTACCGACTCTGGCCGGCGCAGGGCCACTTGCGCGAGGGCTGCCAGGCTATCGAGCCAGACACCCCAGCGTTCGGCCGCGGGAAGCGATCCGAGCGCGTCAATCAAAGGGAGCGCAAAATGTTCTAAACGGACGAGCTGCTGGATCCGGCGTTCGATGTGGTCGCGATGCGTTTCGTCTTCTCTTTCGAGATCGCGTAATTGCGCCTGGAACTCAGCGCGGAGGCCGCGCAAACGGCGAGCCCAGCGGTCGCGGCCGCCAATGACGGCGGCATCCACGAGGAGTTTCTCCCAGCCGATGGGAACATCCAGCGCGCCGTCGAACTCAAGGTGGTCATCGGGGATTGGCGTCGTCGTCTCAAAAGTCCCGAGGATCTCGTCATCCGCTGGGACCCACTGCGCCGGGCGGGCCCGCGGCGCGCCATCGGCATCCAGCGGCGGCACTTGCCCAAGCGAAAGATATTCAGCGAAGCGCGATGCGGAGCAGCCATCGCTTGCGCAGGCCAGCAGTGCGAGAAAGGCGCGGCCAGCGGGATCGGGACGCGACGCTCCCCGGCTGAAGTAATGATCGATGCCGGCGCGGCGCAGAGCTTCTTCAACCAGCGGCTGATACTGGTCGACATTGCGAAGAAGAATAGCGATGCGATCGAATGGCGTGCCTCGCTCGGCGAGCCCGCGGATACGGCGCGCGATCTCGACGCACTCGAAGCTTTCGCCCGGCGCGGAAAAGAGCAACGACGCATCGGGCGGCGCGGATGGCGGCGGATCGGAAGAAAATAGCCAGGTGCGAACGCGGTCGAGCGTTGCCACGGCCGGCGTGTTGTCGAGATTTTCGACGGATACTCCGAGAATGCGTTCGAGGGATCGAATGTCGTCGTCGGCCGACGTAGCCGTGGCTAAGACGCTGGGCGATCGCCGCACCAAGGTTGCAAGTAACCGCTCATGCGCCGCGGATTCAATGGCGAGGCCGAGCAAAACTAAAGGCAAGCGCGTGAAGCGATGATCGGTGTGCGTGGTTTCTTCGGTTGCAAGACGGAGGAGCAGCGGCAAGTCCGCAACCGAACGTGCCGCGAGCTCTTGTTCGTAGAGCGTGAGGAGGTGTGCGAGGTCGCGGTCGGCTGGAGTTACATCAGACGGCGTCACATTGTGCAGACGGAGTTCGGTGATGGTCTTCGCCAGAGCGCGCGCGAAACCGGGTGTTTGGGCGACGGGCGCGAAATAGGGCAGGTCTTTCGCGGTTGTGGCGGCGTGAACGATGCGCGCTGCCAGCGCTTCGATGCCAAGGCGGGAGATGGGCGCCAGCGCGAGGCGGCCCATGGGTTGAGCGGCGAGGTTCGCGGCAAGTTGCGTGAGCGTCAGTGCGTGAACACCCTGGCAACCGGACGGAAAAGCGCGGATGGCGAGTTCCGCGGCGGCGGCTCGCGTGGGCGCGATGATCAAGATTTCGCTGTGCGGGTCTTTTGCGGCGAGGAAGGCGGCGGCGCGATCGAGCAGCGTGGCGTTGGAGCGGGAGTGAACGAGCGCGCGAGGGACCACAGACAATTATATGAGGTTGGCCGAGAGATCAGCTCTCGGTGGGCAGCGCGATAGACTTATTTTAGGTGCGACTGCAAGCTCTGTTCGTTCTGAGTTCGGTCCTGTTGTGCGCGGGGCCGCTCGAGGACACCCTGGCCACGGGACGCAAGGCGCTGGAGCACGATGGCGTCGCAACGGCCTGGAAGCTGGCGCAGAAGGCGCTCGGGGACGCTCCGGATTCCGCGGCGGCGCACGAGTTCGCGGGTGAGGTTTTGTTTCGGCGCGGGCAGTTCCCGCAAGCGGACGCCGAGTTCAAGAACGCCGTCGGGCTGGACCCGCGTTTTGCGCTGGCGTGGTGGGGCCTGGGGCGCGTGGCTGCGTGCGCGTCGATGAACAAGACCGCGGTGGAGGATTTTCATCGCGCGTACGAGTTGAATCCCAAGGATTCGCGAATTCTGGCTGCTTGGATTCCGCGGCTGCAGGGCCGGGAGCGCGCCGCCGCTCTGGAAGCCTACGCGGCAATGGTGGGTGACTCAACCGAATCGAACGAGCTGCGCCAGCGGATGGAGCTTGCGAAGGCGCTGGATGGCCGCGAGGTTACGGTGCTTGCCAGT
>Ga0182015_10002976_pt1 | contig 19600 bp, 16 predicted proteins | sample 712P3MmetaG_FD_120478 | JGI IMG/M metagenome (GOLD analysis project Ga0182015, IMG submission 120478) | Permafrost microbial communities from Stordalen Mire, Sweden - 712P3M metaG | ecosystem: Environmental > Terrestrial > Soil > Wetlands > Permafrost | place: Sweden: Stordalen | collected...
TCGGGAAAATATTTGCCGACCCAAACGGTTAAGCGTCAACGTGGACACAAGGCATTCGTAGATGCTGCGGACGTGCCCATATTCCAGGAGAACACGCGGCAATATCGAAGTCACGATTCAGGGTCTAAGGTGAGACTCATGTACGGGCGAACGATTCAAATGTTGATTACGGTACCCAGCGCTGTAATTGCTATGCATATAGCACCATAAAAGCCCCTGATAAGGGCGAGGTCGGTGGTTCAAGTCCACCCAGGCCCACCATTCACATCAGCAGCTTACCGGCTGTCGTCCCAAAAATCTCAACCCACAATCCAACCCACACTTCTCCGACTTCACTGCACCAACTGCGTAGCCACTCCCAGCGCGGTAAGATATTCTCCTTGCGCCGCCAGTGTTCATCCGTCTTCCTGCGTGTACAGGTCGAGCGTCGTCTGAATCTTGCCGTGACGCAAGATTCCCTGAACAGTTTTTGGTTCGACTTTCGCCTTGTTCACCATCCAGTTGCTGAGCGAATGGCGAAGATTGTGAAGTCCGAACCTCTGACCGTCCTCGATACGCACTCCGGCTTTAGCGCTATTCTGCGGCGCTAGGTCGTGCGCAGAGCAATCGGGACAGAATCAAAGATCCCAAGCGATCTAGTCCTCGTCTCCCTGCACGATAGGAAGCTTAAAACTCCAGGCGCAATTGAAACGCGATCATGCGGGGTGTGCTATCACCACCTAGGCCGACGCCGAGCAGGCCAGTCGGCGGCGAAGTAGCGTAGGTGATGGCCCCAAATCCAGTTTGTGTTGAAGGTTTTCCCGGAATGCCCGCCAGCACTATACTCGGTAGTCCAAAGTTCGGATGGTTGAATACGTTGAAAAACTGGGTGTCAAACCGCAATTTCACGCGTTCGGTCAGCGGAAAGGACTTCGTAAGGTAGAAGTCGCTCCATGTGAAATCGGGACCGCGCAACGCGTTACGACCCAGGTTTCCGAACTGGCAATTTTTTGGATTGTTTCCACCCAGACATGCGCCGGTACTCGGATCAACGGTGGACACAAATGCGTTCGGATTTAGCCATTGCACGGTGCCCGGCTGGGTGATTCCCGGAATGGAGTGGTGATCATAAAGCGGCACGCCTGGTACCACGGTCGCGAATTGCGGGCCCGCCCCGTTCACAATTCCGTCGCCGTTTGCCGAATAGGGTGTGCTCAGAACAGAAAAAGGAATTCCGCTATGCCAGAATGCGGTTCCTGAAATCTGCCAGCCATTCAAAAAATAAGCGAGAAGCCGTTCGTGGACTTTTGCCGGGAATTGATAAACATATTGAGCATTGAGATTATTACGAATGTCGTAGTCACAAGGCCCGTAATCGCGATCGAGTTCTCCGGGCAGGGGAGACAAAATTCCTCCTGCAGAGAACTGTAGGAATCCGCCATTTGAAACCGTGTCCATACAACGGCTCCAGGTGTAGTTGATTTGCCCCATTAGGCCATGCCCGATGCGCTTCGTCGCGGTGAGCTGCAATCCGTCGTAGTGGCTGTTCGCCCCAGTAGCGAATTGCGTCACGGCGCCAAATCGAGGATCGGCAGATTGCTCGTAAGGAAATGGCGCGAAGCACCCTGCGCAAATGGTCTGATACCCATTCACTTGGGTCAAGTAAGGCTGGTTCACGGCACGAGTCCCGACATATTGAGCTTTGATACTTCCCGTGTTCCCTAACTGTTGCTCTAAACCCAGGCTCCACTCCATGAAGTAAGGTGCGTGCAACTCTCCAGACGGAATTGCCGTGATGGCAACGGGTGGAAGGCACGTCGTGGGAATCGCTTGTGGTGAGGCGCAGGATAGTTGGCCTTGCGAGAATGCAGAGGTGAACAACTGATTGGCGGCGACCGTTGCGTCTACGGCGCTGCTTGCCACTCCAGGCGCAATGGCTGTTCCTCCGACCGTGCCCAGCAGGCCGCCCTGAAAGGATTTCACGTACGGAGGATTGTCGCCAACAATATCGGCGATGCTGCCGGGCAGAATGTCGCTGAACAACCCAAAACCCACGCGCAGCACGGACTTGGGCGCAAACTGCCATGCGATCGCCGTTCTCGGTTGCAGGATTGCCAAAGGTGTCGAGGAAAAGACATCACCTAGGCCGGTCTGAATGGCTTCATTCAAAGGCTGATTGACATCATGGGAAATGGAATTGAACGAACCGCCGAGGCGGGCGATTTGTTCGTGCGGGTCCAGCGGATTGGAGTTGAACGTGTCTCGAATGCCGAATGTCCAGGTTAGCGTCTTCGTGGTCTTCCAGGTGTCCTGCGCATAGAGATCGAGATTAAGAAAGTTGAAGGGTTCGTTGGCTGCGATCGGAAAAGTCTCAGTTGCCGTAGACGCCACTCCATAAATAAATTGCGGCAGCGTCGCATAGGTCACCGTGGGAACAGAACCTTCTCCAAAGTCGTAGTCGTTCAAGCGAAAGATGCGGGTGTTGGTTCCGAATCGCAGCTCGTGCGCTCCGTGGCTCCAGGCCAGATTGTCATTGATGAAGAATCGTGATGCACGGCGTCCTTGAACCCAGGTGTTGTCTAACCCACCGAGCGTGGTGAACGGAGCGTTTGCGCCGCTGCCTTGTAGCACGATGGGGAACGCGTCCAGCGTCTGCTGAAAATTTGCTGGAGCAAACAGACTCTCATACCAGGAAAACGCCGGATTGAAATAGTTCACCAGGTTTTGCGAAAAGACGTGCGTATATCCCGCCGCGAAGGAGTAGAGCGGTTGAGAAGAAACCGAATCAAATAGAGGATTGATGGGGTCCGTAAACGCGGCTTGAAGTCCAGTGTCCGCCTGCAGACGAATCCAGGTGGTGTTCTTCTCATTGACGTTGTAATCCATGCGAAGTGTCTGAACCTGTTCGTGATCATCGCTCGAATGCGAAACGCTCTGACGGTTCGCGCAACCGTCGCCATCATTTGCGACTGCGGGCGCAACTCCACCAACGTCGAATGGACAGCCAAGTACGGTGAGGGGTGTTCCGCTGGTATTTCCGTAAAGTGAAAACATCCGCTGGTAGAACGGCACCGACTGCGGTGATGGCTTATAGACTGACCCAGTGACAGAATCTGTTCCGCCCAAAAGCAGTTGCTGCAAAACGTAATTCTGAAATGCTGGCGTTGGAACTGTTGTCGCCGTGACGATGGGTAGTGCAATCCGAACCCACTCGCTATCGAAGAAGACAAACAGCTTGTCGTGTACGATTGGGCCGCCCAGGCTGCCGCCAAAATGATTCACGGTTGAGCGCGGTTTGTGATTGTCTGGAGTTGCATTAGTGAAATAGTTGGCAGCGTTGAACTTCGAACCATTCCACAATTCATACAGATTCCCATGAAACTGGTTGGAACCCGACTTTGTGACGTAGTTGACCTGCGATGCGCCGTACCGCCCCTGATCGACGGCATACGAAAGTGTATTGACCGTCACTTCCGATATTGAATTGAGTCCGAGGACAAGGTTTGTCGAGAGTCCGCTGTTCAGATTCGTCAGCGGATCATTCGTTTCCAAGCCATCGACAATATAGCCGTTTGACAGAGCAGGCAGTCCATTGAACTCAACATTGCCATACCCATTCGTACCGCCAACGAAATCATTACCGCTGCCCGCCGTGTTGACAAGTGCGCCCGCCGCAAACTGAAGTGGATAGGTTAAGTCACCCCCTGGATTGGGAAGCTCTTCCAGCGCGTGTGCATTGAGAGTCATGGACGTATTCGCGTTTTCCGGGTTGAGGATGGGGGCTTCACTGCTTATCTCAACGGTCTGGTTGGACTGCGCAATCTTGAGTCGGAAATCGATGGTTTGCTTCTGGCCCAAGGCAGCGGATACAGCATCATTCTGCTGTGGTTCGAAGCCTGCTGCTTGCACCTTGATGGAGTACGTACCGGGTTTCAGTTGCGGAAAGTTGAATCGGCCCGAGTCATCGGTACTCGCGTTTCGCCTGAGTCCAGTCTCCGTGTTCGTAACCGCAACTGTGGCGCTAGGCACCGCCGCGCCGCTTGCATCGCTCACTTGACCGACGATCGCGCTGGTAGTTTCACCCTGGGAGAAGGTTGCTTCAGGCAAAAGAAAATGAAACAACCCGACACAAATAAATATCGAAAGAGTTGAACGCAGCATGGTTGTAAGCCGAGTTCCGTCCCGTCCATCCGGGCCGCCCACATAATTAACCGTACTTAAGATATGTTATTAATGCAAGTAAATACGACGCGACAAAGTGACATTAATGGGTTGGCAAGCCTCGGTGGGTCAAGCCGCGATTATGTTCGGATGACGGGCAAACCGGAAGTAATGCCTCGGGTTTGGTCTCGATAAACACGCTTGTAACCCATGGCGTCCCTCCGAGCTTGTCGTGGTCGATCTTTATACACACGCGATACGTCACTGGAAAAGTCCGGGGAAACGGACAGTCAACCCCTTAAAACGGTCGGTAAATGGGATTTCAGCGGTCTGGAGCGGTACCTCTAGGGCGTTCGATATAGCACAGTTTCCTGATTAGCATACTGCCATAGTTGGTTAGGACGACTCACAAGGCCGCAGCGAACACTGAGGAGATTATGAAATGTCCAACCACAATTCGGTTGTCGCAGTGTATCGCACGCATATCGACGCGGATCAAGCGCTGAAGAGCCTGCAACGCGGGGGAATCGATATGCACAATGTGTCGATCATTGGGAATGGTTATCACGCGGATGAGCAAGCCGTAGGCTACTACAACACGGGCGACCGCATGAAGTACTGGGGTAAAGTTGGCGCGTTCTGGGGTGGTTTCTGGGGGACTTTGTTCGAGTCTGCTTTTTTCATGATTCCGGGTCTAGGCCCAATCCTAGCAGCTGGACCTGTAGTTGGATTGATCGCGGGAGCATTCGACAGCGCAGCGGCGGTCGGAGGGCTCGGGGCGCTCGGAACGGGGCTATATGTCATGGGGATCCCCAAAGATAGCATTGGGAAATACGAAACAGCACTAAAGACGGATCAGTTCCTACTGATCGTTAACGGCACGGTTTCAGAGGTGACGAAGGCGAAGGATATATTTGAAACCGCCCATCCCGTGTACTTAGAACGGCACTTAAAGGAAATGGCAGCGGCTGCCGCGATTTAACTTAATTGCGAGTGGCCTGGCAAAACAGCGAGAACGCTTCACGCGAGTGTGTCCACCAAACCTCGTAAACGCAGCCACAAAGTATTGCGCGAGCAGAATAGATTGCCCGTGGTAACAGCGAACAAAGTAAACCACGAAGAAAGGCATAAAAACCGTGCTTATAAATGCCAAAACACTAGATGGTTTTACATTACAGAGCCTCGATGGTGAAATAGGCAAAGTCAAAGAATTTTATTTCGATGACCAGCATTGGGCAATACGCTATCTGGTCGCCGAGACAGGAGACTGGCTCCTTGGGAGGCAGGTATTGATCTCCCCTTATGCGCTCGGCGCTATCACTACAGAAAAGCAGCACATCTCCGTCCATCTGACTAAAAAACAGATTGAAGATAGTCCTCTCTTGACCAGTGACAAACCGGTGTCAAGGCAATTCGAGTTGGATTATTACGGTTTCTATGGGTGGCCAACGTATTGGGGCGGCCCGTACATGTGGGGATATTCTCCATACCTGATGCGTTCTCAGGGAAAACAGACCAACACTAACTCCGGCGGAAAAGCTTGGAATCCTCATTTGCGCAGCACTCACAGCGTGAGTGGCTACCACCTCCAAGCCGTAGACGGTGAGATTGGCCATGTCCAGGATTTCATCATCGACGACGAGACATGGGCGATTCGTTATCTCATCATCGATACAAAAAACTGGTGGCCAGGCAAGAAAGTGCTCATTTCACCCAGATGGGCCGAGCGCGTCAGCTGGGACGAGTCGAAAGTCTTTGTCAATCTTTCTCGTAACGCGATCCGGCAGTCACCGGAATACAAGGCGGACTCTATCCCCACTAGGGTTTATGAGACGGGTTTGCATGGACATTACGATCGCCCGGGATACTGGGTCGAGGAACTGGCCGCCAAGGAACACTCCCATTGAAAAGTAATACACCAGGCGCTGCGCGTTCGCGGGGCATGCAACGTCGCAATTGAAGCAATTTGACTAGAAAAAACGCCATGTTGCACGAGCGTCGCATTAGTGTGCGGTCATAAAGAAAGAGAACCCATGCATGACAGCAGAAGCAGACAGCACCCTGAACGAACTGATGGGGAACACGTTCGTCGCGACGCTGACCCTTACTGGAAACGCGCTCATCACGATTGGCGTTTCTGGGTTGGCATGTGTCTCATGGTAGTGGCTATAGCCGTCTATTTCATGAGTGATGATTTGTCGTTGGTACCGAGTAGCCGTCCGCAGCAGTCGCAGCCTGCTGCGATCAAAAGATAGCGTCGTGCCCTACGTACTTAATGCATTTGACACTCGTAGCCTCTATCACTGAGCCGCGGTGGATTTCGCGGTGCCGCCCAACGCGGCCCGCCCTTGAAACATGCTTTAGTGCCTTCAAGGATTCGTCCACAGCGACGAGCAGTTTGCCGTTCTTCATCTTTCAATGAGGCGACCGTGCCATTCTAGCTAGGCCGCAGTCAGTTGCTTGTCGCCATTCTTGCTCTCGATTTCGCTTCCCTTTTCTTTTATAACACGATCCTGGCCCAATCCAATGGTCAGTGCGGTCATCCCGGCAAGACCTCCCAATTCCATTGTCTCCACGGCAGAGCTGGGCACGATGACGATGGTGGAATTTTGTTTCAGTCCCTCATACAGCATGTTCATGGCGCGAAGGTGAAACGCGACCGGATTGTTGGCATACGTCTTGGCTGCTTCGCCAAAACTTTCTGCTACCTGGCGCTCGGAGTCACCCAGGATCACGCGGGCCTGACGCTCTCTTTCAGCCTGGGCCTGCATGGACATGGCATTCTCCAAAGCCGGCGGAATCAATACATCTTTCACCTCCACGGAAATTACATTGATTCCCCAAGGCTCGGTACGCTCATCGATAATCTTTTGCAGGATGCCGCTAATCTTATCGCGTCCTTCCAGCATCTCCGACAACATGGTTTTGCCGATAACGTCGCGCAGAGCGGTCTGCGACGCCCAGCTAATCGCGCTCTGATAATCGGCCACGTCGAGGGCGGCCTTTTTGGGATCGATGATTTTCCAAAACAGAACGGCATCGACGTCCACGGGGACTGTGTCTTTCGTAAGGGTTTTCTCCGCCTTGAACGAACTGGTCAGCACGCGGATATCTATCCAATAAGGAATAGTGTCGATGAGCGGAATGATCATGAATAATCCCGGTCCCTGAAGTGAGCGGAACTTACCTAGCCTCAAGACCACCGCCTTGCTCCACTGATCCGCAACTTGAATTGCCGAGGAGATGACGGAGGCAAGAACCACGGCGCCGCCCAGAACCCATATGCTGTTAAGGTCAGGTGAAACACGATACATCCCGTAGGCCGAGACCGCGCCTATGGCTACAATTACGACGAAAATCAGTGCTGGAAATGAGCGGTTCTTTTTCATTTCAATACCCTCTCTTTGATTTCTGCGGTTGGCCGTTTACAGTGATTTCGGCCTTGGGTGTAACTCGCGATTGCGGCCCGCGCAGCCTCCACGTATCGACCTGACGGCGATCGACCCAGTGTTGAATGTCGCTAATTGACTCCGGGCGGCAGCCACACTGTAGGCGATTTCATCGCGCACGCTCGCGAACTCAGATGGCAGAAGAGCCGGCGTCAGAGTTTCAAATCACCCAAACTGCGCTGGCAGCCGGTTGATTGCAGAACTTGCGTCACTGTGCGGTCTTACAAGTCGTTAGGGCAGATTCAATCGTGGACGAACTGGACTAGACGCTCGTAACGCATCTCGCCTTCACAAACTCTTCGGCGAATTCGTATCCGGACGTTCCGGCCTACAGTCGGCTTATTCCAAAGCGGCATTTTAGGAAGTCTACTGACAGTTGTCTGTTCACTCCGGTACACACCTGAATGTTTACAGCGAGGAGTTGGCAGGTGGAACTGTGGTGGAAGGTAGTGGCTCTGGCGAGAACAAAAGGTACATACGCGAACAGTACGCTGCGAATAAAATCGAACGCCCATCGATGATTTCTGTGCGAGACTTTTGGCTTATTGCTTTACTTCGCCGCTTTTTGCTCCGAATTTCTTGGGCCGAAGTACTTCGACGTCATCGACGAAGGCTATCATTGCGTACTTCGGGAAGTAATTTTTCTCGACATGCGCGAGTATTGCGTCGGCGACTTCACCGGTACATATAACCTCGATTTTTACGTTCGCGGATTCTCCATGGCGCGGACGTTCGCCCTTCGCTCCCGTGCCATGAACGGCATAAAATGTAAAACCGGTCCCGCCAAGATCATGGATTTCTTTCGCCAAGCGATATTCTACGTCCCCATCGCCGATAATGATTACGCGCTTCATCGAAACAGTTTTTGTCATGGCGCCTTCCATTTTCCGATTCGAGAACTGAGCCGGAACATTGTTTCACGCGGTTCACGCGTTGGGGCATCTATTGTAGCCAGCAATGGAGGCGAATTCAGCGATCCGCTTGTCGGGTGATTGGAACAGCCGAGTACTAGCTGTGGGGTCGAGGCGCGAACAAAAGAGCCAAGCCGCAAATGAGTGCTATTGCCCCAAGAATTGGAGGTAATAGATTGGGCTTATGCGGCTCGATGTCCTGAACCATGAGTCGCATTGGTGATGTGAAGTATGCAAGCGAGAGGATTCCCAGCACGATCAAAATGATCCCGAAAATGGATACTGCTTTCATGAATCCTCGCAGGACCGGTGACCTTGCTTGCGCGGACTTGAACCTCTCTCGCGCATCGTATGCCTCCCCTTCGTGCGACACAACAAATTTGCCACTAGAGCAATGCGAGAGATGTGCACGGATTGGAAGGCAGGCTGCCCAAAGAAAATTCTTAGTCGCGTGTTAAATGACACTACATGATTTCTGCAATCTGACTGTACAGAACAGCACAGTTTCCTGCTTGGCATACTGTCATCCTTTGTGTGGACTCTGCTTGGTGACCGAGAAAGATTGGCGAGTGCCCGAGGAGCTTTGGAAATGACCATACAAAATTCAGTTGTCGCAGTATATCGCACGCATATCGAGGCGGATCAAGCGGTGAAGGAGCTGCAGCGCGGCGGCGTTGACATGAAGAAATTGTCGATCGTCGGAAAGGGGTACCACACCGACGAGCATGCGGTGGGCTACTACAACACCGGCGACCGCATGAAGTACTGGGGCAAAGTCGGCGCGTTCTGGGGAGGTTTCTGGGGGCTCTTGTTCGGCTCTGCTTTTTTCATGATTCCGGGTCTAGGTCCAATCCTGGCGGCGGGACCGGTAGTTGGGTGGATCGTGGGAGCACTCGAAAGCGCAGTGGTGGTGGGAGGGATTGGGGCGGTCGGAGCAGGTCTGGTCAGCGTGGGAATCCCCAAAGACAGCGTTGTGAAATACGAAGCCGTGTTGAAGACGGATCAATTCCTACTCATTGCTCACGGAACGGCTGCAGAGGTGGCAAAAGCAAAGGACATCATCGCAACCACCCATCCCGTCGAATATGCTACGCACGCGGGCGAAGCGGCAGCAGCTGCAGCAGCAGTTTAACGTTATGGCAAGTTGTACGGGCAAAACTGTCACGGCGGGTCTTGCCCGTTGGGGCCTATCGAACTATTGCTAATCGTAGTTTCTTTCAATTTTGCCCGAGAACCTGCTAACGATGCTGCGTGCCGTTGTAGCAATAAAGCGTGTGGGCTGAACGTGTAGTGGATTCAAAAGAACACCATCGTTTAGTCCTCCAACACCGCCGCGAACGCGCCAATCTATTTCTTGACCTTCTAACCAGAACAGCGGAGAAAACGCGGCCCACTGCGCGCCCGATTTTGCGATAGCTGGATTTCTTGGAAATCGAGATTGCGCCATGCGCAACGCCTGCAATGACGGCGTGATTCCGCAACAGTCTGGGCGGGTCATGTCCGCATCATTCGGACGGATGAACAACGCATGATCGCCAAAACAGTTTGCCGCGTCGTCGGCCTGCCCCGAAAAAGGAGAATCGCATTTGAACACAAAAACTATTTCCCCGGACCTCTCCCCGGAACTTTCCGCCGATATCTCCCGCGAATTGCTTCACAAAATGGACGCCTATTGGCGCGCCGCCAACTACCTTTCGGTCGGCCAAATTTATCTCTACGACAATCCGCTGCTGAAGGAGCCACTAAAACTTTCGCACGTTAAACCGTTGGTGGTCGGACACTGGGGCACAACGCCGGGCCAGAATTTCATCTACGTACACCTGAACCGGGTCATCAAGAAGTACGACCTGGACATGTTTTACATCGCTGGCCCCGGACACGGTGGCCCGGCCCTGGTTGGCAATGTTTATCTCGAAGGAACCTACAGCGAGGTCTATCCGAACATTACCCAGGACGAAGCCGGAATGAAGAAGTTGTTCAAGCAATTCTCGTTTCCAGGCGGAATCTCAAGCCATGTCGCGCCGACGACTCCAGGGTCGATTCATGAAGGCGGCGAGTTGGGATACTCACTTAGTCATGCCTTCGGAGCGGCGTTCGACAATCCCGATCTGATCGTCGCATGCATCATCGGCGATGGCGAGGCGGAAACGGGCCCGTTGGCGACTGCGTGGCAGTCCAACAAACTTCTCAACCCAATTACCGACGGAGCTGTGCTGCCAATCCTGCACCTCAACGGCTACAAGATCAGCAATCCGACTGTGCTGGCGCGTATCGAGCACGAAGAACTGGAGCAATTTCTGCGAGGCTGTGGCTGGACGCCCCACTTTGTGGAAGGTGATGAGCCGGCAAAGATGCATGAACTCATGGCCATCACCTTGGATAGCGCCATCGGGGACATCCGGCAAATCCAAAAAAATGCAAGGGTGATGAACGATACGACTCGACCGCGCTGGCCAATGATCGTCCTCAAGTCACCCAAAGGGTGGACAGGTCCGAAAGTAGTCGATGGTCTGCAAATCGAGGGGACTTTCCGAGCGCACCAGGTCCCGCTTCTCGTCGATTCTCAGCATCCCTAGCATGTCGGGCAACTTGAAAGCTGGATGAAGAGTTACAAGGCCGAGGAACTGTTCGATGAAAACGGGAGGCTCATCCCGGAATTGGCTGAACTGGCACCGACGGGCGAGCGCCGGATGGGCGCCAATCCGCATACCAATGGCGGCATCCTGCTCCGCGACCTGCGGATGCCGGATTTTCATCTTCACGCTGTGAATGTGCCTTCGCCTGGTGCGGTCGACGGTCAAGATACGATCGTCCTGGGAAAATTCCTCCGCGACGTTGCCAGGCTGAATCAGGATCAGCGTAATTTCCGTGTCTTTGGTCCCGATGAAACGCTCTCGAATCTTCTCGGCGCGGTTTTTGAATTCACGAATCGCCAGTGGGACGCCCGCGAAGAAAAGAATGATGAATTTCTCGCGCCCGCTGGACGCGTGCTGGACTCGATGCTCAGCGAGCACCAGTGCGAGGGTTGGTTGGAGGGTTATCTCCTGACCGGACGGCACGGGCTGTTCAACAGCTACGAGGCCTTCATTCGCATCGTGGACTCGATGTTCAGCCAGCACGCCAAGTGGCTTAAAGTAACTTTGGAATTGCCCTGGCGCAGGAAGATTGCCTCGCTGAACTATCTGCTCGCCTCGCATGTCTGGCAGCAGGATCATAACGGCTTCACCCATCAGGATCCCGGCTTCCTAGATCACGTCATCAACAAGAAGGCCGACATCGTGCGCGTTTACCTGCCGCCCGATGCCAACTGTTTGCTGTCGGTCTTCGATCACTGCTTGCGCAGCCGGCATTACGTGAACGTGGTTGTTGCGGGGAAGCACGCCCTCCCGCAATGGCTGACCATGGATGCGGCCGTTGTTCATTGCACGGAAGGAATTGGCATCTGGCAATGGGCCAGTAACGACCAGGGATCCGAGCCGGACGTGGTAATGGCCTGCTGCGGCGACACTCCCACGCTCGAGATCTTGGCTGCTGTTTCCATTCTTCGCAAACATCTCCCTGATCTCAAGATAAGAGTCGTTAATGTCGTCGATTTGATGAAGCTACAGTCTGCGAGCGAACACCCACATGGACTGAGCGAAACGGATTACGACGCACTTTTCACGAAAGACAAGCACATCATTTTTGGCTTTCATGGATATCCGACGCTTGTCCATCGGCTGACCTATCGCCGCACCAACCGCAATCTCCACGTCCGAGGCTACAAGGAAGAAGGCACCATCACGACGGCTTTCGACATGCGAGTGCAAAACGACCTCGACCGTTTCCATTTAGTACAGGATGTGGTCGATCGCCTCACGCACTTGGGTTCGAAGGGCGCCTATTTGAAGCAGCAGATGCGCGACAAGCTCATCGAGCACAAGCACTATATCGACCAGCATGGCGAAGACTTGCCAGAGATTCGTAACTGGAAATGGGGCGCACCCAAATGAATACCCGAAAGCTCATAGACACCGCGAAGGCGCTGGTCGCCGGCGACAAGGGTCTGCTGGCGATGGATGAAAGCAATACGACTTGCAACAAACGCTTTGCCAAATTAGGAATTCCGCAGACCGAGGAAGCGCGGCGCGCATACCGAGAGTTGATTGTGACCACGCCGGACCTTAGTAAGTCCATCAACGGCGCGATCCTCTACGACGAAACCATCCGCCAGACAAAAAAAGACGGCACTTCCTTTGTGAAAGCCATCACCGATGCTGGAATCATTCCCGGAATCAAAGTCGATACCGGTGCAAAAGCCCTGGCGGGTCATCCGGGAGAGAAAGTAACCGAAGGTCTGGACGGTTTGCGCGATCGCCTCGCCGAATACGTTCAAATGGGCACGCGTTTTGCCAAGTGGCGCGCCGTGATTGCCATAGGCGACGGCATTCCCAGTCGAAGTTGCATCGAGTCCAACGCGAATGCGCTAGCTCGCTATGCCGCTCTGTGCCAGGAGGCCGGACTGGTCCCGCTCGTCGAGCCGGAAGTGCTCATGAACGGCGAGCATACCCTGGAGCAGTGCTGCAAAGTAACGGAAGAAGTTCTGCGAACAGTTTTCAGTCAGCTTTACACACAAGGAGTGCTGCTGGAGGGCGTGATCCTGCGGCCCAACATGGTGCTTCCAGGACTGGCCTGCCCCAATCAAGAGTCGGTGGACGTGGTGGCCGACGCCACGGTGAGGTGTTTCTTGCGTGCCGTCCCCGCTGCCGTTCCGGGGATTGCGTTCTTGTCAGGTGGCCAATCCGGTGAATTGGCCTCGGCCCGTTTGAATGCGATGAATATCAGGTTCAGGTCACGAATGCCTTGGGCATTGGCTTTTTCCTTTGCCCGCGCCATCCAGCAACCGGCCTTGGAGATTTGGCGGGGCGAGGATGCAAACGTCTTTGCCGCCCAAAACGCTCTGTATCACCGCGCGGATTGCGACCTGGCTGCGCGCCGTGGCGAATACACGGCCGCGATGGAACTAGCAGACGGTCGCGAACAACATCATGTGATGCAAGCATCTAGTTGACAAACACGCCTAAGACTTGCACATCCGTGAGTGGAGAGACGGCGATACGACGCAGCCACTGTGAAGAACAAAGATAACCATGCATGAGAGCAAGCACAATCACCGCGAGCAGGTAGCAGTGCATGGCGAGCATGTTCATCACGACCCTGGCCCTTACTGAAAGCGCGGTCATCACCATTGGCATTTTTGGGCCGGCATAGTCCATGCACTCGATTCCAGTAATTCAAAATCGTGAATAAGACTTCTTCGACAGCGCCAGCCCACCGATTTTCCAGGCCGCGGGGCGAGATTCCGCGGAGGGAACGAGAATGGAAAGGAAACTCAGTATGAAAGCCGTTGACGAAAAGATCAAAGTTCCCGAATCGAAGCCCGCTACTCTCGAATCTAAGCCGGGATCCAATACCGATGACAAAGGCGATCTGAAAACTCTGCCGATGCCGGAGCTGGAGAAGAAATTGAATTCTTCTCCAAAGGGCCTTAGCCAAGCCGAGGCGCAGAAACGGCTGGGGCAATATGGTCCGAACCAGATCGCGGAAAAGAAGACCAATCTATTCCTGAAGTTCCTCAGCTATTTCTGGGGCCCCATTCCGTGGATGATCGAAGGGGCGGTGATTCTCTCGGGTCTGGTCCGGCATTGGCTGGATTTCTTCATTATTCTCTTTCTCCTTTTCTCCAACGCCGTGGTGGCGTTTTGGGAGGAACATCAGGCGGGCAACGAAATTGCCGCATTGCGGGCCAAGTTGGCGGTCACGGCCAAAGCGTTACGAGATGGAAAGTGGAGCGCCCCAAAGGTCGCGGAACTCGTGCCAGGCGACGTCATCCGTGTGCGGTTGGGAGACATCGTCCCGGCCGATGCGCGCTTGTTGGCAGGCGATCCCATTCAAGTTGATCAGTCCGCGTTAACCGGAGAGTCCTTGCCTGCGACGCGCAAACCGGGTGAGGCGTTGTTTTCTGGTTCGATTATCAAGCGGGGCGAAGCTGACGCGATGGTCTACGCCACCGGTGAGAAGACTTACTTTGGCAAAACGGCGCAGTTGGTCCAGGGAGCTCATACCGTCAGCCATTTCCAGCGTGCCGTGCTCAAAATCGGCGATTACCTGATCGTCCTCGCGGTGGCCCTGGTGGCGTTGATTGTTATCGTCGCGCTCTTCCGTCACGATCCAATCCTCAGCACTTTGGAGTTCGCTTTGGTACTTCTGGTCGCCGCCATTCCTGTGGCAATGCCCACCGTGCTATCGGTGACCATGGCAGTCGGCGCACGTCTGCTGGCAAAAAAACAAGCCATCGTGACCAAACTGTCGGCCATTGAGGAACTCGCCGGCGTGGATGTGTTGTGCTCGGACAAGACCGGAACCCTGACTCAAAACAAGTTAACGTTGGGCGATCCTTTCTGCCTGAACAACATCCCTGCTGGCCAGGTCATTCTCTGGGCCGCGCTGGCTTCGCGTGCCGAAGATAAGGACACCATCGACCTGGCGGTGATCGGTGGAGTAAAGGACGATAAAGCGCTTAAGGCTTATCAGGTGCTCCATTTCCAGCCGTTCGATCCGGTGCATAAGCGCACGGAAGCTACTGTCAAGGCTTCGGACGGAAAACAGTTTTTTGTGGCCAAAGGCGCGCCGCAGGTGATTCTAGAAATGTCCACCAACGCCGGCGAAGTAAAACCCGCCGTCGAGAAAGCCGTCAACGAGTTTGCGAGCCGCGGCTTTCGTTCTTTGGGTGTAGCCCGGGCGGATCAGGAAAATAAGTGGCAGTTTGTTGGCGTGTTGCCAATGTTCGATCCTCCGCGAGAACAGGCCAAGACAACGATCGCGAGCGCTGTGCGGATGGGTGTGAAAGTCAAGATGGTCACCGGCGACCAATTGGCCATCGCCCAGGAAACTGCCCGCCAGCTGGGGATGGGGACAAACATTCTCGATGCCACCCTGTTGCGCGATTCGAAGAATCAACAGTCGGCGCAATCGGTGGAGTCCATCGAAAAAGCGGACGGCTTCGCCCAGGTATTCCCCGAAGACAAATACAACATTGTTGACGTCTTGCAAAAGCACGGCCACATCGTCGGCATGACCGGGGATGGGGTGAACGACGCCCCCGCGCTGAAGAAAGCAGACTGCGGCATAGCAGTTTCCGGCGCGAACGACGCCGCTCGAGCAGCGGCATCCATCGTGTTGCTGGCGTCCGGCCTGTCCGTAATCATCGACGCCATCAAGGAAAGCCGCCGCATCTTCCAGCGGATGAACAGCTATTCCATCTATCGCATCGCCGAAACGCTGCGCGTGCTGTTCTTCATGACGCTAACGATCCTGGTCTTTAACTTCTACCCGGTGACCGCAGTGATGATCGTGATGATCGCCGTGCTGAACGATGGAGCAATCCTGTCCATCGCGTACGACAACGTTCATTACAAGGATAAGCCGGAGGCCTGGAACATGCGCCTGGTACTGGGTATCTCCACAGTGCTCGGTCTCATCGGCGTGGCAGCCGCGTTCGGTCTTTTCTATCTCGGCGAACGCGTATTTCACCTCGATCACGCGCACGTCCAAACGCTGATGTACCTGAAGCTATCCGTGGCCGGACATCTGACGATTTTTCTGACGCGCACTCGCGGCCCTTTCTGGTCCATACGCCCCGGTCGGATTTTGTGGATTGCAGTGCTCGGCACGCAGATGATCGCCACACTGATTGCGGTTTATGGTTTGTTTATGACGCCCCTCGGCTGGCGCTGGGCAGGTTTCGTTTGGGGCTATGCGATAATTTGCGCTCTCGCGACTGACCGCGTGAAGTTGCTCGCCTACCGGATTTTTGACCGCGCGAAAAACCCATCGTCCGCCAAGAAAACGTCCGACCTTACATCGCAGATTGCCGTTCGCGCCTATGAACTCTACGAGCAGCGCGTGCAGGGCAAAAGCCCGGCAGATCAGGACTGGCTGGAAGCGGAGCGCGAGATTCGGAGAGATCCGGCGTTGAAGACGAAGGCCGTATGAACGTCCCCCTGAACAGTGAAAGTACGGAACGTAGCCGGTGCGGCTCGTGACCGCCGGAGGACGAAAATGAAAATCAATTCAAAGGATTTTCGTGTACGAGGAGAAAAGGTCCATCTTAAGAAGTGGCCCACGATCATCAAGCCGTTTTGCAACTCCAAAAAACGCTATCGAAAACTCCTGGAAGAACACGTTGCAGAGTTGAGCTCACTGCAACACCTTCACTATGCGTCCGGCCGCTATGCATTGTTGCTGATTTTTCAAGCCCTGGACGCGGCCGGCAAGGACGGCTCCATTCGGCACGTCATGTCGGGAGTCAATCCGGAAGGCTGCGAGGTTTTCAGTTTCAAACAACCGAGTGCCGACGAACTGCAACATGATTTTCTGTGGCGCACGACGTGCCGTCTTCCCGAACGCGGGCGCATCGGCATCTTCAATCGTTCTTACTACGAGGAAGTGTTAGTCGTTCGCGTGCATCCGGAGATTCTCCGCAACCAAGGGCTTCCGGAAGAATTGCTCGAGGAGAAGGACATTTGGAAGGAGCGCTACCGCTCCATCGTGGATTTGGAGGAGCATCTCTTTCGTAACGGCACTCGCATCGTCAAAATCTTCCTGCACTTATCGAAGAACGTACAACGAAAGCGCTTCCTCGAACGTCTTGACGAGCCGGAGAAGAATTGGAAATTCAGTCTTTCGGACATTCACGAGAGGAAATACTGGAAAAATTATACGAAGGCTTACGAGGAGTGCCTGCACGCCACGAGCACCCACCACGCACCCTGGTACGTTGTTCCCGCCGATGATAAGGAAAACGCCCGGCTGATCGTTTCACGAATTGTTCTGGATGCGCTCAAAAGTCTAAAGATGGCCTATCCCAAAACCACCGGAAAGCGTCGGCGAGAATTGAAATCAATCGGCAAGGCGCTGGCAAGGTAACGCCGAATCAATAAGAAAACTCGGCCCGGGGATGAAGACGGATGAGGCTGGTCAGTATGAGATCCGTAGTTGAGTTGGTAAGGCGTTGTGTCGGGAGATTGTTGCTGGGAACGCTGTCTTTTGCGGCTCCTTCCCCATACCCTCGCCAGGCCATCGCCAGGCAAACCTTTGCTGCAGTGCCGCTTGATTTATACGCCGGGGAGCAAAATAGCATGGCAGGTCTTTCTCGAGGATGACCGTTCGCCACCATTGGCAGGAAACTTATCTGGATCGGCTCTCGGTAACTCGCACTTATCAAACTGTTCCGTCGTTCATGCCCTTCCCAGGCGCAAGGAGAAGGATCTCTTCGAAGGGAATATCTGGATCGACAACCAGGACTTCGCAATCGTGAAAATCACCGGCCACCTTGCCAAGAAACCGTCATTTTGGATCAAGCGGGTGGATTTTGTGCGGGACAACCAGAAAATCAGCGGGTTCTGGCTGCTCTCCAAAGAAGAAGCGTTGCTGACGTCAGGATATTTGGCAAGGAGACCATGACCATCGTTTACCGGAACTATGCCGTGAATGGATCGGGAACACTTCAGTCTTTTTCCGACAATGCGACGGGCGGTGCTGGCCTTTGCGACAAGCTATCCTGCGCACTGCGTGACCAGTTCATTGCCAATAAGGAAGCTGCCCGATGACCGCCTCCCGTTCAGACGCGCTGGTGCTCTTCGGTGTAACGGGCGATCTTGCCCATAAGATGATCTTCCCGGCACTCTATGCGATGACGAAACGGGGTGCCCTCAAGACCCCGGTAATCGGCGTTGCTTACCCGAAGTGGAGTCTGGAACGTCTTCGCAAACGCGTCACGGACAGTATCAAACGATCTGGCGGGATCGATAACCAGCGCGCCTTGCACCACCTGCTGTCCTTGTTCAGCTACGTGAGCGGGGATTATAAAGATCCCGCGACATTCGCGGCGTTAAAAGAAGCGCTAGGTAGCGCTCGACGCCCAGCGCACTACTTGGCCATCCCTCCGTCCTTTTTCGAGACAGTGCTCAAAGGGCTTGGCGCCGCGAATTTATGCGAGCACGCGCGTGTCATTGTCGAAAAACCGTTCGGACGCGATCTGGCCTCCGCCCAGGAACTCAACCGCGTCGCTCGGTCGGTGTTTCCGGAAGACTCCATCTTTCGCATCGACCACTTCCTCGGCAAGGAAGCGATCATGAACATCCTGTATTTCCGCTTTGCCAATTCGTTCCTGGAGCCGATCTGGAATCGCAACTATGTGGCTAGCGTTCAGATAACCATGTCCGAGGATTTCGGCGTGAAGGGCCGCGGCGCGTTTTACGAAACCGCCGGCTGTTTGCGCGACGTGATCGAGAACCACCTCTTCCAGATCGTCGCGCTGCTGGCCATGGAGGCGCCGTCCGGCAGGCACTTTGGGGCGGTGCAGGACGAGAAGGCCAAAGTCTTTCAAGCCATGCGTCCCTTGAATTCCAAAGACCTGGTGCGTGGCCAGTACGCTGGATATCGGAAGGAGCCACACGTCGCAAAGAATTCCGACGTCGAGACTTTTTGCGCCCTGCGTCTTTTCATCGACTCGTGGCGCTGGGAAGGAGTGCCCTGGTACATACGCGCAGGCAAATACCTCCCCGAAACCGCAACCGAGGTTCTGGTCGAATTGAAATCGCCTCCACAGAGGCTCTTCGCTGACTCAACGCCGAAAACCGGTCTGGCGAATTATTTGCGTTTCCGGTTGTCCCCCAATTCGGCTGTCGCCCTCGCCGCCCGCGTCAAGCTCCCTGGGAAGGAGTTCGTCGGCGAGCAGCGAGAACTCTACCTAACCGAAGAACAGCCAGGGGAAGAACCGCCCTACGAGCGACTTTTGAACGACGCCATGATCGGAGACGGCACTCTTTTCACCCGTGAAGACGCCGTTGAAGCCGCCTGGGCAGTGGTCGAGCCGGTCCTGAAAGGCCACCACCGGGTTCGACCTTACAAACGCCGCAGCTGGGGACCAAAACAGGCTGACGCGCTCATCGCTTCAGACGGCGGTTGGTACAACCCCATCCTCAAAGGAGCATCCAGTCGTTTCTGATCACGCCTGTCGTTCTGTCCTTTGCCAAGCGGGCGCCTCGCAATTCTAGA
>Ga0182015_10002977_pt1 | contig 19597 bp, 15 predicted proteins | sample 712P3MmetaG_FD_120478 | JGI IMG/M metagenome (GOLD analysis project Ga0182015, IMG submission 120478) | Permafrost microbial communities from Stordalen Mire, Sweden - 712P3M metaG | ecosystem: Environmental > Terrestrial > Soil > Wetlands > Permafrost | place: Sweden: Stordalen | collected...
CGAGCATGGCGACCGTATGGATCAGGGAATCCTTACTATTGCGGATCCGCCAGGCCAGGTCATTCCCCGCCGCAGCATAATCATAGAGCTGGCCGATATCATGGTGCCCGGCGACGATGATCAGGCTGTCTTCGAAAGGAAGACCCCTGTGGCGGGATAAATAACTGAAGATCAATTCCGGATGCATTTCGCAATACCGGCGGGTCAGGAGGAGCCGGGAGGGCGCGACCCCCGGATTGGTATTGGGATAAAGGAAACAGTCTAACAGGATATTTCCTACTGGATAGGGATGGGCGGCTATCACCGGTTCGATACTGAGCGATTTTTCATCGAACTGCATGGCCTCGGTAAAGGCCGCGACCAGGTCAGGCGCCATCGAAGCGGGGATCTGTTTGGCCTGATAGTCTTTCCCGAAGCCGGTAAGCATGGCCTCCAGACCGCGGAGGTACCGTTTTTTGCCATTGCTGTTCAAGGTGGAATCCAGTTCGATCTGCTCCTGCAGCTCGTCTACCTGGCGGCAAAGGGCATCCGTGATCTGGAGGTTGATGGCATCGTCATTCGTCAGCCGGAGCACGCTATCGCTCTTGCCGCTTCCCATCAAGATCAGCCGTTGCTGCGCCTGATCTACCTTGTCATGAAAGATCATCCGGTCCTGGGCTGGCTTGAACGGGTAGGAGTTGGGCTGGGCCATGCTGTGAAGCGAAAGGCTCAGAAATGGTACCACGACCAGCGACTGAAAAAGTGACCGTAGAATTGGACTCATAACAAACTCCTCAGGAACTCAATCAAAAAATGTGCGGGAAATGCCCTCCGCCAAAATTAGTGCATTTCCGGCCCCTTGCCGCCAAAGACCCACCCTTATTATTTATGTATTAATAAATTGTAAACAGATTCGGCAAATTCCTGCGTCATTCTTTATTTCCAGTAGGTTTGCGTAAATTTTGTTAATGGAATCCAAAGGCAAGAAGATCCTGATTGCTGACGACGAGCCCGATATCCTTGAAATCATCCAATACAACCTCACAAAGGAGGGATATGAGGTAACCACCGCCAAGGATGGAGATGAGGCCGTGGGGAAAGCCAAGACCGTCAGACCCGATCTGATCATCCTGGATATCATGATGCCCAAGAAGAACGGTGTGGAAGTTTGCGAAATACTCCGGTCACAGCCTACCTTTAAGGAAACCCTGATCCTTTTTCTGACTGCGCTCAGCGATGAGGGTTCCCATGTCCGCGGGCTCGAGACCGGCGCCGATGATTATGTGACCAAACCCATTAGCCCCAAAGTGCTGGTCAGCCGGGTCAATGCGCTTTTCCGCCGGGTCAACAAGGAACCGGAGGACAAGGTGCTGAAGGTGGAAAACCTGAGCATCGATCCTGCTAAATTTGAAGTGATGGTCGACGGGAGGGACATCACCCTGGCCAAAAAGGAATTCGAACTGCTCTACCTGCTGGCGTCCCGGCCGGGAAGGGTCTTCCTGCGCAACGAGATCCTCAACCAGGTCTGGGGGAACGAAGTGATCGTGGGGGACCGGACGATCGACGTGCATATCCGTAAGATCCGCCAGAAGCTGGGACTGGACTGTATTACCACGGTAAAAGGGGTCGGCTATAAGTTCAATCTGTAACTTTATGGGACCATGCCGTCTACCAAAAATCTATCTCCCAAACAATTATCCGCTCTAACCGCCGTCCTGCTGGCCCTACCGATCTCCGCCGGTATCTACGTGCTGACGACCAACGTGATCGTGGGCGCGGCGTCCCTGGTGATCATCCTGGGTGGTAGCTACGGTCTGATCCTGTTCACGCTGGAAAAGTTCATCTACCGAAAGATAAAGCTGATATACAAGCTCATCCACCAGACCAAAGCCACCAAAAAGGAAGAAGTCTATTTCAAGTACATCCTGCCGCAGAAAGGTATCGATGAAGTGCGGGAAGACGTAGAGAAATGGGGGGAGAAACGGAATGAGGAGATCGAGTTGCTGAAAAAGAACGAGGCCTACCGAAAAGAGTTTCTGCAAAACCTCGCGCATGAGTTCAAGACCCCGATCTTCGCCATCCAGGGTTATGTCGATACGCTGCTCAACGGCGCGATGGACGATTCCTTCATCCGGAAGAAATTCCTTGAAAATACGGCAAAGAATGTGGAACGCCTCGTCAACCTGATGAACGACCTCGATGAGATCTCCACCCTGGAAAGAGGGGAACAATTACTGTACAAACAGAACTTCATTGTCCAGGACCTGATCCGGGAGATCTTCGAATCCCTGTCGATCAAAACCCATAACAAGAATGTCCGGACGGCGATCAAAAAGGGCTGCGAATCCCCGATCACCGTATTTGCCGACAAGGAAAAGATCCGCATGGTCCTCACCAACCTGGTGGAGAACGCTACCAAATATGGCAAGACCGGCGGCAGCATCGTCGCCAGCATCTATAAGATCGACGAAAAGAACGTCCTGATCGAAGTCAGCGACGATGGGATCGGGATTGAAGAAGAGCACCTGCTGCGGATCTTCGAGCGGTTCTATCGCACCGATGCCGCCCGGAGCCGGGATAAGGGCGGTACCGGCCTGGGGCTGGCCATCTGCAAGCATATCATTGAGGCCCACGGGCAGTCGATCCATGTCCGTAGCCGGCCGGATGTGGGGACAACCATCGGGTTCACGCTGGAATCGCGGCGGGATTGACAAAAACGCAGTATTTTTGCATTTTATGGCAACCACCACCACCACTCAGGTTTTCGATTATAACATATGGAAAGCGCGGCTTCCAGAGCTGAGCAAGAAATACCAGGCGGCGGCCCCTTATCCGCATATCGTGCTGGAGAATTTCCTCGACCCCGACATGCTGAAGGATTGTATCGCCGAGTTTAACCGGCTGAATGAAACGGATGGCTGGATCAACTATAAACACTACAACGAAGATAAACGCGGCTTGAACAAGATCGATCTGCTTCCGGCAACGATCAAGCGGGCGATCAACGAGCTGAATTCCCCGGCCTTCCTCGAATGGCTCAGCGCCCTGACGGGGATCAAGGACCTTCAAAAGGACGAAGGCCTCGAAGGCGGCGGTATCCACCAATCGACCCGCGGCGGCTTCCTGAATATGCATGCCGACTTCACCGTCCATCCGCACCATCGCAACTGGCAGCGGCGGGTGAACGTGCTGGTTTACCTGAACGAAGATTGGGAGGAGGAATGGGGCGGCAAGCTGGAGCTGTGGGACCGGAAAATGAAAGCCTGTGAGGAAAGCGTATTACCCGTATTCAACCGATGCGTCATTTTCAATACCGATGCCGATTCCTATCATGGTCACCCCCTCCCGATGACCTGCCCGGATGGCACGTTCCGCCGATCCATCGCGTTATATTATTATACCGTTGAAGCGAACCCTTATCGCCGGGCCACCTACTACCAGGCAAGACCAGGCGACGGCAGCAACAAGCTGCTGGTCAAGATCGACAATGCGCTTCTTTCCGCCTATACAGCTATCAAGGGAAAGCTGGGTGCCAATGACAAGATGGTGAGCAGGATGCTGCGCTTTTTTGGAAGGAAAAAGAAATAGGCGGTGGTCGCGGGCAGAACTTCGCTCGGCCTATTCAGAACGCAAACTTTTCACCGGGTTGGCCCTGGCAGAGCGTATCGCCTGGAAACTGACCGTAATGAATGCGATCCCGACGGCCGACAAACCCGCCACCACAAATATCCACCAGCTGATGGGTGTTCTGTATTCAAAATCCTGCAACCAGCGATGCATGATGTACCAGGCCAGGGGGGAAGCGATCACAACGGCGATCAATACCAAGCCCAAAAAATCCTTCGACAACAGGGCAACGATTCCGGGTACATTTGCCCCGAGTACTTTACGGACGCCGATCTCGCGGGTTCGCTGGCCGGCGGTGAAGATGGCAAGCCCCAATAGTCCCAGACAGGAAATAAAGATGGCGAGGAAGGCGAAGTAATTGGCCAGTTTGCTGACCAGCTGTTCACTTCGGTACATATTGTTGTATTCCGCTTCCGAAAACTGGTAGGTGAACGGAAAGGCGGGGTTCAGCTCCTTGCACAGTTTTTCCAAACCGGCCAGTGCTTCTTTGTCTTTGCCTGGCCGCAGCCGGATCAACAGCGTACCCGATTGGCGATCTTCGTTCATGCGGATGATCAGCGGTTCGATCGCCTGGTGCAGGGAAGCGAAGTGGAAATCCTGCAAGACGCCGACTATCTTAGCCTGGTGGCCGCCCCACATAACATACTTGCCGACAGGGTTGGTATACCCCATCTTATTCACGGCCGTTTCGTTCACGATAACCCCTACAGAATCGGTTGGAAAGTCGCGGGAGAAGTCGCGCCCCTGAGCCAGCGTTAGCTTCATCGTCTTTACAAAATCGTAGCCTACGTCCGATTGAACGAATGAAGTGACGAGATTGGGCGCTTCCCCCGGCCAATGGATGTCGCCGGTATGGGTATAGAGCGCGGTCGGTGGCTGCCGGATCTTGGAGACTTGTTGGATAGCCGGCAGATTCTCGGCCTCTTGCTTGAAGAGTTGATATTTAGTTGCCAGCTCGCCTTCCAGCGGCATATACAGCAGGTTATCCCGGTCGAAACCCATGTTGGCCCGCTCAATGTAATCCATCTGGCGGTACATGACGATCATCCCTACCAGGAAGACAATGGAGAGCCCGAATTGAAAAACTACCAGCGTCTTCCGGAAGAAGGTCGCTCCGCCGCTAAATCGCAAGGCCCCTTTCAATACCCGGACAGGATTCAGGGAAGACAGGAAGATAGCGGGATAACTGCCGGATATAAATCCGGCGAGTAACAATAAGCCCAGCATGGCTGTCCAGAAAAGCGGCTGACGGACCGGCAGCGAGAGCTGTTTTCCCGTCAGGTCATTGAAGGCCGGTAGGAGGAGGGTGGTCAGCAGGATGGCAAGCCCGATGGAAAAAAGGGTGAGCAGCAAGGCTTCGCCCATGAATTGCGCCATTAAGACCGGCCGGGCAGCTCCGATCACTTTCCGTACGCCCACTTCCTTGGCGCGTTTGGTTGAGCGGGCCGTAGCGAGATTCATAAAGTTGATACACGCGATCAGCAGAATAAAGGCGGCGACCAGGCTGAACAACCGGACATATTCAATGCGTCCGCCGTCGATCTGGCCATTCTTGTTGAAGATCGAGTGAAGATATCTATCCGGGAACGAAGTCAAATCCAGCTCGACCCGGAACCCCTTGCTTTTTTGTTGATACCGATAGATGAAATCTTTTATCTCCGTCCGGACTTTTGCCGGATTGGCGTCGGGGCGCAGCTGGATAAAGGTGGGCGCATCGGTGTTGCCCCAGTTATGGATCCAGTCGTCGTTCTCTTTTTCAAAGGCGATCCAGCTTCGCAGAAAATCGAATTGCTGGGAGGAGTTGGCAGGCAGATCTTCAAACACCGCCGATACCCGAAAATTGTCGCTGTTTTCATACCGGATCGTTTTCCCCATCGCCGCTTCGGGGCTGCCAAAAAATAAGTTGGCCATTTTTCGCGAAATGGCGACGCCTTCCAGCGTATTCAACGCCGTCTTCGGCGTTCCCTCCAGCAGCGGATAGCTGAACATGGTAAAGAAATCGGCGCCGGCAAAAGAGCCGCTCATCTTGGCGATCTTTTTCCCCGCTTCGAACGTATTGGTGCTGTTCCATTCGAGACTGCTGCTATATTGCACTTCGGGGATCTCCCTTTTCATCTCACCGGCCAACAAGCCCTGGGTGGGAATGCTGGCGTCCACCTTTCCATCGAAATAGTCGCGTTCATATACCTGGTAGAGCTGCGGGCCGTTGGCATGGAAGCCGTCGACGCTTCGCTCATCCTGCACCCATAGCATGATTAAAAGGCTACAGGTCATGCCCAGGGCAAGACCCAGGATATTGATACCCGAAAAAACCTTGTTGCGGACCATGTTGCGCCAGGCAACGATCAAATAGTTCCTGATCATACGGAGAAGTGGTTATCCGCTTGTGGCGCTAAAAAGATGCCATTGTTAGATTAGGGTAATAATCAATCCCTTATGGCATTGCAACACGCGGTAACTGTCCGGTTTCAACACAACCGGTGTGCATTTCCGGAGAACTTTGCCCTTTAGCTTTTTTTTAACCCCGGGGTACTTGCAAAGCAACGCGATTTTGCGGAAATTTATTGGAATCTAATCCCCCGTTATGCCTTCAACCCTTCTCGCTGCTGCTCTCACGGTCTCCCTGCACACTTGTCTTGGCGCCGTCCCGGCATTTGTATCGCCTGTATCGCCACCCGTCGACTCGACGGCCAAATCGCCCGTTAAGAACCACGTTTATGACAAAGGAAAAGGTACCGTGGGATTTATTTCGGGTCTCTTGCTGGGACCCGTCGGGCTTGGCGGAGTCTACCTTTTTTCGCATAACCGCGCGCAGCGAAAAGCGGCCAAGAAAGGCTGCGTCATCTTCGGCATGGTCGTCGTCACCGCGGCTTTTTGCTGGCTCCTGGTCCTCGGGGTTAAAGACCTGGGCAGTTCCGGCTCAGGCGGCTCAAGCCGTTCCAGTGGGAGTGGGTCGGGAAGTTCCGCCGGATCAAGAAGTTCCGGCGGATCGGGAAGTTCCGGCGGGTCGGGCCGTTCGGGGGGATCCGGCGGCAGCCATAGCGCGAATAGCGGTTGGGCAAATAATATCAATTTCCCCGATATCGGTTCGCCTTGCCCCCCCGCAAAAAAGAAACCTGCTGTCGCTCAGCCGCCCGTTGTGTTGCCGCCGACAATTTTCATAAAGTATTGACTACGGTGACGGCAGAGCCGGAACATCCCGCTTCAAAAACACAAACCCGTTCTTCCGGTACAGCTCTTTTAGGTCGGGATACTTCGTGGGGTCTTCCCAGTTCTGCACCCGATCCACCTTGGTGACAAAATAGACCGGCTTATCGATCGGGCCCGTCAGCAGCCATTGCTGATCGTAGGAATTGGGATTGGTCGGGCGCTCTTTCTTCGTATAAAAGAGATCCCCGTAACTCTTGAACCCCAGCGTATGTACATAACAGTCCTCCCCCTGCCGGGCGATGAAAAAGTCGATATCGGCGCCCTGGCTATACCGCTCGACTTTGGGGACGATGATCGCGGAGGCAAAGAAGACGACGATGGCCGTCCCGGCAAATAAGAACCCAGCGGCCCGGATAAAAGCCCCCCGCACCAAGGCGCCCCGCGACAGGCTGCGGATCCCCAGGACCAACGCCACGACCATCAGGACGCCGATCAATCCCTCCCATCCCGACCAGTGCACATCTGCTTCCATGTTACCCCGGGCAAACGTGTCGTCGACATAAGGCGCCAGCCGTTTTACATTCAACCCGATGATCGCCACGCCAAGGAGCAGCAGCGAGATGAGCCCGCCGAGTATTGCAAGTCCGATCCCGACGTATTTCTTGTAGACCAGTTCCCCGCGATCCCATTTATATATGGAGTAAGCGGCCAGAAAGGTGACCGGGAACCAGGCCATAGATGAATAATGAATGATCCTGGACTGGACGATCGTGAAAAGAACAGTGACGACCCAGAAGAGGATCAGCATCCAGCGCTTGAAGTCTTGCTCGTAACGACTATTGTACTTCGCCTTGAAGAACGAGGGAATGGCCAGCAGCGAAGCGGGGAAACAGCCGATCAGCAGCACCACGTAGTGATATCCGAAGAAGCCCTTCTGATCGGCGTCATGCGTTGTGAACAGCCGCCATTGATACTTCAGGAATTCATTAATGAACGAGGGGCCGCGCTTGATCGTCTCATACCCATACCAGGAGGCGGTAACCAGGATGGCCACCGCCAGGAACAGCAGTGCGTCCCACCAGGAAAAATAGAACCGGAACCGGTTGTAAATATAATAGACCCCGAGCGCCAGCAGGAAGACCATCAGGGCAACCTGCCCCTTGGTCAGGACCGCGAGACCCATAAAGACCCCGGCCAGCACGACATAAAATATTTTGGGCCTGTCGAGCCCCGGCTTGTCATAGCCGTTCCGTTTCCAGTGGTAAAGGATAAAGTAATAAAGGGCAAGAAACGTAAACAAATTAAACCAGGGGTCGATGATCCCGGATTTGAAATACATATTGGGGAATAGCGATCCGCCAAAGGCCAGGGCCCACAGCAGACCCAGCTTACGATCGAAGATCCTGGAACCGCATAGAAAGACGGTGATCAGCGTGATGATCCCGCAGATCGCGTTAGGAAAGCGCGCTGCGAATTCGCCCACCCCGAATACTTTCATGGAGGTGCTTTGCATCCAGAAGAACATCGGCGGCTTTTCCCAGAACGGTTTGAAATCGACATATACCCGGGTATAGTCGTCCATCTTAATCATTTCGCGCGAACATTCCGCAAAATTGATCTCATCCCAGTCGAACAGATGAACGCGGCCCAGGAAAGGGATGAAGAGCAGTGCAGCCAGGATGATGATCAGCCCGATAGTGGTTGTTTTATTGAGCTGCATTAGCGGAGCGGTTTATACATATCTCTTTTCATGATTCCCCATTTGCAAAGCCGGTGGACGACGCTGACTTCGAGAACGCCCAGCCCATAGGTGACGCTCCGGCTGAAATTGATGCTCGATGCTTCTTCAAAGTACCGGGTCGGACAAGTGATCTCGGCAATCTCATAGTCCAGATAGATGATCTGGGATAGCATTTGATTATCGAAAACAAAATCTTCGGAGTTGATATGATAGTCGATCCGCTGAAGGATCTCCCGGGAAAAAGCCCGGTACCCGGTGTGATATTCGGCGAGCTTTTGCCGGAGCATCACGTTCTCAAAGAAAGTCAATGCCCGGTTGAATACATATTTATAAAGCGGCATCCCGCCATGCAAGGCGCCCTTGCCCAGGGTCCGGGAGCCCAGCACGACCTGGTAGACATCATTGGCGATCAACCAGGCCATCGAAGGGATTAGTTTGGGAGTATATTGATAGTCCGGATGGAGCATAATGACGATATCGGCGCCCAGTTCCAGCGCTTTGTCATAACAGGTCTTTTGGTTGCCGCCATAACCCCGGTTCTTGTCATGCCGGATGACATGGGAGATCCCCAGCTCGCGGGCCACGGCGACGGTCCGGTCACTGCTGTTGTCGTCCACCAGCACCACCTCATCGACGATATCGAAAGGGATCTCCGCATAGGTCTTGCGGAGGGTAAGCTCTGCGTTATAAGCAGGAAGGACGATAACCAGCTTTTTACCAAGAATCATTGGACCGCAAACGTACATCAAACCGTGCAATTCCTAAAATTTGGCCGCTGCAGCGGCGCGGCGGGACGGCCATTTCTTCAGGAAAACCCAGTGAATTCCCACCGCAGTTCCCACCCCGATCACCGAGCCAACCAGCACATCCCCCAGGAAATGCTGACCCAGATAGATACGCGAATACCCGACGGCTGCGGCCGCAAGCAGATAGAGAATATTCCATTTTTTGTTGCCGTCAAAAATGGCCAGCAGTGTGGCGAGGGCGAATACGGAAGTGCTGTGGCCGGAGGGAAAGCTGGCAAAGCCGACATGGGTCACCCCATCTATGAAATACGAGTATCCGGCGCCAAAATATTGTTTTGGCCGGGGCATGGAGAATACATTTTTCAGGATCTGCGCCACCAGCGCGGAGAAAAGGAAGGCGGCAATGAGCTGGAGAGCGCGCGACCAACGGCGAAGCACGAGGTAGATCAGGCAAATGACAATGGCAAAGCGCCCGTCCCCAAGGAAGGTCACGTAAACAAAGAAGGTATCCAGCGCGCTTCGGTGATATGGGTTGAGCTCGACAAAGCTGTTCGCTTTTCCTACGCTAAGAAGGAAGATCAGCCCGATGGCAAAGAAAAGTAGATAACAAATGAAATAATTACGATTTGCGACTAATATTGCCTTCAGGCTCTTCATCGGGCAAAAATACGAATTCCTTACAGCCCCGCCACCAGCTCTTCCGCCAAGCCGAAAGACAAGGTCATGCCGGCCCCGCCCACACCATTAATAATGTAGACGTACGGTTCCGGGGAAAAAAACAGGTCCGCCTCGCCGTCCGTTAGTTTGGCATACACGCCGTTCCACGTCTCGATGACGCTCCAGTCCCTGAAACAGGCAAAGGTCCGGAGATAGTCGAGGATCTTACGGTTGATCGATTCCTTATCGAACGGATCGTGGGTAAGGCCGTATTCATGCGAATCTCCGACGGTAAGCTCGCCCTTGCCATTTTGCGACACCATCACGTGAATGCCCCATTGCAGATAGTCGGCCATTTGATCGGCATAGCGCTGGCGAAGTCCGGGAAGCGAAGGCGCCGCCTTGAAGCTGTTGTAGTGGATTAGAGATAGACCGCCGCATAATGCCGGGCCGATCCGCCAGTCTGCCGGTTGGGCAGCCAGCCGCATCATCTGCAATTTGCATTTGGTGACGGGCTGCCGGGCGAAATGCTCGGGATACAGGGTCTCGAAATCCGCGCCGTTGCAAATGAAAATGAGATCGGCTTCATATTCGTCTTCGTTACCGATATAGACGATCTGATCCGAGATATAAGAGACGCATTTGCCCCAATAAAATTCGACATTCATTTCTTCGGTCAGCCAGCCCGGCAGGGTGGAAATGGCTTCACGCGGATCGACGATCACTTCATCGTGGCTGTGAAGGCCGCCCAGCAGGCCGTCCGTCACGACCGCTCCGGAGGCTTCGGCTACCGAGCAGGGATTCATCAGTTGAACGGGCCGGCCCTCTTTCCGGAAGACCTCATTCAGCTCCTGCAGGACCTGCCATTCGTCCGGATGATAGGCCAGGTGCAGACTACCGGCTGTCTCCTGCCAGAACCCCGCCCGGGGGCCGATCTCCTTCCAGATATTCCTGCTTCGGATCGCGCGGTCATACATTCTCCCCGCCGGTTGACCGATCGGCCAGACCATTCCGAAGTTGCGAATGGATGCGCCTACGGCCTTTTCCGATCGTTCGAACACCTTGACGGAAAATCCCTGTAACGCCAGCGCCCTTGCAGTAGCTAGCCCAACGATACCCGCGCCTATAACGATAGCAGATCGCGATTGCATATTCCCCCCTATTGATTTTGCTTCTTATATATCCTGGTAAAGAGGATGGCGCTCCATATTACAAACAGGATACCCGCGGCAGCAGCCACATAGAACATCCCCGTAAAAAAGTCCACCCATGTATATTTTATCCGGACAAATTCCTTGATCAGCAGTACGGCTACCGTTCCCAGGTATCCGAAGGCGTCGGCGATATAGATCAGAAAGCCTACGTTCCCGGGTATTTTATAGGCCGCCAGCATTCGTTCGAAATAGAAGCAATTGTACGGCACGTAGCCGAGGTAAAGCCCGGCGGAAGCCGTAACGATCCAGGCCACGGGGGAGATGAGGTGTAAATGAAACGCGACCGTTGCTCCTGCCGCGAGAACAAAACCGCCGATGATAATGACATTATTGAGCAGAAAGGCCCGGTAATTATTTCGGATCAGGAAGAAGCCGCCAACAACCGCCAGGACGATCAGCGAAACGATGGTGCTGGTACTGGCAAAGACATCGGCGTTGTTTTTATAGCCGGTCTCGCTCCAAAGTTCGTTTGCAAAATCTTCGGTGAAATCCCGCAGGACGGTCAGCATCGCATAGGCCGTGACGATAGGGATAAGCGCAAGACCAAAGACCCGGAGAAAATTCCTCCGTTGTTCCTTCCCCATCGGAAGCCGGACGGTGCGCATGGCGACATCTGCCGCGGTTGGCGGCGGCGTTTGGTTGAGGAGCCAGGTGGCAAGGAGCAGCGGGCCGATGAAAACGGCACCCGCGGCGAAAGGCATCCAGAATTCACTGACGCCGGCAAATAAAAGCATGCTTTTGCCAACGGTTTTGGCCAGTCCGGAGGCAAAGATAAAGCTGGTACACAGCACCGCGCCCATCAGCTCGGTTGTCCGCCGGCCCTCGAGAAATCCGAATACAAGTCCCCAGACCATACCCAATGGCAAGCCATTGATGAACATAAACACAAAATTATACGGAGCGGGGACCAGCCCGAACAAAAGGAGAGATACCCAGGCTGTGAGCACCAGCTTGACGATAAACCCCGCTCTTTTTGCGGGGTCGAGTCCGGCGATAAAACGGATTCCGTAAAATTTGCTGAGCATATAGCCGATGGTCTGCGCGATGACCAGTATGACCTTATAATGGATCCGCCCGATAACGATCCCGTCATAAGAAGCGGCAGTAAAAGGTTTACGGAAGCCGTACATGCTGGCGTAGACCGTAAAGGAGACCAGGGATACATAGAGCACGAAGACCCATCCCGGACAGCGTTGCAGCCAGGCCCGGATGCCGGAGATGCGGCCGGGCGGAGCGGTGGGAGAGGACGCCGAAGTTTGCATACGATCGGTTTAAGCTTTTTCGATGATCGGGAGGAGCTCTTGCAGATCGTCGATGATAAAATCAGGGCTATAGGGCTGCAGCTGCTCGCGTGTATAGGCGCCGGTAGTCACGCTGACCACCGTGCCGCAGGCTGCATTCCTGCCTTCTTCCACATCCACTTCGGTGTCGCCTATCTTCAATACGTGCGCAGGCGATTCGATCCCGAGATCATCCCTCAGCACTTCGATCATATCGGCATATGGGCGGCCGCGGGGCACCTCATCGCTGCAGATCACCTGGTCGATCAGCCGACTCCGATCGTCCCACCGAAGCCGGTGCAATATCGTATCCGTGATGGAGCGGGTGAAGCCCGTGTTGAGCGCTACCTTGATCCCTTGTTTCTTGAGGGCCCGGAATACGGTCTCTGCGTGCGGCAGGGGCGCAAGCGTCTCGTCATTCCGATAAAATTCGATCATCCGGTCGATGAAGCGCATATGGATACGGTCTGCCAGCTCCTCATCCTCCATCTTTTCGACGAACTTCTCTTCCTTATCGGGGAATTTCGCCTTCTTTCCCGGGGCGAACTTCTCCAGCAGCAGGACAACGGCGTCCATTTTCCGAAAACCCATCACTTTCTTCACTTCGGCCACGGGGATGGTAATCCCATAATCGGTAAAGGCGGCGATAAAGGCCTCCGCTACATTGCCTTTATCCCGGACGGTGGTGCCGGCAATATCGAAAACGACAAGTTGGATAGAGCTCATGTGATCGATTGAAAGATGAATTAGCGGGTTCCGGCGGTCTGCAAGTGATGAAGCATCATTTCCCGGTAACGCCCGAGATCGGGCAACGGCTGATGTTCGATCTTGGCCTGCTCATCCCAGTTCCGCATCCGGATGATCAGGGCGAACAGGGGGTATTGCTCAAAAGCGGTAGCCTCTTCCGCCGTCATGGGGCCGCCCTGGTATTCCAGCGTCCGTTTGCTGGCGTCCGAAAGATTCGCATAGTAGGAAGGATCCTTATAGGTAAGGTACCGCTTTGCCTCGACATGGGATTCAACCAGCCGCGCGACCTTTTTTGAAAACCCTTTTTCTCTCAGGAACTCCGCGCCCAGCTCCTCATGGTCCTTGATCCCGAACCCGTCCATCTCATTGTCACCTTTTGCGGCCTCCGAAATGTGGCCAATATCATGCAAAAAGGCCGCCAGGACAACCTCCTCATCATAGCCCTGCTCCTCAGCCAGCTGTGCGGCCTGCGCCATATGCTCCAGCTGGGAGACCTTTTCGCCGGCGTATTCAGCACCGCCATGCTCTTCATACAGGCTCATGATCTCATCGGTAATTTCACGGGCTTGCTCGGTGGTCATTGTTGAAGTGTTTAGCTCGGGCAAATATATCTCATCCTGGTCATTTGATCAGCCACATGGTTTGGTTGAGGTCATCGGCGCTGAAACCCTGGCTGGTGATAGCGGCCTGCCAGTTCTTCGCGTTTTGGGTCTGCTCGCCAACGGGATAGGCCCACCGCAGGGGTACCACGCCGTTGTTTCCTACGCCGCTGCCGCCCTGAAAGGCCGGAACGCCCGTCCGGCGCCAGTTGTAATATCCTTCGTAACCCGAATTCTCGAAGCAGACGATATACTTCTGAAGCACGATCTGGTTGATGGCGGTTGCCGGTGTGGTGGACAACTGCACTGCGGGCTGTGCATAATAGGTATTCCAGTCGAAGCTGTAAGGATATGGCGCCACCTGCGTGACGGAATTGGCGCCGGGCGGCAGGAAATAAGCCGTCTGGTTGGTCTGCGCGGTATTGATGCCATAGAAGGCCATGGAGGCCTGGATCCCCGCCTGATACCAGGTAGAAGCGCTCCCGCTGGCCCAGCCGCGCTGAATCGCCTCGGCGATATTGAAGCACATTTCCTTGTAACCGACGAGCACGTCCGGGTCGCCGGTGAAATTGGAGTAGTAGCGATAGCGGCCGATATAGGAGTAATCTCCGGCGCTGTCGTTACTGTACATCTGACCCAGATCGAGGCCGGTGCTTGCACCGATGAAGAAGGGGTACTGTGCGGGAGAGTCGACATCCGTAACGGTCGCCCACGCCGGATCGCAGGTCATAAAGACACGCGGGTCATTGATCGTGGTCAGGGCGTTTACATACGTGTATGCCATATTGAAGCGGCCGGCGATCGAGCCGAAATTGCTCGGGTTGAACGGATAGGTGCTGTAGGTATTGGTGCCGCCGGGGTTATAGACGAACTCGAGATCGTCGGCGGGGCTGGCGAAGATCGGATACTTGGACGGGTTGCCGATGATATTGGCGAATTGGGCCGGGACACCCAGCGTAGCGTCGGAAGACTGGGTGCTGAGGCTAACCAGCACGCGCAGCCTAAAGCTGTTGACGGCCTTTTGCCAGTTGGTAAGGACACCGCTGTAATAAATGTCCTGGGTAGCGGATAGCGAGTTGTCATTGGCGGCGATCAGGCTAGCCAGGTCGTTATTGGCCGAATCCAGCTCGTTCAGGATATAGGCGAAGACCTGCTCCTGCGGCGTATAGGTCGGCGTGGTATTCAACGCACCCTCCAGTGCCCCTTCCAATGGGACATCGCCGTACATGGAGGTCAGGTTATAATAATAGTAGGCTTTAACGAACCGGCCGACCGCCTCATAGGGATTGACGGCGGCCGCACCCCTTGTCGTCGCTTCCAATTCCATCTGCTTCTCATTCTGCATCACGAGGTAAGGGTCGAAGGAGGCATTGTTCGCCGCCCAGGAATAGATATTGTTGCCATAGTAGTCGTAGTTCTGACAGTGGTACTGATCCCAATCGCCCACATTGCTCCAGGAATTGATCCCGCCAAGCGAACCCTGTGGTCCATTGCCGGACATATCGTTGAGCAGCGTACCCAGGATCAGCTGCGGTGGAACGCTGCTGGGTACATTGGGATTGACCTGCTTGCTGTCGATCGTCTTGGTGCATGAAGCTCCTGCCAGCACGATCAGGATATAAATGAGATATTTTGACTTGTTCATATATTTTGGTTTGATGGAGTTAGAAAGTCAGATTTAGGTTGAAACCAAAATTGCGTGTGGTCGGCGTCTGCAGACCAGAGCCGCTGTTATTCGCAAAGGAGCCGGGGGAGACGACATTCTGGGAATACTGATCTACGTCGAGATCCTTGTACTTGTTGGGGAAGAAATAGAGCAGATTCCTGCCCACCAGCGAAACCGACGCGTTCTGGATAAAGGATTTGTTGACCCAATGCTGCGGAAGCGTATAGGTCAGGGTCACTTCCCGGAGTTTAGCGTACGTCTTGCTGATCATGTTCAGGTCAGCAATAGAAGCCGCGTTGTATACAAAGGGTTGAACAAGGCTCTTCGTCGTATTCGTTTGCTCGGTGAGCTGTTTCATATTCGTAATGGACCCGTTGATCGGATCGAGCGCGATCGGCGCGCCGATCAGGTTGACCCCCGGGCCGACATAGGCCGGAATATTTGCTTCGTCGCTGGGCCGCGCCGCGCCGATCGCGCCGGTTGCCGCTTCGATATGCCGGCCGCCCTGCAGGGTCTTTACCCGGACATAGTCTTCCATCACACCGCCGACCATGCCGTCGAACTGGAACCGGAGCGAGAAACCCTTATAGCTGACCGTATTGATCACACTCCATTGCCAGTCCGGATCTCCGTGGCCATAGATGCGGTTCGCGGCAGAGCCGAGGTCGGAATAGCGGATATCCACTCCCGAAGACGGGTCGATCACCAGTTTGCCGTCCGGCGTGCGTACAAAGCCGTCGCCATAGTTCAGGTCGATCCTTCTGCCGTTGAATTCCCAGTTATCCGGGTTGGAGTTGCTGACCCATTTCCGGATATAGGTGAAGAAGTTGGCCGTGACGGTCCAGCTGATACCCTTGGGATTGACAATGGGTTTGCCGGTCAGCACCGCTTCCCAGCCGTCGTTGCTGTAGATATCGCCATTCGTCTCGTTGGCGGAGAATCCGGAGGCAGGCGAGGTGTTCTGCGCCACAATCAATGTATTCCGGTAGTGGTAATGGGTTACATCCAGGCCGATCCGGTTGTTGACGAAGCGGATATCAGCGCCAAATTCGGTTGCCTTTCTATCCGAAGCAAAGATGGTGGGGCTGACGGAAGTGGTCGTATAGGTAGCACTGGCCTGGGCGCTGTAGGTAGGCGCAAGCGTATACTGCGCCTGCTGGAACGGATAGCCTACGTTCGGGCCGTCATACGAGGAATTCCAGTTATATCCGTAGTTATTGGCAGCGGGGACGTTGGCGAGATTGGTTGCAAAAAGCGGCTGCGTACCGCCGTTCTTGCTTTCCGCGTAGGACGCCTTTAATTTCAGGAAGGAGATCGGACCCGGCATCCGGGTATAATCGGAAATGACGGTGGCGAGGTTGAAGCTGGGATAGAAATAACCGTTGGTATTGGCGGGCAGCGTGGAGGATTTGTCTTCCCGGCCGGTGATACTGGCGGTTACATAGGACTTGTAGCCCAGGTCTACCGAATAATAGGCGCTAAGCGTCAACATGGTCGAATTGAAATTGGTGCCCTGGACCGGGTTCAGCGAGTTGGTGAAATTGTAGATCCCCGGGACGTTCAGGTAGTTGGTGCTTTCGTAGGCGGAAGAGAAATTGAATTCCCGAACCGTCGCACCGCCCAGGACGGAAAGGTCGAGGAAACCGGCAATCTCATTCCGGTGATACCGGGCCTGCAGGTCCCAATTGCTTTCGAACTGCGACCTTCTGTCTTCGCGGTAGTCACCCTGGCGGAGCGGGCGGCCATAGACACCCGCGGAGTAGGGCATCTTTTCCGTATTCAGCATATCATAAGCGGTCATGCTGGGCCGGAACTGGAAATCGAGGTTCTCGTTGACCTTGTAATTCAGCGACAGATAACCGTATTCGTTGTTCTGGTAGTGACCGCGCAGCCACTCATAGGACATGAAGTAGGGGTTATTGTAACGGTAATATTCTTCGTACAGCTGCTCGACCCCCTTGTGGCCGGGCTGCCAGTAGTTCCGCATGTCTTTCATGGCCCAGTCGGCGCCGCCCCAGATAATAATATTATAGATGATGCTGTTCGGACCGTATTGAACATCCGGGACGTTGGGGCTGGCCTGGCGGCTGTAATTGAAGTAGGTGGTAATGCTGAAATGCTCGTTGGGCCGGTGGACGAGGCTGATCGTCGCATTTGTATTGTTCAGCTGCGTATTGGGGACGATCCCGCGCTGATAGATATTGGCGAGGGAGGCGCGGAAATCGGTCTTTTCCGTCGATGAGGCGATGGAAATGCTGTTTGAAGAGAGCACACCCGCCTGGATGAATTTCTTGAGGTTGTTTGTCCCTCTGGCGACGAAAGGGGTCGGCGATACGTGCCCTTTATAAATGCTGCCGTCCGCAAACGTCGTCGTATAGGTTTGGGTGGGGTCGTAGGCGCCGTCATACTGCGGGAGGAGCTGCCCTCGGAACTGCGGGCCCCAGACGTCATAGTCATAGTCATTGATCCCGACACCGACCGCGCCGTTGCCAAAATAGGAGGCGGGGCTGGAACCGCCGCCGCCGAAGGCATATTTGCCGTTATCGCCGGGGCCATACAGGTCCTGGTATTTCGGCAGGGCGATAAACCCTTTATTGACCTGGTTGCTGGAATTGAGATTGACCGCGAGGCCGCGCTTGTCTTTGGTCCCCTTCTTGGTGCTGATAATAATGGCGCCGTTCTTTCCCTGGAAGCCGTAGAGTGCGGCGGCGTTCGGGCCTTTCAGAATGGTGAAGGTCTCGATATCGTCGGGATTGATATTATAGGTGTCGGAGCTGATGGGAACGCCGTCGACCACAAAAAGCGGCCGGTCATCCGAGCCGTTCTCCCCGCGCATGATCACATCGGGAGAGTGGCCGATCTCCGAATTGACGTTGATCTGGAGGCCGGCGGCTTCGCCCTTCAAGGAGTTAACCGGATCAGCTTCCCGGGCTGTCGTTAACATGGAGGCATCGACCGTCTGGATCGCGTAACCAAGTCGCTTGGCCTCTTTTCGGATCCCGGTTGCCGTCACCACTACCTGGCTTAGCTCGCGGCTATTCGTCCCGACGGCGATCACCAGCGTGTTGCCGGTTACTTCCTGCTCCATCCGCTCGATCCCGATACCGGAGATGACCAGCATATCCCCCACTTTGGCTTTGATGGCGAAGGCGCCGTCGATGCCGGTGGCGGTGCCGGTTTTTGTTCCTTTGATGCTTACCGTAACTCCGGGGAGGGGTGATTGATCGATCTTCGATAATACGCGGCCGACAATGACCGACTGAGCAAAAGAGCTGAGCGGCAATAGGAATACCGCAAGCAAGACGCCTGCAAGCAGGGGAATTTTCTTACTCATAAACAGGTGTTTGAAGTTGTATAAATACTGAGTGCGTAATCTCCCGGCGAAAGTAGAAGGGCAATGTGACGGGATTGTTAGCGCTGATTTAAGGAAACGTTAACAGTTTATAAAGGCTAAACCAATGTTAAGTCTTTGTAAATAATGGTAAGCCCTTATTTGCGGGTGGGGGGGTGAAATGACGTTCTTCTCCTTTCCGGACTAAGAAGATATGGTTCTTGTAATGACCATTCTGTATGCCTTCGAAAAAGCTCGGCAGGCTCTCTTCGAGGGATTAAATGATATTGAACAAAACGGGCAGCGACGGCACCGTGCGGTTATTCTCGATCTGAGAGATAAGCCCCTTGCTGACCCCGGCCTTCCGGGCAAGCTGTTCCAGCGTGATGTTCTTTTGCGTTCTTTTCGTCTTGATCTTGTCGCCGATCAGCAAAAGGAGCTCTTCATTCATTTTACGGGGGGCCAGCCATTTTTTGTGAGGCTGGCATTTAATGCGGCGGCAAGGTACAGAAAAAATTGCGGGGCGTTAGTCGCGGCGAATTCGCCATAGTTAGAATATTACCGGAATTACAGTACCACCGGGCGCCCGGGTATTCGGCAAGTTGTTTGATATGATCGATGCTCCCGAACTGCGCGTTGTATGCGGTCCGGAACGGGATGGGCTGTTCGTAGTCGCTATGGGAATGCGTGTTGGCGAGCGTGTAATGAAGACCGGGAGCAAAACAACACTGAAAAAAGGTAGCACGATGAGCCAGGGCCATTTTTTCATGGGCGCAAAGGTATTGTATCCATCCCGGGTAATACTGGGTTCACATAAAACTCACAATTTGTTAATACTGGCTTTATACAGGAATAATATC
>Ga0182015_10002980_pt1 | contig 19558 bp, 17 predicted proteins | sample 712P3MmetaG_FD_120478 | JGI IMG/M metagenome (GOLD analysis project Ga0182015, IMG submission 120478) | Permafrost microbial communities from Stordalen Mire, Sweden - 712P3M metaG | ecosystem: Environmental > Terrestrial > Soil > Wetlands > Permafrost | place: Sweden: Stordalen | collected...
ATCGAAGTAGCCTGCTGCTCTCATAATCCTGCGCTCATTTCTTTGGCATGACCCCGTTGTTTTGGCTGAATCTGCAGATCTACGAGTTGCGACTTGCCTAAAAGAAGGTTGGTTGTGAGAGCCTTCCAATTCCTCCTCAATTTCGAACTGGCCAAGCTTCAGCTTTTTTTGCGGAGGAAAGTTTTCGGCCCAAGACCTTTAGAAGGAACGCAATCCTAATTCGATTAACAAATAGAAACCATGCCGCGACCCCTGGCCACGCTATTGCACTTAGGATGGCAGCGATACTTGAGCACAAAGCCGCCCAAGATGTGGGCTGTTCTGTCATTTGGGATCTCCGTATACATTGTCTCTCGATAAACACTAATCCAACTTCAAGTTCTCCCGCATAATCCCAATATCCTTATCCCCGCGCCCCGAAATATTCACAATCACGACATCGGACTTCCTCATCCCCGGCGCCCGCTTCACCACCTCCGCCACCGCGTGCGCCGATTCCAGCGCCGGAATAATCCCTTCCGTGCGCGCCAGCAAGCCGGTTGCTTCTAACGCTTCAGCATCGGACGCGGCTACATACTCCGCCCGCCCCGCATCCCGCAACGCCGCATGCTCCGGCCCAATCGACGGATAATCCAGCCCCGCCGAAATCGAGTGCGTCAGCGCAATCTGTCCCGCCTCATCCTGCAGCACGTAAGAATACGTCCCCTGCAACACGCCTTGCGACCCCCCGCGAAATCGAGCCGCATGATCCCCCAACTTCTCCCCGCGCCCGCCCGCCTCCACTCCAATTAGCCGAACTTTCTTGTCTTTAATAAATTCATAGAACACCCCAATCGCATTCGATCCTCCGCCCACGCACGCAATCACCGCGCTCGGAAGTTTTCCCTCCGCCTTCAAAATCTGCGCCCGCGCCTCCTGCCCAATTACGCGATGAAAATCCCTCACCATCGTCGGATACGGATGCGCCCCCAACACGCTCCCCAACAAATAGTGCGTCGTCCGCACATTCGTCACCCAGTCGCGCATCGCCTCGTTGATTGCATCTTTTAAAGTACGCGACCCCGATTCCACTCCGCGCACCTCAGCCCCCAACAGCCGCATCCGGAAAACATTCAACTCCTGCCGCCGCATGTCCTCGGTTCCCATGTACACCACGCACTCAAATCCCAGCAGCGCGCATACCGTCGCCGCCGCCACCCCATGCTGCCCCGCGCCCGTCTCCGCAATCACCCGCTTCTTGCCCATGCGCTCCACCAGCAGCGCCTGACCCAGGCAGTTGTTGATTTTGTGCGCCCCGGTATGCAGCAAGTCTTCCCGCTTCAAATAAATCTTTGCCCCACCCAACTTCTCGGACAGCCGCCCCGCAAACGTCAACGCCGTAGGACGCCCCGCATAATTGCGCAGCAAACCCTCCAGCCTCCGCTTGAATTTCGGATCGCGCTTCGCCTTCTCATACTCGCGCTCCAACTCCCCCAACGCCGCCATCAACGTCTCCGGCACATACCGCCCGCCGTAAACCCCAAACCGCCCGGGCTCATTAACAGGAACAGGAACGCGCAGGCTGCCCCGTCCTTCTCGCGTCCTTTGCGAGAGGGCGGGGATCTTGACTTTGATCGATTTCGCCGGGTGCCCCATTTCTCGCGCGATCTTTGCGCGAGAAGTGGGGATTTTGACCTTGATCGATTTTGCAACCGTCGCCATTTTCTCCCTCAACCTCTCTGTCATTCCGAACCGGCGAAGCCGGTGAGGAACCTGCTGTCCTGTCCACCAGCAACCAACCGGTCACGAAGCCATCCGCCTGCGCGACCGTCGAAGAGCGGCGCTTCAGCGGCCTGCCCTGAGCGAAGTCGAATGGGCCGCGTAAAGACGGAAGAAGCAAGAGGGGCTTTAGCTCCCGAGGCCATGAACCCGATCCGCTTCTCTCACCGCCCGCACAAACGCCCGCACCTTCTCCGGATCTTTCTTCCCCGGCCAAGCCTCCACTCCCGAAACCACATCCACTCCCCACGGATTCAAAATATGGATTGCCTCTTTCACGTTCTCGGAATTTAACCCGCCTGCAATCACGGCTTTTTGACCGCATTTTTTTATTTCGAGTGCGATCGGCGTCGCCTTCGCCCAGTCAAACTTCTTGCCCGTACCGCCCGGCAATCCCGCGCTACCCGAATCGAGTATCCACGCATCAAGCCCGTTCCTTCCCAACTCGTCCCCGACTCGCTCAAAGTCTTTCGCCAGATCTTGAATCGCTCCGGCATCAATCAAAAGACTGAGCGCAAGGCCAAGATAGAAATTGGGAAGCACGGGAAACACGGTCCGATCAGCTGCTTTCCTTTGATGAGAGCTTACATCTGGGTCAAGCGGCATGTAATGCTGGACCGAGTCTAACTTTGCTGCGCTAACGATCTGCGCCCAGTCGTCCGCCGACGCATTCACAAACACTCCCACCTTCTCCACGCCCTCTGGCAACTTCTCCACAATCTCCCTCACCACCTCAACCGAAACATTCCGCGGACTCTTCTCAAAAAACACAAACCCCACCGCATCCGCCCCGGCGTCCACCGCCACCAGCGCATCCTCCAAATTCGTCATCCCGCAAATTTTCACCCAAGTCATAGTCGGCGATCATCCCACGTCCCTGTCATCCTGAGCGCAGATAATGCTTCGCAAGAGCGAAGCATTTCCCAGTCGAAGAATCCCTACTCCGTCACAAACCGCGTACCTTACATCTCGCGGCAGTTGCGAAACACGCGAGTCTAAGCGCCCTGCACGCGCAAGTCGGTGAACGCCAACAATTCCATCAGCGCGCTCCCCGTCCGCTCCGCGCGCATCAACGTCTCTCCAATCAGAAACGCTTCATACCCCGAAGCCCGCAATCGCCCAATATCTTCCCCTGACCGAATCCCGCTCTCCGCCACCTTCAGCACATTCTTTGGAAGCTTCTTCGCCAGGCGATACGCCGTCTCCGGATCCACTTTGAACGTTCGCAAATCCCGCGTATTCACTCCAATCAGATCGCATCCCGCATCCACCGCCCGTCCCAACTCTTCTTCATCATGCACTTCACACAAAACGTCCAGCCCTCGCTCCCGCGCCCCACGTCCCAATCGCACCAACTCCTCCGCAGACAACGCCGCCACAATCAGCAACACCGCGTCCGCCGAATTCGCACGCGCTTCCAGCAATTGAAACTCGTCCAAAATAAAATCCTTGCGCAAACACGGCAGCTTCACTGCTGCCGACGCCTTCCGTAAATTCTCCAGCGATCCCTGAAAAAAATCCTCGTCTGTCAGCACCGAAAGCGCCGCCGCCCCCGCCCTCTCCAACTCGCGCGCCAATTCCTCCACACAAAAGTCCGCTCGAATCAATCCCTTCGACGGCGAAGCCTTTTTCAACTCCGCAATCACCGCCACTCCCGTTCGGCTCCTCTCCGCCAGCATCCGCCGAAACCCGCGCGGCTCATGCCTTTCCGCCATCCCCTCCAGCTCGGCTAAATCGGCCAAACGCTTCGCCTGACGCACCTTCGCGCGCGTCGACTGCAAAATTTGATCCAAAGAAATGCCCATTGACGTGCCTGAATTATACGGGAAGGAAGGATCGCCCCAAGCGGGATCGTCCCAGGAATCGCGGCCTCCATCGAGCGTGATACAGATGACGAAATCCGCGCATCTGCGCTGCAAAGCATTTCAGCGGAGCCGTGATCGAACCGCGCTAAGCCCCGCGCAGCGAGTCGACAATTCCTTGGCTTCAGCCCGGTCTTCTTCGTTGGACTTTGCGGACCACTTCATTGCCCAACGCTCACTCCAGCTTCGCAAACTCCGCCTTCGCCTGTTTCAGCGCCGGAAGATCTCCATTTGCATCTTTCCAAAGCGCAAAGAAATCTTTATACGCAAGCTCCGCCCTTGCCCGCGCGCTCTCGGCCTCCACGCCCTGCAACTTTCGACTCTCCATCACATCGGCGCGCGCCAATCCCAAATGCGCCAGAGCTCCTGTCCAGCAATTCCAAACCAACCCGCTGTGGTCGATAATTTTCTGGAACTCCGCTGCCGCCTCCGCTCCATGCCCCATCTCGAGATAAGCCTGCCCGCGAACATATGGCGCATACAGACACGATGCATTCGCCGAGAATGGAATCAACGCTAAATCCAGCGGAGACGCCGCTTGCAGCAGATTCACCGCCGCGCTCGCATTCTTTCCGTCGAGCGCCACCTGCGCCTTCACCGTCGCAAGCCATAGCGACTGCATTTGAGTATCTTGCGGAAATCTCGCCGACAATTTTCCCGACAACTCCTCCGCGCGCCGCGTGTCGCCGCTCAACGCCAAAGCTAACGTCGCTTCAACCTCCACGCCCGGACTTTCCGGCGCAAGCTTCAGCGCCGCTTCCGCCTCCCGCCGCGCCTCCGCGTCACTTCCAACTCCCGCATCCCGTAGCGCGGCATTCGCACGCCACATGCCGGCATTCTCCTTATTCGCCGCCCGCAACGCCGCCTCCACCGCCTGTTCCGTCAGTCCGGCGGCTTTTTGCATTTCTCCTTGGTACGCCGCCGTATCCGATTCGAGCGACAAACCCTGGCTGCTGTACTCTGGATGGCTTGTCAACCATGACAATTCCTTCGCCATTCCCGAAGCATCGCCCGCCAGAAAATTCACCGCATATAAATTGATGTGAAGGTTCACATCGTCCAGTTTGCGCGCTTCCGCCTCCATCAAAGTCTGCCGTGCCTCGTCGTTCCGCTGCAACGCCAAGAATGCCGAGCCCAGATTGACGTACCCAATCACGTTGCCCGGCGAGAGTCGCACGAATTCCCGGTTCGCCTCGAGCGCCTTCTCGTGCATTCCCATCTCTGAGTCCGCCATGGCCAAACTTCCCCACGCAATGTAGTCCCTCGGATAGTTTTCCACCCACTCCTCATACGTCTGCTGCGCCTTGTAAGTCTCCCCGCTCACATCCAAATAGTAATAACCGGCGATCAAAACTTTTTCGCGCTCATTCGCCCGCTGGCGAAACTCAAACGCCTTCGCGAAATAATCCCGCGCCCGTCCATACTCGGCCACGTCGCTGTAATTTCCACCCACCGCCCAGTACGCCAAGGCAAATTTCGGATCAAGCTCAATTGCCCGCAATCCATGAGGCAGGGCCGCCACCGATCCTTTTTCACGCATCGCCTTCAACTGCAAGGTGTATTCCTTCAGCGCCTCCAGCGACGAAGTCGTCGCTTGCTCCAGCGGGATGTCGAACTTCTGCACCGTCGCCAGCGACTCTCCCAGATCGCTCCGCAACCTGCTCGCCGCATCTCCTAAGGCATCCAGCACTTTCTCTTTCGAGGGAGCCGTCACTTGTTGCTGCGCTAAAATATCTCCGCTTCCGCAGTTCACCGCTTTCAAGCTCAGCACATAATCGCTTCCCAGGCTCGCGATCGCCCCCGCGATATAAGCTTTGCTTCCCGATCTCTGACACACTTCACGAGCTACCGCCGGAATTAGCGGCGTATCCACCGTTCGCGTCATCTGCGCCAAAGTCGCGGCCACCTGATCGTCAGATAAAAGATTTAAGAACGGCGATTGCAGCAGCGTCATGCTCAACGCCTGCTTCAGCGTATCGTCGAACACCGCATCGCCCGTCGAGTTGGCAAACTCCGCGAGCACAACGTTGTCCTTTGCGCCCAGCCGTCGCGGTTGCCGCACCCGCCAATACCATGCGCCGACCGCAAGTCCCGCCACCACCAACGCTACAGCCGCCATCGCCGCAATCTTCCGCGTTCTCCGCCCGCCTTGAGGCTGCGGAAGGGTCTGGCTGGATTTGCGATACGTAATGTGGGTGCCCCATGCCTGCCCTGAGCCACGTCGAAGGGTCTCGCGGTTTTTGCGAGACATGGGATCCAACGGAGGTGCTTCCGAGTCCGATCCCACCACCGCCCGCCCAGAATCCGTCTCCCGCTTTAGCCGCTTCAGGTCGCCGCGAAACTCGCTCGCCGATTGATACCGCAGCTCGCGATCCTTCTCCAGCGCTTTATTGATGATCCGTCCCAGTTCCACCGGCGCCTGCGGATTCAAGTACACCGGCGCCACCGGCGCGCCATGCAGAATGCCGTCAAAAATCGCCGCCGACGTCGTTCCCGTAAACGCAGCCCGGCCGGTAGCCATCTCGTAAAGCACCACCCCGAAACTAAACAAGTCCGTTCGCGCGTCCAGCGGCTTGCCCAACGCCTGTTCCGGCGACATGTACGCAATCGTTCCCACCGCATTCCCCGCCGCCGTCAGGTCACCCGCGCTCCCGCTCTGCGTTGCCAGCGAATCGGAGGCATCCACATTCACCACAACCTTTGCCAGGCCAAAATCCAGAACCTTCGCATGCCCACGCTTCGTGATGAAAATATTTCCCGGCTTAACATCGCGATGAATAATTCCCACCGTGTGCGCCGCATCCAGCGCATCCGCAATCTCCACTCCAATCGACAACAGCTCCTCCATCTCCAGCGGCCGTCCCGCAACACGATGCTTTAGCGAAACTCCATCCAGCAACTCCATCACGATGAAAGCGCGCCCCTCGTGTTCGCCAATTTCGTGGATCGTACAGATGTTCGGATGGTTCAGCGCCGACGCCGCCCGCGCTTCCCGCCGGAATCGCTCCAGCGCAACCGTGCTGTGGGCAAGACTGTCAGAAAGGAACTTCAGCGCAACGTGGCGTCCCAAAGTAATATCTTCCGCTTCATACACCACCCCCATACCGCCATCGCCCAGCTTCCCCACGATGCGGTAGTGCGAAATTACTTCGTCCATCATCTGATAAGTTCCAGCCTGTAAATTTCAGAGGCTAAGTCTACTCTGCCGGACCGTTGATTCACTCATCTCTTGATTTTCATCTTATGAGCGCCTTTTTCGCCAGTCAACGCTGCGTTCAATTGTGAGCAACCTTCTCTCTGCCGTCACCATCCCAACTGCGCTTGCTAATTGAATGAGCTCGACACTCTGCGCTGGAGATCTGACCCGCACGCTAGGGATATTCGTACGCAAATCCGCAAACATGGGAATTGATCTATGACCGTTTCAGATGAATTCGGAAAATCGTCGCGCCGCCGCTTCCTTGAAGTCACTTCCGCCGCACTCGCTGCTGGGGCAATCGTTCCCGCGGCCCATGCGCAAACTCAGGAGCAGGTTCAAAACGCCGAACACGACCAAAGTTCCAGCTTGCCCCTGGGCAAGGAAAACGCTCCGATTTACGACGAAAATCCAGATTCCGTTACCCCCCCGCCCACCGATCACAGCAACGTTCCTACCTTTAAATATTCTTTTCAACTTGCGCACAAACGCGTGCAACCCGGCGGCTGGACCCGCCAGGTAACCGTCGAAGACCTTCCGGTTTCCAAAACCATTGCCGGCGTTCAAATGCGTCTGATCTCAGGCGGAATCCGCGAACTACACTGGCACCTGGCAGCCGAATGGTCGCTCATGCTTTCTGGCAACGCGCGCATCACCTGCATCGATCCCGACGGTCGAAGCTTCGTCGACGATATTAAAGAAGGTGACATCTGGAACTTTCCCACCGGCTTTCCGCACTCGATTCAGGGAATGCCGCCCGACGGTTGCGAATTTCTTCTCGTCTTCGATGACGGCGCGTTCTCCGAATACGACACCATCCTGTTGACTGACTGGATGGCTCATACGCCACCCGAGGTCCTCGCGAAAAACTTCGGCGTGCCCGCCTCCTCGTTCCCGCCGCTCCCCTCAGAAGGAAGGTACATTTTCCCTTCACCGGTCCCCGGCCCTCTCGATGCTGACCGCAAAGCCGCTGCCGGAAACCTTGGCACATCAAGATTGCCCTTTGATTTTCACCTGATGGAGCAGCCTCCCGTGAAGCGAACGCGTGGTGGTGAAGTCCGAATCGTCGACTCCCACAATTTCAAAGCCTCCTCTACCATCGCCGCCGCGCACGTCATTCTTCATCCTGGCGGTCTGCGTGAAATGCACTGGCACCCCAATGCCGACGAGTGGCAGTACTACGTAAAAGGAAAAGGCCGCATGACCGTATTTGCCGCCAGCGGCCGCGCCCGCACCATGGATTTCCAGGAAGGCGACGTCGGTTACGTCCAGCAGACCTTTCCCCATTACATCGAGAACACCGGCGATACCGATCTCATATTCCTCGAGATGTTCAAGAGTAGCTACTACCAGGACGTGTCTCTGACGAACTGGCTCACTCACGTTCCGCCGGAACTGGTCATCGATCACTTGAAGATCACGCAGGAAACGCTGGACAAATTCCCACACGACGAACCCATCGTGATGCCTTGAAACTGCATGACTCGGCAGCGGCGCTTATGAAGAAATTTCGCATTTTCGTGCTGTGTTTCGTAGTGTCTTTCCCGGCTACGATCCCTCTGCTGCATGCGCAAGATACGCAGTCGGTCCCGTCCGGACCAAAACCCCCGCTCGGCGATATCACCACCGGCTGGACTTATCTCTGGGCGGACCAAGGCCACGGCGAACGCAGCAACTTGAACGGCTGGTTCTTGCGCCCATCTTTCAATGTGCTAAACGGCCTCAGCATATATTTCGATTCCACAAACTACTACGGCGGGAATACCAAAGGTTCGATCAACTCCCACGGCTTCACCATGGGTGTCAGTCACACGTTGGACAAGCACTGGCTCCTAAAACCAAGCGTGTCCGCAGAAGTGGGGGACGTGCGCACCTCGAATGCCGGAACCATCTCGAACGCATTTGTATTTGGTGCGGCTCTTGGCCTCACCGTCCCGCTGAATAAACATATATCGCTGGCGATTACTCCCGCCGAATACATTCTGCTCAACACCAGCACCGGAGTGCGCAACGACTTCAACGCAAAGTTCGGCTTCTTATTCCCCTTTGGCCACCGCTAAGCAATCGCGGAAGTTTGGGTGGCGCAGCGCTTTCAGCGTGGACAAGCGATGCTTCAAGTAGAGACCGAGAACAAAGGCAGGTTCAGCCCCTTTGGACTAGTTGCTATAGAAAGGCTTCTGGGTGGCGCCAGCGATCCAGCACTTTGATTAGAAGGTGAAACTGGGCTTCAGCCCTGGGAGACCTCAGAGCAAACGCTCTTTACTTTGGTGCCATCGAAGGGACTCGAACCCCCACACCGTTGCCGGTACATGGACCTGAACCATGCGCGTCTGCCAATTCCGCCACGATGGCAACTCCTATACATCAATCGTAAAACATCCCTCCGTCATTCTACAGACACCACTCCATGTGTCAAACCATTGCATGCCTTGCGAAGAAAGCTGTTCGTGCTGGTTGGTTCGTCGGCAACCACGGCCAAATCCTAAGAATCAGCGGCTACGAAAAAAGGTGGGCGGGAATAAATCCCGCCCCCGCTTCCTCTGTGCCCCTCTGTGTCCCCTGTGCTAAAGATTTTGCGGTTGATGCTACCCCAGCTTCGCGCTCATCGAAATCTTTGCGTTCAGCACTTTCGAGACCGGACATCCCTTCTCCGCCGCTTCCGCATACTTCTGAAACGTGGCGGCATCCGCGCCCGGAACCTTCCCGGTTACATCGATGTGGCTCGATGTAATGGTCCAGCCCGCCTCTTGTTTCTCCATTGTCAGCGTCACATTCGTGCTGATGCTCTCCGGCGTCAAATTCGCCCCGCCCAATTGCGCCGACAACGCCATCGAGAAACACGCCGCATGTGCCGCCGCAATCAACTCCTCCGGATTCGTCCCCGGCCCATTTTCAAATCTCGAAGTAAACGAATATTGCGTATCCTTCAACGCCCCGCCGGGAGCCGAAATCGATCCCTTTCCATCCTTCAATCCACCGGTCCAAACCGCGCTCGCCTTGCGTTCCATCGTATTTCTCCAATCCTGATTCGAAATTAAATGTCTTTTAGATTTTAGACGCACACCCTCCGGCTTGTCAGTCACGCCCCAAAACAAAGGGCCTTCTCCGCGATTGTTCCCGCTCGGAAGGCCTCGGCCAGTTTCAACCTGTACGAAAGATTTACGCCACAGATTACACCACAACGACGATCAACGGAATCTGCACGCCCGGATGCGCCAGATCGATCAGCACATACTCCCCATCGATATAGTCGATGTAGCAATCATCCGTATATGCCCACCCCGCCGGCCACGCATTCCCCAACCCAAACCAGTAGCCGCCATACTGAAATCGCGACTGTCCTTCCACCACCGAGGTCTGCACTCTGAAGGTATGCTGGTGTCCAAAGCTTTGCTGGAATTTTGCCTGGGGAATCTTCTGCCCTTGGCCCGACGCCTGCACCGCATGACCGCCGTTATTATTCTGTGCCGGCCGCGCGGGCGCCATTCCCGGCTTCATCCCCTTCTCGTCTTCCTGTTTTCCGTTCGCCGCCGGCTTCGCATCGTCCTTCTGCGGCTTCGCGTCCTGAGGACGCGTCTCCGGCTTGGTTTCATTCGACTGCATCGGCTTGGCTTCGTCTTTCGGCTTGGCTTCGTCTTTCGGCTTGGCTTCGTCTTTCGGTTGTTCCTGTTGCGCTGGCTTCGCGTCGTCGTGCGCATCCTGCGCGCGCAATGTCCCGCTAGTGGTGAGCACCATCCCCAGCAGTCCAGTTCCGATCAACCCAGCTCCCATCAACCTAGCTCTCATCAAACCCGCACTTAAGCTTTTAATTCTTACGTCTTGAAGTCGCATCGATCTTCGTGTCATAGATCTCCTTCACGCAAGTCTTCCGCCTTGCCTCCAATTTCGGGCTTCTTTGAGATGCCGTCCATCATCTATCGGATGTTTGTCGTCCGCTCCCACTCCATCTACGGTATTCTCCCGACCGCCGCAAGATTTTGCACTTTCCACAGTCTCTTGCGCTAAAATGCATCTAACTTTGCATTGCAAGAGCGGTTCTTTCGCAAGCGTCGCTTTTTGGCCTTCCCCCAGGAGGTAGTAGATGTATCGGCCTTATTCCAGTTCCTTGGCGGACTCGCGTCCGTTCATGGACGTCCAGTCCCTTATCCGCAATCAATCACAGGATTTCGTCACCGCCTTTAATACCGGAAACTACGATCACGCCGCCGTCGTCTTCGCTCCTGACGGCGCATTCATGGCCCCGCATCATGAACCCGCCTACGGTCCTAAATCCATCGAACATATTCTTCGCCAGTTCGGAGACGGCGGCTACCAGGATCTTCGCCTCGAAACCATCCGCGTCGAATCGTCCGGCGACATGGCCATGGAAATCGGACGCTACTCCGTCGGCATCCATCAATCCGACGGAACCGTCACCGCCGACCGTGGCAAATACGTTCGGGCCTGGCGGCGCCTCGGAGCCTGGCTCATCCTCGCCGACTGCTGGAGCACGAATTTGCCGGCTCATTAGACGACTCCGTCATTTCGAGCCTAGCAAGACCATCCGCGTCATCGGATGATCCTTCAAAGTCGAGGAATCCCAATCCTCGCTCCACTCTCCCCCATCCCAGCGCCACCGGGTCGCAACACGCCTGAATCGTCAACCCATCGCCCCACAACAAATCCCACGCCTCGCGATACCCCCGGTACTTGCCGCGCTTGCTCTCCGGCGAAAAATGCAGCGTAGAATTCGTCCTCCCCACCACCTCAAACGGAATGATGTACCAGTCATCCACCGGGATCAGCAGGATCGCGAAAAAATCCACCGTCCCCGGCCTGTACTTCTTCCGCTGCGTCATCACATTCAGGCTGTAGCACTCCCCCCGCCGCTTGAACAGAGTCGACTTCACCTGCACCCGCAGCACCCGCCCATCACGGTTCGGACCCGAATTCTCCGCTCCCACGTCATAGCTCGCCGAATCTCCAAACGGCTTCGACACCTTCATCCCCTGCCCCGCCGCCATCATCATGAAATAAAGCTCCGCCCACTCCCCCCGCTCCTTGCACCCCGGCAACCGCCCTCCAGCTAACCGATCCTTCTTCTGCCACATCTGTCTACACCCCCATTCTGTTGTCATTCCGAGCATCCTTCTGTCATTCCGAGCCCACTCACTTTTTGTCATTCCGACCCTCTTTTGTCATTCCGAGCATTCTGCTGTCATTCCGACCCTCTTTTGTCATCCCGAGCGAAGCGAGGAATCCGCTTTCCCGTCCCCACTTCGTCCGTCTCCGCTTCCAATAAAAAATCGCGACCTCATAAAGGCCGCGATTCAATGATTCCTGATGTCTTTATTCCCGGAGCAAAAGCAATTCCAGAGCAAACGTCCCGCAATATTTAATTTTTTTCTCTATAACTTAATTATACCGATCCGCACACCCCCAACCCGACACATTCCCCAACTTTGTTTCTCGCTTCCTTTCATGATGATAGCCAGAAATGTATCGTGTCGCCCCCTTGACAGATTTTTCCTGCGGAAGTTTTGAAAGGGCGCGACTTCAGTCGCGCCGCAAATTCCCTACGAAACGGAACACAGTCGCGTAGCGACGACAGACAATAGCCCCGGACGTAAGTCCGGGGTGGACCCCCCAAAAAATGGAAACCGAGTCCCGTAGGGACGGCAGAAGAGTCGGCTAGAATGACCGGATAAAACTGATCGGCTTTTCCACGGGGACTACGAACCATACAAATCTATTGCCCAAAAAAACAAAGGACGCAAATGGGACCAGCCGATTTACGTGGGAGAGGCTGCCCGTAAGGGAGGGAGAAAGGGCGGTGTCTTGGCGGTAGGGCCAGCAGGAAAAGTGCTGCTCAGCAGATTGAAGAATCATGTCGATTCGATTCGCGGAACGAAGAATCTCAAGGTCGAAGATTTTTTCTGCCGCTACCTCGTTTTGAAGGACTTCTTCATTCCGCTTTGCGAATCGCTCTTGGTCGACCGATACGCTCCCATCCGGCCATAGACGGTTTTGCCGACCCCTCGGGACTTATAATGCTCAGGCCTGCGCAAGACGGCTGCCCTCATGATTGAAGCGTTGGAGGTCGGACACCTTTATTCGAACGAGGAAATATTTAGATCCCTCAAGGTCGGAAATGCCGGCGGTATTCGATTGTCCCTCGTGGACAAGGCTGTTCTGAGGGCAGTTGTCATGACTTCCGAGCAAAACTTCCACGGCGCTCGTGAGAATCCCTACCACGACAGGCTGGAAGGCGGCGTCCTGACATACACGGCGGCAGGAAAGCTCGGCCAGCAGACGCTCGCTGGCATGAATAGTCGATTGATCGAGCAAAAGACATTCAACTTTCCGATACACGCATTTTCCTTGACCGCCAGCAGGCGGGACAAATCCGTTGGGCCTAACCACTGGAAATACCTCGGTCTTCTCGAATATCTTCGTCACTACCCGGACACGCAACTCGATGCAGAAGGCAAGGTCCGTAAGGTCTGGCTTTTCGAATTCAAGATCCACGACGAACAGGGACCAGTGCCACTGGCGAGCGAGGCCGCGATTTCGAGCCAAGTGCTCACGGCGTCAAGACTTCAGGCGTCCAACAATGCCGATGACGACGAAATCGTCGACGAGGGCGACCGCCCAGAGACTCAGAACTTCGAGAGGATCGAGCACGTCCGAGGCAAGCTGCTAGCGATGGATCCTAGGGGGTTCGAGTTTTTCATCAAAAACCTGCTCGTGCATTGCGGGTTTTCCGACGTCTGTGTGACGAGATTCAGCGCCGACGGAGGCGTCGATGTGAATGCCAGAACCGGGGGACGCATCTGGATTTTCGAAAATACCCTAGTTCAGGTACAAGCGAAACGCTGGTTACATTCAGTAGGACGCAAGGAAGTCGCCGAACTGCGCGGAAGCCTGCAGCCGTTCGCGAAGGGCGCCGTGGTCACGACCAGCCACTTCTCAAAGGCCGCCATCAATGAGGCAAGCGAGGAAGGTAAAAATCCGATTGCGCTCGTCGACGGCTTTAGGCTTTCAAAGGTCGTACTCGACGAAAACTTTCACATAGCGCCGTAAATCCAGCCACCGTCCGAGGCGCGGCTATTCATCCGGAGCCAATTCGTCATCGCCAAACTCCTCGTCTTCGACCTCGAAGACTCTCGACGTCACGCCCACTGAGTTCGCCGCTTGCTCCTCAACCGTCATGCCCAAGAATTTGAGCCGTGCCTGTCTCGCAGCCTCCGACCCGCCGTCGGCTGTAGAGGCCGTTACCTCAATGTCGTACTCCTGAGTTTCTCGAACTCGGACAATGATCGCGACAGCCGCATCTGTTCCCGTCACCGCCATATAACCGCCCGTTCCGCAGCCTGCGGGAGCCTTAAAGAAACGAAGTACTCCTCCGGAAACAAATAATCCTCACCCATCTCATCAACCACTCGAACCAGACCATGCTTCGCCCCGGCCTGATCTGGAATAAGACGATAAATCTTGCGCACCTCTAAGGAGGCCGCGTATCCCTTATTCGAGATGCAGACAGCGAACTGGGCATCGCTCTTCATGTCAGTCAATGACTCGTTTGATCTTGTGGTCTTTCGCGCCGATGCCGTGGGCTTCGTACCAGTGGACTTCCGCATGCGATATCGTACCATCAGGAAATTCAACCGTTGCAATTCCCTTGAGTTTCCTCCAGCGCCCCTTGCCGTACAACCTCCAAAGCCTCTTTCGCTTTCGGATGGCGGTGCCGGTCGCAATGACTTCCACCTCGGCGATACGACCGACGATCCTGAACTCCATGCTTGGACCCCGCCATCACATCATCCTACGAGCACCCACTCGTGCTCCCGCAACTCCCACACCGATAACACGAACCATTCCGCGTCATGATGCTGCCGCAGAAGCTGCAGGTGGGGGCGTCGCCGAGGTCGATAAGGCCGGCCAGCGCGTCGGCGGCGTGGACCGAACCGGCTCCCGGCTCGCGGGTTCCGGTCTCCGGACGGCGGGGTGCGGACGCCGCTTCCTCCGACAACTGCGCGCTCGACTTCGGGCGCAGATTTTCGAACAGCAGTTGCTGCTGGCCGGTGAAGCGGAGTTGGAGCCAGCGGAAGATGTAATCCATGATCGACTTGGCGAAGCCGATGTCGGGATTGCTGGTCCAGCCGCTGGGCTCGAAGCGGGTATGGGCGAATTTTTCGCAGAATAGTTTCAGCGGCACGCCGTGTTGCAGCGAAATGGAGACGGCCAGCGCGAAGCTGTCCATGAGGCCGCTGACGGTCGAACCTTCTTTCGCCATGGTGATGAAGAGTTCGCCGGGCTCACCGTTCGGATAGAGGCCGACGGTGATGTAGCCCTCGTGGCCTCCGATGTTGAACTTGTGCGTGATCGAGGCGCGCTCTTCCTGGAGTTTGTGGCGGACGGCGCGCGGGGGCGCGTTCATATCCTCGGGCTCATGGGCCGGGGACGCACCGGGCCGCGGATCGTCCTTGGAAGAATTCGCAGTCTTGGTTCCCGCAGCGGAGAGCGGCTGCGATTTCTTGCAGCCATCGCGATACACCGCGACCGCCTTCAGCCCCAGCTTCCAGGCCTGCAGATACCCTTCCATGATGTCTTCCACCGATGCGTTCTCGGGAAGATTGACCGTCTTCGAGATTGCTCCGGAGATAAACGGCTGTGCCGCCGCCATCATCTTCAAGTGCCCCATGGGCGCAATCGACCGCGTGCCCTTGGCCGGCTTGAACGAGCAATCGAACACTGCAAGATGATCGTCCTTCACATGCGGTGCCCCTTCGATGGTCCCGGTGGCGTCGATGTAACTGACAATGGCATTCGCCTGATCGTGATCATAGCCAAGCTTGAACAACGCCGTCGGCACAGTGTTGTTAACGATCTTAATCATCCCTCCGCCAACCAGCTTCTTATACTTCACCAACGCCAAATCCGGCTCCACTCCGGTGGTGTCACAATCCATCATGAAACCGATTGTTCCCGTGGGGGCGAGGACGGTGACTTGGGAATTTCTGTAGCCATGCTTTTCGCCGTGGGCGAGGGCTTCGTCCCAGCTCGCTTTGCTCGCTTCGTAGAGGGCGGTGGGGACGTTTGATTTGTTTATGTTGTTGACGGAGGCGCGGTGCATGCGGATTACGTCGAGGAAGGGTTCGCGGTTGATGTAGTAGCCGGGGCAGGCGCCGCCGGGCATGGTCTGTGCCGGGGAGCTCGCTTCGCTCGCTGGACGGACGAAGGCGTCCGTCCCCACATGGTCTGTCCCCACACGAGTCATCGTGATGCCGAGGCGAGTGGCGACTGTATCGGTGGCGGGAGTGAGTGGGGCGCATTGTTCGGCGATGCGGCTGGATTGAAGGTAGGCTTCGCCGCACATGATGGCGGTGACGCAGGCGGCGTAGTCGCGGCCGGCGTCGGAATCATAGGGCAGACCGGCGGCCATGAGCAGCGCGCCGAGGTTGGCGTAGCCCAGGCCGAGCGGGCGATAGTCATGCGAGTTGCGCATGATCATCTCGGTGGGATAGCCGGCGTTATCGACAAGAATTTCTTGCGCGGTGATTAAGACATCGACGGCGTGGCGATAGGCTTCCACGTCGAATGTGCCGTTGGGCGCGAACTTCAACAGGTTCAGGCTGGAGAGATTGCAGGCGGAGTCATCGAGGAACATGTACTCGCTGCAAGGATTCGAGGCATTGATGCGGTCGGTGTTCTTCGACGTATGCCAGCGATTGGTGGTGGTGTCGTATTGCATACCGGGATCGCCGCAGTGCCAGGTGGCTTCGGAGATCTTGCGGAGAAGCTCTTTGGCCTTGTAGGTGGTCATGACGGTGCCGTCCTGCACTTTTTTGGTGGAGAAATCGGTATCGCGGACGACGGCGTACATGAAGTCGTCCGTGACGCGCACGCTGTTGTTGGCGTTCTGGAAGAAGATGGACGAATAGGCATCGGAATCGGGATGCGAGCCATCGTAGCCTTGGGCGACCAAGGCGTGAGCTTTGGCTTCTTCTTTCTGTTTGCACTCGACAAAATCGATGATGTCGGGATGGTCGACGTTGAGGATGACCATCTTGGCGGCGCGTCGAGTCTTGCCTCCCGATTTGATGACACCGGCGAAGGCGTCAAAACCTTTCATGAAGCTGAGCGGGCCGCTGGCGGTGCCTCCGCCGCTGAGACCTTCGGTGGAAGAGCGCAGCGGAGAAAGATTGCTGCCGGTGCCGCTTCCCCACTTGAAGAGCATGCCTTCGGTTTTAGCAAGAGTGAGGATGGAGTCGAGCGAGTCTTTTACCGAGTTGATGAAGCAGGCCGAGCATTGCGGCTTGCTGTATCCGGTGACGCCGAACTCGACTTGCTGGGTCTGAGGATTCCAGTGCCAGTTGCGGGCGTCGGACTTGGGCTCGATGCGGTCACAGCCGACGTTGAACCAGACGGGCGAGTTGAAGGCGGCGTACTGGCGCAACAAGATATGCGAGAGTTCGTCATGGAAGGTTGCGCCATCTTCGGGAGTTTTGAAATAGCCTTGCGCCAGGCCCCAGTTGCGGATGGTTTCGGCGACGCGGGTGACAAGGGCGCGGACTCCGGTTTCGCGCTCGGGAGTGCCGATTTTGCCATGGAGATATTTGGACGCGACGATATTGGTCGCGGTAAGGGACCAATCCTTGGGGACTTCGACGTCTTTTTGCTCGAAGATCACGTTGCCTTTGGCGTCCGTGATCTGAGCGAGACGGAGATCCCATTCGATCTCGTCGTAGGGAGAAACGCCGGTCTTGGTGAAGAAGCGGCGGAAGGATAAACCGGTGGACTTCTTGCTGGGGGTGGTTGCAGGGGCGGCTGCGGTGGAATTCGGGGATGTGGTTTTAACTTCGGACATGGCTTTCTCCATATAGTAATTAGATTCGATTGAACAGAGCCCGATTCGGCGTCCCGTGGGGGAGGGGCAGGAATCTGGCGGTCCCGAACGGGAAAGCGTTCGGGGTGTTGCAGTTTTTAAAGAGCCGTCACGGGGGCTAAAGCCCCTGATTATTTCGTTTCTAACGCGGCGCTAAAGCGCCGCTCTTCCACTGTGCTGCTTACGTCAGTGGTGCTGCAAAAATCGAGGCCTCGGGGCTAAAGCCCAAATTCAAAACTGCCCTGATAATCGCAGCGCTGAAGCGCTGCGCCACCCAAAATCAACCAACCCGAATCAACCAACCAAAATCAACCAGCCCGGATCGACCAACCCAAATCAAGCAGCCCGAATCAACCAACCCGAATCGACCAACCCGAATCAACCGGCCAAAACCCATCCGTCCGACCATTACCGAACACTCGGATCAGAAGCCGGAGGGGATTGGCTGGGAACAGTGAAGATTGGTATTGAAGCCCGAATCGAGACCGGTTGTGCTTGCCAGATCCCTGGCGTCAGCTACGTTCAGTTCCATAGACGAAGAGAATGCTGGGGGAAGGCCCGTGGCTTTCGCGGCGGAGGAAGCGAGCCACTGATTCAGGGCGGAGCAGATGTTGCGGCGCTGGTCCTGATCTTCAATAACAACGAAGCGGAGAAAGGAGCTTCCGGAAGAAAGTCTAGAGCGCATGGGATTGATGCGGGTGAACATGCAGTCAAGAGTGAAGGCCATGTCGTCGTCTTCGCAAAATTGCAGCACGGCGAGCATGCGCTTTGGCTCGGCGGCTGAAGCGGCGTTTTGATTTAGTGCTGGAACGCAACGCTGAAGCGGTGCGGCACCCAAAGCTGCACTGCCCAAAGCTGCTTCCGAGGACACTGTCGCGGGCGAAGGCGGACGCGCCACATCTGGGGAGAAAGTCGCTGGCGAGAGCGCCCGCGCCACACCGGAGGCGATCTCTTCGGCGATGGCAAAGAGGCCGGGTTTGCTGGGAACTACCAGAAGGCTTCTGGAAGAATCGCAACGGAACCAGCGGGACCATTGCAGGCGATGCGGGTCGATAGGGCGATCAAAGCCGTGGCGGGTCAGCGAATCGGTGACGAGGCGAGTTAAAGCTTCCATCTGAAACTCCTCAATTGCATACATCAAGACTGGTGGCCCAAAACTTTTTCACCCTGGACGGCACGACGGAAGTCGTGCCTTTCCCGAGCCGGCTTTCACCGCATTGTTGGTTACGGGGCTGGCGCCGGTCACCTCTGGCCAGATGCCAGTCCCGCCTTGACTACTGTGTTTTAGCGTTCACCTGCCGAAATTCGATTCGTTCCCGCGAAGCGAATTTCAAAGGTATGGGATTGCAAAGTTACTCCCGCTTATTGTGCCTGTCAAGGGAGAAACACTACAGGTTGTATCTCCAACAATGACGGGCTTGATGCGGGGCTGCGGGATAGTTTTTCCACAAGGGAAATTCATGGTGGGTTCACAAAACTTCAAAATGGGGGAGAGCATGAGATTTTGGAGGCAGTGCCAGCGCCTAAAGGCGTGGGCTTTGTGTCGCTGGCGGCATCGCTGAAGCGATGCCCTGATACGAACCTGGCTGGGGCTCGATCTCGGACCTCTTCTGGCCCGCTGGCGGCATCGCTGAAGCGATGCCCTGATACGAACCTGGCCGAGGCTCGAGCCCGGATCTCTTCTGGCCCGCTGGCGGCATCGCCGAAGCGATGCCCTGATACGAACCTGGCCGAGGCTCGATCCCGGATCTCTTCTGGCCCGCTGGCGGCATCGCCGAAGCGATGCCCTGATACGAACCTGGCTGGGGCTCGATCCCGGATCTCTTCTGGCCCGCTGGCGGCATCGCTGAAGCGATGCCCTGATACGAACCTGGC
>Ga0182015_10002981_pt1 | contig 19551 bp, 14 predicted proteins | sample 712P3MmetaG_FD_120478 | JGI IMG/M metagenome (GOLD analysis project Ga0182015, IMG submission 120478) | Permafrost microbial communities from Stordalen Mire, Sweden - 712P3M metaG | ecosystem: Environmental > Terrestrial > Soil > Wetlands > Permafrost | place: Sweden: Stordalen | collected...
ATCATCTGGGTGGGATCGCTGCTGGGCCGGCGCACGCTGGACGTGTTGCTGGATGCGGCGCCGGCCGGCTTGCAGGAACAATTGGCCATGGAAATCGATCGGCTCGATGGCGTGCTGGGCACCGAGCGCGTGCGCGTACGTCGCGCGGGCAATCGGCACTTCGTGGACGTTACTATCGGCGTGCCGCGCACGGCGACGTTCGAGCATGTGCACGAGATCAGCGATTCAGTGGAGCGCCGCGTGGCGGAAATTATTCCCGCCGACGTGATGGTACACATGGAGCCGCGCGCCGCGCGTAATGAGCATTTGTTCGATGCGATCCGCGACATCGCCGACCGCCGGAGCCTGCCGATTCACGAGCTTTCGGCGCACCTGCTCCATGGGCGGCTGGTGATCGATTTACACCTTGAAGTGAACGAAGGGGCGACGCTGCGCGAAGCGCATCGGCACGCGAGCGAGCTGGAAGAGGAGATCGGCAAACTGCCCGGCGCGGCTTCGCAAATCGGTCCGGCGCAGGTGAACGTGCACATCGAGCCGCTAGGCACGCACATTCCCGCAGCGGACGCCCAAGCCGGCGAAATGAAGGAATTGGCGCGCTCGATCGAGGACTACATCAACAGTTTGACCGGCGAATTCCACGAATTGGTGGATTGCCACGAAGTGCACGCGCACCGCGTGGAGAACAAAATCCTGGTGGCCTGCCACTGCGCGATGGATGGCTCGCTGCCGGTGAGCGAAATTCACGATGTTGTGGGCACGCTCGAAGATCGCGTGAAGGAAAAGTTTCCTCAGATTTTTCGCGTGAGCATTCACCCGGAGCCGGAAGACGAACGCTGATCTCCGCGCGCGCGCAGCTCGCCCCTGCTGCGCCAGCGCGCAGCCTGCGCAACCAGAGCCATCACAGCCGGGAAACAGAGGACGACGTAGCGCGGCTCGGGCGCCTCAATGGTGGTGAGGTACGCCGTGCGCAGCACGAGGAATATTGCGATGGTCGCGAGCGCGTAACGCTCGTCGGGCATCGCGGAAGATCGCCGCCAGGCGAAGGCGAAACCGGCAAGCGCCAGGCCGACGTAGATGAAATTCAGCGCGCCGAAACCCAGCGTCACAGAAAAATCCACAGGGTCCGCCTGGAACGACGCGATGAGCGGGCGAAGCTGGCCGCTGTACGGCAAAAATTCGATGCGCGGCGTAAACCAGATCGTGAATGCTCGCTCGATCGGAATCCAAAGATAGGTGCGAAGAGGATCGCGGCGCGTGCGCTCGCGAGCCAATTCTCCAAAGCCGTTGTCGGTCTCTGGCAAAATGTCGTCGCCGTTGTCGTTATACGCGTCGATCAATTGCGCGACGCGGGCGCGCTCGGCGGGGCTATCGAACGCAGAGGGCGGCAATTGGTCAATCGATAGGTCTGTATCTTCGATTGTCCAGACTGTTGCGTAGACGTCGCGAAAATGAACCAGCCAGGTTTTGGTCCACGCAAAATAGCCAAGCGGAACGTACTCGAACGGCAATTGAGCGTATTTGGGAGAGAGAAATTGCGTTTCGTGAAGCGTCACGCGGTTGCGCGCAGCCCACGGTGCGATCGGCGCGAGCATGCCGGCGAGGACCAGCGCGGCGGCGAGCAAGCCGCGCGGCCAATCCGAAACTTTTCGCCAACGCCACAGCATCACCGGCGCGACGGCGACCGCCAGCAACGGCATCTCCGGTCGCAGCAGCGTGGCGAAGCCGGTGCAAAGCCCTCCCGCGAGCCATGCGGATGCACGAAGACGACCTTGCGCGGAATTTCCCTGCGGAGATTCGGCGCCGCGCAACGCGTGGGCAAAACAGACCAGCGCGGCAGTCGCGAAAAATGCCGCCGGAATTTCGGTGAGCGGAACGGCGCAATAATTGGCGAGGAACGGGCACGTGGCCGCAAGCCACGCCGCAACCACGGCCACGCGGCGGCGCGATTCTGGCGGCGCGAGCGCGGCCGCCAAGGCCGCGGCCAGCAGGCAGGTGCCCACGTCAAGAACGGCCTGGCACAGCATGATCGCCAAATCGGAGCGCCCGAAGAAAAACGCGATGGCCGCCAGAAATGCTGGATAGCCCGGCATGCGAATATCCACAGGCACGAGCTGGCCCGAAATCCACATGCCGTAAGCGTGATGGTAGAGCCAGTTATAGCCCAATTGCTGGTACAGGGAGGTGTCGCCGGCGTCCGTGGCAAAACGCCAAATGAAGAACGCGCGCAGCAGTAAGGCCACCATGCACGCAGCGAACAGCATCCAAGCAAGAGAGATGACGCGAGGCTCGCGTCGCGGTACCATCATGCTCCTTGAGCCCGTGGAGGGGCTGGCGCAGAGTCTTTGCCGGACCAGGCGCCGTCAACCATCGCATGGAACAACATAGGCCGATATTCTACGACGAGCAGCAGCGTCGTTGGCGCCGCTTACGAATCATATTGGAATCGCTCGCGGTAGTGCTCGCGCTGGTGCTGGTGGTGTTCGCGATCAGCGTCCTGCGGCGCGTGCGCCTGCCGGAGCCGCTGCAATACGCAGGGCGTTCGGGCTTGCACTCGGTGCCCGCCAAGCCGGTGCCGGTAAAGGCGTTGGTCCACCGCGCGGGGCGAAAGCGTCGCGTGGCGGAACTCGGCGGCGAGGGCCAGCCACCGGCCGCCAGCTACGATCCGCTGCGCGCAGCGTTCTACGTGGCCTATGATCCCGCCAGCCTGGCTTCACTCCAGCAACACTATAAGGATATCGACGTTCTGATTCCGGAGCGGCTGCATTCCGTTTCCGTGGACGGACGGTTGGACGAGGAAAAAGATCCCAAGCTTGCGGAGTGGATGAGCTCGAACAACATCGAAATTCCTACCATGCCGCTTTTGAACAATTCCGATGGATCGAATTTCGTCGGAGATACGACCGCGACCCTGCTTGCGCGGCCCGCGGCGCGGCAGAAATTGGTGCAGGAATTGGTCGTCTATCTTCTGCAGAACGACAATCCGGGTATGGTTCTGGACTTCGAGAACATTCCCGCGCGCGGCCAAACGAATCTGGATTTTTTTATCGCGGAACTCGGCGCGGGCTTGCGCGGCGCGGGTTTGAAGCTGATGGTGGCGCTGCCGGCCGCGGATTGGTCCTACGACTACGCGGACATCGCAAAATCCTGCGACGCGATTATCCTGATGGATTACGACCAGCACTGGACCACTTCGCCTCCTGGGCCGATCGCCGCACAGGATTGGTTCGTACAGAGCCTACAGGGAATTCTAAAGATCGTGCCGCCGCAGAAGATCGTGGTTGGCGTGGCCAATTACGCGTATGACTGGACGGTACCGGCGCGAAATAAGCCCGCGCCGCCTGCCGTATCGGAAAGTTTTCAGGAAGCTGTGGTGACGGCTTCGGAATCCGATGCGCAGGTGCAATTCGATCCGGCGACGCTCAATCCACAATATTCGTATTACGACGAACACAATCAGGTCCATCAAGCGTGGATGCTCGATGGCGTGACGGCCTACAACGAATTGCGCGCCGCGGAACGGCTCGGCGTGCAGGGCACGGCGCTCTACCGGCTAGGCGAGGAAGACCCGTCGCTGTGGTCCATCTGGGACGTGACGCGGCCGGACGACGCGGCGCGCGGGCGCCTTGGGGAAATGCCGCCCGGCTTCGATTTGATTCTCGAAGGCGCTGGCGATATCTGGAGCATCATGTCCACGCCGCAGGAGGGGCAGCGCAAATTCACGTTTGACGGCGGATCGAACACGATCGTCGACGAAAGTTACACTACGCTGCCGTTTCCCTACCGCATCATGCAGTTGGGCGCGAGTCCGAATAAGATCGCGCTGAGTTTTGACGACGGACCGGACCCGCGCAACACGCCGAAGATTTTGGATATTCTGAAGGCCAAGCACGTGCCGGCGACGTTCTTCGTGATTGGCATCCAGGCCAACGATCAATTGGGTTTGCTGCACCGCGAATACGACGAAGGCCACGAGATCGGAAACCATACCTACACGCATCCGCGCACCGACGACATCTCGCGCACGCAACTCGAACTCGAATTGAATCTCACCGAGCGCTTGCTGGCCAGCACGCTGGGTATCAATACGCTGCTTTTCCGCCCGCCCTATGGAATCGATCATCAACCGGAAACCGCGGACGAAGTCTCGATGCTGCCTGTGCCGCAGTCGATGGGCTACATGCTGGTGGGCGCCCAGATCGATCCGCACGATTGGGGCGAAGCCGGGGGCGTGCCGCCACCGCCCGCGCAAGAGATCGTCGATCGCGTGATGGAGCAGGTGCGCACCGGAAAAGGAAATATCGTTTTGATGCACGACGGCGGCGGCGACCGCAGCCACACGGCCGAAGCGCTGCCCGAAATCATCGACCAATTGCGCGCGGCGGGCTACCAGTTCGTGACGGTCTCGGATCTGGTCGGTGAGACGCGCGCGCAGGTGATGCCGGCGCTCGATCTGCGCGAGCGCTGGATCGCGCACGCCGACGATTTGATTTTTTCGCTGATTGTCGCTCTGCGCAAGGGAATGGCGTCGGTATTTATCATCGGCATCCTGCTAGTGAGTCTGCGCGCGCTGATTCTGGGGCTACTGGCGCTGGTGGAAAAGTTGCGGCCCGAGCCGTATGACGATCCGGATTTTAATCCCCCGGTCAGCGTGTTGATTCCGGCGTACAACGAAGAAGCGGTGATCGTGCGTACGGTGCACTCGGCTTTGGCCAACGATTATTCGCCGCTCCAGGTCATCGTGGTGAACGATGGCTCGGCGGATTTGACGGGTGAATTGCCCGATAGCAACTTTCAGAACGATTCGCGCGTGCACATCATTCATCAAACCAACGGCGGCAAACCCGCGGCGTTGCGCCACGCGCTGGCCGAAGCCACCAGCGAAATTATCGTGACCATGGACGCTGATACCTACATTGAGCCCGACGCGATCGCAAAGCTCGTGCGCCATTTCGCGGACCCGCAAGTGGCCGCGGTGGCCGGCAACGTAAAGGTGGGGAATCGCGATCGCTGGATCACGCGCTGGCAGGCGCTGGAATACGTGACCAGCCAGAATCTTGAAAAGCGCGCGTTCGATTTGCTCAATTGCATCCCGGTGGTGCCCGGCGCTTTGAGCGCGTGGCGCGCCGATGCCATCCGCGCGGCCGGCGGATTTACAGCCGATACCGTGGCCGAAGATACGGACCTGACGATCACCATTCGCCGCAGTGGCGGAAAAATCACCTACGACGAAGATGCCATCGGCTGGACCGAGGCGCCGGAAACCTCCGCGGCGCTGGTGCGGCAGCGATTCCGCTGGACGTTCGGCACGCTGCAATCGTTCTGGAAGCATCGCGATACGCTGGGGCGCGCGCGCTATGGCACGCTGGGCTGGATTGCACTGCCGAATATGTTTCTATTCCAGTTGCTGCTGCCGTTATTTTCGCCGGTGATTGATCTGCTGTTTCTGACCTCGATTGTGCTCTGGGCGCTCGGGCAATTCCACGCCACGCGCTTGCCGTTGTTCGTTTGGAGCACCGCGGACGTGGAACTGTCCGTGCTGTTTTTCGCTGGCTTCATGCTGGTCGATTTGCTTACGTGCGTGATCGCGTTTGCTTTGGAAAAGCGCGAGGATTGGTCGCTGCTCTGGCCGGTGCTGCTGCAGCGCTTCTATTACCGGCAGATGATGTACGTGGTTTTGTTCCGCGCGGTGATGGGCGCCGTGAAGGGCAAATCGGTCGGCTGGCGCGGGGTTGAGGCCGATGCGCCCAGGCCGGCGCCGACCCAAAGGCCGATGGCGCACGTCTGAGCGCGCGCGCAGCTAGAGAAGCGTCGCGGCGCCTCAATCTTCCATGTTGGTCTGCATGGCGCGAACGGCTTTGAGCACTTCGGCGGCGTGACCTTTGGCGGACGCCGTCTCCCACACGTGCACGATTTTCCCGTCCGGTCCGATCAGCACCGTGCTGCGCACAATTCCCAGAAAACTTTTGCCCAGGAATTTTTTCATACGCCGCGCGCCGTAGCTTTCGATCACTTGAAAGTCCGGATCGCTCAGCAGCGTGAAATTCAGGTGCTCTTTGAGCTTGAAGCGCGCCTGGGCGTCAATTTTGTCGGCGCTGCAGCCGAGCACGATCGCGTTCAATTTCTCGAAATCTCTCTGGAAATCCCGGAATTCGCCCGCCTCGCATGCGCACCCCGACGTATTGGCCTTCGGATAGAAATACAAGACCACAATGTGGCCGCGGAGATCGGCGAGCGAAACGGAGCGCCCGTCATCGCCGGGAACCGTGAAATCGGGAGCGATATCGCCGGCCTTCAGCACGTTGCGCCTCCTGAACTCGTCTATCTCCGGGCGTTCAATTCAGCAAACGCCGCAGCGCTTCCTGGACCACTTGCGGATTCGCCTGGCCGCGTGACGCGCGCATCACCTGGCCCACGAAATAATTAAACACGCCCGGATTTCCTGCGCGCAGTTTCGCGGCGTTGTCAGGACTGGCGGCCAGCGCTTCCCGGCATAGCCGCTCGATTTCGGAAGTGTCGTCGATTTTTTCCAGACCTTCGGCGGCGGCGATTTCCGCGGCGCTGCGGCCGCTGCCGAACATTTTGGGCAGAATTTTCTTGCCCATGGCGGCGGTAATTGCGCCCGCTTCAATCATTTTCAGCAGGGCCGCGAATTCGGCGGGCGCCACGGGAAATTCGGCGTCGCTGCCCACGCTCCCGCCGGCTTCGTTTCGTTGGCGCAGCAGTTCGGTTTGGATCCAGGCCGCGGCCAGCCGCGAGGGCGCGCCGGCGCGCGCGGTTGCTTCGTAATAATCGGCCAGCTCGCGCGTGTCCGTCAGCACGCCCGCGTCGTACGGCGTGATTCCGTATTCGCTGATGAAGCGGGCGCGGCGCGCGGCGGGCAATTCCGGCATTTGCGCGGCGATCTCCAGAAGCCGCGCCGCGGAAACGCGCACCGGCAGCAAATCGGGATCGGGGAAATAGCGGTAATCGTGCGCAAATTCCTTTGAGCGCATCGGTTCGGTGCGCCCTGCCGGCACGTTGAATAGCCGCGTTTCCTGCACCACGCGTTCGCCCGCTTCGAGCGCGCCGATTTGCCGCGTGATTTCGTATTCCAGCGCGCGCTGCAGATAGCGGAATGAATTCAGGTTTTTCACTTCGGCCTTGGTGCCGAGTTGTGTTTCACCGCGGCGGCGCACGCTGACGTTGGCATCGCAGCGCAGCGAGCCTTTTTCCATGTCGCAATCGCTCACGCCGGCATACTGCAAAACTTGTTTAAGCGTGTTCAGGTACGCGTAGGCCGCGGCGGGCGAGCGCAGGTCGGGCTCGGAGACGATTTCGATCAGCGGCATTCCGCCGCGGTTAAAATCGACGTAGCTTTTTTCAGCGGAATCGGCGAAGCCTTCATGCAGATTCTTGGCTGCGTCTTCTTCCAGATGCAGGCGCGTGATGCCGATGCGCAAAGCGGCGCCGTCGGATTCGGTTTCGAGCCAACCGGCGGTCGCCAGCGGCAGCTCGTACATCGAAATCTGATATCCCTTGGGCAAATCCGGATAGAAATAATTCTTGCGCGCGAAGCGCGACGATTCCTGCACCTTCAGATTCAGCGCGAGCGAGGCCCGCACGGCGAATTCCAGTGCGCGGCGATTCATCACCGGCAGCGAGCCCGGCAGGCCCAGGCACACAGGACAGGTGTTCGAGTTGGGCGAGTCGCCGAAACGCGTGGAACAGCCGCAAAAAATCTTCGTATCGGTCTTCAGCTGAACGTGTACTTCAAGACCGATCACCGGTTCGTAGGCGGCCAGAACTGCGGCGTCGTGGGTCACTTTGGCCATGGGAGGTTGAATTATAGCATCGCGTGAACGGCTGCTCGACGCCCGCGAGATGGCGCGCGGCCGACTCGCGGAACCGAGCGGCCGGGCGCCGTTGCGCGTTGCCCCCACTCACGGGCTCTGGCGTCCGTGCTCAGCGGGAAAACTGAATTTGATGCCCGTAACGAAATTCAAGCGTAGCGCCGGATAACCCAGCGCCTCCTCGTAGTTTTGGTCCAGCAGATTATTCAGATGGCCGTAAATTTCCACGCCGCGAGGCAGTTCATACGAGAAGCCCGCACCCACGTTCACGTACGCCTTGTTCTCGAATAGACACGGAAGATCGAGTTCGCACGCGTACGTTCCGTAGTTCGGCTCGACGTCGAGATCGGCGCCGTGAATCACGGCGTTTGAATTGAGCAAGAGCCGGCCGTGGCGCCAACTTATATCGTAGCCAGCCAGATTGCGCGGGCGGCGAAGCAGCGGCTCGCCGACGACGAAGGGCGTCAATGGCTCTGTCGCGGCGTTCAGCGCCAAAATCGACGAATTGAGCCAGGTGTAATTCAGCGTCATTTCGATCGAGCGCACGGGCCGCAGACGCAGGCTGCTCTCGATGCCGTTGGCGCGCGAATTCGCAAGATTCGCGTAAGTGTACGTGCTCAGCGTTGTGCCGCCCACGAAGGTGATCTGATCTTTAAAACGATTGTAAAAGTAGGTTACGTCCAGCACCGCCTTGCCGCCCATCAGTCGCTGCTCAACGCCCGCGTCGAAACTTGTGTTGCGCTCCGGCAAAAGCTTCGGGTTATTGCCGTTGAGCTCAAACCCGTTCGGCGGGCTGATTCCCGTGCCGTAGCTGCCGTGAATGCGCGTGGCGCCCAGGAAAGCGCCGCTCGATTGCCGGGCGATGTAGGCGACGGAAATTCGCGGGTCCACCTGAGTGATCGAAGTCGCGGGGATCACCGGATCCAGCGGCAAAGTGGCCGTGCGAATATTGTCGGCACGCAGGCCGGCGGTGAAAAACCAGCGGCTGCCGGGATTCCAGCGATCCTCGGCGAAGAAGGCGTAGGTATCGCGTGGCAGCGTAAAGGGATTGCCGTCGGCGTTGTCGTTGTAGGTGTCTTGAAATTGCTCGTGATCGAATTCAAAGCCGGCGAAGAATAGATCTTTCGGCGAAAATGCGATTTGGCTCTGCGTATTCGCCACCAGGCGCATGTTGTAAGTATTTTCATCGCCGAACGAGGCGGAAAAAGAAGTGTAATTGTCGGTGGAGGCGCTCACCGTGGTGACCTGCCGAAACCAACTCGAGAACTGCTCGGTGTAATTCACCTGATAGCCAAAAAGATCTTGCCGCAGGCTGGAGGCGGATGCGGCGATACCTGGAAAAAGTCCGTCCGGATCCGATCCGTACGGCCCGGGACTCGCGTCCGCGCCGTTATCTCCGAAGAAATGGATATCGATGCGGCGGCGCGGGCTGCGCGAATAGCCCAGCGTGACCAGCGAAGTTTGATTTCGATAGCTATCGTCAATCACCGGGCCGCGATCGCTGAAGCGCGCAAGATCGTAGGCCCAATTGAAACCCGCTTCGGAGCCGCCGCCGCTGGTGGCCACGCGAAGCAATTGGTTGCTGCCGCCTTCGCTCAGGAAGGTAAAATCCGGCGCGCCTTCGCCCTGATCGCTGATCAAATCGATCACGCCAGCCACGGCATTTTCGCCGTAGAGCGCGCTCTGCGGACCGCGCGTGACTTCCACTTCGTCCACTCCGTCCACCGGCAGCGGCGAAAGATTGAATCCTCCGCCGAAATCGTCGAGCGGAATCCCATCGATCATTACCAGGTTGTAATCGGAATCTCCGCCGCGAATGAAGGCGCTGGATTCCGCGCCGCGCTCTCCCGCTTGCGCGAGTGCCACGCCGGGGACATAGCGCAAAGCTTCATACACGCTCTGCGCTCCCTGATTTTCGATGTCCTCGTGGCTGACCACTGTGACCGAAGAACCGAGTTGCGGTGCGAGCGCAGCGCCCAGCGAGGCCGAAACGACAACCTTGTCCTGCACGGCGCTCAGCTTCAGGTGCAAATCCGTCGTATTTGTTTCTCCGTCTTGCAGCGCGATTTCAGCGGATAGTTCCGTAAATCCCGGCGAATTCGCGACCACCGCAAATGTTCCAGCGCGCAGGCCGCCAAATCGATAGTGGCCCTGCGCATCCGAGCGCGTTTCCGCGACGGCCAGCATGGACTGCAGCAAATTTACTTGCGCGCCAACCAAGATGCGTCCCTCGGGATCGGAAACCGTTCCCTGAATTGTTGCGCCCGAAGATGCCGGCGATTGCGCGAATAGCGAATGCGGAAGAACGATTGTCGCGGCTAAAAATGCCAGAACGAAAACGCGGAGTCTCATAGAATCCCCTTCTCCTGCCTCGCGCAGGAGTTGAAGGTTGGCCGGCAGCCGGGATCGTTTCCGGCTTTCTCGGCTTGCGGACTCCGCCGGTATCCTGGCTTGGCGGCTTACTACGCGCGCGGCCTTCCCATCCCCATCGGCGCGGGACAGTGGCTCGCGTGCTTTGTACTCCGCCTTACAGTCGCGCGGCGGCGACGGCTTTAAACCGTCTTCCCGGGCGCGGAGTCCGCGGTTAACGTGGTCGGAGCCGGCAGCGTGCGCCGAACTCCGGGTGAATTGCACGAAGGCGGAGCGAGTGCGTCGCTCAGCCTCGCGTGCGGTTGTCGGCGCTGTCCGGTCGTGCGATATCCGCCTGCCGCGAGCGCAAACTCACGCGCGGCCGGCCTGCGGGTCCCGCCTCGATTTCGAGCGGCGCCTCAAAAACTTGTTCGAGCAGCTCGCGCTGATAAACCGCCGCGGGCGTCCCCACGCGCAAGCACTTGCCGCGGTGCAGCAGGACCACCTGATCGGCGAATTCAGCAGCCAAAGCCAATTCGTGCGTGACCACAATTACGGTGTAGCGATTCTCTTCGGCCAGGCGGCGCAGCCGCTCGAGCAATTCCACCTGCGCGCCGATGTCCAGATGCAGCGTAGGCTCGTCGAGTAGCAGCAGCAGCGGCTGCTGCGCCAGCGCGCGCGCCAAAATGATGCGCTGCTTTTCGCCGCCGGAGAGTTGGTCCATGCGCCGATCGGCAAGATGCTCGGCACCCACCTGCGCCAGCGCGTTCTGCGCCAGCGTCACGTCTTCTTCATTCGCGAGGTGCAGCGCGCGGCCATACGGGTGCCGTCCCTGCAGCACGAATTCTCCGGCGATCGCGGGAAATACCAATGGCGCATGCTGCTGCACCACGGCGATGCGCTGCGCGCGTGTGCGCGCGTCAAGCGAGCCGATTTCGATCCCATCCAGCAGCACCCGCCCGGAAAGCGGCGCAAGCGAGCCGGCGATCAATTGCAGCAGCGTGGATTTTCCGCTGGCGTTCGGTCCAAGGATCGCCACCAATTCCCGCTGGCGCGCCTGAAAGCTGGTGGCGCCGAGCGTAAACGTCGGAATTTGCCGGCGCGTGGGCGAGTAAGCATAGCTGGCCTGCTCGACAGCCAGGCGCGGCGTGTCCGCAAGTCGTGAATGCGCTTCATGGCTGCCTGTAGCGCTTGTGCCGGCCGCGCTCATCGCATGCTCCGCCGCAACAGGAAAATAAATAGCGGCGCTCCGGCGATCGCGGTCATCGCTCCGACCGGCAATTCCGTGGGCGCAATAATCGTGCGCGCCAGCGTATCGGCCAGCACCACGGCTATCGCTCCGCCCAGCGCCGAAGCCGGAATCAGCAAACGGTAATCGGAGCCGAACAAGAAACGCATCGCATGCGGCACCAGCAGCCCTACGTAGCCGATCGCGCCACTTGCGGAAACCGCCAGCGCCGTGAGGCCCGAGGCCGCAACGTACACCACCAACTTTACGCGCGTCACGTCCACGCCCAGATGCATGGCCTCGCGCTCGCCGGTGACCAGCAGATTCAGATCCGCCGACGTCGTGTAAATCGCTCCAATGCCGACCACCAGCGCCACCAGAAAAAACCAGCGCAGATTCGGCGCGAGCGGCGTCGAAAGATCGCCCATCAGCCAGAAGGCCATGCCGCGCAGATCGCGGCTGGCGAGCGTGGTCATCAGAAACATGATGATTGCCGAAAGAAACGATGCCGAGATGATGCCCGCGAGCAGCAGCGTGGTGCTGTCGAGTTGTCCTTCGCGGCGGCCGAGGTAGTAGACGCCGGTGATCGTCAGAATCGCGCCGACGAATGCGCCAAGCGGCGTGGCGAATGCGATCTGCGGTGCGAACTGCAACGCGAGCACAGCGCCCAGCGCCGATCCGCTGGAGACGCCGAGGACATAAGGATCGGCCAGAGGATTGCGCAGCAGCGCCTGATATCCCGCGCCGGCCACCGATAGCGCCGCGCCCACCAGCGCGCCCAACACGATGCGCGGCAATCGCAAATCGAAAACGATCAGCCGGTAATCAAGCGGCAATTGATCGCTGCGGCCGATGGCCACGCGCGCCAGGCTGACGATCAGATCGCTCACCGAAATCGGCACCGCGCCGAGCTTCAGCGCCGCCACGCAGACGGCGAACAGCACGCCCGCCAGCAGGGCGCACGTCCAGAGCACGCGGCGCAGCGTCAGCGGGCGCATGCGAGACAAGCCTCCGTGGAAGTTTCGGGCGCGATCAGAGCCGCACCACCGCCGGCTGCGGCGCCCGGCGCGAATACTTCCGGATGCAGCAGGCGCGCCAGTTCTTCGATGGCATCGACCATGCGCGGTGTGGGCCGGTCGATCGCGCTGGACACTACAGCGATTTTTCCGTCGCGCACCGCGTCCAGATCGCGCCAACCGGGGAGCTTGGAGAGTTGCTCCTCCGGCGGCGCGTTGGCATCCCGCAGCGATCCGGCGAAAACCAAATATTCGGGCTGAAGTTTCAGCACGTATTCAAAACTCACTTGCGGCCAGCCGTCTGCGATATCAACAACTGATTGCGCGCCGGCCCGAGACAGCGCATCCGCCAGAAACGTATGCTTGCCCACCGACATTAAAGGCTCGGTCCATACCACGAACAAAACTCGCCGCGGCGGGACTCCGCTCAATCGTTTCGCCAGCGCGTCCAGGCGTTCGCGCATTCCGGCGATCACCGCGTCGCCACGCGGCCCCGCTCCGATCAGGCGCGCGATTTGCGCCGTCGAGTTCAGAACGTCGTCGATCGACTGCGGATGAGTTACGTAGACGGCGAAGCCCATTCGCGCGAGAGCTTCGACGGTGGCGCGGCGATTCAGGTCGTTCGTGGCCAGCACCAAATCCGGATGCAGAGCGACGATTTCTTCGAGGCTGGGCGCGAGCACATCGCCAACGTGCGGAAGCGATTTCGCCGCGGCGGGAAAATCGTCGGCGCTGGTATCGCCCACAACGCGGTCGCCCGCTTCGAGCGCAAAAACAGTTTCAGTCAAATTCGGCGCCAGCGAGACGATGCGGCGTACGGGCTGTGGCACTTCGATCGTACGGCCCAAATCGTCGGTGACCTGCATGGGCGCGAGCGATCCATCGTCCGACGCCACGGCTCGGACAGGCGTCGCAACGGCGCAGAGCGCAATCGCCACAATCCACGCAGCCGCTCGACGGCGCGCGCGATTCGCACATCGGCTGCCGCGCGCGAAGCGCGCTTCCGAGCTGTAAATTGGCGTCAACAAAAAAAGCCCCACAAAAAGAGTGGGGCGCGAGGCCACACTCTTTCTCGCGAAGAGTGTCAGCAACTGCTGCGGCGCGGGCGGGTGACCTGACTTGCGGTTGGAAAACCGCTCACAGTGGCGGGACCGTGGCCGATTTTCACGGCCTTCCCCGCACCCACGTCTGCTGATTTATGACGCGCCAGTGTAGTTCGCTGCCCGCCGAGTGTCAACGTTTCGACATCGGGGCAACTGACGCGTGGATCGGATCGGTTTACGCGAGGATCTTTGCTGCGCTCCGGCCGTCGTGAATCGGGCGCGCCACCCACATCGCGGCGAGCAGGGCGAAAAACAACGGGACCGTTGCGATGTAATTCGCAACAAAGGCCGGCCGGACCCAATTGCTCGGTGGCCACGAATCGAAGCCCACCGCCATCACGATCAAACCTGCGCCCAAACCGCGCAGAAATCTTCGCACGCTTAAGATTTTCTCTAGCCAGAGGTACGTACCAAGGGCAACTGCAACGGGCAAAGCATTGAACGCAGTCATGCTCCCGACCCACGAGGCCTGTGACGCCACGACCCACTCATGGTGTGCGCTCACAAAGGAGAGGCACTGAATCTCGGCCGTGCTCCACAATCGCCCGTACAATTCGTTGAGCGCGATTCGCCACACGAACGTGGCTCCGATGGCCGCGGCCAATATGAGCCGTTGCTTTGAGAAACCGGCAAGAATCGCGCCGATCGCCTGGCGCCAATACCAGCTCGCGGACCGCCCTTGGCTGAATTGTTCCAACAAATCGCCCGCGAGTGAATCGTTCGTCCCGCCTGGGACCATGTGTTCGACGACCCACGTTGCCAGCACCGGTGGCTTTGATGATTTCATGCTCGTCCTCCTTCGAGTTCTTTCAACCCTCGCCACAAATTGATCAACGCCCTGCGGGCCTCGCGCACTTCACGCAAGCCGCGTTTCGTGATGCGGAAATAGCGCTTGGCCCGGCCACCGCGCTGCGCTGTGGCTTCTCCTAATTGGGAAGCGACCAAGCCGGCTTCCTCCAGACGCTCGAGCGCCGCGTACACCGTGCCCAACGCAACCTCGCGTCCCGATTGCCTTTCGATCTCGCGGGAGATCGGCACGCCATACGCGTCGTCGTCCAGGCGCATCAGCGCCAGCAACACCATCAACTCGAAATCCGCGAGATAGCCGCGCTTACTCATTTCTTCCACTATCGTGAATAAATCGCCGTGCGTCAAAATATTTGTTCGGTTTGGGTGCGTAATAAGCACGGGCGTTCGCGGAGGAGCCGCAGGCGCGCAAACATTTCGCGCCGTGTTAGCATCGGCCCATGCCCACCAACCCCAGCATCATTCTGCGAATCGAAGCGGCGGTTGCGCTTGTCTTCAGCATCGTTCTTTATCGGCACGTCGGCGGAACCTGGCCGCGCTTTGCGTTGCTGCTGCTCGTGCCGGACCTATCGATAATCGGCTACGCGGTCACCGTGCGTTTCGGAACGGCGCTCTACAACACAGTGCACACCTTTACAGGTCCACTGCTTCTTGCGGGTTACGCGATTTTGGGCGCACGCGCCGAACTGCTGCCGTACGTTTTGATCTGGACCGCGCACATCGGAATGGATCGCCTTCTCGGCTACGGCCTGAAATATCCGACGCGATTCCAAGACACGCATCTGCAACATCTCTGAACGCAGTTGCCGATTCGCTTTACAATTTTTCTTGCGGCTCGCATTCCGGCGAAATTGAGTTATTCTTTCTGGCCATGCATGACCTGCACTATTTTCGCGAGCACTTGAGTGAATTCGAGGAGATGGCCGCGAAACGCGGCGCGCGCATCGATTTCGATGGCTTCCGCTCGCTTGATCGCGAGCGCCGCGAACGCATCACCGCCGTCGAGCGCCTGAAATCCACGCGCAACAAAGCCGGGGAAGAGATCGCGCGCCGCAAACAGGCCGGCGAAGATGCCGCGCCGCTGCTCGCGGAGATGAAGCAGGTCTCCGATGAAATCAAACGTTCCGACGAAGAAGTTTCCGCGCTCGATGCGCGCCTCTCCGATTTCATGCTGACGGTTCCGAACCTGACGCACAGCTCGGTGCTTCCTGGTCGCGACGCCGCAGCCAATGTCGAGGTGCGCCGCTGGGGCGCGCCGCCGAAATTTGCGTTCACGCCGCGGCCGCACTGGGAGGTGGGCGAACGCGCCGGCATCCTGGATCTGGCGCGCGCGGCAAAGATCGCGGGCGCGCGGTTGGCGGTATATCGCGGCTGGGGCGCGCGCCTGGAACGCGCGCTCGCGTCATTTTTTCTCGATTCGCACATGGCCCGCGGCTACACCGAACTTCTTCCGCCATTCCTGGTGAACACCGCGTCGCTCACCGGCGTCGGTCAATTGCCGAAATTCGCGGCGGATATGTTTCACCTCGAAGGCACAGACCTGTGGCTCACCCCCACATCCGAAGTCGAACTCACCAGCTATCATCGCGATGAAACGCTCGACGCCGATGCGCTGCCGGTAAAACTGTGCGCGTGGACCGCTTGCTTTCGCTCCGAAGCCGGCGCCGCCGGGCGCGACACGCGCGGCATCAAGCGCCAGCACCAATTTCAAAAAGTCGAAATGTTCAAATTCACGCGGCCGGACCAGAGCTACGCCGAACTTGAATCGCTCGTCGCCGACGCCGAGGGCCTGCTTCAAAAACTCGGGCTGCATTACCGCGTCGTCCAGCTCTGCGCCGGCGACATGGGTTTCGCAGCGGCCAAAACCTACGACATTGAAGTCTGGCTGCCCTCCTCCGGCGAATATATGGAAATTTCTTCGTGTTCAAATTGCGAAGCATTTCAAGCGCGCCGCTCCGGCATACGCTTCAAGCCCAAAGGCGGCAAAAGCGAATTCGTGCACACGCTCAATGGATCAGGGCTTGCGGTTGGACGCGCCTGGATTGCGCTCGTGGAGAATTATCAGCAGGAAGATGGCTCGATTTTTGTGCCCGAAGTTCTCCGGGCGTACCTTGGCACGGACATTATTCCTGCCATCAGCTAGCCATCGCGCGGCGCGACGCGGCGCAAATCCGAATCGAATTGCGGCCCGCGGCGGCAATTTCGACCGTTTTCGGTCAAAATCGCGCACGCGATGGTGCAAATGGTAATGACGCTCACGCGCACCTCCAATACCTAGCTAACACCTTTAATTACTGCATGTTACGGAACCATGGCGCGCCCGAGTAGCCGTCCCATGCCTGCACGTCGCGGGCATTTTTCGCACGCTCGCACACGTCCCGTTATTGACACTGGTTGGGGCGCTGTCTAAACTGCGCGCATTGCGTGACTTAGTTAACAGCGAAGTTTGCGCCGGGCGAACGCAACGCACCGAAGCTCGCGGCGCGTGCGCAGGCACCACCCATCAAGCGCCGCCCGAAAGCGTCGGTCCCAATTGAAAATGCGGGATGAATGGTTCGGCACGTCGCGTGGTTCCGCGCAGGCGTTTAAGCCAATGCGCGCCGCGCAGCCGGAAAACGAAGGAGAAAAATACTGATGGGCACTCTGGCAAAAGCCGCGCCCCAACCGGTGCTGCCGCGCATGGCGCCGCGCGAGGATCTGAACACCTTCCGTATTTCGCAGATTCAGTTCGATATGGCCGCGGAATATCTGAAGCTCGATCCGGGCCTGCGGCAAATTCTGCGCACTCCGAAGCGCGTGCTCGAAGTCTCCATCCCCGTGAAGATGGACAACGGTCAGCTAAAAGTTTTCACGGGCTATCGCGTGCAACACAACATCGCCCGCGGCCCCGCCAAGGGCGGCATCCGTTTTCATCCCAACGTGACGCTGGACGAAGTGAAAGCCCTGGCCGCGTGGATGACCTGGAAGACCGCGACGGTGAACGTTCCCTACGGCGGAAGCAAGGGCGGTGTGATTTGCGATCCGAAGCGCATGTCGCGCGGAGAACTCGAACGCATGACGCGGCGCTACGCCTCGGAAATTATGCCGCTAATCGGGCCGGAACAGGACATTCCCGCGCCAGACGTTTACACCGACGCGCAGACCATGGCCTGGATCATGGACACGTATTCCATGACCGTCGGATATTCCGCGCTCGGAGTCGTCACCGGCAAACCTGTTTCGCTCGGCGGATCGGTCGGGCGCAACGAAGCCACGGCGCGCGGCTGCGTGATGGTGGTGGAAGAGGCCTGCAAGATTAAGAAAATTCCGCTGCGCGGCGCCACGGTCGCGATTCAGGGATTCGGCAACGCGGGTTCGGTGGCCGCGCGCTTGTTCACGGAGAAAAAAGCCAAGGTCGTCGCGGTGAGCGATTCGCGCGGCGGCGTCTACAACGCGCGCGGAATCGATCCGCTTAAAGCGTTGCGCTACAAGGAACGCTCCGGCACGGTGGTGGGCATGCCCGGCGCATCGCGCCTTAGCAACGACGATCTGCTCACGCTCAAGTGCGACATTCTGGTGCCGGCGGCGCTCGAAAACGTGATCACCCTGCACAACGCCGATCAAATCAAAGCGCGCATCGTGGCCGAAGCCGCCAATGGCCCCACCACGCCGCACGCCGACGAAATTCTGGCGCGCAAAGGCATCGTGGTGTTGCCGGATATTTTGGCCAATGCCGGCGGCGTGACCATGAGCTACTTCGAGTGGGCGCAGGATTTGCAGGGCTACTTCTGGGAAGAAAGCGAAGTGAATCAAAAACTCGAAGGCGTGATGAAGCGCGCATACGCCAGCGTGCAAGAAACCATGCGCAAATATCACGTGCACTCGCGCGCCGCCGCGTACATTCTCGCCGTGGGCCGCGTCGCCGAAGCCACGCTGATCCGCGGACTTTTTCCCTGAGGCGCGCCGCGCCGCCGCGCGCCCGCAAACCCACACATTCCCAAATAATATCCTTGCGCTGAGCTGTTGGCTGCGCGTACATTGCACTTGCCGGCTCGCTCCGAAGCTTGGGCGAAGCCGGTTACGTTTTCTGCGGACGATTTTTATCGCGGAGGGTGTTCCTCGTTGCCGAACCATTTCCATTCAGCTCCGCCGATCGTGCTGACCATCGCCGGTTTCGATCCAACTTGTGGCGCCGGCGCCGCGGCGGATTTAAAAACGTTCGCGGCCCAGAATTGCTACGGCGTAGCCGTGATCGCGGCGCTCACCGTGCAATCCACGCAAGGCGTGAAGTCCACGCACATCACTCCGGCGGCCACGCTGCGCGCGCAGCTTGACGCCATCGCCGAAGATATGCGGCTTGCGGCAATTAAAATCGGCATGCTGGGCAATCGCGCCAACGTCATGGTCGTCGCCGAATTTCTCGACCGCGTGAAAAACGTAAACGTGGTGCTCGATCCGGTCGTCAAGCCGTCGCTGGGCGGCGCGGATCTGCTCGATGCGGGCGGCGTGCGCTGCCTCACGGAAGAATTGCTGCGCCGCGCGACCGTCGTCACGCCGAACGTCGCCGAAGCCGAACTGCTCTCCGGAATCGAAATTCGCGACGTGGCCGCGATGGAAGCCGCCGCACGAAAAATCGTTGAGCGCGGCGCGCGCGCCGTGATCGTCAAGGGCGGTCACATGGAGAAGCCCGTCGACGTGCTCTTCGACGGCAACGAAGTCCTGGCGCTCGGCGGCGAACACATTCGCACCCAGAATACGCACGGTTCCGGGTGCACCTTCGCTGCGGCCGTCGCGGCTCAACTCGCGTGCGGCCGCTCGCTATCGGAATCGGCCACGCTGGCGAAAGCCTATGTCACCAAAGCCATCGAAAATGGATTCGCCATCGGCAAGGGCCTCGGCTCGCTCGACCATTTCTACCGCGCGCGCCAGGAACCGCCCACGCGTGGCGTCCATGAAGTCCCGCAGCACGGAATGCACCCCGCCGCCGAACCCGCCACGCGGTAGCTCGCGCGGGCGCTTAGCGTTCGATGAACGTCACCGCAGCCTGGACCAACTTCCTTTCCGTCGAGGCCGGTGCCGCCGCCGCGCTCGCCGGCCTGATTTTTGTCGCCATCTCGATCAATGTTAAAAAAATTATTGAATACCGCGGCGTCGCAGCCCGCGCCGCGGAAGCTCTGGCTTTACTGATCGGCGTCCTTTTGATCTGCACGTTCGGCCTGGCGCCAAATCAATCGGAAAAA
>Ga0182015_10002982_pt1 | contig 19547 bp, 30 predicted proteins | sample 712P3MmetaG_FD_120478 | JGI IMG/M metagenome (GOLD analysis project Ga0182015, IMG submission 120478) | Permafrost microbial communities from Stordalen Mire, Sweden - 712P3M metaG | ecosystem: Environmental > Terrestrial > Soil > Wetlands > Permafrost | place: Sweden: Stordalen | collected...
CATCGCCAAACGATGCCCTGAACTGATGCACCGTCATCATCCGACCCCGATTACTCTTCGATCGCTTCTTCATGCAATCTAGACTATCGCCTTTTATTCCCCTGAACAAGCTTGATATTCATCTAACAGAAAAACGGGCACTCGCCAAAGCGAATGCCCGTCAAGTTCGGTGAGACGAATTGCGTTGAGAGGCGAACCGGCTTAAGCGGCCTTCTCGTCTCCGCCTTCTTCCTTCTTGGCTTCTTCCAGCTGCTTTTCGAGTTCGGCCCTCTTCTTGGCCTTGACCTCGTCGCGCTTCTGGCGCTTGGCGTCAAGCTGCTTTTCGGCGCCGAGCAATTCGATGAAGGCTTTCTCAGCGCCGTCGCCTTTCTGAAACCCGGTGCGAACGATGCGTAGGTAGCCGCCCTGACGATCGCCGTAGCGCGGGGCCACGGTCTCGAACAGGCGCTCGACAGCCTTGTCGGTCATAAGAAAGCTGAGCGCCTGACGGCGCGAGTGGAGATCGCCCTTCTTGCCCAGGGTGATCATCTTTTCAACGTGCGGGCGGACGGCCTTGGCCTTGGCCACGGTCGTTTCCACTCGATCCTCAATAATGACGGACGTGACCAGATTGCGCAACAGAGCGCGACGGTGACTGGTGTTGCGTCCGAGCTTTGTTCCTGCATTGCGATGACGCATTTTTAGCTCCTAGCTTTTAGCTGCTAGCCTCTAGCTCGAATGCCGTGGAATCGACAATGTCGAATTCGCACCAAAGGCTAGAACCGGCCAGCTAATTGATAACTTGACTGACTTCCAGCTTCTAACTGATAACTACCGAGCCCGCAGCCAAGAACCAAAACTCACCGGTTCCGGGACGTCGAAGCTAGGAGCTAGCAGCTAGAAGCTAGTTGCCGTCTTAAAAGTTCTCGGTCTCGGTGGGCAGCTGCAGATCCACGGAGTCCAGCGGCTCGTCCTCGTCGTCGTAGCGGCCATAGCTGGCAGCCAGGGCAGCGGCGGGAGGAATGCTGGTTGGTCCGGGGACGGCATTGCCGTTTTCGTCAATCTTCATGCCCAGCGACAGGCCCATCTGAGCAAGGATTTCCTTGATCTCATTGAGGCTCTTGCGGCCGAAGTTCTTGGTCTTGAGCATCTCGGCTTCGGTCTTCTGCACCAGCTCGCCGATGGACTGAATGTTTGCGTTTTTCAGGCAGTTGTAGCTGCGGACCGAAAGCTCGAGCTCTTCAACGCTGCGATTGAGGTTGTCGTTGCGCAGCAGGGTGCGGCCTTCTTCACCGCGCGCCTCGGCCTCGATTTCCTCTTCGAAGTTGATGAAGATGTTCATGTGGTCCTTCAGCAGCTTGGCGGCCAGGCCTACAGCATCGGCGGGCAACACAGCTCCGTTGGTCCACACTTCCAGGGTCAGCTTGTCGTAGTCGGTGATTTGGCCAAGACGGGCAGCTTCAACCAGGTAGTTGACGCGGCGCACAGGCGAGTGGACCGAGTCGACTGGAATAAAGCCCAGGCCCAGGTCGGCGTCGAAGTTCTTGTCGGCTGAGATATAGCCGCGCCCACGCTTGAGGCGCATCTCCATGTCGAGTTTGCCGCCTTCCGACAGGGTGGCCAAATAGATGTTCTTGTCCAGAATCTCCACGTCGCCGTCGGCTTCAATCATGCCAGACGTGACAACACCGGGCTGGTCGGCGCGCAGGTACAGCGCCTTGGGTCCGTCGCCGGCGAGCTTGAATGGCACCTGCTTGAGATTGAGGATGATGTCGGTGGCATCTTCGACGACACCGGTAATTGATTGGAACTCGTGCAGCACGCCCTCAATGCGAATGGCGGTGACGGCCGCGCCCTCAATGGAGCTGAGCAGCGTGCGGCGCAGTGCGTTGCCGATGGTTGTGCCAAATCCGCGCTCGAACGGCTGTGCGCTGAACTTGCCGTATGTATCAGTCAGCGTCTCAGCATCGACTGCCAGGCGCTTCGGTTTCTGGAATCCTCTCCACAACATAGGTTTCTCTCTTTTCCCGCGCGGCTGGATACGTCGCGATGCATTCTGCGGCGGCCGCGCAAGTTCTCCTTCGGTTGGAATTAGGGACTAGGAACTAGGGACTAGGGACTAGGGACTAGGTCACGATGCTGGTGCCAGCGTGTCTTTCTAGTCCCTGATCCCTACGTCCCTAGTCCCTGCACTACTTACTTCGAGTACAGTTCGACGATCAGCTGCTCATTGATGGGCAGGTTCACGTCCTTACGCCTGGGCAGCGAAAGCACGCGGCCCGAGAGGTTTTCAAAGTTTGCTTCGAGCCAGACGGGGACAGGGTTCTGTGCGGCATACTGCGCGCCCTGCTCGACGATCACCAGCTTCTTTGCACTTTCGCGGATGGCGATTTCGTCGCCCACGTTCACCTGGAAAGATGGAATGTTTACCTTCTTGCCGTTGACGGTGACGTGGCCATGGCGAACCACCTGGCGAGCCTGACGGCGCGAGATGGCAAAGCCGAGCCGGAAGGCTACGTTGTCCAGACGGCGCTCGAGTTGCTGAATGAGTAGCTCGCCGGTAACACCGGGGGCGCGGCTGGCCTTCTCGTAGTACGCGCGGAACTGGCCTTCGAGGGTGAAGTACATGCGCTTGGCCTTCTGCTTCTCATGCAACTGGAGGCCGTAGCCGACGATCTTGGCCTTGCGATCCTTGCCGTGCATGCCGGGCGCGAAGTTGCGCTTCTCGATGGGGCATCGGTCAGAGAGGCACTTGGTGCCCTTCAAAAAGAGCTTAGTGCCCTCGCGGCGGCAAAGGCGGCAGACTGGTCCTGTATAACGTGCCATTTCTTCTCCTGACTTCGGATGTCGGCCGGTTTACGCGAAAAGCAGCTTTCAGCTTTTAGCTCTCAGCTCGTCTTGTATCGATGAGCTTTCCTAGCTTGAGCCAGCGTTGAATCACTGCTTGGGACGCTTCGTCCCGGCCCGATTTATCTTCTAGCTGCTGCTACTAGCTTCTAGCTTGTCTCTGGAACGCCCAGTCGATGAACCCAATCTGGTGCTAAAGAGCTAAAAGCTAGAGGCTAGAAGCTAACAGCTGCTTCTTAGACGCGACGTCTCTTCGGCGGACGGCAGCCGTTATGTGGCATCGGCGTAACGTCGCGGATGGATCGCACTTCGATGCCGGCAGCAGCCAGCGCGCGGATGGCCGACTCGCGGCCCGAACCGGGACCGGCGACACGGACATCGCAAGCACGCAAGCCGTGATCGCGCGCCATGCCGGCGGCGTTCGAGGCTGCCTGCTGGGCTGCATACGGAGTGCCCTTGCGGGAGCCGCGGAAGCCGAGCGAGCCAGAACTCTTCCAGCTGAGCGTATTGCCCACCGGATCGGTAATAGTGACGATCGTGTTGTTGAACGAGGCCTGAATGTGCGCAATGCCGAACGGCACATTCTTGCGCTCGCGCTTCTTGAACTTCTTGTTCTTGGCGGCCTTGCCGCCTGCTGCCTTCTCTGGTTTCGCCATTTAGGTTTTACCCGTCGCTTTCTTCTTGCCGGCAATCGTGCCCTTGCGCGGGCCTTTGCGAGTGCGGGCATTGGTGTGGGTACGCTGACCGCGCACCGGCAGAGAACGCCGATGGCGAGTGCCGCGGTAGCTCTGAATGTCGATGAGGCGCTTGATATGCATCGAGACGTCCTTGCGTAGGTCGCCCTCGACGTTTCCTTCGTCCTCAATCACCTGGCGGATGCGGTTGACCTCGTCCTCACCAAGATCCTGGACCTTCTTGAAGGCATCCACATTCGCCTTCTGCAGGATCTTGAGCGCACGCGGATCGCCGATGCCGTAGATGTATGTGAGCGCGATCCGTGCCTGCTTGTTGCGGGGCAGATCGACGCCAGCAATACGTGCCATTGGTTGTCCTTTGCTGCTGCTGGTTATGTGCCTCCGGCCTTAACCGGTTCGCACGGTTGGGGCGAGATGTTTCCCGAGGTTCATCGCAAGCCTTGACTCAAGCTAACTCGCCTCTTGTTCGAGGGACTAGGGACTTAGGGGCTCGGCACTAGTAGATATTGCTCGTATCGAACTTCTCTACTCGTCCCTGATCCCTGTTCCCTTAGTCCTTTCCTTGGAATTCCCGCCATTGCCAGGCTGGTGTTAGCCCTGGCGCTGCTTGTGCTTCGCGTTTTCGCAGATCACCCTGACCACCCCACGGCGGGTGATGACCTTGCACTTCACGCAAATCTTCTTTACCGATGCACGGACTTTCATTGTTATTGCCCTTCCCGAAAGCTGCTAGCTTCTAGCCCCTAGCTCTGTTTTCGATTTTCCAGCCTTGCGGCTACCTATGATCAGGCTTTCAGCTATAAGCAGCTAGTTGCTAAAGACCCATCACTTGTAGCGGTACACGATCCGTCCGCGATTCAGGTCGTACGGACTCAACTCCACGGCCACGCGGTCACCGGGGAGAATGCGAATGAAGTTTTTGCGCATTCTTCCCGAAACGTGGGTCAAGACCTCATGATTATTCTCGAGCTTGACCTTGAACATGGCATTTGGCAGGGTCTCTGTGACCACTGCCATTACCTCAATCGCGTCTTCCTTCGACAAACTGTATCCTGCTTCTGCCGGTGCCTGGTACCTGTAACCTGGTACGCGCCGGCTAGGTTGCTTACTCAGTTAAAACCCTCGCACCCGTCGAGGTAACCGCGACCGTGTGCTCAAAATGGGCGCTCATGCTGCCGTCGCTCGCCACCGCCGTCCAGCCGTCGCCCAGCACCTGGACTTCGGGCTTGCCGGCGTTGACCATCGGCTCGATAGCGATGACCATGCCCGCCTTCAACTTCATGCCCTGACCCGGCTTGCCAAAGTTCGGCACCTGCGGATCTTCGTGCATGTGAACCCCAATGCCGTGGCCCACAAAATCCCGAACCACGGAAAAACCTTCTGCTTCGACCACATCTTGAACCGCTGCGCCTACGTCGCCCAGAGTTGCGCCCGGCTTGACTGCGGCGATTCCGGCATGAAGTGAAGCCTCAGTCACCTTGAGCAGACGGGCAGATTTCTCATCGATCTTGCCCACCGGCACAGTGATTGCCGCATCGCCAAAGTAGCCATCCACCACGGCGCCGAAATCGACTGAAACGATATCCCCGCTCTTGAGGACCCGCTGGGCCGACGGAATTCCGTGAACCACCTCACTGTTTACCGAAGTGCAGAGAACGCAGGGGAAACCGTGATAACCCTTGAACGCGGCCTTGACGCCGAGTTCCTTCAGGCGGCCTTCGGCGGCATTCTCAAGATCCAGAGTGGTAGCGCCGGGCTTGACCGTGGAGCGCACCAACTCAAGAACCTCGCGGACCACCTTGCCCGCGCGGCGCATCTTTTCAATTTCCTGCGACGACTTCAAAACCACAGCCACAGTTGTAGACCAGCCCTTAAAAACTCAGTTTCCAGTTATCAGCCTTAAGTTGCTCGTTGCTGCCGAAAGGCTGACAACCGAGGACTGTTTCTGACAACCGGCGATTAGCGCACAGAGTCGCCGTGCCGGCTACGCAGCTTTGCGCAGCCGCTCAACGGCGGCAACAATTCCGGCCGCGATCGTGCTGATCGGCCGGGATCCATCCACTTCAGCGAAACGTCCCAATGCCCGATAGTGTTCGACAACCGGCGCAGTCAAGGCCTCATAAGCGCGCATGCGCTCCTTGAAAACCTCTTCTGTATCATCGGATCTCTGCACCAGCGCTGCACCTTCTACATCGCAAAACCCATCCCGCTTGGGCGGATTCATGAAGACGTTGTAGATGGTCTGGCAGACAGGACAGTTCCTGCGCCCCGTGATCCGGCGCAATAACTGATTATAGTCCACTTGTATGCTTACGGCAACGACTGGAAGCGACTTGCCGTCGGCTGCCAGTCGCCCATCCAGCCAGCCTGCCTGGCCCAGGGTGCGAGGAAAACCGTCGAGAATATAGCCCTTCGCCGTGTCGGGTGCCTTGAGACGGGCGGCAACCATCTCGTCCACCAGCGAGTCGGGTACCAGTTCCCCCCGGCCCATGATCTCCTTGGCGACCCGTCCCAGCTGAGTTCCCTGAGACACATTGGCGCGTAAAAGGTCGCCGGTAGAAATCTGCGGTATTCCCCAGATCTTCACCAGTTCCTTGGCTTGGGTTCCCTTTCCCACGCCCGGCGCACCCAACAAAAGAATTGGGCCGGGATGGCCTGTATAGCCCGTTTCCCGGCCCTGCTCGACTGCAACTACGGATGAAGACATTACCAGGTTTTCCTTCCGCGTATGCGACCGGAACGAGGGGAAAAGCCGTCATAATGCCGCATGATCAGCTGCGATTCGATCTGGTTGACGGTGTCCATGGCCACACCCACCACAATCAACAGTGAAGTGCCGCCAAAGTAGAACGTGACCCCCATACCATGCGTGGTCCATGTGGGCAGGCTCTCGAAAAAGCGCCCCACGAGCCAAAGCTTGTCGAATCGGATGCCGGAGATGAGGAAGGTAGGCACCAGCGAAATGACGATCAGATACAGCGCTCCCACCAGCGTCATGCGGGTGAGAATATCGTTGATGAAGTCCGAAGTACGCTTGCCGGGACGGATTCCGGGAATGAATGAGCCCGATTTGCGGAAATTGTCAGCGATATCGTCCGGCTTCATCACGATGGAAATATAGAAATACGCGAAGAAGATAATGCCAAGGATATACAGGGTTTCGTACCACGGGTATCCCGGCTGCAGGGCCTGGATGATCGGCTGCAGAAAGCGATTGTTCTGCACCCACTCCACCTGCGCAAAGAGCATGGGCGCGGAAAGGATGGAGCTGGCGAAGATCACGGGCATAACGCCGCCCGCGTTGACCTTCAGAGGCAGATGGCTCGACTGGCCGCCCATCATGCGCCGGCCGACAATCCGGCGCGCACTCTGTATGGGAATGCGCCGCTCGCTGCGCTCGACAAAGACGATGAACGCAACAATCGCGATCATGGCAATCAGCAGTGCGATGACGGCGAAAATGGTGAACGATCCCCAGGCGTTGGTCTGGATCTTCGAATAGAGTTCGGCCACGCCGCGAGGCAGGCCGGCCACAATACCGGTGAAGATGAGCAGGCTCATGCCGTTGCCAATGCCGCGGTCGGTGATCTGCTCGCCGAGCCACATGATGAAGGCCGTGCCGGTGGTGAGCGTGAGCACGGTCATCAGGCTGAATCCGATGCCCGGGTGCAGCACAAGACCCTGGCGGGTGAGAATGGCGGCTATGCCGATTGACTGCAACGCAGCGAGGACCACGGTCATGTAGCGGGTCCACTGGGTAATCTTGCGGCGGCCGAGTTCGCCTTCCTTCTGGATGCGCGCCAGCGGCTCATACACAACAGTGAGCAGCTGGAAGATGATGGACGCCGTGATGTAGGGCATAATTCCCAGCGCAAACACGGTCATGCGGCGCAGGTTGCCGCCGCCGAACAGGTCCATCAGGCCAAGGGCAGAGCCGCCCTGCGTGTTGAACATTATTTCCAGCTGATGGCCGTTGACGCCGGGGGTGGGGATATGAGCGCCCAGACGGTAAACGGCAAGGATTGCCAGCGTGAAGAGAACTCGCTTGCGCAGGTCGGGAATCCGGAAGATATTGAGAAATTTCTCAAGCATGTTTAGTCATCCGCTTCAGAGCGTTTTTCGCCCTTGGAATCACTCACCAATCCATCTTAGTCGATTCCCGATTGCGCTTGATCCTAGCCGAGCCGGGAGGACGCGTATATGCGTTCCGTCACACTTCGTCAGTCTTCGATCTCCGGCATCCAAACTGTTTGTTTTAAGCGTTTGGAGCCGGAGAGCCAGAGAAACGAGGCGCTGCCGGACTAGGCTGCTGCGGGAGCCGCTGGTCCGCCAAGCACGACAGCCTTGCCACCGGCCTTTTCGATCTTCTCAACGGCCGACTTCGAGAACTTGTGTGCATGGATGGTAATGGCCGAGGCCAACTCGCCGGATCCGAGAATCTTGATCAGCGCCCTCTTGCTTGATGCGAGACCCAGTTTCTTGTAGTCGTCGAGAGCGATCTCGGTGACGGCAAGACCCTCAACGTGTTCCGCGATGCGATCCAGATTCACAACCGTGTATTCGGTGCGGAAGATGTTGGTAAAACCGCGCTTGGGAAGGCGGCGATGCAGCGGCATCTGGCCACCCTCAAAACCGCGCATCAGGCTGAAGCCGGAGCGCGAACCCTGGCCCTTGTGGCCGCGGGCTGAGGTTTTTCCCATGCCCGAGCCCATACCGCGGCCGACACGCTTGCGCGACGTATTCGCCTTCTTGGGCGCGCGCAGATTCGATAGATTCTTTGCCATGTTTTCCTCGCTGTAGCGCCAGCAGGGTTGGTCCCGGCCGACTCGCGTTATGTTGTGCAGTGAAGATGAGACAGTGAAAAAATGAATGAGTGAAGAAGTGAAATCACCTCATTCACTATTTCACTTGTTCACTTCATCACTGATTCACTAGCTTTCCAGTATCCGCACCAGATGCGGAACTGCCTTGACCATCCCGCGGATTGACTCGTTGTCGACGCGCTCCACAATCTGGTTGAGCCGCGTAAACCCAAGCCCCTTCACCACCGCCTTGTGCTTGGCGGGGGTGGAGTTCTTTGAGCGGTAGTACTGAATGCGAATTTTCTTGGTCTCCGCCATGATTTAGAGCTCCTCCACGGCCTTGCCGCGCATGGTGGCCACTTCGCCCTTGTCGCGCAACTGCACGAGCGCGTCGAAGGTGGCCTTGATCACGTTGTGCGGGTTCGCCGAACCAAGGCTCTTGGTGAGCACATTTTGCACGCCCACCGAGGTCATGACCGCGCGCACTGCGCCGCCGGCGATAACGCCTGTGCCCTCGGGGGCGGGCTTGAGCAGCACCTGGCCCGAACCGTAGCGGCCCAGCACCTGGTGCGGAATGGTGGTCTGGGTCAGGTTCACGCGGAAAAGGTTTTTCTTGGCCGACTCGATTCCCTTGCGAATTGCCTGGGGAACCTCCTTGGCCTTGCCTGATCCGTAGCCGACCACGCCCGACGCGGCGTCGCCAACCACAACCAGCGCGGCGAACGACATGTTCTTGCCGCCTTTGACAACCTTGGTCACACGATTGATCGCCACCACCTGATCTTTCAGGTTGTACTGGTTGGCATCGATTTTCTTATTCAACATCGTCATCGCTCTCGTCCCTCCAGTGCTCAGTAATCAGTCGTCAATCAATCCCTATTCGATTGCGCCGCGCACTGTTCACTGCTCACTGTTTCACTGCTTAACTTGTTCACCGCTACTAGAATTCGAGTCCCGCTTCGCGCGCTGCATCGGCCAACGCCTTGATGCGCCCGTGATAGAGGAAGCCGCCGCGATCGAAGACCACCCTCTTGATGCCCTTCTCAACGGCCAACTCGGCGACCGTCTTGCCGATCTCGCGGGCCGCGGCCACGTTGCCGCCCGTCTTCAGCTTGATGGTCGAGGCCGACACCAAGGTCACGCCCTTTTCGTCATCGATCAGCTGCGCATAGATGTTGTTGAGCGAGCGGTAGACGTTCAGCCTTGGACGCTCCCCTGTTCCCGACAGCTTGGCGCGGATGCGCGCGTGAATGCGCTGGCGGATTCCGTTTCTCTTGGTCTGCGTAATCATGGTCTCTTTCCTATCAGCGGAGCCGCCCGGCGGCCCCGTTCGGTTTGTTTCAGTGATTAGTGGGTAGTGATTAGTGATCAGTCGGCCTTCAGTCTGAATCTAGCCACTAACCACTAATCACTAATCGCTGCCTTCTTACTTCGAGCCCGTCTTGCCGGCCTTCTTCTTCAGCTTCTCGCCGGTGTATCGGACTCCCTTGTTCTTGTAGGGATCCGGCTTGCGCAGCGCGCGCATGTCGGCGGCCACCTGGCCCACCTTTTGCCGGTCGATGCCGGTAATGGTCACGTGCGTCTGCTTGGGATCGACAGCGACTTCAATCCCCGTGGGCAGCGGCACTTCAATTTGGTGCGAATAGCCCAGCGTAAGCACAACCGTTCCCTTGCCCTTCATTTCGGCGCGATAGCCGATGCCGACGATATCCAGTTCCTTCGTCCAGCCCTTGGTCACGCCCTCGACGGCGTTGAACACCAGCGCACGCGTGAGGCCGTGAACTGCGGCGTACTTGTCAGACTCGCGATTGACGTGGAGTATGCCATCCTTGGTCTCGAGCGAGATGCCCTGGGCAATCATCGCCGAGGTCTTGCCCTTGGGCCCTTCAACCAGAACGGTGTTGCCTTCTACTTTGTACTTCACTCCCGCTGGCAGCGAGATCGGCTTCTTTCCAATACGCGACATCGAATCAATCCTTCATGTGGCTTGCGAGTCCCGAGAACCAGTTGTCAGTTATCAGTGATCAGTTCTCAGTTGATAACTTCAACTCGTTTCGTTCCACTGCAGCCGGTGAAACAGTGATTAGTGTTCGGTTTCTTTTCTCGCTTGCTGGCTTGTATGCCGAGCAACGCGCTGACCACTAACCACTAATCACTGATCACTGCCTTTACCAAACTTCGCACAACAGTTCGCCGCCAACGCCTTCGCGGCGCGCCTGGCGGCCAGTCATGACGCCCCGAGGGGTGGTCATGATGGAGATGCCCAGCCCTCCCTGCACACGCTTGATCTCGTCGCGGCCGATATAGACACGGCAGCCGGGACGCGAGATGCGCGCCAGGTCGCGGATGGCCGCTTCCGTGCCGCCGTACTTGAGGTACACGCGGAGGATCAGCTTGCCTTCCTCTTCCTGCGTCTTGTAGTTCGAGATATAGCCCTCTTCCTTCAGAATGCGGGCGATCTCGGTCTTCAGCTTCGAAGCTGGAACATCGAGCTTCTGATGGCGTGCCCGGATGGCGTTCCGGATGCGTGCCAGAAAATCTGCTACTGGGTCGGTCAGACTCATTCCTTCTCCTTCATTCCCCGTTCGTCCGCTATAACGTTCCTGGCGGAAACCTGCGGAAATGTAAAAACAGCTACTAGCTTGCAGCTCTTAGCTTCTAGCTCATTTCGCTCTGGCGACGCTCATCGAATTAGCACGATGAGCTAGCGGCGAGAAGCTAGAAGCTGCTCTTTACCAGCTCGACTTGACGACGCCGGGAATCTCGCCCTTCAGCGCAAACGCCCGGAAACACAGGCGGCACATGCCGAATTTGCGTAGAAACCCGCGCGGCCTGCCGCAAAGCTGGCACCGGTTATGCTTGCGGCAGCTGAACTTCGGCTTCCGCGCGTCCTTGACTCGTTTTGCAGTCGTTGCCATAGATCCTCTTCAACAACAGCTACTAGCTTCTAGCTACTAGCTTTTAGCCTGTTCCCGGCTCGCTTCGATTTCAAGCGTCCGGAACAAACCTAAACCTGTTTTGCCTCTGTTGCCGATCCCGCCTCAGTCAAGCTAGAGGCTAGAAGCTAGCAGCTAGAGGCTGTCTTACGCGCCTTGCCGGAACGGCATGCCGAAGTGCTTCAACAGGGCACGTGCCCCGTGGTCGTCCTTGGCCGTGGTGACGATGGTGATGTTCATGCCCTTCATCTTCTCCACCTTCGAATAATCGATCTCAGGGAAGATGAGCTGATCGCGCAGGCCGAGCGTGTAGTTGCCGCGCCCATCAAAACTCTTGGTCGAAACTCCTCGGAAATCGCGCACCCGCGGCAGCGCCGTGGAAATCAGCCGGTCAAGAAACTCGTAGGCCTTGTCGGAGCGCAGAGTCACCATCGCGCCGATCGACATGCCTGCGCGAACCTTGAACGCCGCGATCGACTTCTTGGCCTTGGTGGTCACCGGCTTCTGGCCGGCGATGGTTGCCAGGTCGGCAACCAGCGGATCGAGCAGCTTGGTGTTCTGTGTCGCTTCGCCAAGTCCCATGTTGATGACGATCTTCTCCAGTTCGGGCACAGCCATCGGATTATCCAGGCCCAGTTCTTTCTGGAGGGCCTGCTTGATCTCCGCGTGGTATCTCTCTTTCAATCTTGCTGCCATGTTGCTTTGCTCTCTTTCTTCCGGCGCCCGGGGTGGCCATCAGGACCGTTTACCGTTGCGGAAGGACTTGCCGCCCAGCCAAACTCTTTGCAGAATCTCGCCGGAGCGGGCTGGGGTTACTTCTTCGTGGGCAGCGTCTGTCCGCATTTGCGGCAAACCCTGACCTTGGTGTCGCCTTCCAACTTATAGCCCACGCGGACCGGCCCGCAGTTGGGGCAGATCAGCATGATGTTCGAGACGTTGATCGGCGATTCCTGCTCGGCGATTCCGCCCTTGGTACGCTGTCCCTGCTTGCTCGATACGGTCTTCTTCACGACGCGGACGTGCTCAACCAGCACGGTGCCCTTGTCGGGGAAGACGCGCAGAACGCGGCCCGTCTTGCCGCGGTCAGAGCCGGTCAGAACCTTGACGGTATCGTTGCGATGAATATTCAAAGTCGGCATTTCTTCTCCAAAACAGTTCTCAGCTCTTTGTTCATAGTTCTCAACTCTTCCGTGCCGCAGATGAGAATCAATAACTGCGAATTGTGAACTACGATCTACGAACTGCCCCTAAACGACTTCCGGCGCCAGGGAAACAATCTTCAAAAACTTCTTCTCGCGCAGCTCGCGGGCAACCGGCCCGAAGACGCGCGTACCAACCGGCTCATGCGCGTCGTCGATCACCACGGCCGCGTTCTCATCGAACCGAATATAGGTCCCGTCGCGCCTGCGGTACTCCTTGCGGGTGCGGACGATGACCGCCTTCACAACCTTGCCCTTTTTCACTGTTCCGTCGGGCGAAGCTTCCTTAACAGCCGCGGTGACGATGTCGCCCAGACCGGCCTTCTTGCCAAGACCGCCGCCCAGGGGCAAAATCACTTGCAGCTTGCGCGCGCCGGAGTTGTCGGCCACCGCGAGCATGGTTCTCATTTGCACTGCCATGGGTTCTTCTCCTAAATCCGTTCGCGCTACTTAGCCGCAGCGATATCGACGGCTGCCGCCGCATCTTCAATCTGCCCAAGCGCCGAGCGCCGGACAATCTCTTCCAAAGACCACCGCTTGAGCTTGCTCAGCGGACGCGTCTCGCGGATGCGGACCACATCGCCCAGCCGGGCCGAGCTCAACTCGTCGTGGGCATAAAACTTCTTTGTGCTGCGCACAATCCGCTTATACTTCGGGTGCGCCTTGCGCATCTCCACCTCAACCACGATGGTCTTTTCCATCTTGGTTGAGACCACCTGGCCAACCTTCTCGTTGCGCCGCGCGCCAGTCGTCGGCGCCTGTACAGTTTCCGTTGTCGCCGTCATCTATCGGGCTCCCTTCTTCTTCGCGGCCGCAAGAGGCTTGGCTTCAACGGCAGCGTCTTTCGCTGCTCCGCCAATGCCCAGCTCGCGCTCTTTGGCCACGGTCTTGATCTGTGCGATCTCCCGGCGCAGCTCGCGGATCTTCTTAACTCCGTCATTCTGCCCCAACGAAACCTGAAAGCGAAGCCGGAACAGCTGCTCGGAGGTTGTCTTCTCCTGGTGCAGCAGCTCGTCGTCGCTCAAACTACGAATCTTTGCGAGTTCCATTGAACTTACTCCTGAGTTCTCGTCTTCCAGCTTCTAGCTTCATCCTGCTTGCGCTTAACCCTTCGATCCAACCGTAAGAGTCAGCGGCTGATGGCTAGCAACTGAAAGCTGCTTTCCTACTTGGCAGCGGTCTTCTCCGGCCTGACAGCGCCCGGCCGCATCACAAACTTGGTGCGAAGGGGCAGCTTGTTTGAAGCCAGCCGCATTGCCTCTTCGGCGACGTCCGGCGCCACGCCTTCCATCTCGAACAAGATCTTGCCCGGCTTGACCACTGCGACCCAGTGGTCGAGTGCGCCTTTGCCCGACCCCATTCGAACTTCGGCCGGCTTCTTGGTGATCGGCTTGTCAGGAAACAAACGCAGCCAGATCTTGCCACCGCGCTTGATAAAGCGGGTCATGGCGATACGGCTGGCTTCAATCTGCCGGTCGGTGATGTAACCGCACTCCAGCACCTTCAAGCCGTACTCACCAAAAGACAGAGAGGACCCGCGCCACGCCTTGCCCCGGCGCTTGCCCTTCTGCTGCTTCCGAAACTTCACCTTCTTTGGCATCAACATAACGAATTCCTCGAAAAGCAGCCATTAGCCGTTAGCGATTAGCTCTGAGTTCTGCTTCTTACCAAGCAGCTCAATTCCCAGCGCACGAACTAGAAGCTAATGGCTAAGAGCTGAAAGCTGCATTTAAAACACCGACGTCCCGACAGCCGGCGTCTTGCGACGCTTCTGTTCGTAGATATCGCCGCGATAGATCCAGGTCTTGACGCCGATCACTCCGTAGGTCGTGTGCGCCTCGGTAAAACCGTAATCAATGTCAGCGCGCAGCGTGTGCAGCGGAAGCTGCCCGTCCAGATACCACTCCGAACGCGCGATTTCGTTGCCGTTCAGACGGCCCGATACGCGCACCTTAATGCCCTTGCAGCCGAAGCGTTTGGCCGAATCGACGCTCTTGCGCATGGCGCGGCGGAAGCTGACGCGCTTTTCGAGCTGCAGCGCGATGTTTTCCGAGACCAGCTGCGCATCCAGCTCCGGCTTGTTCACCTCGATGATGTCGATGAACACTTCGCGGCTGGTGCGCTTGCCGAGCTCTGTCTTGAGCTTCTCGATCTCGGCGCCCTTGCGACCGATAACGATGCCCGGACGCGCGGTGCGGATCAAAAAGCGCAGCTTGTTGCCCGGACGCTCGATCTCGACCGAGCTGACGCCGGCTGCCTTCAGCTTTTCGCGCAGCTCAGCCTTCAGCTTGACGTCCTCGACCAGCAGCTTCGCGTAGTCGCGCTCGGAGAACCAGCGCGAACGCCACGGCTTGTTCACTCCGAGCCGAAATCCGTAAGGATGGACTTTCTGTCCCATATTGCTTCCTCTCAAAAAACACTAGGCCTTGCTAACGGCCTTCTTCTTGGGGGCCGCGGCCTTCTTCGCCGTACCCTTTGGTCCCTTTGCTGCCGTCTTTGCCTTGGGAGCCTTGGCGGCCTTGGGCTCGATTGCCTTTGCCGCTGGCTCTTCCACCTTGGTCGCAAGTCCCGCTTTGCCTTCGCGCTCGGCCACCGACAGCACTATGTGCGTAAGCCGGCGCTGGTAGCGGAAGGCACGGCCCATCGGAGCCGGCCGGATACGCTTCATGCGCGGCCCGTCGTTGGCCAGAGCCTGCTTGACGTAGAGATTGTCCACGTCTAGATCCAGACCCTGCTCGCCCGCGAAGTACTTCGCGTTGTCAACCGCCGAGGTCAACAATTTGTGAATCACCGGGGCGATCCGTTTCTTCGTAAAGGCCGCTGTTGTCAGCGCCTCTTCAACTCCAAGGCCCTTGATCAGCTCCAGTACAAGCCGCGCCTTCTGCGGCGATACGCGTTGGAACCTTGCCTCGGCCCGGAATTCTCTTGTCTCGACTGCCATCTCGTCTGTCCTCAAATCAGCTGCCAGCCGCTACTTTCTAGCTCCTGGCTTCTTCGTGCTGGATGCCGCGATTCCTACCGCGGCTTGGCGCCAGTTTCTGCCTTGCCACCTGCGCTGTGCCCCTTGAATGTGCGCGTCGGCGCAAATTCGCCAAGCTTGTGGCCCACCATGTTCTCGGTCACGTAGACCGGAACAAACTTCTTTCCGTTGTGCACAGCGATCGTATGCCCGACAAACTCGGGAAAGATCGTCGAGCGCCGCGACCAGGTCTTTACGACCTTCTTATCGTTCGCCTGATTGAGCACCTCGATCTTCACCGTGAGGTGCGCATCCACGAACGGGCCCTTCTTTGTGGAACGTGCCATAAAACCAGCTCCTAGCTTCTAGCCCCTAGCTTCCAGCCTGTTTTCAAGCTATCTGCCCGGCTATTGCCTGAATTCTTTGTCCGCCGCATTGAGCTAGAAGCTAAAAGCTAGTAGCTAGCGGCTGTTGCTTACTTCGCTCTGCGGCTGACAATAAAGCTGTCGGTCCGCTTGTTGTTTCTCGTCTTGTATCCGCGCGTCGGCTGGCCCCACGGGGTTACCGGGTGACGGCCGCCGGATGTCTTGCCTTCGCCGCCGCCGTGCGGGTGGTCGACCGGATTCATGGTCACACCGCGGTTGGTGGGCCGGATGCCCAACCAACGATTGCGGCCGGCCTTGCCGATCGAGATGTTTTCGTGGTCGGTGTTGCCCACCTGGCCGATGGTCGCCATGCACTCAACAAGCACCTTGCGTGTCTCGCCGGAAGGCAGCTTGAGAAGAGCGTAGTCGCCTTCCTTGGCGACCAGTTGCGCCTGGGTTCCGGCCGAGCGAGCCATCTGCGCGCCCTTGCCCGGGCGAAGCTCGATGGCGTGGACCGTTGTGCCGGAGGGAATGTTTTTCAGCGGCAGCGCATTGCCGACAAGAATGTCAGCTTCCGGACCTGAGGTCACCATCTGCCCCACCTTGAGGCCGATCGGCTGCAGGATGTAGCGCTTGTCGCCGTCTGCGTAGTGCACCAGGGCGATACGTGCCGAGCGGTTCGGATCGTACTCAATTGTGGCCACGCGGCCGGGAATGCCGAACTTCTCACGCTTGAAGTCAATGAGGCGCAGCTTCTGCTTGTGCCCGCCGCCGTGGTGACGCATGGTGAGGTCGCCCGCATTGCGGCGGCCGCCGGTGCGCTGCTTCACCACAAGAAGCGGTTTGTGCGGCTTATCGGTGGTCAGATCGTCGTTCACCTGCGTCGTCTTGAATCTCAGGGTCGGCGTTACCGGTCTGTATGTCTTGATTGCCATCGTCGTTTTCCTTGATGAACCAGCAGTCAGCTACCAGCCTTCAGCTCATCCTTCTCAAACAATCTTTCGTCCCTTACCTTTCGGCTCTTCGCTTCGATTCCGCGCTTGCGAAGTCGAAAACTTAGGGCTGAAAGCTCATAACTTCTCTTACAGGTTGCTCACGTACTCGGGCATCTTCTCGCCGGCCTTCAGCCGGACATACGCTTTCTTCCAGTCCGGGCGAAAGCCTGCATACTTGCCGCGGCGGCGTTCCTTGCCGAGCACGTTCGAGGTGCGAACCGCAGAGACCTTCACCTTGAAGAGCGTCTCAACTGCGTGCTTGACCTCAGTCTTCGTGGCCTGGGGGGCGACGGCGAACACCAGCGTCCCTTCGGTCTCCTTAACGCTCAGCCCCTTTTCGGTAATGAGCGGCTTTTGAATCACGGTGTAGAGAGTCGGCATTATGCAGCCTCCGTTTCAGCCATCTTGCGCTTGGAAGCATTCTTCTGGAGCATCTCGACCAGCTGCTCGAGGGCTGCCTTGGAGAAGATGGCCCGCTCGTAGCGAAGCAAGTCGTATGGATGCACTTCGTTGTTGAGCACCAGCTCAACACCCTTCAGGTTGCGTGCGCCCAAAAGAAGCGACTGTGAGAGCGTCTTGCCGTTCTCGACCACGAGAGCGGTGCGCGTCACATCCAGCTTGTCCAACGCGGCGCGGTAGAGCTTGGTCTTCGGCTCCTTCAGTTCGAGGGTGTCGACCACCGTCAGCTTGCCATCGGCCAGCTTCGAGGCCAGGGCCGAGCGCAGTGCGCCAAGCAGCTTTTTGCGCGGAAACGCGTAGTCGTAGCTTCGCGGCTGTGGCCCGTGCACCGTGTAACCGTGACGCCACAAGGGCGAGCGCACCGAACCGATTCTGGCGCGGCCTGTGCCCTTCTGCTTCCATAGCTTCTTGCCGGAACCGGCAACCTCGGTGCGGCTCTTGGTCTTGTGCGTGCCCTGGCGAAGGCCTGCGCGGTAATGTTTCACCGCCTCCCACAGCAAAGCCTCGTTGATCTGGTCGGGCGCAAACAGCGCGTCAGCCAGCTCCATCGAGCCCACCTTTTCTCCGTTCAGATTCAGTACATCCACGTTTGCCATCGTCTTCTTCTTCTGCCGGATGCGTTCTCCGGCTCTCAATCTCAATTCGTGCGACTCGAGTCCATTCAATTCTTTTCGTTCACCCGATCGCAGCTCTTGCGCCCGAAGGCGCGCCTTCCAAAATTATTTGCGCTTGCCGCCGGCCTTCTTTGAAGCCTTCAGCGGATCGACCGTTCCGGATCCGGCAAAGCCACGACGCTCGCGCGGCGGAGCCTTTGCCTTCGAAATCAATACATAGCCTTCACGCGGCCCGGGCACTGCGCCTTCGACCATCAACAGGTTCTCGTCGATGTCGATGCCGCGAATGCGCAGGTTGCGAACTGTCACGTTGTCGGTTCCCATGTGGCCGGGCATGCGCTGGCCAGGGAAGACGCGCGACGGAAAACTCGATGCGCCGATCGAACCCTGCACCTGGAACATGTGACCGTGCGACTTGGGGCCACCGGCGAAGCCGTGACGGCGAACAACGCCTGCAAAGCCACGGCCTTTGGAGGTGCCAATCACATCGACAAACTTGGCGTCGGCAAAGATGTCGACCAGAACGCGGTCGCCTGCCTTGGTCTCGGCTTTACCTTCTTCGGTCGCTAAAACCGGGACTTCCTTGATCACCTTCACCGGCGGAGCATCGGTCTTGGCGAAGTGACCGGACTGCGGCTTGGTCACGTTCTTTGACTTGATCTTCGGCTCCACAAAACCGATCTGCGCCGCATCGTAGCCATCGCGCGCCAGCGTCTTCAGCTGCGTAATCACGCAGGGGCCGGCTTGCAGCACCGTAATGGGATGCACGTCGCCCTTCTCGTCGAAGACCTGCGTCATGCCGATCTTTTTACCAACAATTCCCGTAACTGCCATCTCGTCCTCTCCTCATCATGCGATATTGAACTCATCGCACTGCCGGGGGTCCTTCCGGACCTTTACTCGCTTCGATTGCTGCGATCGGGCATGGCGGCCAAAGACCGGGTCCGCCACACCGCAGGTGCTACTTTTCGAAGGCTTTGATCTCTACGTCAACGCCGGCCGGAAGATCGAGCTTCATCAGCGCGTCCACCGTCTGCTGCGTCGGCTCGAGAATGTCGATCAGCCGCTTGTGCGTGCGAATCTCGAAAGCCTCGCGCGATTTCTTGTCAACGTGCGGCGAACGCAGCACGCAATACTTGTTCTTCATCGTCGGCAGTGGAATCGGGCCGGCCACCGATGCTCCGGTGCGCTTGGCCGTCTCCACAATCTCGCCGGTCGAGGTGTCAAGCACACGGTAGTCGTATGCCTTTAACCGAATGCGAATTCTCTGTCCTACCATTGGCTTCCCTTCGGGAAGACAGTGAACGAGTGAAAAAGTGAATCAGTGAACAGCTCGTGCTTTGCCGCTTCACTTCTCTACTTTTTCAGTCCTTCACTGCCTCACTACTTCACTCGTTCACTGCCCTGCTTACTTCGTAATCTCTGCCACCGTACCCGCGCCCACCGTGCGGCCGCCTTCGCGGATCGCAAACCGAAGGCCCTTTTCCAGCGCCACCGGCGTGATCAGCTCAACTGCCAGTTCAACGTTGTCGCCAGGCATCACCATCTCAACACCTTCAGGCAACTCCGCCACGCCCGTCACGTCCGTCGTGCGGAAGTAGAATTGCGGCCTGTAGCCCTTGAAGAACGGCGTATGACGGCCGCCTTCTTCCTTGCTCAACACGTACACGGTGCCCTTGAAGTTGGTGTGCGGCGTA
>Ga0182015_10002983_pt1 | contig 19525 bp, 16 predicted proteins | sample 712P3MmetaG_FD_120478 | JGI IMG/M metagenome (GOLD analysis project Ga0182015, IMG submission 120478) | Permafrost microbial communities from Stordalen Mire, Sweden - 712P3M metaG | ecosystem: Environmental > Terrestrial > Soil > Wetlands > Permafrost | place: Sweden: Stordalen | collected...
GCCGATAGCCTGCCGAACCAGCCCGGGGTGTATCTGTTTCAGGATGCGGCCGGAACGATTCTCTACGTTGGCAAGGCGAGATCGCTGCGCAGCCGGGTGCGATCCTATTTCCTCGAATCGCGATGGCGCGACGCGAAGACGGGCTCGCTCGTTCGCGAGATCGCGGATCTCGATTACATCGTCGTTGACAATGAAAAGGAAGCGCTGGCGCTCGAGAATAATCTCATCAAACAGCACAAGCCGAAGTTCAACGTCCTGCTGCGCGATGACAAGACATACCCGTACATTCGCTTCACCGCATTCGAGAAATATCCGCGCGTCTACGTGACTCGGCGTTTGGTTTCGGATGGCTCGCAATATTTCGGCCCTTACTTTCCTGCCAGCCTCGCCTACAGGATGGTGCATCTCATCCACAAACATTTTCTGGTGCCCTCGTGCACCGTGGATTTGACGCGCCCTCATCCTCGGCCTTGCCTGCAGTATTACATTCATCGCTGTCTCGGACCCTGCGTCCCCGGGCTGACGACGGATGAACGCTACGCCGAGGCGGCGACGCACGTTCGCCTATTTCTCGAAGGGCGACACAAGGCGCTCGTCGACGATCTTGAACGGCGCATGCAAGACGCTTCCGACAAGGAACTATACGAAGAAGCTGGAGGGTACCGAGATCTGCTGCGCACCATGCATGAAATGGAAGAGCGGCAGAAAATTGCCGCAGCGGCCGGCGACGATACTGATGTAATCGCCTGGTACGCCGAACCGCCTCAGGTGGCCGTGAATCTATTTCACTTGCGCGGAGGGCGCGTGGTGGACCGGCGCGATTTCTACTGGGAAGATCAGGAGAATTTCGACCCGGCGGAATTTCTTCCATCGCTGCTCAAGCAAATCTATCTCGATTCCCTTTATCTGCCGCGCTACATCCACGTGCCCCTTGAATTTGAAGATCTCGATCTGCTCGAAGAAGTCCTGACGGAGAAGGCCGGCCACCGCGTTGAAATCGTGACGCCTCAGCGCGGGCCGAAGCATGCATTCCTGGAATTGGTGGAGAAGAACGCACAGCACTCCTTCATACAAAGGTTTCGCGTGCTGCGGCCGAGTTCGAAAGCCATCGCCGAAGCTCTTGAATCGGCGCTCGGTCTGCCGGAATTGCCCAAGCGGATTGAGAGTTTCGACATTTCCCATACGCAGGGCACTGACACAGTGGCTTCGATGGTCGTATGGGAAAACGGCAAGATTAAGAAATCCGACTATCGAAAATTTATTATCCGCGGCGACGAAGCGTTGGGCAACGATACGGCTGGGCTCCTTCGCGATGATTTCGCCAGCATGCGCGAAGCCGTCGAACGCCGCTACAGGCGCCTGCGGGACGAAAACAAACCGATGCCGAGCTTGATTTTGATTGACGGCGGCCTTGGCCAATTGCACGCCGCAGCAGCCGCGCTCGAAAAACTCGAGATTATCAATCAGCCGGTGGCAAGCATCGCGAAGAAGGAAGAAATTCTGTACGTACTGGGCCGCGAGCATGAACCTGTTGTCCTCGAGCGCCACTCGCCGATCCTGCACTTGATCCAGCAGATTCGTGATGAGACGCATCGCTTCGCGGTGACTTTCCATCGGAAACGGCGCACGCGCGCTCGCGTCCGGACTTCGCTGTCTGACATTCCGGGCATCGGCGAGCGAACGGCGCGAAAGCTGCTTCGAGAATTTGGAAGCATCGCGCAATTGCGGAAGCTGGGAATCGAAGAGATTTCGCGGATTGTGAACAAGAGCCAAGCGCGGCGTGTCGTTGAGCATCTTCAAAGCGAAGCACATGGCGGATCGGGGGCTGAAAACTCGCAATAGGCGCGCCGAGCGGCTTCTTGCCTGACCCGTGACCCTATGCTAATGTCTGCATGGAGGTAATCATGAGCGACAACGTTGGATCCAAAGTGAGTTTTTTCCTCGTCGGACTCGGTGTCGGGACGCTTCTGGGCATCCTGTTTGCACCGAAGTCGGGCGAAGAGACTCGTGAATACCTTGCTTCCCGGGCCGACGAAGGCCGCGAATACGCTCAACGGAAAGCTCGTGAACTTCGTGAGCGCGCCGAGGACTTGATCGAGCGGAGCAAGGAAATCATGGCCCGCCAGAAGGACGCGGTTCGAGATACCGTCACAGGCGCAGTCGAAGCCGGCAAAGAAGCCTACCGGGAAAAGGCCAAAGCTCAGTAGTTCATTCGCGAGGCGATAAATCAAATGCAAGGTTGGATTGCAGCCTTTGTGATCATTGCGGCGCTCGCCATCGTGCTTCAGGCGATCGTCATGTTTGGCTTGTACTTGCAGTTTAAGAAGTCCAGCGAACAGATGACGCGAATTGTACGCGATCTCGATTCGAGGGTGAACCCGATCCTCCTGCGCATCAATCGCATTCTGGACGACTCGGAAGACCGCGTCTCGAGCATCGTTAGCGACGCGGCGGAAGTCACTCGCATTGCTCGCGGCCAGGCGCAGAAGGTCGATCGCGTTTTTACGGATGCTGTCGACAGGTTGCGTGTTCAAGTCGTCCGAGCCGATACGATTTTGACCGGGGCGCTTGAAGTCATCGAGGATACCGGCACACGTGTACGCCGCACGATGCAGGGACCGGTGATGCAAGTGTCGGCCGTGCTAAAGGGCATCAAGGTCGGTCTCGATTTCATTCGCGGACAGCAGCGGCCACGCTCTTCTGAAGCAAGCGCAGTGGACGACGAGCTGTTCATCTAATAGTAATCTAAACCAAAAAATTCATCGGATACATTTGTTGGATGTTGTGGTGTGCGCGACGGCTTACCGCGGATTCCTGATTGTGTTGTAAGCGGGATTTCGCGAGCGCCAGTTCACTGTCAGCGAATCCAGCCGCCGCCGAGGACCTGCTCACCTGAATAGAACACCGCGGCTTGCCCGGCTGTGATGGCGCGCTGCGGAACATCGAAGACCACTGTCGCGGAATCATTCGGCGCAGGGATTAGATTGGCGTCCGCTGGATCGTGACGGTGGCGAATTTTGACGGTCGCGCGAATTGACTCTTGCGGCGCTTTGAACGGGATCCAATTTACGTCGCGAACCTCGCACTGGCTTCCGCGCAATTCTCCATCTTCGCCAACCACGACTCGATTGCGCTCGCGATCGAGCGACACGACGTAAAGCGGGCGTCCAACGGAAATGCCGAGACCTTTCCGCTGTCCAATCGTAAATTGATGCAGCCCAGAGTGACGTCCGAGAACTTCGCCATCCGTCGAAACGATTTCGCCGGTATCGCTCTCGAGCGGACGCCCCTGCTCGGTGAGATAACTACTGATGAACCGAACGTAATTGCCTGTGGGGACAAAACAGATTTCCTGGCTCTCCGGCTTCTCGGCGACGGGCAGTTGCGACGCGCGAGCGATTTCCCGCACCTCCGCCTTGGTCAAATCACCGAGCGGAAAATCGGTGCGCGCGAGTTGCTCTTGCCGCAAGCCAAATAGGAAGTACGATTGATCCTTCGAGGCGTCGCGCGCCTTCCAAAGTTCCCAGCGATTCGTATCCGCATTGTGGACGATTCGAGCGTAGTGTCCCGTGGCCAAGCGATCGGCGCCGATCTGGCGTGCCGTCCGCAACAGCTCATCAAATTTCACGTGGCTGTTGCAGCTCGAGCACGGTATTGGCGTGCGGCCTTCGAGATACTCGTTGACGAACGGGCGAATGACGCTTTCCTCGAATTGCTTTTCGAAGTTCACCACGTAAAACGGGAATTCAAGATGCTGCGCCACGCGGCGCGCGTCGTAGACGTCGTCGAGCGAGCAGCAGCGATGCGGGGCTGGTCCATCGCCGTCGGCTTGGAGCTCAGGAAGACGCCGCTGGTTCCACAGTTGCATTGTGAGGCCGATAACTGCGTGCCCCCGCTGGCGAAGAATTGCTGCGGCGGCCGAGCTGTCCACGCCGCCGCTCATCGCAACTGCGATAGTTGACGAGGCGGGCGACTTCGACCTCTCGCCAGCAAACACTACCGAGCCGGCAGCACTAATGATTGTCGCCTCGCGATTCATCGAACGGGTAAGACCTTTCCCCAAGCCGGCGAAAGCTCGCGGAGATGATCGACAGCGGCGGGAATAACATCGATTACGAAATCAATCTCCGCTGCTGAAGTCTCCCGGCCAAGGCTGAAGCGGACGCTCGAGCGCCCATCCTCCGGCGACAGGCCGATGGCCTTCAGGACGTGGGACGGCTCAACTGCGCCGGAGGAGCATGCCGCACCCGTCGAACACGCCACGCCGCGAAGATCGAGCGCGATGACAAGGGATTCCCCCTCGGCAAATGAAATCGTCATGTTGGAAGTGTTCGCGGTGCGCATATCCCGGCGGCCGTTCACGCCGCATTGCGGGATTGCGGTCAGCAAAGAATTTTCGAGACGGTCACGTAACACCGCAATCCGGGATGCGGTATCGATCACAGATCGCGCTGCGATTGCGGATGCGCGTCCCATCCCGACGATGCCCGCCACATTTTCGGTCCCCGGACGGCGGTCGCGCTCGTGATGACCGCCGAAAAGGATGGGTTCTAGGCGCGTTCCACTTTTGACGAAAAGCGCTCCAGTTCCCTTGGGGCCGTAAATCTTGTGTGCGGAAATCGAGAGCAAATCCACGCCGAGAGTATTTACGTCAATTGGCATCTTGCCCGCCGTTTGCACCGCGTCCGTATGGAAATAAATATCGGCCTCGCGGGCGATTGCGCCGATCTCCTGGATCGGTTGGATCGTCCCCAGTTCATTATTCGCATGCATCACGCTGATCAGCGCCGTCTCCGGCCGCAACGCGCGGCGAACATCTTCGGGATCAACGATGCCTTCAGAACCGACCGGCAGAAATGTGACATCAACGCCATCCGATTGCAGCTTTTCGCATGCGTGAAGAACGGCGTGATGCTCGATCGCTGACGTGATTACGTGCCGCTTCCCCGTCGCGCCCGGGGCCACGCCAAAAATTGCGAGATTGTCGGCCTCCGTACCACCGCTGGTGAAGACAATCTCTGCAGGCTTCGCGCCAATCAACGACGCCACGGATTCGCGCGCATTCTCGACGGCCAAGCGCGCCTCTTGCCCCGGCGAATGGATTGAACTCGCGTTGCCATAGGCGTGCGTGAAGTACGGCAGCATGGCGTCGAGAACCTCCGGGGCCACGGGCGTCGTCGCGTTGTAGTCGAGATAAACTCGCATAGTCTGGACGCCGAAATTCTTTTGTGTTTCCGGCAGTCCGCTAATCCAGAATAGCTGCCGCATTCAGAGGGGTCAAGCCGCGCGAATCGCGGTCATTCACGCCTATTCGATGCCAGGTGAATGGATTGCTGTCATCGCACATGTCCCTCTGGTTTTCTTGACAAGAACGCAGACCGTCCGCTAGCGTGCTTACAGGCGAATTGTTTCGGCAAGTTTTCGACACAAGTCGTCCGGGAGACAGTTTTGGCGCGACCCATCATTACGCTGACCACCGACTACGGCACTTCCGATCATCTCGTCGGCACGATGAAGGGTGTCATCCTTGGCATAAATCCCGAAGCCGAGATAGTGGATATCACGCATTCGATTTCCCCGTATGACGTGCTGGACGCCGCGCTCACCATAAATCAAGCATCCCGATATTTCCCCAGTCGCACGATTCATATCGTCGTTGTTGACCCCGGAGTTGGCACTGCGCGTCGGCCGCTGCTCGTCACCGCAGGAACTCAGTTTTACATCGCGCCGGATAACGGCGTTCTTTCGCTCGTATACGAACGCGAGAAGGAGTCAATTACGGCACGCCACATCACCGCCGATCACTACTTCTTGCGCCCGATCAGCAATACCTTCCACGGCCGCGATATTTTCGCGCCGGTCGGCGGAGCGCTATCGAAAACATGGCAGACCGCGAGCTTCGGCGATCAGATCGAGGATTTCGTGAAGCTCACATTGCCGAAACCGAAAGTGACCGGCAATGTGGTCAAGGGCATTGTGCTTCGTGTGGATGCCTACGGAAATCTTGTAACCAACCTGATGCCTGAAGACGTTCCTTCGCTGAAAGCCGGGAATGGCAAAGTGAAAGTCCTCGTGGGGAACCAGGAAGTGGGCAAGATGGTTCGGACGTTCGCAGATGGTGCGCAAGGCGAGCCGATTGCGTTAATTGGGTCGAGCGGTTTTCTCGAATTTGCGATCAACAAAGGTGACGCGGCAAAGGCATTGAAAGCGAATCGCGGCGCTGAAGTTACCGTCGAATTGAAGTAAAGTCTTCTCGGGCTCTCCTTTTTCCCGATAGTTTTTCCGCGCAATCCCAACGAATACTGTTGATGAATCAGCGCGCCAACTCGGCCACGGCAAGCTGCGCGCGCATGCGCGGGTCCATCCAATCTCGGAGCGCGTCGCCGAGAAGATTAAAAGCGAGGACTGCCGTCATCACCGCAAGCGCGGGAAAGATCACAAGATGCGGCGCGTCGAAAAGATGGCTGCGTGCGTCGTTCAGCATCGCTCCCCAACTCGGCATCGGCGCGAGGACGCCCAGTCCGAGAAAGCTCAAGGTGGATTCCGCGAGGATCGCCCCAGCCATTGCAATCGTTGCTTGAACGAGAACCGGCTGCAAAATATTCGGGATCAAGTGGCGCGCGATGATTCGCAAGTGTGATGCGCCGAGCGAGCGCGCGGCGAGAACATACTCCATTTCCTTCGCTTGCAAGATTTGGGCGCGCGCGAGCCGCGCGTATCCGGCCCATCCCGTTATGGCAAGCGCCAGGATCACCTTTCCTATGCCCGGACCCAGAAAAGCTGCGAACGCAATCGCCAGCAGGATTCCTGGGAAAGACAGAAATGCGTTGATCAGCATGATGTTTACGAATCGATCGAGCCAGCCGCCAAAATAACCGGCAAGCGAGCCGATGGCCAGACCGGCGATTCCGCTCGAGAGGACGACGCAGATACTCACAAGCATCGAGACGCGCGCGCCAAATAGGACGCGCGAAAGAATATCGCGACCGAGCTGATCAGTACCCATCCAATGCGCAGCGTTCGGCGAGCCCAAGCGCACGGCGAGATTCTGCGCGGTTGGATCGTACGGGGAGATCCACGGCGCGCCGAGTGCACAAATGATCAGGAGGGCAGTCACTGCCAGGCCCCAACGGCCCAGAACACTCTGGTGCAAGAATCGTCGAAGGCCTTTCATTATGGCAGCCTCATTCGAATCGCACCCGCGGATCAACCAGCAGATAAACGAAGTCGGTGAGGAGATTGACGAGCACGTACGAAACCGCAATCAACAAAATGCATCCCTGCAGGAGTGGATAATCTCGCGCCTGAATCGCCGTGACCGCCAAACGCCCAATTCCTGGCCACGAGAAAATCGTTTCGGTCACAATCGTTCCGGCGAGTAGCGTGCCGAACTGCAATCCCAGAATCGTCAAGATCGGAATCAGCGCGTTCCTAAACGCGTGACGAAACAGCACGGCTGATTCCGAAAGCCCTTTCGCACGCGCGGTCCGGACGTAGTCGCTTGAGAGTTCTTCTATCACGGCGATCCGCACCATCCGAGTCAAAATCGCTGCCAGCGCTGCCCCCAGCGTGATTGCCGGAAGCACCAGATGCGCGAGCCCACCGCGGCCCGAGACGGGCAGCCACCCGAGAATTACGGAGAAAAGGAGAATGAGCACGGGACCGAGCGCGAAATTTGGAACAGATAATCCGAGGAGGGTGAAAACACTTACCGCGCGATCCTCTATATGACCGCGCTTGTGCGCAGCCAAAACACCGGCGGAAATCCCGATCGCGGCGCAGGCCAGCAACGCGACAAAGGAGAGTTCGAGAGTGGCCGGATAATGCTCCAAAATCACACGCGAAACTGGCCGTTGGTAGCGAAACGACTCGCCCAAATTTCCGCGGACCACTCCAGCCAAATAACGGGCGTATTGCGTCGCCAAAGGCAGATCGAGGCCAAGAGCGTGGCGCAGTTGATTTAAGTCTTCGACGCGCGCTCCTTCGCCAAGCATTTCCTGAACTGGATCGCCGGGCACGATGTGCGAGAGGAGAAACACCATCGTAACGATGAGCCACAGCGCAGGAATCGCGAGAAGGAACCGAAGGCCGATGCGGCGGAGGATCGTCACGAGCCCCCACGGTTCCGCGAAGGTGACGACGTTTCCGAAGCAGGCTGTGCAGCAGATTTCGTCGCAGATACGCGCGAGTTCCCGTCAGTTTCGCCGCCAACGCGCGGCGCGGAAGCAGATGCGCCTGATTCCAGCGCCTTGATCTTCACCCGCGAAACCCGTCGCCGATCCATGTCCATTACCGTGAAGAGGTAACCGTTGGCTTCGAACCTTTCGCCGCCGCGAGGCAGAAATCCGAGGCGGCTCAATACGAATCCGCCAATCGTCTCATAGGCCGAATCGTCGGGAATCGATATTGCATATTGAGCTTCGAGATCGCGCACTTTGAGCGCGGCATCGAAGACGAGCGATCCATCGGCAAGTTTCAGTGGGCGCTCCACGACGTCAAATTCGTCGTGAATTTCGCCGACCATCTGCTCGAGAATATCTTCAAGAGTGATGAGGCCGAGAATACTTCCGAATTCGTCCACGACCATCGCAATTTCAGTGCGCCGCACGCGGAATTCGACCAGCAACCCGCTCGCTGATTTCGTCTCCGGAACGATCAATATTTCGCGCCGATAGCGATTTAAATTGAAATCCGTCGCCGGTTGGCCGTCTTCCGCGCGCCTAACCCTTTCGAGCAGCGGCCAAACCAAGTCTTTGATGTGAACGAATCCTGTGACGTGGTCGAGATTGCCTTCATAAACCGGAATTCGCGAGCGTTGAGTGGTCGCAAACATCTTCATCGCATCTTCGAGGCTGGCGCTGGCCGGCAACGCGTGGATGTCCGGGCGCGGCACCATAATTTCGCGCGCCTGCACCCGACTGAGCTCCATCGTGCCCTGGATGAACTGCATTTCGGAAGCCTGCAGCAGACCACGCTCGCGCGCTTGTTCGATAAGAACCTGGAGTTCTTCGGCCGAATGGACCAGCGTATGGCTCTGCGCCGCCGGGACTCCGAGGCTGCGGACAAATCTTTCGGCGATGCCGTCGAGAAGATCGATTGCCCAGCGAAATGAATTTAAGAACCAATGGAAGGGCCTCGCGATTAACAGCGCAACGCGCTCGGCGCGCGCCAGACTTACGCTTTTTGGCACTAACTCGCCGAGGATCACTTGGAGCGTCGTAAGTAAACCGAATGCGATGACAAGCGCGATGCCGTGGGCCGTGACCGCCGCCCAGTGCTGCGGCATCGCGGCGACGATTGGCCGAAGAACGTTCGAGAGCGTGATCTCGCCGACATATCCAAGAGCGAGGCTCGCCAGGGTAATTCCCACTTGAACGCCGGAGATCACGCGGCCCAGATCCGCCAGCAGTGACTCGACGACGCGAGCCCGGGCGTCTCCTTCCTGAACAAGTTGGCGAACGCGTGAGATCCGCACAGCTACGAGAGAAAACTCCGTAGCGGCGAAAAACGCGTTGATGCCTACGAGCGCCAGTACGCCGAATAGTTGCAGGAAGAGCATCAGCAAAAATTCTAACAATTTGCGACGCGGAAAAGGAGTATTCCAATACCTGCTGGTACAAGGACGGTGACCGGGGGTGAGGTGATCGTTTGCGATAGCAACGTCGCGTTAACTACGTTGCGCCGGTCGGGTTGCGGCACATTGTTCCGTACGCTAGACTTCGTGAATCAATATCAATGCCCCGACCGAATCGCTCTCATTTTCTGATTAATTCAATCGCACTTCTTCTGCTTGTCGTGGGCGTGTCTCTCCTGTTGGCCTGGTGGTTCACATGGCGTCCGCTGCCGATTCTTGACGGTACAGTTGAATTGGCGGAACTCAAAAATTCCGTGACCGTTGACCGGGATTCCTGGAGCATCCCGTGGATACAGGCGAGTTCAATCGAGGACCTTGCTACGGCGCAGGGTTACGTGGTCGCACAGGATCGACTTTGGCAAATGGACTTGCTGCGCCGCGCGGCGGGCGGCGAGCTCTCCGAAATTTTCGGCAAAGTCGCACTCGATGTGGATCGCGAGAATCGCACACTGGGCCTGCGGGTCGCCGCGGACGCCGCCGTTACGAGAATGAATCCACAGGCGCGACAAATCCTCGAAGCTTACGCGCGCGGCGTGAATCGCTATATTGACGAGCGGCGCGGCAGACTGCCAATTGAATTTACTGTTCTGCATTACGAACCTCGCGCATGGTCGCCCGCCGACACGTTTCTAATCAGCGCATACATGTGGAAGACGCTGACCACCACGTGGAAAGCGAAGTTGAATCGCGCGCGCATTACGGCGATCGTCGGACCCGAGAGGGCACGGGACTTGTTCGTCGTCGATTCCCCGCTTGACCATTACGTCGTGGGTGCGCCCGAATTGCACCTGAGACCGGTTTCGGAGACAACTCCTGTTGATTCCCCCCCTACGAGATTCGCTATCGAGGACCTTGCTTTGAATCATCGTGCGAACGAAACCGATTCTCCCCTCGGCTGGAACTCGGCGCGCAATTTCCTATCGCAATTCGAAGAGCAGACTTCGGAGATTGTTGGCAGCAACAATTTTGTTGTGAGCGGCGAACATACCGCATCCGGAAAACCCATTCTCGCGAACGATACGCACTTGGCCTTCAGCATGCCAGGCATTTGGTACATCGTGCATCTCACGGCGCCAGGCTGGGACGTTGCGGGCTTCACTTTCCCGGGCTCGCCGCTGATCGTCATCGGCCACAACGACGACATCGCGTGGGGTTTCACCAATAGCAATGCGGCTGTCCAAGATCTCTACGCCGAGACGCTCAATCCCGCGGATCCGCTCGAATATCTGGTGAACGGAAATTGGGTGAAGGCCACTACGCGGCGCGAAGTGATCAAAGTAAAAGGCGAAGACGACGATATCCTCGACGTAGTTCTCACGCGACACGGACCGATCGTCTCTCGAGACGCTCCAGAACACGGCGCGCATGCCTACGCGCTTCGCTGGACCGCCACCGAACCGGGCGCTCTCGATTTCTCCTATCCGTTGCTCGGTAACGCCACAAACTTTTCCGAATTCCTTCAGACCATCCACAAAATTGCCGGCCCGGGGCAAAACGGCGTTTATGCCGACAAAAACGGCAACATCGGCTACGCCGTCGGCGCATGGATCCCCATCCGGAAATCCGGTAATGGCGCGCTGCCCGTGGACGGCTCAACAGACGCCGGCGAGTGGAAAGGCTACATACCTCTCGATGACTTGCCAAAGGTCCTTAATCCCGACGGCGGCGTCATCGCGACTGCCAATGCGCGCACCATCGGCCCGGCATACAAATATTTCTTCACGGATCGTTGGGCGGGACCGGAACGCACCGCGAGGCTGTACGAACTTCTGACGGGTCGCAAGGATATGCGTCCGGCTGACGCGAATGCGATTCAGAACGATATATTCAGCATGCCGGATACTTTCCTTGCTCACCATCTCATTGATGCGAGCGAAAAGTCTCCGCCGAAGAGTGCGCAGACTCAATCATTCATCGACAAGCTGAAAACCTGGGACGGTCGAGCTTCGGCCGACTCAGTGGAGGCCTCGTTCGTCGAGTACACACGTCATACATTGATGGTCAATCTCCTTCGCCCGTATCTTGTCGGGGACGCGAGCCAGTATGAACTCTGGGAACCCGACAGCGATTACAACGAAGTTTGGTGGCGCGACAAGGTGTTCCTCGCCAACGTCCTGCAAGATCAACCGTCGGCGTGGCTGCCGAAGGGTTTTCATAGTTACGAAGAGCTTCTGATCAAAAGCGCAGATGAGGCCGTCACATCCCTTGCGGCCGCGAGTCCGGACGCAGACCCCTCACACGCGAACTGGGGGAAGCTGCATCCGCTCGAAATTCTTCATCCCTTGGGCCAATCCGGGATGCTTCGTGACTTGCTCAGCATTGGCCCGATTGAGCAGGGCGGAACGATCGACACAATTCGAGCGATGGGATACCGGCATGGCCCCGCGATGCGTTTCGTGGCGGACCTCTCGGATTTCGATCAATCGCTCATGGAGATTCCCGCGGGCGAATCGGGGCAGTACACGAGTCCGCATTATCGCGATCAATTTCCGGAGTGGTTTGCGGGACGCGGGATTCCGGCCCCATTTAGTCCCGCGGCGGAAGCGCGCGTGCGCGCCCACCGTCTGGTGCTCGTTCCATCGCAGTGACCGACGGGTGCGTCTGGTGCCGGAACTTTCCGAAGGCGAAGGCGTCGCGGGCGAAAACCACCATAGACATTGATGAGTTTCTCGAACGTGCGCTAGAATGCTGGAAATGATTTCGCTCAGGCACAATCATTGGCGCGGCGATATTTCCGCATAACGAGGCAAACTTGAGCGCGGCGATTAATAAAGCGGTTGAGGCACCGAAACGGGGAGATTTTGAGCGCTCTCTCGGCCGGCTCGAGGAAGTGGTAAAGCGATTGGAAAGCGCTGACCTATCACTCGACGAGGCCATGAAACTTTTTGAAGAAGGCGTGACGCTTTCGCGGGAATGCCAGAAGCAACTCGAAGAGGCCGAGGGCCGAATCGAAATCCTGCTCAAGAAGGCCGGTGGGAAAATTGAAGCCCAGCCTTTCGATGTTGACGAAAAATCTTCGTAATGGTGTCCGCCGGTCAACCGGCAGTTTAAGGCCGCAGTGAAGCAAACCGAGGAATGAAACTCCCGGACTTTTTCGAGTCGGATCGCGCGGCGATAGAAGCCGCTTTGGACAAATTCCTACCGCCCGTAGAGATTCAGCCTTCTTCAATTCATGAAGCGATGCGGTATAGCGTGTTTGCGGGCGGTAAGCGTCTTCGGCCGATCATGTGCGTCGAATCCGCTCGCATGTTTAGCGATCCTCCCGACGCAGCGATCCCCGCGGCATGTACCTTCGAATTCATTCACACCTATTCGCTGATTCACGATGATCTCCCTGCGCTCGACAACGACGATTTGCGCCGCGGCAAGCCGACGTGCCATAAGAAATTTGGCGAGCCCATAGCCATCCTCGCGGGCGACGCTTTGCTGACGCTGGCGTTTGAGACGCTGGCGAAATCTCCCATCGAACCGCAACGCGGCATTCAAATCGTTTCCGAAGTCGCGCGCGCAGCGGGCACGGTGCGCGGAATGATCGGCGGACAAGTGGCGGACCTCGAAGCCGAACGCAGGCCCATCGAACTCTTGGCGCTTGAGTTTATCCATCGCTCGAAGACCGCGGCGCTCATACGCACGTCAATCGTCGCCGGCGCGATCGCCGGAGGCGCCGAGGAGCAGGATGTCGAGCGTCTCCGCAGTTTCGGCGAATACATCGGCTGGGCATTTCAGGTGGTTGACGACATTCTCGACGTCGAGGAATCGTCAGCGGCGCTCGGCAAAACCGCCGGTAAAGATCAGGCACAGCAAAAGGCAACTTATCCGGCGCTGCTCGGTCTCGAGAGATCCCGTGAAGTGGCCACTGAGCTTGCCGGCAAAGCTCTCTCCGAATTAGATTTCTACGGCGCGCGCGGCGACCGCCTGCGGCAGCTCGGGGAATTTCTCGTCGCGCGTCGCGCCTAAGCCCAACGAAGTGAAGTCGCATACAGACAAGACACGCCTGGATGTTCTTCTCGTTGAACGAGGTCTCGCTCCCTCGCGCCAACGGGCGCAAGCGATGCTTCTGGCCGGCAATGTCGCCGTGAATGGCCAGCCCTCGAGCAAAGCCGGCGCGCTCATCGCCAACGACGCTGAAATCCAGATTTCCGGCGAGACGCTTCGCTACTCCAGCCGCGGCGGACTCAAACTTGAAGGGGCGTTAGAGGATTTTCATCTCTCTCCGGCGGGCAAAATCTGCCTCGATGCGGGCAGCTCCACCGGCGGCTTCACGGATTGTCTGTTGCAGCACGGAGCGACGCTCGTCTATGCAGCGGATGTGAACGTGAAACAACTCGACTGGAAGCTCGCGCGCGATGCACGGGTCGTGCCCATCAAATGCAACGTGCGATACCTAAAACCCGAGATGATTCCCGAACCCGCAGAGTTCGTAGTGATGGATTTGTCATTCATTTCGGTCGAGAAAGTTCTCCCGGCAGTCGTGGCAGTGGTTAGTGCGAACGCAGAATTCCTGATTCTGATTAAGCCTCAGTTTGAATTGGACCGCGGCGATATCGGGAAAGGCGGCGTCGTACGCGATGCCGCGCTGCATCAGCGGGCAATTGACCGCGTGAAGGGAGCGGCGCGAAAAAATGACCTCGATGCGCTTGGCGTCGAGCAAAGCCGCGTGCCGGGCGCCGAAGGCAATATCGAATTTTTCCTGCACGCTGTGCGCGGACCCTCTAGTACAATCGCCGCTCAAACCAAATGATTCGCTCCGTCGGAATTATCTGCAAGCCTCGCAAGGAAGATCTTGGGTCAATCGTCCCTTCGCTGGTTGAATGGCTGCGCGCGCGCAAACTTCGCGTTTTGCTCGATCAAAGCGCGGCCGAATCGTGCCCGAACTGCGAGTCCCCTGCGCAACAGGAAGCGCTCATTTCCGAATCTGAACTCGTCGTAGTTCTGGGCGGCGACGGCACGCTTCTTGCCGCCGCGCGACTTCTTCAGAATCGCGAGGTGCCGATTCTTCCCGTGAATCTCGGAGCGCTCGGGTTCATGACGAGCGTGACTCTCGACGAGCTGTATCCGCTTCTCGAGCAGACGCTAGCCGGCGAGCACCGCGTGAGCGAACGCATGGCTTTACAAGCGGAAGTCGTGCGGGATGGTTCGACCATACAGGCGCAACGAGCACTTAACGACGCAGTAGTAAATCAGGCAGCCCTAGCGCGTCTCATGGAATTTCACGTTCACGTGGACGGCAGCCACGTCGGAAGATACCGCGCGGACGGATTAATTATCGCGACGCCGACTGGCTCGACCGCCTATTCGCTGGCTGCTGGCGGCCCAATCTTACATCCCGACATTCATGCGTTTGTCATCACGCCCATCTGCCCGCACATGCTTACGAATCGGCCCTTGGTAGTGCCCGATTCTTCTCGAATTGAAGTTACGTTCACTCGCGGAGAGGAACCCGTCCACGTTACGCTCGACGGCCAGGTTGGCTGGGAGCTTGAGCGGGACGACCGCGTCGTGATCACCAAATCGCCGAATCGCGTCCTTCTCGTGCAACCGCCGAGAAAATCGTACTTCGAAGTGTTGCGGAGCAAATTGGGCTGGGGCGGACGCTGACATTGTCTCTGTAACTACTCGCCGTGCACGAGATCGTTGCGCGATTCTCTGCGCCGGACGATTTTCGCGATAATTCCAGAGACTAGAATCTCGGCAGGGCGAGGCCGAGCATTGTAGTTGCTAGCTTCGACGAAGCCATAGGCGCCCGCGCCCCACAGTGCCAGCACATCGCCTTCCTGCACCTCTTCGATCGGCCAATCATGAAGAAAACAGTCGCCGCTTTCGCAAACGGGGCCAACGATGTCCGCGCGAATAATTTTGGGACGCGTTTTGCCGCGCTTAATCGGCGTCACCGGATGCACGGCGGAATAAAGTGCCGGACGAATGAAATCGTTCATTCCCGCGTCCACAACGACAAACGGTTTGCCGCGATTCACTTTCGTGAGAATAACGCGGGTCAAAAGCACGCCCGCGGGACCGACGATTGATCGACCAGGTTCGAGGAGCACGTGACATCCAAGAGGCTTGAGTGCGCGTGTAACGATCCCGGCGAACTGGGAAATCGAAGGAGGCTTTTCGAACGCATATCGAATTCCCAAGCCGCCGCCGATATCAATGCACTGCAGCGGAATTCCGTCGCGCCGCAGCTCGCCGACAAACTCAACCAGGCGCTCAAGTTCACGACGAAGCGATTTGAGATCGAGAATCTGCGAGCCAACATGCGCACTAATTCCCTTCCAGTTAAGCCACTGCGAATCGCGATGCGTTCGATAGAGTCGCCTTGCGGCGGGCCAGTCGAGTCCGAACTTGTGTTGATGACAGCCCGTGGCAATGTGACGGTGGCCGCCCGCTTCTACATCCGGATTCACGCGGATCGCCACCGGCGCGCGCTTCCGCAGGCGCGCCGCCTCATCTTGCAAAACTTCTAACTCCGCTTCGGATTCGACGTTGAAGAGAAGAATTCCGGCGCGCAACGCTTCGCCGATTTCTTCGCGCGTTTTGCCCACGCCGGAGAAAACCACGCGACTCGGAGAAATTTCTGACTGCTGCAAGCGGTAGAGTTCGCCGCCGGAAACTATATCGAAGCTGCTGCCGTACCTGGCGAGAAGCCTCAGAATCGAAAGATTCGAGTTGGCTTTCACCGAGTAGCAGATTGTGGCCGACAGGCCGCGAAGCGCAGCGCTGTATTCACGATAGTTCGCCTCGATAGCAGCGCGGCTGTAAACATAAGTGGGAGTGCCATGCCGCGTGGCAATTTCAGCGAGCGAAGTCCGCTCGCAGATAAGGTCGCCGCCCCGCCAGCGGAATTGCGGCGTAAAAGTTGTCGGATCAATGGGAGGAGCGGGGGGTGTCTCGCTCGGCGCACGAGATCGCATGTTCGGTCTCAGAGGACCTTGAGGACAACGAGAGTTCTATCGTCAAACGCGTGGACCTTGCCGGAGAATAGCTCGACCTCTTCAAGCACTCGGTCGGCAATTTCAGCCGAAGGGCGCGTCGCATGCGCCACCACGAAATCGCGCAAGCGATCGGTCTCGTAGAATTCACCTGCGGCGTTGCTCGTGTCGCTCAATCCGTCGGAATAAAACACGAGCATATCGCCGGGATCAAGGATGACGCTCATTTCGTCGTAGCTGACCTCATCGAGCATCCCGAGCGGGAATCCTTCAAGCTTCATTTTCTCGCAACGGCCCTGATGCAAAAGTAGCGGCTGCTCCTGTCCGGCATTTGCGATGCGCAGCCTTCGTTTGCCGCGATGCCACGTTGCAATTGCCACGGTCATGAAACGCCCCTCGATACGGCGCTCGACGATGAGTTGATTCATATCGCGCAGGAGCTGAGCGGGCGGCAACTTTTGCGGCGCCAGACTTCGCAGAATTCCAATCGCCGCCGCTCCGTAGAGAGCCGCCGCGCTGCCTTTTCCGCTGACGTCACCCATCGCGATGGCCAACTCCTGCGGACCGTATCTCAGAAAGTCGTAAATATCGCCGCAAAGTTCGCGAGAGGAGACGACTCTCGCAGCGATGTCGAGTCCGAATTCGGGGCCCGGCGCACGGGGTAGCAACGCTCCCTGCAGCCGGCGCGCGGCGTTCAGATCTCGCTCCATCCGTGACTCATCGCGCGCCACCTGCTCGTAGAGGCGCGCATTTTCGATCGAGACGGCGAGATTCGCTGCGAGAATCGAAAGCGCCTGCACGTGGTCCGGCGTGAAATAATTCAGTTGCGGACTCTCCAAATCCAAAACGCCGATCACGCGATTCTTGTACAGCATCGGTACGGCGAGCTCCGAGCGCGTTTCCGGATTGACTTTGAGATATCGCGGGTCGAGCGAAACATCGGGAACCACGACGGGGCGCTTCAGCGAAGCCGCTGCGCCAACAATTCCCTCGTGTACAGGAACGGCGAATTTCTCCTGCACGCGCTGGCCGAACTTAACCGTTACGCGATGCCGAAACACCTTCTGATCTTCGTCGCAAAGGAGAATCGAAAAAATCTGATAATCAATGATTCGCTTCGTAAGTTCGGCGGCTCGCCGGAGAATTTCCTCCACGTCCAGAACCGAGCTCGCCTCGCGGCCAACTTCGTTCAGTAGCAGCAGCGTATCGGCCTGATTCCGGACACGCTCGAAGAGACGTGCATTTTCAATCGCGCTCGCAATTCGCGTGGCAAGCAAGGTAAGAATGTACTGCTGTTCGCGCGTGAAATAATCGATCTGGCGGCTCTGAATGTCGAGGACGCCGATGGCCTTCCCCGCAAGCATCAGCGGGACAGCCAGCTCGGAGCGAACCCCGTCAATCGCGTTAATGTAACGCGAATCTCGGGTCACGTCGCCCACACGCACTGGCCGGCCGGTTGACGCGGCCGTTCCCGTAATTCCCTCTCCCCACGGTATTCGCCAGTGCTCCACGATCTCCGGGCTGTAACCTATCGCAAATCGAAAATGAAGCTCCTGCGTGCCTTCTTCCGGTAAAAGCACTGCAAAAATTTCGTAATCAATCAGCCTCTTAATAAGTTCAGACGACTTCGCGAGCACTTCGTCGAGATTGAGGGACGAATTAATCTCCTGCCCGATTTCGGCAAGTATAGCCAGTGTTTCGGCGGAGACGTCAATTGGAGATTTCAGCTCGATGGGGTCCATTCAAATTCCGAACGATTGACGATTTCGTTCAATACGCCGAGGGCCGCGCGGCAGGCGGCTCAGCCGCGGCACCGCGCGCCTGTTCGAGTATTTTGACGCTGGCGCTCGCGCCAATACGCGTGGCGCCTGCAGCAACCATTTTCTTGACGTCTTCGAGGCTTCGCACGCCGCCGGCAGCCTTGATGCCGATGTCTCCGCCGACGACGGCGCGCATCAGGCTCACGTCTTCAGCAGTCGCGCCTCCCGACGAAAATCCGGTCGAGGTCTTGACAAAGTCCGCGCCGGCGTTCTTGGCCGCTATCGAGCCCCGAATTTTTTCTTCGATGGTCAGCAGCGTCATCTCAAGAATCACTTTGCAGATGGCCCCGCCGCGATGGCTCGCTTCCACCACACCCCGAATATCGGATTCCACCACGTCGTCGAGGCCGGATTTCAGCGCGCCGATGTTCACCACCATATCAATTTCCTGCGCGCCGAGTTTAATGCTTTCGTCCGTCTCATAGATTTTGACTTGCGGAAGCGTCGCTCCCAACGGAAATCCGACGACGGTGCAAACTTTAACGGCGCTTCCACGAACGAGCTCCGCCGCCTGCGCCACGTTCCAGGGATTTATGCACACGGATGCGAAACCGAATCGCGTGGCTTCCTCGCAAAGCGTGCGAATTTGATCGCGCGTAGCATCAGGCTTTAAGAGCGTGTGATCGATCAGGTGGGCAATTCCGGCGTCAACCGAGCTGACTCCGGCGCCGGCTGAAATGCGCGCCGCTCCGGCTTCCACGACCCGTTGCGTTTTGTGAACGCAAAGTTGGGCGCAGCGTTCATTGCAATCGGGACAAGCGATATCCAGGAAATCGACGGCGCGGACAGCCCCAGCGGATCCTCCGAGATGCAGGAGGATTTCCTCCGTGATGGATTGAATCAATTGTTCGAGCTGTTCCGAATCCAATTGAGCCGCTCCAACAGCAACCACCAAGTCCGGGCACGCCAAGCATCAAGAAACCTTACGGCCTACGATGCCGCTCTTCGATGGCACGAATTTTGGCCACGCGCTTATGATGGCGGCCGCCCGCAAATTCCGTTTCAAGCCACACCGCCAGAATCTCACGCGCCGCGTCCGCTGGGATGAGGCGCGCGCCAAGAGAAAGTATGTTGGCGTCGTTGTGTTCTCGGCTGTTGCGCGCGGTAGCTCTATCATAACATAGCGCCGCGCGCGCTCC
>Ga0182015_10002984_pt1 | contig 19520 bp, 15 predicted proteins | sample 712P3MmetaG_FD_120478 | JGI IMG/M metagenome (GOLD analysis project Ga0182015, IMG submission 120478) | Permafrost microbial communities from Stordalen Mire, Sweden - 712P3M metaG | ecosystem: Environmental > Terrestrial > Soil > Wetlands > Permafrost | place: Sweden: Stordalen | collected...
GCCTTGGTTGGCAGAACAAAAGCAAAAGCTTCAACGAGAGCGAAATGGCGCGCTCTTCGGAGTGCACGGAGTAGCACGCTCAAAAAGTGATTGACAGCGCCGGCATTGTCAGAGAAGCGATTTTTCGCCAATCGACAAGGGTTTTGTAGTTTTCGGTTTTGCCGACTAATCAGGAGTTGAGCCAACTCGGTATTCTTAATCGAGTTAGCGGGGAAATGGAATCAGGATTCGCCAAAGAACCGCGCGCGCACTTGTTCGTTTAAAGGCAAGTCGGGGCCGCTAAAAATGTGATCAGGAACGCGCGTGGGATCCTCGGCAATCAGTGGCATCGCTCTCGTCCGCAATGCCGCTGCTTCCGGTGAGGGATCTTGAAAGAGACTGCGGAACCATCCCTCCACCACGTGGCATGCATGAAAACGCCGCTGATGCTGTTCAGCGTATCGGTGTCCTGCAGCGTCCCACTCGGAATTGCTCGTAAGTTCGTCGCGAAGCGCTCGCGCAGCATGGATAGCAAATGAGAGCCCCTGGCCGAAGGTGGGGTCGCTGCTGGCCGCAGCATCGCCGACCAGCACCACGCCATCGCGATAAGGGTGCTCCACCCATTTATCGCTCGCATCAAAACTGGCCAGGGGCCCGATACTTTTCGCGTCGGCGAAGTAATCGGCCATCGGAGCATAACCTTTCGCGCACCCACGAATGAATAGACTGAGCATGGATTCACGCTGTAGACGGTGGCCCATCGTCTTCGGATAAACAAAGTAGGCCCGGAATTGGTCGCCCGCCTGGGGAATCAGACCGGTCCACGTGCCAATCTCAGGGTTGAACACACCATAAATAGTCTCCGTGGACGCGCGTACGTTTGTCAGCAACACACCGGCCATGTAGTAGTCGTTGCTCTGCTCGCAAACTGGAAAACCAGCCCATTTTCGTACCGCAGAGCCGCGGCCGTCGGCGGCAACCACGAGACGGGCCGAGATCCGCTCATGGCTGTGCCCATCAACAACCACGGTAGGTTCGACCCCGCACTCGACGTGCTCAACGCTAACTCCGCGGCGTACTTCCGCGCCGGCGTTTTCCGCAGCCGCAAGCAGTGTTTCCTGCATAACCTGGTGCGGAAAGGAAAGCAGAGGTAATTGCTGCAGCGTCGTCGCTCTAAGGTCTCGTAACCCCGAACCCGCCTCCACGTAAGGCACCTCATGGGCGCACTTTTCCTTGAGCAGGCGGCAAATTCCGAGTTCATTCGCTTCGGCCACACCCCAGGACACAACAGCCTCTCCGCGCACACGATCCTTAAATTGTTTTTCCCGCTCCAACACCAGGACCTTGGCGCCTCGCTCCGCCATCGCTTTGGCCAATGCGGACGCGGCAATCCCGCCCCCTACAGTAATGATGTCGTAGCTTCGTGCCGCCATCCCGAGCTCCTTCTGACGTGACTGCCTGGGTTTGAAGTATGGAATCGAAGATCGAATTGTGGACGCATCTTGTGAAGGTGTCGGTAAGAGTCAATCGATCTACGAATAAGGTCGGGGACGTCGGCTTTCGAAGCGACCATAGCAAAGGATATTACGCCAGTTGACTCGGTGCGGTACACTCTGCGTTGCAAAGACATGAGTCCCGAAGCGATTTATCCCTATATCATTCTTGAAGAATACCTCCCCTATCAGGCGGAGGCTCTTCAACTCGTAAAGCCTCTCGGACATTCCATCCACGTCACTCTGGTAGAAAAAATGGACGGAGCCGTCAAGAGTCTCAAGTCAGAAGATCTGAGTGTTATTAATCTGACTCCCACTCAGGCGTATGCAAAAGCCATAGAGAATCTGGAAAATCTACTCATTTCTGGCGTCATTCAAATGCAGGTATTTGCACAAGGGCCAGATGGCAAACCATTTATCCTCGTCGGAGGCCATTGGGGAGCTGCGGCTTGTGTTCTGTTGCCGAACATGCCCAACCTTGCAAGGAATAGTCTCCACACTGAGGAGATATGTTTCAGTATCCCGCACCGCGAAGCGTTGTTGATCTTTGCGAAAGAAGACCGGGCATATCGCGACCGTATGCGAGCGATGATTGAAGAAATGGAGGGAAATCCACCGAAGCCTTTGACGCTCGGATTGTTCACCTTCCGGGCAGATGTCCCTGTTGCGATGCGAGAATGAAGGCAGCCGAAGAATGCCTGTTATAAGCACTACGCGGTCGCCGAATGTGAACTCGAACAGATTGCTGTCGAATAGAGAGTCGTGCTTAGCTGCAAATCGTGCGCACGTATGCTGATTCAGCCTTGGACGCAGTTTCGTCAACTGCTTCATGTACTTGCTATGGAGCTTCCTTGATTTAGCGATGGCTCTTGTCAATCGCTCCGGGTCCGCTGGCTCCTCATTCCACGCATTTTGCAATTCAGGGTCTGTCGTCCCGGAAACAAGCCTGGCTGGCGAAGGATCAGCAACTGGCTTGTCTCGGTCCATTCCTGCTTGATCCTTCCGTCCACAATGCGGAAGGTGCTGATTCCGCGGCCGTCAGCTTTCTTCCCAGTCGCGTTCAGGCCGTTTCCGGTACCGGTGTTCGTGCCTCGGCCCGTTCGCCTAATTGGCGTCGGCCACTCCTGCGCGTCGTCGCCGAGGATGACGGCTTCGAGAGCTGTCTATGCGGGGCTTAAGTGAGACGTGGGGCACCTAGCGTGCAACCTTTGGCAAGGATCAACGTTCCTACATCACAACTGAGGTCCACTCTGATGACCAATATCGCCTGCGCTGCTTGGCTTGCCGTCTTGTCGGTTTCGGCTCTCTCTGCACAAACAAACGGTTCTTGGGAAAAAGTGTATTTGTCGCTGATGGCGCAAGCCGATGCGAACGCCCACGGTCATTCGAATGTTAGCTTTTCTCCTGCGATCATATCGATACCGAACAAGCCGTTCACTGCCAACGCGCACCTACAGCGATCAACGAATGGAGAATGGCGAGAACGTGGCTGATCCCATCACGGCTGAGTGCACGATTGCCCGCGACGACAAGGGAAGAGTCCACTACGAGATGGCCTTTGAGAGCAAGGAGAAAGGCAAACTTGTGATTGGCGGATTTGATATCCAGATTTACGACCCGGTCGCGCATACGATGAGCCGCTACTTCGCAAAGGCCGACCATTCTTTGCCCTCGGAGCCGACGGCGGAAGTGCGGAAGCTCAAATTGATGAGTGAACTCTCGAAGCCATTGCCCGCAGCCGCGCCGAAGGACCAAGGCGAGGAGAACGGTGGCGCTTCCACTGCGACGGAAGAGTCCAATACAACGAACAAGGCTTCCGATCCTCCTCCTATAATTTTCGTCCCGACGAAAGATAATTTGCCCGTACAGCCGATAGACGGCATTCCCGCCGTCATCCACCGCACTATTTTGAAGTACGGAGAGAAACAGCAATTTTTCCAAATTCAGGAAGATTGGCTTTCGCCCGACTACGCGATGGATATCCGCAGGACTGTCCTACGCGAAACAATCGGCAATGAAACGATTGACACTAAGGATATCGTCCCCGGCCTGCCCGATCTCGCGCTGTTTGAGATTCCGCCGGGTTACGTCATCCAGTTGGAGCACTAGAAGGGACCGACGAGGCGTTTACACAAGTTGAGAAACTCCGGCATCTGCTTATTCCAGCCCCCCAGCTAGCCAGCGAGCTTGGCCTTCCCAGGGGTTCCAGTTCTGTGTTGGGGGTGTAGGAATTTCCCCTCTCCAATAGCTATCCCCCGCATTGGATTGACTCGCCACAGCTTGCGCCCCTACCATGTTGTCGCGCGCATCCGTTTGCCGCATAACCGGGTGACTTTTCTTGATCGGCCAAACCATTTCGCACTACCGCATTGTTGAGGAACTGGGCGGCGGCGGCATGGGTGTCGTCTACAAAGCTGAGGACGTGAAACTGCACCGCTTCGTCGCCTTGAAGTTCCTGCCTGACGAGATCGCCAAAGATGTGCAAGCTCTAGCCCGCTTCCAACGCGAAGCGCAGGCTGCTTCCGCCCTGAATCATCCGAACATCTGCACCATCTATGAAATTGACGACCAGCACGGCGATGGGTTCATCGCCATGGAGTTTCTGGACGGCGTGACGCTGAAGCACCGCATTGCTGGCCGACCGTTGGAGACCGAATTGATTCTGTCTCTGGCTATCGAGATTGCGGATGCGCTTGATGCAGCCCACGGAGAGGGCATCGTCCATCGTGACATCAAGCCCGCCAATATCTTTGTGACCAAGCGTGGGCACGCCAAAGTGCTCGATTTTGGATTGGCGAAAATGGCTACTGCGGGAAGCAGTGCGATGGGCGCGGCAGGAATGTCACAGACCACCATTGAATCGAGCGCCGAGCACCTAACCAGCCCCGGCACGACACTAGGCACCATCTCCTACATGTCACCGGAGCAGGTGCGTGCGAAGGAGCTCGACGCCCGAACGGACTTGTTCTCGTTTGGAGTGGTGATGTATGAGATGGCGACGGGCACGCTGCCGTTCCGTGGCGAGAGTTCGGGCGTGATCTTCGAGTCCATCTTGAACAAATCATTTGTTCCGCCTGTGCGGCTGAATCCAGAAGTGCCCCCCGATTTGGAACGGATCATCAGCAAGTGTCTGGAGAAAGATCGCAACCTTCGGTATCAGCACGCTTCGGAGATTCAAGCTGATTTGCAACGGCTGAAACGCGACACGACTTCTGACTCAATTGCCAAGCCCGAAGTAACCGAGTTCAGTCCTTGGTATAAGAAGCCAGCCGCATGGTTAATTGCGGTTCTTGTAGTTAGTGCGGCGTTGCTGGCGATCTGGTTGTTTTCAAGACGACCAGAGGCCATTCGCTCAATTGCCGTTCTGCCCTTCACTTTCGCAGGCAATGAAACAAATTCCGAGGACTTGAGCGACGGCGTTACAGAAGCGATCATCGAGACGGTTTCACAGGTGCCCGGAGTGCGAGTCATGTCGCGGGCTTCGGTTTTTCGCTACAAACGCAAGGAAATTGATCCACAGCAGGTTGGTCGAGAGTTGAAAGTGAACGCCGTGCTGACAGGTAGCATCGCCCAGCAGGGCGACGGATTGGTGCTCAATACCGAATTAGTCAACGTGGATGACGGGAGCCGTCTCTGGGGGCGGAAATACGAGGGCAAGAAGTCCGAACTATTGGCCTTGCAACAGGAGATCGCCGCGCAGATATCGCAGCGCCTACAACCGAACCTGAGCGGGGCACAGAAGCGAAAGCTGAGCAGACTTCCAACCCAAAGCCCCGAAGCATACCAACTGTACGTCAAAGGCCATTATTTTCTCGACCGTTGGAGCACGGAAAGCCGCAAGAAAGCTATGGAGTATTTTCAACAAGCAATCGCTGCTGATCCAAGCTATGCGGCTGCATATGCGGAGTTGGCTAATTCCTACAGCATGGGTGCATTTTTTGGAGAACCTCACGGGCCGGAGGCTCGTGCTCAGGGGATAGCAGCAGCAAAGAGGGCAATCGAATTGGACGACACACTTGCGGAGGCTCACTCCGCGCTGGGATTGGCTTTATTGGCCGACTTGCAGTGGACAGATAGCGAAAGGGAGTTGAAGGAGGCAACATCGTTGAGCCCGAATAGCGCGATCTCTCACATGCATTACGGTTGGTATCTTACGTTTGTCGGGCGCTTCGATGACGGGATTCGGGAGATAAGGGAGGCGCAAACAATTGACCCTTTGTCCTTCAGCATCTACGTAACCAGTGGCAATGTCTATTACTGGTCTAGGCATTACGATTTTTCACTTCAACAATACAGCAAGGCAATGGAGATCGAGCCAACAGCGAATGTGGACCTGTACTCAGATATCGGCGATTCTTACCTCGCAGAGAATATGTGCGCTGAGGCGACGGAAGCATACGCGCATTCTTATGAAGCAGCAGGAAACATTCAAGCTGCCACAACTCTGAGAAAAGCCTTTAAGACTCAGGGATGCCGTGGAATGCAGCAACAAGGGTTCAAGATGGACAGCGATCCTTCCTCGCCTAACTACGACGACTTTGGCGCAGCGTGTTCAGCGGCAATGCTGGGAGAGAAGGACAAAGCCTTCAAGTTCTTAGAAAAGGCATTCGAGGATCGACGCGAAATCGTCTTCGTGAAGGTCGAGCCGCAGTTGGATAACATTCGCTCTGACCCGCGCTATGCCGACTTGCTGCGTCGAGTTGGGCTGTCCCAGTGACGACCCGACATCCCAATCCTGAAGGAAGCCAAGGCAGAGTGCCCGAAGCCGCAATAGCTAAGTAACATAAGGGGTGGGATTCCACGACGCTGCGAGTTGAGGCTTTCTTTGGAAGCTACAGAGCCGACCGAATACGCCACCCTCCTGTCATCACATTTTTCCTGTACAACGATCACAGACGCCCAATCGCAACCTTTGCGAAAATCCTCCGAGAGTGCAATATGAAGAGCAGTGCCCGTCTCCAGAGACGAGTTTGGCGATCTTGGAAATGTGAGCGGAAGCGGTGAACGACCCGCTAAGTCCTTTAGAAGGGATCTCTTAGAAGTAACTCCTTTAATCCCAATATTTTAGCCGGAAATGGGGGGAGGGGAGGTACCTCACCGCCACTTGTAACATTCGGCTCTGAAGCCCCGAAAGAAGCCTACAGTCGCGGCGTTCGTGGAATCCCACCTTTCCCAAAGTACGCGCAGGAATGTGGCACCTCTGTGTTGCTTAGCACACGAGGTCAAAAGCCCTGGGCACTCGCCCGGAATTCACTGTCCAATTTGGGCAGTTTCCGCGTAGCGCCGGAAGAAACTATCTGGCTTCCACTCGGGGCGATGATCGCCGTTCGCGACGTTGATCAGCAAGGCTCGGACGATCTCCTCATATTTCGCCGCCGAGGCGAGGTCCACCGGTTGGTTCACGTCGTCGGAGGGCGCGTGATAGCGCATGGTCAGCCAGTCTTTGAAGAGCTTCACCTCGGGCGTCCCCGGTTCGGGAGCGATGCTCATGATCACCGAAGGTACCCCGTGGCGGATAAAGTTGTACTGATCACTGCGGACAAAGAGGTTGCGCAGCGGCTCGGGATCGGGCTGAACTTTTACGTCTTGCGCTTGCGCGATCTCGCGGACGCGATTTCCCAGGTCGGAGTCGTCGAGACCGAGCACGGTGAGAAGCTTTAGCGGCACGATGGGTAAAAACATGTCGACGTTAACGTCGGCGACAATGGATTTTGGCGGCACCGTGGGATGCGCGGCAAAGTACTTCGAGCCGAGCAGGCCCTTTTCTTCGGCCGTGACTAAAACCAGAAGGATCGAGCGGCGCAACTTTTCCGGATTCTTCTTGAAACTCGCGGCCATGTCGAGAACCAGGGCGCTGCCCGAGCCGTTGTCCATCGCCCCGTTGTAGATGCGATCGCCGTTGATTGGTTCTCCGATGCCGATGTGATCGAGGTGAGCGGAGAGCACGACGTATTCATCTTTCAAAGTCGGATCGCTGCCTGGAATTTTCGCGACCAGGTTGGCGGACTCAATGTGGGTGACATCTACTCTGGTTTTCGCCGCGAGCGAAACGGCGAGGGGAAAATGGGGCAGAGGCTTGCGATCTTTGCCGAGCGCAGCAATTTCTTCGAAGGAGTGACCGGAACCGGCAAAGAATTTTTCGGCGCTCGCCGGATTGACGCTGACCGTGAGCTTCTCGCCTTCGGTCTCGTTGAACTCGGGATAATCGAGATCCATCGAAGGATGAGCGCGGTTCAGCGAAATGCGGGACCACGGGATATCCATGGACGCGGGGTTGATCAAGCCAACGACGCCGATGGCGCCGGCGGCGCGCAGCACTTTCCAGCGCTCGGCCGCGGTCTGGTAATGCGAAGCGAGCGCGCCTGGAATCTCCGACGGCGATCCAGAAAAGATCACGACGATCTTGTCCCGAACATCGACGCCGCTAAAGTCGTCATAGTTTTTCTCGGGAACCTTGAGGCCATAGCCGACGAAGGCAAGAGGCGCTTCGACCTCGGGCGCGGGCATGACACGCGTGCCGATGATGGCATCATCGCCAAGCGTAAGCGGTTCGCGTTTACCGTCGTGGATGAGCGTAAGGCTGCAATCCTTCTCGACGATCTGGCGCGAGACGAACTTGACGGGTTGATAGAAGCCGTTCACGCCGGCCGGTTCGGCTCCCGCGTTCTTGAGCTGTTCGACAGCGTAAATTTGCGCTTCGTGCTCGCCACGGCTGCCGGTGTCGCGGCCTTCGAGGTTGTCGTCGGCGAGAAACTTGATGTGATTCCACCAGGACTGGCCGTCAAAATGCGCGGTGCTTTGAGCCGCGGCGCAAATTGTTGATAGCACCGCGAGAAATAAAATCGATAATTTGATCTTCATAACGATATGCCTCGCTCGGCGAAGGTTCCTAGGATAGCAGGAAGTCGAGCGGAGGAAGGGAAGCGAGCCACTTGTACGATGGGCGCCGGCAAACAGCAGGTCCTTCGCTCCGCTCAGGCATGACAATTTGTTAGTCGGTAGTCAGTGTCCGGAGTCGAAGCGGTAGCCGACTCCACGCAGCGTCTTCAGGTAACGGGGACGTCGCGGATCTGGCTCGATTTTCTCCCGCAGGCGCCGCACAAAAACGTCAACGGATCGCGGGGTTACGAACGATCCTTCTTTCCAGACTGCGTCGAGCAACTGATCGCGCGTAAAGACGCGCCCGCGGTGCCGCACCAGGTATTCAAGGAGACGGAACTCGCGGACCGTCGTTAACACCGGACTACCCTGCATGCGTACAGTCATTGACGCGATATCGATCTCCAAATCCGCCAACTGGATGATTTCGTGATCGCGGGCATTCGACTGAGCGCGGAGAACGTTACGGACACGGGCAATCAATTCACGGGGGCTGAAAGGCTTGGTGACGTATCCGTCGGCGCCGATGTCGAAGGCCTGAAGGCGGTCTGGCTCCTGGGTTCTGGCGGTAAGAAAAATGACGGGCGTTTTGGCCAGTTGTTCGTGCTGGCGAATCTGGCGGCAGAGATCGAAGCCGCTGATCCCCGGCAACATGATATCGAGAAGAAAGAGCGCCGGCTGCGCCATGCATGCGTTTGGAAGTACCGGCGCTCCGGAGAAAAATGCGGAGACGTCATATCCGGCCATACGCAGGTTGTGTTCGATGAGGCGAGATACATCCGGGTCGTCTTCTACGACGTAGATCAGTTCGGCGTCACGCGTTTTGTCTGCCGCCTCCAAAGGTTCCATGGCTGGAAGACCTGACACCTGAGACCTGAGCATCTCGATCGACACTAGAGTCCGTTTGTTGCAGGAGTGTTGCGCCAGTGTTAAAAGAGAGTTAATTCGGTTGAGGCCGATACTGCCCATGGCCTTTGCTCTGGCTTGCCCGGTGCGTTGCCTGCACTCGGTCCACGCGTTACACTGCGAGGTATGAATACAGTGAACCAACCGAATGTGAAGTTCGTGCAGACTCCCGACTATCGGGAGGCCTATTCCAACAGCGTGCAGATCAGGGTGAATGTGTGGGATTTCTTCCTGGTTTTCGGGACCATGCAGCAAAGCTCGGAGACGCAGGTTGAATTGCGAAACTTTCAGGGAATCTATCTCAGTCCGCAGCAGGCGAAGGCGCTGATGGCGCTCCTGCAGCAGAACGTGACGAATTACGAGGCCGCATTCGGCGAGATCAAACTGGATCCACGCGCTCATAGTGGACCCATTCACTGATGGTTGCGCGGCCCGCGACGCGTTCTGATCCGAAAGCAAAACCTCAACCGGCATCTTCGGCATGGGTGCAGCAGTTTCTTCTGTTCGCGCTGTTCTTCGCCGGATTGATGTTGCTGCATGCGCCGCTTCTGCGCCTTCCTTACTTCTGGGATGAGGCTGGATATTACATTCCTGCCGCCCATGATTTATTTCTGAGCGGCACGTTCATTCCGCAGTCCACGCCATCGAATGCGCATCCTCCGCTGGTGATGGCGTGGCTGGCGCTGAACTGGCGTCTCTTCGGATACTCCACGCTGGTCACACGCACAGCCATGCTGGCGCTGAGCGCATTCTCGCTGCTGGGATTATTTCGACTTTCACGCATCGCCGCCAATCTGCCGGTCGCGTGTGCGACAACCGTGTTGGTGGCGCTCTATCCGGTGTACTTCACGCAGAGTTCGATGGCGCTCGTCGACTTGCCGGCCGCCGGATTTACGTTTTGGGCACTGGCCGCTTACATCGCGGATTACGAAGAAGGCCGTCCGTGGAAACACGTGCTCTGGTTCTCGCTGGCGGCTTTGGCCAAAGAAACTGCGATCCTGGCTCCGCTGGCGCTCTTCGGCTGGGAGCTGCTCGGTTATTTGGTTTGTCGGCGTGGGAAAGAAAGTCGGTGGAAAGAGTTGTTTTCATCTGATGGCAGTCGCGGCCGCGGGCTTCCTCTGCTGCTTCCGGTCGTGCCGCTGGGCGCGTGGTACGCCTACCACTACTCGAAGACACACTTCCTACTGGGCAATCCTGAATTTCTTCGTTACAACGTTGCCGCCACGCTCAACCCTCTGCGCATTCTGCTGGCTTTCGGAATAAGGTCGTGGCAGCTCCTCGGATACTTCAGTCTCTACCTGCTCACACTTGCGGGATTGCTGGCCATGCTTCGTCCGCCAAACAAGGAGAACGGCGTCACTCGTCCGCGAATTCCATTCTGGATTCAGGGAGCATTCCTCGCGGTGTTGCTCGCCTACATGGCGTTTATGTCGGTAGTGGGTGGAGCGGTGCTGGCTCGCTATATGTTGCCGGTCGTCCCGTTGGTGATTCTAGCGTGGGTCTCGACTCTATGGCGACGTGTTCGCTACTGGAAATTGATTGTTGGAGCGGTCGCAATCGCGTTTGTCACAGGCCTGTTCAGCAATCCGCCGTATGGATTTTCTCTCGAAGACAATTTAGCGTATCGCGATTACATTGTTATGCACGCCGAAGCCAGTCGCTTCCTGGCGATGCGATACTCTCACAATCGCATTCTCACCGCATGGCCCGCGTCCGATGAACTTACTCGCCCTTGGCTCGGTTACGTGGGTCAGCCTTTCCGTGTGCTGCGCGTCGAGGATTTTTCCGTTTTCAGCGTCGAAACGGCTGCCCTGGCTCGCGATCGGTTCGATGTAGCTCTTGTCTTTTCCACCAAGTACCAGCCCCCGCATGGGCTCATTGAGAACTGGGATGGCTGGCAGCGCATCAAGGGAAGGTTTTTCGGCTACCATCGCGACCTGTTGCCCGAAGATATTGCGCAACGTCTTGGCGGAACGATTGTTTATCACAAAGAGGTGAACGGCCAGTGGATCGCCGTGATTGAAATGGAGAGAGCGCAGGATGCCACTTTGCGCGGTCCGTCAGCCCGCCATCAAGTGACAGGAATGGGTCTTGACCACGACCCAGACCGCTTTACCGGGGCCGAGTTGGAGAGCGTCGCGCGCCGCCAGCGTCAGGTGCACCTCGAACTCCGCGCCGCCGCAATCTACCATCACCGAGATGATGACGTCTCGCTGCTCCAGTCGCCGGATGGTGCCCTTTAAAATATTGCGGGCACTCAGTCCGCGCGGTTCTTCTGTCGCGAGGAGCAGATCGCCGGCGCGAATTCCTACGCGGAGCTGCGATCCAACCTCGGCTCGAACCAGCGGGGTTTCCAACTCGACGGTCTCTACCTCGGTGCTCCCCAGGCGGCAGGTCATGGTACCGCGAGTTTCATGCAGCGCCCGCACCGTGGCGTCGAAAATGTTTTCGAATCCTGAAAGGTGCGCGATGGTCTCCAGTCGTGGAGCGCTCATCACGTCATGCGGCTGCCCTTGCGCCGCGATTCTTCCCGCGTCGAGCACAATAACCTCGTCGCCGAGAGCAAATACTTCCTCGCCGCTGTGGGTGACAAAGAGAATCGGGATGCGGTGATGATGGTTCCACTGACGCAGATCGCCGATCAGAGACGATCTGGTCGGACGATCCAGCGCAGCCAGTGGCTCATCGAGCAGCAAGGCGCGGGGCTCGGCCACCAGAGCCCGTGCCAGGGCGACGCGTTGCCGTTCGCCTCCGGAAATTTGCGCCGGTCGCCGGTCGCGCAAGTGATCGATGCGGAAGCGATTGAGCATCTCGCGGCTGCGGGTTCGCCGCTCGGATGCGCTCAACCGGTTTAGACCGTATGCCACATTTTCCTCGGCGGTTAAGTGAGGGAACAGCGCCAAATCCTGCTGAACATATCCGATGCGCCGCTTCCAGGCTGCGATGTTGCGCTTCTTGTCAGAGTCGTAAAGGTCTTCACCGCCAATGGCAACCCGTCCGTCATCCGGATCGGTCAAGCCCGCGATGCAATCGAGCACCGTCGTTTTTCCCGCGCCCGAAGCGCCAAAGAGAATGGTGAAGCCGGCAAGCGCGCGAAAGTGGACATTCAGGATGAAGGTGCCTTCTGGATTAGGAAAGCGTTTGCGGATGCGAACCTCGAGATCGGCCGAGATGGGTTGAATCGATGATGCTCGATCGGATTGGGGCGGGGCTCCTGCTGGGATGATGATCTTTACCGCCACGGACCCACCGCCCACGAACGCCGGTTCAGGCCGTACCGATTCAGGCCGAAGACAATCGACAACACGGCAAACGAGAGAATCAGCAGCAGGAGCGCCGTCTGGTTCGCGCTGGAATAGTTTCCCGTCTGTACCTGATCGAAAATATCGATCGAGATGGTTCGGGTCACGCCCGGAATATTGCCTCCCACTATGAGCACCACGCCAAACTCACCCAGCGTGTGCGCGAAGCTGAGGGCAAATCCGGTGACCATGCCCGCTTTTGAGAGGGGCAACACAATGCGGCGAAAGGTGTGAAGCGGCGAATGGCCAAGCGACGCCGAGGCACCAAGCAATTTGGGATCAACGGCGCCGAATGACGCCGCGAATGGTTGCACGGCGAAAGGCAGACTGTATAACAATGACCCGAGGACCAGTCCTTCGAAAGTAAAGGCCAGGGTGTGGCCGGTGAGCGACTCCCACCAGCGGCCGAGCGGGCTGCGCGAACCGAGGGCCACCAGAACATAAAAGCCAAGCACAGTCGGCGGCAGTACGATAGGAAGCGCGACGGCGGCCTCGACCAGGAATTTCCAGCGCCAGCGGGAGTAAGTCAGCCAGTATGCGATGGGGATGCCAATCGCGATCAGCAGCGTCGAGACGATGAGGGCGAGACGGACTGTGAGCCAGAACGACTCCCAGTTCATTTCAACGCTGCTCCACAGACAAGCTGAAGCCGTAACCGGTGAGCAGGGAAGCGGCCTCCGGGCTGCGCATAAACTCCAGAAATTTGCGGGCCGCATCCTGCTGTTTTGATCGCGAGATCACAACGACCGCCTGGTTCAACGTGGGATAGGCATCCAATGGAACTGTCCAATAGCGGCCTTTATCTTTCATCGCGGGTGTGAGCGCATGTGAGAGCGCGATCAAGCCCGCCTGGGCGTTGCCCGATTCGACGAACTGCGCCGCTTGCGACACACTTTCTCCCAGGACGAGCCGGCTGGAAACCTGATCGTAAATTCCGAAGTGCCGCAATGCGGCCTCGGCGGCACGACCGTACGGAGCCGTCGCCGGATTTGCGATAGAGATCTTCTTTACCGCCGGATCGAGCAAAGCCTGCATCCCGAGCTTCGACAAGTCCAGTGGGGAGTCGTTCGGCACCCACAGTACCAACCGGCCGACTGCATAGCGGTAGAGCGTATCTTTGGCGGCTAGCCCCTCGGTGATTAATTGCTGAGGATATTGTTCATCGGCCGAGAAGAAGACATCGAAGGGCGCGCCATTTCTTATCTGGTTGGTCAGATTGCCGGACGCACCGAATGACAGCTTCACCGTTTGGCCGGTCTTCTTTGTGTAGGTGGCGACGAGATCGGGGAGAGCGACGCTCATATCCGCTGCCGCAGCGACGGTGATTTCCTGGGCCGTTGCCAACGAACCCGCGACGAGGAGAAGTAGTGCCAGCAACTTTCTCATAATTGTCCAATACACTTTACGCCTGTGGCCCCGGTGGTTAAAGCTTTAAGTCAGCGCCGTCATATAATCGTCTGTCATCACGGGAGGAATTTTGGCCTACGACGATCTGCGGGACTGGATCAAAGCACTGGACCGAGCCGGCGAACTCAGGCGCATCCGCACCGAAGCTGACCCAATTCTAGAGATTACAGAAATCGCCGATCGGGTTTCGAAGAGTAAGAATAAAGACCAGCAGGGAGCTATCGGAGGCAAGGCGCTTCTGTTCGAGAACGTGAAGGGCCATCCCGGCGCGCAACTTCTAATCAATCAGTTTGGCTCCGCTCGGCGCATGAGACTGGCGCTCGAAGTAGATGCGCTGGACGAAGTTGCCGATCGCATCCGCGCTTTCATGGATGTGAAGTCTCCGCAAGGCTTTCTCGACAAAGTAAAAATGCTGCCCATGCTCGCCGAGATGGGCAAGTTCTTCCCAAAAACCGTGGCCACGGGCCCATGCAAAGAAGTGATCAAGCGCGACAATTTTTCCCTGCTCGATTTTCCCATCCTGCAATGCTGGCCCAGGGACGCTGGACGGTTCATTACGCTGCCTTGCGTGATTACGCGCGATCCGAAAACGGGGAAACGCAACGTAGGCATGTACCGCATGCAGATCTATGACGAGCGTACGACTGGTATGCACTGGCAACGCCAAAAAGTAGCAGCAGAACATTACCGGGACAATATTCGCAATGTTGCGGCGAGCCGTCCAGTCGGGCAGAGTTCGGCCGCGGCTGCGGTCGACATCATGGCGAGGTCATCGGGAGGAGCTATGCTAGCTCCCGGCGATCGCCCCGCAGGCAAAATGGATGTGGCGGTAGCGATTGGCACCGATCCGGCGCTCACTTTTTCCGCAATCGTCCCAGCGCCTCCAGACGTAGAAGAATTCATCATCGCCGGATTCCTGCGGCAGAAGCCAATCGAGTTGGTGAAATGCGAGACCGTCGATCTGGAGGTTCCGGCCAATGCCGAGATTGTTTTGGAGGGCTACGTGAATCTGGACGAGCTCCGCACCGAAGGGCCGTTCGGCGATCACACTGGCTTTTACTCGCTCGAAGACGAGTATCCGGTCTTCCATGTCACCTGCGTGACCCATCGCAAAGATCCGATCTATGCGACGACCGTCGTCGGCAAGCCGCCACAAGAAGATGCCTGGATGGGGAAGGCGGTCGAGCGCATTTTCCTGCCGCTGATGAAGCTGACCATCCCCGAACTGGTAGACCTGAATATGCCGATCGAAGGCGTGTTTCACAACCTGATGATTGTTTCCATTCGCAAGTCCTATCCTGGTCAAGCACGCAAAGTGATGAACGCCGTCTGGTCGCTGGGGCAGGCGATGTTCACCAAGTGCATCATCGTGGTGGATGAAGACGTCAACGTGCAAGATATTGCGGACGTCACGCTGAAAGTTCTGAACAATATCGATCCCGAACGCGATATCCAATTCACGATGGGTCCGGTAGATTCGCTCGACCACTCTTCGCGGCTCGCAAACTACGGATCGAAAATGGGCATCGACGCGACGCGGAAGTGGTCCACTGAGGGCTTTGGGCGTCCTTGGCCGGACGAGATCGTGATGGACGCGAAGACTCGCGCGTTGGTAGATGCCAAGTGGAAGACGTTGGCGAAAGAGCTGGGGATCGATTAGAAGCCGCGCGCACCATTGCGGTCGGCAAACAGCAGGTCCTTCGCTTCGCTCAGGATGACAATTTTTATTTAATCTCGTGGTGTTGCCTCTAAAGTCAAAACCTGGAAGGGCCGTAGATGGAACGTGTATGGCGCGTTGGCGGTCAGGGTGATGGAAGGCTGCTGCCGATCCTGCCGCCAGGGGCTGCGGGCCTCGTACGTTTTGGGCGTGTCCGGCGGTAATTCGAATACGTTTTGAATGTCCACAACAAAGTCCTGCGGCTTGTCACTGGGGTTGCGTAATACCAGAATCCCTGTGCGGGGCGACCACGACGCCCAACCGTACACTTCCAGCAAGCTGGGGTCGCCTCCTACCCAGTGTGTGTCTACTAATGTGTCGGCATTCGTGCGGGACCACTTCGCGGCTTCGGCCAGAATGTCCCAGTCTTTTTCTGTCAACAGCGAGGGACTGATATACATCTCCTGCAACTGCGTGCCGGTGCCGAAATAATCGTGGACTTCATCGGCGAAATCGCCGTTGGGATCTGAGTCGAGGTGCTCGGCATAGCGCGCGTAGATCAGGCCGTGCAACATAAGAGAATTGAGCGGAAACAGTGGACCCCGCATCACCACGCCCGAATAGGTGTCAGCATCGCGATAGGTAATCCATCGCTGCCGCCAGGAGCCGACGCCTAGAAAACTGTGATCCTCACCGCCGCGCCAGATGGAGTCTGCATACTTCAGCCAAAACGGTGAGGGATACGTTCCGGTTGTCAGATTGATATAGATATCGGGCTTTACTGTTCGCCATTCGTGGATCAAGCTGATCGCCGCCTGGAAGTCGCTGTCAAACGCAGCACCGGGAAAGGCGGTGTCGGCGTTTCCGGTTCCATCGATCTTGAACTGATTGACGCCAAATTTTCGTATGAAGTCCAGTGTGATTTCACGGAACAGCGCGTAATACTTCGGCGCGGAAAGCGCAAAGCCGCCTTCATTCGCTTCAAACCCTTGCTCCTTGCCGTACTTTAACCGCTCGGCTCGCGGGTCTCCGTATCCGCCCCAGGGCGAAAGCCAGATTCCTGGTGCGGCGCCAAATTTTGAAGCTGCTTCCTTCAACGGAGTGAACCCGTTGGGAAAGCCGGAATGGAAATGCCAAAGATTTTTTCCGTCATCCCATCCGTCGTCAAACAGGAAGGAGTCCATCTTTACGCCGCGCTTTTCCACCAGCTTGTCGCCAAACGCGTGAATCGCTCCCAGCGTGTCTGCTTCGTTGTATTTGGAAAAATAGCCGATGTCATACCAGGAGTTGTAATGGAGGAAAGTTCTATAGGCATGGGCACGCTCACGTTCCAGGTAGGCCAGGAACCCGCGCCGCAGCTGCCCGGGAGCGGTGACTCCGACCACGGAGGAATAGGTCACTGTTTGTCCGCTCTTAAGAGGTAACTCGCGCGAGATTTGCGCGATCGCGCGATCGCCCGAGGCTCTGCTTTCGGAGAGCGGATGCTCAAATCCGAAGAAGAGGTTTCCAGACACGATCGGAGATCCCTTTACCGTACCGGCCACGCGAGCGCCCGGAGTGGTCAGGTCAACGAGCCGCACGTTGCTGATGAGGACATCTTTTCCGGTGACACTTAGCTGCAATTCCTGGCGCACATAAGTAGAACCATCGCGCAGAATGGCGCGCCACGTGACATGCAATTGGTCGGCTGGATCGCTCAGACCCACTTCAATCTGCCAGCCGCCAAACCTTGCGGCGAGCTGCGATGCGTCTGGATCGGGTGTCAGTTTCTGCAGGCGGGGCTGAGCAATTAGACGCATCTCCGATGACTTCAGGATTGTGCCGTGCTGTAAGGTGACGACGAACGTGTTCGATGCCAGGGGGATCGTCCGGTTGGTTAGACGATCCGTTAGAGTGTTTGCTGCGAGGCCGTTTTCTTGGAAATGCCATTCTGCTCCAATGGCGTTGTTCGAGAGGCGGAGTTTATCGTCTTGAATGGCAGCCGTCGCCTCACCGGCCGGAGCGGTATTCAGGGGAGGGTTCTGCAGCGCAGCCTGCGAAGCGAAGGCAGATAGCGAACTGACGCACAGTAGAGTCGCGAATATGAAAATCGAACGTCTGCGGCTTTTGATGTTGTGTGTCTCCCGCTTCATTTCACACTCGGCCCTGTGATGGCCCGTATCCTGCGGCGCAACAGTTTCGTAAGTGGCAAGATGTAGGGCCACGCCGCGCGTAATTATAGCCCTGCAGCATGTTGACCGCGCTTACTCGCTCCGGGATCCAACCGTGTCAGGTGACGCGGGCAAAAAGAAGGTCCTTCACTTCGCGGGATGACAAATTGAAGTGGTGCGAACACCCACTGATTTGCGAAGAACGCGAATGAGTCGGGCATCTGGCCGAAGCCGAGGATGGACGGGCGAGGGCGCCCGTCTCTCCACCGCATTTTTTGAGGATTGGTCTCGGTTTTTGTTTAGCGGGATGGGTGTTGGTTTTGGTGTTGCTTTTGTACACCCCCCCACGATTCGCGCTAAAGTATTTGTATTAAAAGACTTAACTCTAAGATAATCCCCTTCTAAAGGACTTAGCTGTTTCTCTTCTCATCTCGATTTCAAAGAACTGGTAACTATTTCGCTGGCCGTCTCTGGAGACGGGCACAGCTTTCCTATTTTAAGCAGAGGACATTGTCACACTCTGCGGGGGCGGTGTCTGTGATGACGCGCACAGGTGTATGTGATGAAGATGAATGCAGATCGGAAGTATGTACTTTACGCAACCCATAGGTTTTCGGTGGGGAGCGCCAAAGTGCCTTCGGGGGGTATTCTAGATGCTCCTGAAGCCGCATCCCCTTCCCAGACCAAACCTATTGCGGCTTCCGAAAGGAAGGCCGCGTCCCATGACTTTGGTAGTTGCGTTTAGAGCCAGTAAAGGTGGAGTGCTGCTCTGTTCAGACCGACAAGAGGACGACGGTATATCCAAGAAGTCGATAGACAAGATTTATCACGCTAGGAGTCTCAAATCGTGCGACGTATTCATGACTGCCGCTGGTCCGAGTGGACCACTAAAAAACACCTTCACTGAGATTCACAAGTCGTTAAAACAGGAGGAAGACAAAGGGAATGAAGTCGCTTGGGTAGGGTATCTGATGTCGATTGGAGGTTATTTTGTGACGGAAGAACAGGAAATGGCAAAGCGGTACGGCATACGCCAGAAAGGACGAGAACTCCAGAAGCACTTAGCGACCCTAAAGAGCGAATTAAACGATTATTTTCAAGCGTGGTCAAACTTGGGAAGAACGTTCGACGGTGCCGAACACAATACGTTCTCGTGGGAAACTCAGACTGTATGTATCAGGGTTACGCGTCCAGATCCGAAACATCCCGTACTACCCGGACGCCAACAATCTACGAATGAAATCGCCTGCGTAGGGATGAGGTACTTCCACGGCGACGGCCTTGAAACGCTACTGGCTGATTTGGAGAAAACGAAAGCGGAATTGAAAACGGTTAGCAAACAATGTGAGGATATGGGTGATCCGCTGTGAGAAAACCCAGTGTCAAGAAAGCAGCAAAGCCCAAATCCGCTCCCGGCCCAAAACCTAACGTTCTTAAACTTCACGGCAACTGGAAGAACGCGGTAAAACAGTCTCTGCAAAAGAAGAAGCCAGCAGAAGGCTGGCCGAAATAGCGACATGATCCCCTGTGAGGTGCGGGAAGAGTTGCGACGCAAGATTGAGGAAGCTTGGAAGGAAGTGTGGGAGCGCCAGTACGAGTCGAAGTCCGCCGACGCTAAGGCCAGAGCTAAGTTGAACAGGCTGCTAGGGCAGGAACATGCTCATGAACGCAAATACGGCTGCTTGAAAGACAAAAATTCAAAGTAGCCTGCCACCTACAGGTTTTGTGCCCTTGCGTAAAGTACATA